>Ga0247774_1001213_pt1 | contig 13088 bp, 6 predicted proteins | sample UWRJL001104B6_FD_179933 | JGI IMG/M metagenome (GOLD analysis project Ga0247774, IMG submission 179933) | Plant litter microbial communities from Arlington Agricultural Research Station in Wisconsin, United States - UWRJ-L001-104B-6 | ecosystem: Environmental > Terrestrial > Plant litter >... | reverse complement strand
ACTGCTTGCCGGTCAGCACCATAGTCGAGTCCGGGGTGACCACCAGGACGCCCTTGGTGTGCATGAGCATCGTGGCCTCGGCGTTCCAGTACGGCTGCGCGCCGACGTTGATCCCGGCGACCACGACGTTGATCTCGCCGCCGTCCTGGGTGAAGTGCACGATGCGGCGCAGCGTGGCCGCGATCCAGTCCATGTTCTCGGTGCCGGAGTCCATCGCGATGCGCGCACCCGCCGACAACGCGTACCACTCCACCGGCACCCGAAGCCGTTCCGCCAGGTCCAGCGCGGCGATCACCCGGGCGCACTCCGGTTCGGACAGCGCGCCCAGCGCCTTCGTCGGGTCGCCGAGCAGCACCACCCGGGTCATGCCCTCCGGATACCGCTCGGTCGGCGTGGTCGCCACGCCGGCCACGATCCCGGCCTTGTTGAGCCCCTTCGGCCGGTGGACCGGGGAGAGCGCGCCGGAGCCGTCGAGGTCGCACTCGACGAACAGCCCGTCCGGTCCGGCGATCATGTCGATCAGCTCGTACGGGTAGACGGTGCCGCGGCGCCGCGCCCGCAGCACCTTCTGGCCGTAGTCGTCCAGCGGCTGGATCGGATCGGCCGGCGGGTCGGTGACGGTCAGCCGGACCCCGCTGGCCACGTCGTAGGACACCCGCAGGGCCGTCGGGTTCAGCGCGCCGGTCCGCCGGTCGCGCCGGCGGCCGAGGAACAGGACCTCCTCGACCCCGGCACCCGCGGTCGTCGGCACGACGCGCTGGGCGACCGCGTCCAGCTCCTCCAGCGTGAGGTCGCTCGGCGGCCACACGTAGAGGACGATCCGGTTGGTGTCCAGGCGCTTCCTCGCCGGGCGCCGCACCTGCACCTTGCGGATCGCGTCCAGGCACGCGCCGAGCGCGCCCTCGACCGCGGGCAGCGCACGGACGCGGCCCTCGTCGTCGCGCAGCGGCGTCAGGTCCCGGACCTGCGCCATCGCGACCAGCCGCTCATCCGACGGGTTCTTCGGCGCGGCACACCGCAGCAGGTAGACGTCCTCGTCCGCGGACGGAAGGCGGGTGAGCTCGAAGTTTCGCAGGCGTCCCAGCTGCAGTCGTTGCCCGATGAGCGGGTGCAGGCCGCGGATCAGCCGTTCCTCGGCCAGACCGGCCGAGGACGGCCGGAACGTGAAGTGGTGGTGCATCGCCGCGCCGCTGCGCCCGGCGACCGTCGCGGTGATCCGGCGCAGCCCGCCGGGCAGTGCGGCGGCGGACAGCGCCGCACGCAGTTCGCCGGCCATGGCGTCGGCGTCGGCGGGCTGGCCGGCCCAGGTGAGGTAGATGTCGGCGACGACGGCGGTCGAGTCCGGCTCCGCGGCGGCCAGCTCGGCCACGCTCACCAGTGCCTCGGGCAGGTCACCGAAGTCGGCGACCGTCGCCAGCAGCCGCTGGGGCCCGCCGTCGAGCTCGTGGTCACCGGTGACGAACGGCCGTCCCCCGATCGACTCGCAGCGTACGGCGGACAGCCCGTGCTCGCGGTAGTAGCGGCGGCTGAGGACCTCGAGCAGCGGACCCGCGTCGGCGCCGGGGCGGTCGATGCGCTGACCCAGCAGCCGTACGAGGGGCTCGGGACTGGAGACCATCTCGGCGATCCGCTCGTCGCGGTCGGCCGCGTCGGGGTGCTGGTCGAGGTATCGCAGGTGGCGGCGTACCCGGGTGTAGACCTCGGCGCGGGCGCGGCGGAGCATCGGCTGGGCGAACCAGCGGAACACCAGGCTCCGCGCCAGGTCGCCGACCGTCGGGAAGCGCAGTTGCGTGGCGCGGATCAGGTGCTCCAGCGCCCGGCCGACCGTCTGGCGCAGGCTGTTGTGCGCGGGCGCCTCGGTGAGCCACTGCTGAAGCAGCGCGGTGATCACCGCGACGTCGGAACCCGCGCGCTGCTGGGCGAGGAAGATCCGGAAGACCGCCTCCTCCAGCGCGGGCGTACGGTCCAGCCCGTCGACGCCATAGTGGCTCAGCACGCGGGTGAGCCGGCCTCGGAACGTCTCCGGCAGACCGGCGCGTTCGGAGTCGAGGCTCTGCAGGTAGGTGTGGAAGTGCTCGCGCGGGCTGTGCACCCGCGTCTCGGCGTTGACCTCCTCGCCCTTCGGCCGGTTGCGGCTGAGCTCGGCCAGATCGGCGAAGATCTCCAGCAGCCCGGCCTCGGCCGCCAGCGGCCGCTGCGGCAGCTCGGCGCGCGCCGCGAGGTAGCCCGCGAGGGTGCCGCCGCCGTCATGCGGGTCGACGTCGAAGCCGAGCAGCCTGCTGCGCAGGTCCGCCAGGCCGCGCTCGACGCGGTGCCCGGCGGAGAGCCCGGCGGGGTCGGCGGGAAGATCCTGCTCGACGTCGGCCGACTCGGACGTGGTGCCGTCGGTGTCGTCGCCCAGTGGTTCGAGGCGTAACAAGGGCGTGCCGGTCTCGACCTGGCTGCCGACGGAGACCATCGACTTCTTGAGCAGCGCGCGGAACGGCGCGCGCAGGACGGTCTCCATCTTCATGCTCTCCAGGACCAGCACCGGGGCGTCCGCCTCGACCTCGTCGCCGGCCACGAGCGGGGTCGCGACGACCAGGGCCGGGGCGGGCGAGCGAACGACCCCGCCCTCGTCGCGGCTGATCCAGTGGGCCACGCCGTCGATCTCGACCAGGTGGACCACGCCGTGCGTGCCGGTGACCAGCCGGAAACGACGGTCGTTCAGATGGATCTGCCCGGTGTGCTCGTCGAACCGCTCCAGCAGCGCGTCGACGGTCCGCACGTCGTCTCCGGTGAGGAACCCGACCCGGTAGCGGGCCGGTCCGGTCTCGGCGACGGTGAGCCGGTAGCCCGCGCCGCGCAGCGTGAGGTCGATCGGGCGGCCGCTCTCGTGCTGTATCTGCGGGCGCCCGCCGTGCGCGGTGGACAGCAGCCGCTCCAGCTCGACCCGCTTCGCGTCCTCGTAGGCCTCGATCGCCGCGGCGGCCAGCGCGACACCGGCATGACGCTCCGACACCAGCCGGCCCTCGGCCCGCACCCGGTCGATCCAGCCGGTGTCGGCGCTCCCGTCGATCACCTCGGGCTCGTCGAGCAGGTCGAGCACGAAGCTCTTGTTGGTGGTGCCGCCCTCGATGAGGACGGTGGTCTCGCGCATCGCGCGGCGGAGACGGGACAGAGCCTCGTCGCGGTCGCGGCCGTAGGCGATGATCTTGGCGATCATGGAGTCGAAGTCGGCGGGGATGGAGTCGCCCTCGCTGACGCCGGTGTCGACCCGGATGCCCGGGCCGGCGGGCAGGTCGAGCAGCGCGATGTGGCCCGGGGCGGGCGCGAAGTCGCGGTCGGGATCCTCGGCGTTGAGCCGGGCCTCGATGGCGTGGCCCAGTTCGGCGGGCCGCGGGCCGGTCAGCCTCCCGCCCGCGGCGACGTGCAACTGGGCCTTGACGAGGTCCATGCCGGTGGTGATCTCGGTGATCGGGTGCTCGACCTGGAGCCGGGTGTTCACCTCCAGGAAGGCCAGCAGCCGGTCTTTCGGGTGGTAGAGGAACTCCACCGTGGCCGCGCCGCGGTAGCCGACGGCGACGGCGAGCCGTTCCGCCGCCGTCCTCAGCTCGTCCGCCCGCCCGGCCGGCAGCACCGGCGAGGACGACTCCTCGATGATCTTCTGGTTGCGGCGCTGTACCGAGCAGTCCCGTACGCCCAGCGCCCACGCGGTGCCCTGGCCGTCGGCGATCACCTGGACCTCGACATGACGGGCGCCGACGACCAGGCGCTCCAGGAACACCACGCCGCTGCCGAACGCGCGCTCGGCCTCCGAGCTGGTGCGCTCGTAGGCGTCGGTGAGCTCCTCGGGGCCGGTGACGACGCGAATGCCGCGCCCGCCCCCGCCCGCGGTCGCCTTCAGCATCAGGGGGTAGCCGATCGCCTCGGCCGCGCGCAGCGCCGCGCCGAGATCCTCCACCGGGCCGCGGCTCCACGGCGCGACCGGGACGCCGACCTTCTCGGCGATCAGCTTGGCGCCGATCTTGTCGCCCAGCTTGCGCATCGCGTCGGGGCCGGGGCCGATGAACGTCACTCCCAGCTTCTCGCACAGCTCGGCGAACGCCGGGTCCTCGGCGACGAAGCCCCAGCCGACCCACGCCGCGTCCGCGCCCGTCTCGACCAGGGCGCGCTCCAGCACGGCCAGGTCGAGATAGGGGCGCGCCGCGGCGGGGCCGAGGTCGTAGGCGAGGTCCGCCTCCCGTACGAACGTGGCCGTCGCATCGGCGTCGGTGTGGAGGGCCACCGTTTCGATCTGCGGCCCGCCCTCCGCATTGAGCTCACCGACGGCGTGGATAAGCCGCATCGCGGCTTCTGCCCGATTGATGATCGCGATACGACTGAACACCGGACCGAACCTTCCAGAATGGACGACAGACGCGTTGAGCCGGTCTGATCACGCGGACTTCGTCGCGGACAGAATGGCCTGCACGGGGATGACGTCCGGTGGTATCTCGGCGGCATCCTTGGTGATCGCCTTGGTCACCGTGAAACCGCTTTCTTCCAGCAGTCGCACGTACGTCGACAGCTTCTGCGGCCCGCCCTGGCCCATCGTGCAGCCGAGGAAGAAGCTCGGGAAGAAGTCGACGTTGTAGTTGTCGGTGTCCTCGATGTTCTCGGGGTACACCGGCACCAGGATGTTGACCTGGCCACCGACGTCCAGCGACTTGTTGACACCCTCGAGGATCTTGGACACCTCGCCCTTGTCGAACATGTCCAGGAAGTGCTTTATCAGCACGACGTCGAACCCCTGGGGGACGCTTTCGAAGACGTCACCGCCGATGAACGAGCAGTGCTCCTCCACCCCATGAGCCGCGAAGTTCCGCAGACAGTCGTTCTCCCTTTCGGGCAGGTCGAACGTTGTCACGTGGAGGCCGGGCGACGCCTTGTGCTGATAGGCGTGGATCGCCCCGAGGCCGGTGTTCCCGGCGAGGTCGAGGACGCGCGAGCCGGCCGGTATGTCGATGTTGCCGAAGAACCAGGGGTCGATGTTGGCGGTGACCGTGTCCATCAGCTTCGCCCAGGACTCGCGCAGATCCTCGTGCTCGGCCACGGCGCCGTACAGGTTCCCGTCGTATCCGTAGAGCTCTTTCAGGCCGACGAGCGTTCCGGTCCGCACGCTCTCGGTCAGGTAGAACACCTGCCGGAGCGCCACGACCTTGATGAGGTTCATGTAGGCCAGCGCCCGCCTGAGGTCGGCCTCGGCGACGCCCGCGAGCGCGTCGAGCGAGTAGGCGCCCGACGCCTCGTCGCAGGCGACGAAGCCCTCTTTCACCAGCAGGAAAAGGAGCTGTTCCACGTGATCCGGCTTGACGCCGACGGCGTCGCCGATCGTGGCCGCGGTCGCGCCGGGGTCGTCCCGGAGCGTGTCGATGATGCCGAGCTCGAAACAGGAGAGCAGGTTCATGAACCGCGCGGGTCCGACCATGTACTCACGGAATCGAGCGAGTGTGGCTTCTGGTTTTTTCATCGCACTCATCCCTTCGGGTCGTGCCGGCGCCGGCGCGGGCGCCGTGAAGGCCGGATCGGGCCGGCCGGTCGTCAGCGGGCGGGCTCGGCGATCTTTTCCGCGATGCCGTCCCAGAACTTCATGCGGGCGGTGAGGGCGAGGTTGATGGTCTCCTCGCACTGGGCCCACTTGTCGCTGTCCTCGCCGCACAGGTTGACGAGCATCTGCATCGCCATCGGGGTGTGCTCCTCGGCGTCGACCTGGATGTGGCGCCTGAGGTAGTCGACGAAGGTGGAAAGCTGGCCGAACTCCTTGTTGAGGGCTGCGACCTGGTCGAACATGTCCGGGATCAGGTCCTCGCGGCCGAACGCGAACGCGGCGGCCTGGCAGTGGACCGGTGCGTCCTCGATGAACTCCCACGTGGTGGCCACGAACTCGGCCGAGGGGTACGGCGCGTCGGCCTCCTTGAGCGACGGGACGACGGGCCGGCCGTCGCGCAGCAGGCTGATGAACTCATCGATCCGTGAGGTGTCGGCACCGGCCTGGCGCATGCCGTTCAGGTAGAGCTCGAAATGGCTGATGAAGCCCTTGTCCAGCTCGTCGCTCTCCTCGACGAGGACGATGTCGTTGATCAGACGCCGGCTGTCGGTGGAGCCGGCGGGCACCCAGGGCACGTCGACGCAGGTCAGCCGGCGCTGCAGGGTCTTGAGCAAGGACATGAAGTCCCAGACCGCGAATGAGTGGTGCTCCATGAACGTCACCACCGCGTCCAGCGTGTTCAGCTGCCGGTACAGCGGATGGTTGATCACCTTCTGGCGCGCCGGCTCGACGGCCGCCTTGAGCTCCTCGATGGCAGGGTTGGTCCCGTTCCAGTCGTACCGCGACATTTTTCTACTCCCTCTGTTCGTTCATCGACAGGATTCATTTCCAGCCCTGGCCGGCCGGCGAGCGAAGGCCTGACGGCCGGCCAGGGTTCACGCCCGCTCCGCCAGCCGCTCGTTCAGCCGGCGGGACAGTTCGATCCGCTTCACCTTCATCGTGGCGGTCACCGGCAGCTCGGCCTGGGAGAGCTGGATCGGGTCGGCCAGCTGGGGGAAGTCGGCGACGGCCGCGCGCCAGCGGTCCTGGTCCAGCGGCCGGTCCTCGTCGGTGCAGATCACCGGGATCGGCTCGGACTTCGGACCCGGCACCACGACGAGCTCGCTCAGCTCTTCCAGCCTGCTCAGCACGAGATCCTCGATCTCGAGGCTGCTGCGCACGCCGGGGATCATGTCCACCTCGCGGTCGAGCATGTGGACGCAGCCGAGCCTGGTGCGGTAACCGACGTCCCCGGTCTTCCACCAGCCGTCGTTCAGGTTGGCGTCGTACCGCTCCTGCTCGCCGAAATAGGTCTTCGCGAGGCCCTTCCACTTGACCTCGATGTACCCGGGATTCTTCTCGGAGGGCCGCTTGCCCTCCCGGCTGACGACGCGAACCCGCGCCGAGCGCGGCAGGTGGAAGCCGACGCAGCGCCCGTCCGCCTTATGCGCGGACCTGCGGAAGTACGGCCTGCCGACCGTCGGGCCGACCTCGCTCTGCCCGTAGATCTGGAGGAACATCGGGATCCGGCGGTCGGACGCGTTGAGCAGCCGGCTGATCGTCCTGGGGTGGATCGCGTCGAACGTGCTGCTGAAGTACCGCACCGACCCGAGAGGGTTGCGCGGATCGTCGGCGATCTTCTCCCATTCCAGCATGGAGTTGGGAAGCGCCTCGATGAATCCGGGCCGGTGCTCGGCGAACAGCTCGACGACCTTGTCGGAGTCTCTCGTGAGCACGGTCGGAAACGCCTTGAGAAGGACCAGGGCCATCGCCGCGGTCATCCGCGAGTGCACGAACGGAATGCTGATCGCGACGGTCTCGCGTTTCCGCATCAACGACAGGAGCCACCATTGCGGCCGGAGCCGGACGGCGATGGTCCGTGGCGTGTGCACGATGAGCTTGGGGATCCCGGTCGTGCCGGAGGTATGGGTGATCATCGCGGGCTCGTCCGGCCCTCCGCACACCGGCCGCACCCGCGGAGCGCCGGCGAGTTCGGTCAGCGACGCGACACCCGGCCTGGACCCGGCCACGACGATCACCCGTTTGGTGAGGTCCGCCACGGGCACGTCGGCCATCGCGTCGAGCTTGGGCATGTCACTGAGCAGGTTCGGCTGGTCCAGCCGGTCGAGCAGGGCACCGACGGTCGCGCCGTCCAACGCGGGTGACAGCATCACGGGGACCGCGCCGATGCGCGCCACCGCGGTCGCGAGCACCCAGGCGTCGAAGTTGGCGGTCTTGTAGATCGCGACGCGTTCTCCGGGCCGGACCCCGGCCGCCCACAGCCGGCCCGCCAGGTCGTCCGTGTGGCCGGCGAGCTCGCCCGCCGTCAGGTGCCGTCCCGCTTCGGGGAGCACGTCCATGTCGTGGTCGAGAGTGAGCGGCGTCGAACTGTTCCTGGCCGCTGCGATCTCCGGCAGAGTGCCGAGACTGAGGCCGCGCTTCCGTATTGAATTGTAGGCGATGAGGCCCTTCATTCAGATCAGCTCCTTTACGATCTTTAATGGAAATTCGGGCCGTCGGTGGCGGGGCGGAAGGCACGTCCGGCGAGTGCGGAGGCAGGCTCCTTCAGGTGAGCTCCGCCGGCACCGGTCAGGACGATGTCCCTTCCCGCTGTTGCGTGCACCAGCATTGGCCACCGGGCTTGGCCGGGACTATTCAGCGGGTTGGCGCCGACTTGGCGGCCACTTGTCGGGTCGGCCGCAGATCTCGGTCGCCTGCGGGGATGCGCACGTTGTACGGGGCGCGGGGAACGGACATCGCCCTATCGGGAGCGGCCGTTCTCATTTACGCTCCGGATGGTCAGAATCGTCGCCAAGGGCTATGGTAAATGCCGGGCCGTATCTCGTAGTCTGACAATGCCAGGGCCGCGTCAGGCGTTCCGCCGCGATTCCTATCGCCGCGCAACTGTGGCCACACGATCCGTGCACGACGGCGTCGGCGGCCTTTCCGGCGGCTTTCCCCACACATATGATCCGCCCTCTCATCTATGGCCGTCACCGGTAAGGAGACAGACCATGACCATCGGGAACGACCTGCGGAACGCGATCGACGGGCGGGTGCTCGAACCCGGCGACGACGACTTCGATTCGGCCCGCCGCCCGTGGAACATCGCCACCGAACAGCCGGTACGGGCCGTGGTGGAGGCGGCCGGCGCCGACGACGTGGCCGCGCTGGTCCGGTACGCCCACCGCAACGGGCTGACGATCACCGCCCAGCCCAGCGGCCACGGCGCGACCGGCAACACCGCCGACGCGATCCTGCTGCGCACCCGCCGGCTCGACGAGATGGAACTCCGGCCGGGCGACCGCACCGCCCGGATCGGCGCGGGTGTGGCGTGGGGGCGGGTGCAGGCGGCGGCGAGCCCGCACGGGCTGACCGGGCTGCCGGGCAGCAGCCCCACCGTCACCGTGACCGGCTACACACTGGGCGGCGGGCTGAGCTGGTTCAGCCGCGCGCACGGGCTCGCCGCCAACAGCGTCCGCGCCTTCGACGTCGTCGAGGCCGACGGCACACGGGCGCGCGTCACCGCCGACTCCGACCCGGACCTGTTCTGGGCGCTGCGCGGCGGTGGCGGCGACTACGCGCTCGTCGTCGCCGTCGAGCTCGACCTGTACCCGGCGCCCTCGCTGTACGGCGGGCGGATGATGTGGCCCGTCGAACAGGCGGGCCGGATACTCGACGTCTACCGCGAGATCACCGCGACCGCTCCGGAGCACCTCACCGCCTGGTACGAGTTGCAGCACCTTCCCCACAGCCCGCCGTCCGTGGCGGTGGACGTCACCTTCATCGGCGAGGCCGCCGAGGGCGCGGCCCTGCTGCGCGGCCTGGACAAAGCCGAGGGGCGGCTGTCGGACACGCGGGGGATGATGGCCGTCTCCGACCTCGGCGACATCACGGCGGAGCCGACCGACCCCAGCCCCGGCGCGTCCCGCGCCGAACTGCTCACCGGCCTCGACGCCCAGGTCGCCGCCCGCCTGCTGGAGCGGCCCATCGCGCCGCTGCTCACCACGCAGATCCGCCACCTCGGCGGCGCCCTCGCCCGGCCGTTCGACAGCGCCGCCGGGCACCTCGACGAACCGTACGCGCTCTACATGTACGGCAGACCCACCGACGGCGTACGGGAGCGGCAGTCCGACTTCGTCCGCGCGCTCGAGCCGTACACGAGCGGGCGCAAGCCGTTCACCCTGCTCGCCCGCGGAGAGCGGGCCGCGAGCGCCTTCTCCGCCGGCACCCTGGCGCGGCTCCAGGCCATCAAGGCGGCCCGTGACCCGCAGGGCGTGTTCCGCAGCAACTTCCCGGTTCTCTGACCGGGTTCCACGCGGACCGTTCGTACGCTCCACCACCGCCGATCCTCACTCGGCGGTGGAGACCCGCCACGTCGCGCGGACGAGAGCCGAAAGTCCGGCGCGTATCCCGCCTGCTCACCTCGAGGGCGGGATACGCGCCGGACTGTGACCGTGGTTCACGGAAGCCGCCGCGGGGACTCCTGTCTCACGCGGTCCGGCCGGCGCCGGCCGGCGCCGGTTCCTTCTCCTGCGCGGGCGCGGCGCGGCCGGGCCGCACGAACGCGAGCACCGCGATCCCCGCGACCAGGCCGAAGGCCGCCGCCACCACGAAGGTCAGGTCGAGGCTGTAGGCGAACGCATGGCGCACCATGTGCACCGTGTCGCCGCCCCGGGCCATCACCGCGCCGGCCTGGCCGCCGCTGAGCGGGCCGGCCAGGTCCTTGCCCGCGGTGCGCTCCAGCCCGCCGCGGAAGACCTCACCGAGCACGGCGACACCGAACGCGTAGCCGAGCTGACGGAAGGTGTTGACCGCGCCGGCCGCCATGCCCGCGCGCGGCATGGGAACCGCCGCCATCGCGGTGGCCGACAGGGGCGCGAGCACCAGCCCCGCACCCACACCGACGAGGAACAGCCCGGGCACCTCGACGGCCCACCCGGATCCGGTCCTGATCACGGCCTGGGCGAGCACGCCCGCGGCGATGATCAGCATTCCGGCCCCGATGAGCAGGCGGGGTGAGGTCTTGTGCAGTACCCGGCCGATCACGACGGACATGCCGAAAGCCGCGAGGCTGGACGGCAGCAGCACCAGCCCGGCCTGGATCGGGCTCAGGCCGAGCACCGACTGCAGCCAGAGCGACTGGTAGGCCATGGCCGCCCAGGCGGCCGCCGGCAGCAACGCCACCGCCACCAGCAGCGTCGTGAATGAGGAGTTGCGCAGCAGTGAGAGGTCCAGCATGGGGTCGCGCCGCACGCGCTCGACGACGACGAAGACGACCAGGGCGACAGCGGTGACGGCGAGCAGCCCGAGCGTACGGCCGGACCCCCACGAGCCCCTGATCAGCGCGTAGGTGAGAGCCGCCGCGGCGACGGTGAAGCTCACCATGCCGGGCAGGTCGACCCTCGACGGGTGGGGGTCACGGGTCTCCCGTACCACCAGCAGGGTGAGGACGACGGCGCCGACGCAGATCGGCAGGTTCACGAAGAAGATCCAGCGCCAGCCGAAGTGGGTGGTGAGCAGCCCGCCGGCCAGCGGCCCCGCCGCGGCCGCCCCGCCGTTGACGGCCGCCCATATCCCGAAGGCGATGCCTCGTTCGCGGCCGGAGTAGGAGCTGCTGATCAGCGCCATCGTGGTGGCGAACATCGCCGCCGCGCCCAGTCCCTGCACCCCGCGCGCCGCGATCAGCATGCCGACGCTCCCGGACAGGCCACAGGCCAGCGACGAGACCGCGAAGACCACGAGGCCGCCCAGGTACATGGCACGCCGCCCGATCCGGTCCGCGATCGAACCCGAGGTCAGCACCAGCGCGGCCAGCACCAGCGCGTACAGGCTGAGCACCCATTGCAGATCGGGGAACGAGGTATGCAGCCCGCGCGCCATATCGGGCAGTGCCACGGTCACGATCGTCACGTCGACCAGCAGCATGAAGGTGCCGGCACAGATTGCGACAAGCGGCAACCACTTGCGTATGTTCATGATCCCTTCCTTCATCGCTACGTGTCATAGAGGTGACACCTCAAATGCGGTCGATGTGACAAGCAGGCGATCACGGCCGTACGGATGGCCCGTCTTTCCGTCGTGTGCGCCGCCGCGCGGCCGCTTGAGAACGGCCTGGTGAGACGCCGCGGCGGGATCGGCTCGATGGCCCGGGGCGCCGAGTGGGCGCCAAGTCGCTCCCAAGTCGATGACAAGCGCGGTGAATGACAGTACTGAGCGTCGACCCGAACCGGCCTGTGGAGGTGTGCGGTGGCACCGACGTCGAAGCCCGCCTCGCGGTGAACCAACCCGGGCAGCGTCGGAGACGACAAGGGACGTACGGAAGGGATTCAGATATGCCCACGCTATGCAAACCATCGGTGATCGTTCCGGAATATGTCATCACGATGGAAGAGACCCTGAAATTCGCCGAGAGAGTGCATGCCGGAAAACGGCAGCTTCCGTTGGCGCTTCGCTTGATCCAGAACACGGGAGTGCGCAAGCGGCATATCGTGCAGCCCATTGAGAAAACGCTCGGCCACCCGGGTTTTGAGGAGCGGAACCGCATCTACGAAGCCGAATCCAAGAAGCGGTGCCCCGAGGTCATCGAACAGGCTCTGGAGAACGCCTCACTGGTGGCGCAGGACATTGACGCGATCATCTATGTGTCGTGCACCGGATTCCTGATGCCGTCGCTGACCGCCTGGCTGATCAACGAGATGGGACTCCGGTCCGACACCCGGCAGATACCCATCGCACAGCTGGGCTGCGCGGCGGGTGGCGCCGCGATCAACCGCGCCCATGACTTCTGCGTCGCCCACCCCGACAGCAATGTTCTGATCGTCTCCTGCGAGCTGTGCTCGCTGTGTTACCAGCCCGACGACGACGGTGTCGGTTCACTGTTGTCCGACGGGTTGTTCGGTGACGCGGTCGCGGCCGCCGTGGTGCGAGACAGCGGTGGCACCGGCGTGGCGCTGGAGCGCAACGCCTCGTACCTCATTCCGAACACCGAGGACTGGATCTCCTACGCCGTGCGCGACACCGGCTTCCACTTCCAGCTGGACCGCCGGGTGCCCGGGACGATGGAACCGCTCGCCCCGGTGCTGCGCGAGGTCGTCACCGAGCACGGCTGGGACGTCGGCAACCTCGACTTCTACATCATTCACGCCGGCGGCCCGCGGATCCTGGACGACCTCAGCAAGTTCCTCGATGTCGATCACGGCGTGTTCCACCACAGCCGGGAGACCCTGACCGAATACGGCAACATCGCCAGCGCGGTCGTCCTCGACGCGCTGCGCCGCCTGTTCGATGAGGACACGACGTCGCCCGGTGCCACCGGCGTGATCGCGGGCTTCGGTCCGGGCATCACCGCCGAGATGGCGGTGGGCAGCTGGGTCGTCGACGCGCCCGTGAGCGTCGAGCCGAAACTGACGGGTGCGTCCTCCTACCTCCGGCAGGACTTCGCGACGGCGAGGAGGCGGATCGCATGAACGGCCTGATCGTCCCACCTGGCCAGGGCCGGAAGCTGACGACGAAGGCCCAGGAGGTCACCTTCAAGGTC
>Ga0247774_1001212_pt1 | contig 13094 bp, 7 predicted proteins | sample UWRJL001104B6_FD_179933 | JGI IMG/M metagenome (GOLD analysis project Ga0247774, IMG submission 179933) | Plant litter microbial communities from Arlington Agricultural Research Station in Wisconsin, United States - UWRJ-L001-104B-6 | ecosystem: Environmental > Terrestrial > Plant litter >... | reverse complement strand
TCCCGAGGTCGAAGCCCGTAATGTTCGGCTTGACGCCTTTCGCCGCCCGGAGTATCCTGCCAGACCAATTGTTAGTTTCTCACAGGCCAATTGGAGTAGAAAGCATGAGCAGGTTATAGGCTGATCGGTTCTCACCTTGTGGGAAGCATTTTGGGTGGGACGCAGCAAACGTCTGGCTCTTCGAAACAGACGACTTTGCTTTGTACACGAGACCTTGACATTCGTCTCGAGTCTCGAGTCTCTCTCGCCAGAGCCGTATGGTGCCAGTTGCCAAGAAGCCCATAGACGACCAACGCCAGCGGTTCAGCTTCGGTAGAACTTTCTGGTAGATCTTCGGCAATATTATCACAGTGATTCTGGCACGAAAGGTGAATGTTTTTGGGCCGCTCGTTAGTTAAATCGGATTCACTGTGTCATTAACATGAAAAGTCTCGATTTACAATTGGGTTCAATCCTGTCACAACAACGACGCATCCACCACCTCAACAAAGATCTCCGCCAACGAAGCTGCTTGTTCCCCATCCAACACTGCCGGCTGCCACCAGATGCCCAACCGCATGACTAAGCACAATAGCCAGGCCCTAGACCAGGCGCACTGCGGCAGCTGGCGGCTGCCCGAAAGGCTGTGACGACGGAGACGTCAAAAAGTGAAGAGCTGCCGGTGAGCAAACGTCTTCCTCGACAGGAAAGAACCAAACAAACGACTAACTAACAAGCAGGCCGCTGGCAGCCGTCCCTATCTGTTGCCCAGACACTGCTGCCGACGCGGGGCTTCGTAATTGCAAGGGGCAGTTTTGGCACGTTCGCTGCTGACCGGGAAGAGCCCTTGCTACCCTCGGCCGTCGCGCCTTCTCGCCGTCGCTACTAAGACCAGCGGCGGAACCTTTTTGTGCCTCGCAGCTTCCTGAGGCAACAGCAGCGAAGCCCTCTCCGCCAGCGATCTGTGGAGAGCCGAGTTTCTTCTAGTTTCGGCAAGTCTCACCCGCGAGCGAAACGACGACTACCAAAACGGGCGAATCAATCCAGCTCTCTTTGAGCACGAAGAAGACAACTACGATCGCGACAATGCCACCCCATCTCAATCGGTTCCCTAGCGGACCGACCCTGCCATATCATCAGCAACAGTTCCAGGCGCACGGCGGTCCCCAACAACACGCTAGCCACCAGCCCTTGACTGGCGCACCTTCCTACATGAATACTGGCTCCCAGCTCGGTGGCTTCCAAGTAGGCAATGGTTCGCAAATGGCTGGCAGCACGACCCTGAACACCGGTGGAGGTTTCATGGATTCCGCTTCGAGAATGGCCTTCCAAGCAGTTGGCTTCCAACAACAAGCCGGACCTGGCCAAGCCGCATACATGGATTATTCCTCACCAAGTTCTCGCATGTCGACAGGGAAGAATAAGGTTCGAGATGTTTGGGCGGTCAACTTGGACAAAGAATTTGGCATTCTTAGGAAGCTTGTCGATCATTTTCCGATCATCGCCCTCGTAAGTGCTCCTTTGCTCGGTCGCATTCTGTACTCTCTCGAAAAGCTCAGAGTCTTGATAGCTGACCAATGTGTCGACAGAGCATTGAATTTCCAGGGGTCATAGGACGGCCGATGGGTAATTTCAGAGGCAAGGCCGACTACCACTATCAATGCCTCCGCGTCAACGTCGACCTTCTCGAGGTGTTGCAAGTGGGCATCACGCTCTATAACAATGAAGGAGAGCCCTGCAGCCGTCTGTCAGAGACGCCCGACTTGCTGCGACAGATACTGGGAGATCCCACGGCCCAGTCGGTGCCGTCCACGTGGAACTTCAACTTCCACTTCGACATCGACGAAGCCATGTGCAACGACGACCTCATAGCCCACCTTAAGAGCTCCGGCGTCGATGTGGCACGGTTAGCCGCAGACGGGATCAAGCCCCGCGACTTTGCTAGTATCGTGATGATGTCTGGACTAGTCCTCGATGAGGCCGTTACCTGGGTGTCGTTCCACGGTGGCTACGATTTCGCCTTCCTCGTCAGCGCCCTAACGGATACCGAAATGCCCGACGTGGAGCAAGCATACCGAGACTCGCAGAAATTGTTCTTCCCGCACATATACGATGTTAAGTACCTCATTAAGCATGCGGCAAAGGACGCCAGCAACATAGACTTCTTCCAGAAGATCGACGGCAGGGCAAATACTCTCGAGTCGGTGGCCGAGGCGCTCAAGATGAAGAAAGTCAGCCCATCCCAGATTGCCGGTTCCAACTCGCTCATCACAGGCAAGCTCTTCTTTACCTTACGCGACAAGTCATTCAACGGCATCATCCCGGCCGATTACAAGAACCAGATTTTTGGTCTTGGCAACCCCAGACATATATTCAAGGCCGCCCCGGAAGCCGAGGATGTGTCCGGTGCGTCGGGCAGGGGAGGCGAGAACACGAATGGCAACAACCCGAGCACGCCGAACAACGCCCCAATAGGATTGGCTTCGACCCCCACGCCCCAGAACGCAATGGCGAGAGCTGCACCCAGTTTGATGACGCCGGGTGGCGGCGGAGGAGTGTTTGGGAACTTTACATTCGCACCAGGCGGTCAGCAGTAGATCAGCATCCTGGCTAGCGGCATGCCTCTCAACCTTACATATCAAATGTGTACACCTCGCCTACATTACATACTTCGAAGTAGCATGCCTTGCCAACGCGAACAACGTGGTCGTCACTCGTGCCCACCTTACATCGGTCATCCTCGCCCACTGCCCTGCGTGCCTTAAAGACGGTCTAACGAATACTCGACTGCCGACCAGATTCCGTCATTATTATTTTCGCTCGCCATAGCGCCCAGTCGACAGAAGAGCACAAGCACGGGCCGGGGTGGTTGGATGACTCGACACTATTCACACAGCCTCCATTCCCCCCTTCACTCCGACCACAAAACTTCAGAGAACTGCCGAAGGTAGATAATGACTGTCTTACCTACCTACATATGATAGCTGGGTCTTTATTTTCTTTTTGTCATATCATCATTGTACGATTACCATCATCGAGCAAGCCGTTGGAGGCCGTTGCTTTTGTTTTTCACATGCGACCAGAAGATTGACGATCGACCCGACTTCGATCTGCTTCGACTTAGGGGCGTTGTCATTTCTTCTTAGCGGCGAGCAGCAAGCGAGGCGACAAGGAGTGGGGGGGTGGTTTTGTCTCCATACGCACATACACAGGAAAAGAATTGCGGAGGGAATCTGTTGCTGGCTTTGGTTTGATTTGTTCCTTTTCCCGGTAGTCCCGTTGAGTCCTTTAGAGGGAACATGGGTAGATGTTAGTGTACTTTTGCTTAATGCATAACGTGGTCTTTCGCGTTGAGATCATTTTGCGTGAGATGTCTTGGGTGTCTCTGATGGTCGATGTGAAGTACTCGGAAAAGAGAAGAGACTTGAGTGTCCAGCCTGGCCTGCTCAGTCAGGCCTTCAATGCTATTCGGAGAAGCATCCTCCAAAAACACACGAATAGGAGTGGAGACTGGGGGACGAGGTAAGGATCAAAGGAATCAAGAGGTATCATGGGCGTCTCTATTCGGGGGTATCTGCCCAACTCCGCACCAGCAGGTCAAGCCATGCCAAGCGTACCATCCACCAAACTCCTCCTTAGACCGGACCATCCAACGAATGTAATCTCTCGCTTGCGAAATGCTTCCATGATGCTATGCTAGATCCACATATCTCTGTCTTTCAAGGAAGGGTATCAAGGCTAATTTCCATGCTCGTTTCTTACTCCCTCCTCCCCCCCTACTTTCTATCCGAGAGGTTTGGTCATTTCTTCAGGTATTTCCACTCCCTCCCGCTCAATATCTCCAACGCCTCGTCAATACCCACCTCCATCTCTGCCCGGTGGGCCTTCAGTTCCCTATTCTCATCTCGCAGCAGGCTCACCGTGTCCCACGCCGCGCTAGTCTTCTGCCCGCGACAATTGCTGCACGCCTCAGGCGGTGCGCCGGCCCCGTCCTTTCCCTCGCCCGAAATCCCCCGCATGATTTTTTGCAACATCCAAGTCCCCTGCTGTTGCGGCGTCGACGTGCTCGCCCGGGGTTTCGCCCTCGGGTTCGGCGGCGGCGCAAGGTTCACCACCTTGTGGCTTGCCATGGCATGGGAAGGTCCCCCCGGGATCGGCGTGGGCGATGGCGAGCCCTCAACCCCCGCACCTTCAAAGACCGACGGAGCGATGGTCGGGCTCCGCGAGCGGGAAAAGACACTACCGTCCTCGAAGCTCTCCTCGTCCGTGTCGACCTCGTCGGGGGACGCGTCAAGGCCCTGCATCCACCGTCTCCGCCTCTGGTCGCTCTCGACGGCCAAGTCCTCCGTGGCCACGGACCCGACCTCGGCGGCGGGTACGAGCACCACGCCCTTTTCCCTCGCGGCCTGCTCGATCCGCACCCTTGCCTTCTTTTCCAACGTGAGCTCCTCGAGAATCGCGACGACGCTTTCTTCGTGCTCGCCGGCTTTGCGGCGCGTGTTTCCGAGCTCGACCTCGAGCTGGCGGTTTCTGGTCGAGAGCTCTTGCACCTTTTCCGCGTCGAGGCCGTGCTCGCCCCGAAGTTCTTCTAGCGCCCGGGATTGGACGCGGTATGCTTCCTGGAATCGCTGCAGGAGCATCGTAGCATTCGCCTGGAGCTTTTGGAATTCTGCGCCACTGACAAAGTGCCGATCGTCGTCCGGAGGACCGTTCGGGCATAGTGCTGCCTCGAGATTCATGCTGTAAAGTTCGTCTTCCTTCCCAATCTCCTGCTCGTTAGGTTGCTGAAGCTGCCGTTGCAGCGCTGACATTCCGGACTGGATGAACGCCATGGCGCCCGGTCGTGAAGGTGATAATGTCTCGGGTCCTATAGTGTGGCTCCGCCGCGGCTGTTGTGATATGTTCTGCGATGAAGAGGCCGAGCCTGCGACTTCGGATGTGATGTTGGAGAACCACTTTCCTATCGCGGTTGCTCCTCCTGTTGCCTGCCTGCCGTTTCGGGGGGCCCGAGGACGGTCCTCCCCTGTGAGAACCATCGCTGCCCTTTGACTCCTCTCCGACGATCCCAAAATGCGGATCGATGGTTTCTCTCGAAGGCGGCTACTCGTGGGCAGAAATTTGAGGTTGGGTCGGTTGGCTGCGCTGACTCGGTTTGACTTGGTCTCGTTCGACCTTCCCTCCGGATCGTGAGTCCTGTCTACAGCTACGACTAAATTCGGAAATCCCCGGTCGTCGTTCGCTCGTACAAGTGGCGAGAAGTCCGACTAAATGGAACGGCGGCGGAATCGTTTCGTCGAAAATTCGGTTCGTTCGCTTTGCTACTTTTGTAGAATCGCGGGCACCATTTTCGTTGGTTGAAGTCTTGGTCTAGTGGCGAGCAGAAATATCTCACACCAACTTATCCAATAATCCAGTACCAATGGAAGGCCTCCCTGCTTATCCAACCAACGACAATAGAAGGAACAAGAGCAAAATAGCAGGAAAAATCCTAGGCAAAAATGCCTTATCCGCAGAGGAGATGTGAGAGGCAGGGCACTTGTGGTAAAGTGGCGCGAACCTGTCCCGGCGGGTCTTAGCATAACGTATTAACGTTTCGGGTGGGGAACAGCCCGTTCGTTTGCACGCACCTTTCTTCCTCGCGGATGAGGGAAAGCTGAACAACCGACCAGGATAAATGACGGGATAAGAGAGCGAAAACCCGATTTCAGGTGGAGTGGAAAGAGTTTTCGCGTTGTTGTTCTACTGATTTCCGGTGAGACGTGTATATTGAAGCAATAGGCTTGTCCGAGTAGTGCTGTCTTTCCGAGTAAGTTTGTCAGTCTTTGGCGTCAAGCATGATGGGAGTCTAGGAGCTTCGGGGTAAATACCTTCTCTGATCCTTGTGATTTGATAAACTTGATGTTCCGGTGAAGACTAATAGTAGCGCTGGAGAATCCAGGGATCTGGCAAAGATCGAAGCCAGGGAGAATCCGGAGGTCCAAAGGAAGTGGCTGATGCTTCCACTTGAGGATCAGATCTGCATAAACCTAGCTGACCTCGCTGTCCAAAAGCAAAACAAACCGCTACTTTCTGGGCTAAGACATACACCTAGACAGGTCTCTCGGTTCTCTGTAAGCCCAAGACTAGATCACTAGAATATCCCATTTGCAAGTCCACCCCGCGATCGCGATGAATGCTTCCGGGAGTCCGGCTTGCTGGTGGGGCTCAAGCGGGACCAGACCCGTTGACGCAACCGAAGTTTACCAAAGTGGGGGAGGAGGGGCAGGAGGGGGCGGGATTCCTGCAGATCACAGCGGGTATGTGCAGCAGTGCAGCTTTGCAGCGACAAGGTTGCAGTGCAAATGTGCTAGGACTGGAGCGGCCCAGACGGGTGGCTTCGCCGTGCAGGACCAGCCTAAAGAACCCAGAAAATATGCTGAGCTCAGGGGTTGTAGCCTTTCCTTTCAAAAGCCTCGAGGCATGGGCCGCACACCGCGAGCCAAGCTGTCGGCTTGCGGGCCGTATATTAAATCCCCGTTGGCAGTGGCTCAGACGGTGATCTTGAATGCCTTTTTGGATCGCAAAGTGCCCGCCGGCCGACTACGAAAGTGCGTGTCGCCTTTCAAACGGGCAGTCGAGATTGTGTTAGTTTTATTCCGATGCCGCTCGCTGTCGTCGAGAATTGATGGCTTTGAAAAGTAAGAGCAAGGGACAGGAATAGCTTCGTAGGCTTCGGCTATGCGTTGGTGCGGATGCGATGCGGTTTGCCTGCAGATGACAGGTGAGACTATGCCGCACTCTCCCGACCCTTGGTTTTTCGATCTAGCGGGATCCTCACCTTGCAGCGTCTGTGCTAAACTCAAGCGAGAAATGGTTGTTGCTACTCGATCGAAGCTCAACTGAGAAGGAGGATCAGAATTCTTGACGGAGGACTTGAGATTCTATAGATTTGAATTCGATGATTGGGGCAACGCCAGTGAATCTCGAAAGGTCGTAAGATTCGGGGGTCTGTTTTACGCTAGAAAGGCACCAATTCGGAGCCTGGAAAATCTAGAGCTCCCGTGCCTTTGGGGGCAGAAAAGGGGTGGTTGGACTTCGAACACAATATACAACGATATTGGAAAGTAGAGTCAATATGTGGGAGACGCTTTGTTGCTTTCTCGACGGCAAGGCACGGCAAGCCTTGGAGGTTGGGAAGTTCTCAACTGAATATTTGCTGCTGGGAATGTAAAGCGCTATGCATCAGATCGGAACAATCAGCCAAAATCTGGAAGCAAAGCATGAAGCATGACCGTGAAGGTTAATAATGGCAGGATAGATTTCAGTTTTAAGGCTGCTGATCGCAATCGTGGCAGTCTCTGACAAGCTATTTCACAGCGAACCTTGATCCGGATTCATGTTGCAATATTCGCGACGGCCAGTCCTACGTGCCATCACTGATTTCTGCGTTGCAGGAAGCAGTAAACCCAGCTCCACGGGCCTCAAATAGGTACCTTGGATTCGCCCGCCTTCCCAAGGATGCTTGCCACTTCGAGCCCTCTATGCCAAGAGACTAAGCGATCGGCCTCAGCAGTTCAGCTGTAAACCTGGTTTGGAGTGAATCGGGTGGCTCGCAAGCTTCCAAACGGTGTCTCAGCGCCCCTCCACCACTGCCCTGTCGGCCCGCCACGGATCCTCAACCCCTCGCTCGCAGTCGTGATAGGCTCACTAGAAAGTCCAGCTTCCCCAGCTTCCTGAGCTTGGTGGTTTTCGTGTGACGAGAGCCGCCCGATTAACGAGAGGATTCGTCATCTTGCCACAAGGAGGGCAATTGGCATTTTGAACCAGATGATCTATTACCGGGGTGAGGAAATGTTAATGTCGACATTACGGGTGAGAGGTTTCATGAGGAATCCATGGGGAAGAGCGAGGAGTTCTGAGTTGTGTCTTGATTGCTTGGGCTGGGATTTCGGGGCCCTTTGCGGCACATGGCGAAGTGCCTTGACATGACATGAGACCGCCCTGAGGTACCTACCTCAGCGCCTTGTGCAGAACACTGAAGGACCACGAAGCAGTTTGCCACGTGCATGGGCGCCTGGGCATAAACACAAGGAGGTACCAAAAACTATTGAGTAATTTTGTGTCCCACTAAGCCAGTCAAGAGCCGGGAGAGTTCGTACGAAAGGCCTCACCTCGTGCCAAAATGGGACCGCTGGGGCGGGCGACCATCGTCTGGGACAAGTGTCAGAGGAATCAGAGAACAGCACGATCGCCAAAGACATGGGAATTCTTGGAACGTTTACGAGTGACTGTAGGAGTCCAATACCACCACCGGGCATGTAGTCTATCATTTTGATTCAATCGTAGGCGAACAGGGCTCAACCTTCCTTCGCCAACTACCAGCTGTGCTTGATCTACTCTCTATAACTCACCTAAAGACCAAACTTGTTGAAACCCCCATTCCATGCCAGCTTAATGGCGCCGATCCTCCTCAGTACGCCAACTGGTCTCCGGCACTAAAGTCCATCAGCGGTCCGCGTTGCGCCTTGGCTCGTGAGCGTTCACCTTCTCAAGCGTGCAGTAAGGACAACGGCTTGGAGATTCTGTCTCTAATTTCGTCCTTTTCTCCGGGAGTGGTGCAGTCTTCTGTGCGGCCGAGGTTCACTCGGGTCTAACATTTTGTCGGTCTCCCAGGCGAATTCAAGTCCCGCTAAAATGATAGATGCATGACGCAGGAAAGACTACGAGAGCGTGCGAGATTTCAGGGCTACGTATAAACTTTCCGTTCGACCCCCGGGGTTGCAGACAACGCAGTGCTGGCGGAAGAAGTCGGCATCAAATTCCTGATCGATGATATTTGGGTCAAGTGGCCGAGGCTTCGGTAATTAGAGCACGTCGCTGAGCTTGGTTTGTCCTGGCAGCCCCGGCGATACTGCAGAAGTGTGCCGAAGGCGGCAGAGACCGCCGGCACGAAAGGCTCGTTGTCTGGCCCGGCGACAGCTGTTATTTGGCATAGTACTCGCGGCAGGCAACGGATATAGACTGTGGTGTCCTTTTCGAACGGAAAGGGCTGGGGCCGTTCTGGGAGGAGTGCGACGTGGACAGTCCATGGTCCCAGATCACTTCTACATTGATATGTTGCAAGACTGCCGCTCTGCGGAGATAAGCGGCAGGTCGTCGGGTCATTGCAGTGACCCATTTTCCGCACCAGCTACTCTGTGATATTCGCTTGCACGTTGATAGATACCGTTACTTCTCAGGCTCAGAGGTGGGTTTTCGCAGAGTGGGCGGTTGGTATCGAGTCCATGAAGGTGTCCCTGAAAGGGGGAAACCCGACACTATTTAAAGTGGAATTTAAATGAGAAAGTAGAGAAGCAACGGAGGAAAGAAGGGAGGAGTAATTGTAAGATATCTCGTAATGCCCATGGCGCTTTGAAGTATAGAGATTATATCTGCACTATAAACCCCGTACGTGGGCTTAACATCTCCCATGCCCTTCTCAAGGTTTTGATCATATTCCCCCTTCCGTTTAATCCCCGTTCCTCACCACACTTACTCTCCATTTTCCTCCCTATCTCCATTCCCTTCAATTTCCCCCTCCTTCACCCGACGTACCACCTCCCCGCCATCCACATCTACCAGATAATCCCGCACCACTCTGACCATGAAACTTGGATAGGTAGGGCGCACCGCCGCGTATATGGCGAGATTGGAGGAATTAGAAATTAGGATACTCGGCAGCGTGATAAGGGGTTTCCTCGAAAGTCTTGTCTAGTAATATCAAAATTCTGTACTCCATTCACCAATCTGTCTAGCCTCCTTCTGCCACGCTCGTCGAGCGTTAAACTGTCGTATTATAATTAAAAGGCCAGAAATTTCCCATTTATTTCATATAGATTCCCCACTGTGCTCTCATATTTATTCTCCCGGTATCAATGCCCTACTCCCGTTCCCTGTGGAACTAAACAGAAACAAACAAAAGGGTACTAGTAATATATCTTCTCATCATAAATAGGGGGCCTCGCGCCCTCAGTATCCCACACAATCTTGTTCCTGTCATCCAGTTTGCAGTCTTCGTCCGTGATGGGAATAATTCTATTTGTCAGTGCAATCTCCTGCTTCGACACGCCGGCCTTGTCCTCCGGTATCCACAGCAGCGGGGTACCCTCGAAGACGGATGGCGGGTAGTACGAGTTGAGTTCGGTGTGTTCCTCGTACAGATGGTCGAGGTTGAGTTGGTTGTTTGACACCAACTTACGGAGGTGCATGTATGACGCGTACCACCACGGCTTCATGAATTTCATGATGAAGTTGCCCTTCTCTTCCGGTAAGGAGCTCCCGTCTCTGGGAAGGATCCCCGTCTTGGTGTGTGGCGCGTTGTCAAGCTCCTGGCCATCCACGCCGCTGTAACCCCTAGCGCTCTCTATGAACGCCTCTTCCTCGACCTGTAGCGTGCGGGGAAGGCTATATAGCAGCGGGTCCAAGGCAGAGTTCATAGTGATGTGGAAGAGGATTGTGAGGATAAAGAAGACCACCATCAGGACGGCTGGACCTGCTGCCTTGGAGTCAGCCGTCAGGAAAATCATGCATATCTGAGCGAGATAGACCCCCGTTATTATTTGCTTCATGGCGCGGGGGTAGATAAGGCCGCACGTGTCGACCTGAGTGCTTGAGACGAAGAGGATGTTATATCGGTAGGCGAGGTAGAACAGAGCCATGGTAATGGTAGCCCAGAAGAGAACGAGAGGGGTAGTGACAGCAAACACAACGCCTGCCGAAAGGGTTAGCATCCAGACATGCCACAGCTACGCTGCCAACTTACTAATGACGATAATATTGGCGTAAATAGGCATGGTCTTGGCCCAGGAAACTGCCGAAAGTGTAGTCCACCTTTTATATAGAGCACGAGGCGTCTTCGTGAAGAACCGGTACATTAAGTGGAAGATAATGAAGCCGAAAACCCGGTCTATAACGCTAACAGCAATTATGAGACCTTGACTGATCAATAATATGATGTAGAAATCGGGAACCTTAAATAGCGTCCTCTCTAGTGCCTCGAAAATCCTACTGGGTGAGAACCCAAGGATCAGCCCCTCCATGGCGAGCGTGGAGAGCATGGGAGCGAGGAAGACATGCGCAACCTGGAATGTAAAGTAGGCGTTCTGTGCGAAGAGCTCAACACGAGAGTCGGTCAGCTCACCAGAGAGCTCGCCGCACGGCTTTAGTATGACGGGTATAAGAGCCATGAGAACGATAAGAGAAATGGCTGATAGAAGTTTGGCAAATAAATGGTGGACGACCTCTGGGATCTTGTTGATGAAGCTTAACCCCTTGAACATGCTAGCTAGGTAGCTGATCTGCGAGAGAGTGGTCACAAAAATGACGGGTATAAACCAGAAGATAATGAGGGCCAGGATGAATGCGATGATAGCATAGCGGCGGAACGTTCTCTGCCACCAGGAAAGACTCAGATTCTTCCAGATAATCTCTTCGGGGCGAACTCCAATATGTTTCGGAACAATATGCAGAGGGTGGTGGCAGGTGAGGACCTGGAAGGCGGCTTGGGCATCAGATTGCGTGTGGAATTCGACGAAAATAGCCGGGATAGCCTTGGTATTGAGAGCCTTGTAGTTGGCCTGAGCTGTCTCAATGCGAGGAATCAGGCGCTGAAGCTCAGAGCGGCACCACTCGATAGTGTCAACCTTCTTGCCGACAAGGCCCAGGGGACCGAGTCTGTGTGAAGGGCGCTTCTTGTTGGGAATCAATTGCGCAGAAATGCTTCCAGACTCGTGGTCCTGCGTCGGCGGCGTCTTGTCGGCCAGAGCGCCCTTCTTGTCGGTCAGAGAGCCCTTCTTGATAGCCTTGAGGCGCTCTTTGTTGCAGAGCTTGAGTAAGTTCACCTCGGCCTTTTCGAGCTTCATCGCTATCTTAGTCCTCTCTTTAACAAGCGTCTCCAGCTCCTTAGTGTCGCGTGTGATCCAGATACGCTTTGCCGAGTTCCCAAAGATGGCATGGAGGCGTGCTTCGTTTAGGTACATATCGGGGACATATGTGAACAGGACGGTTCGCGACGAAATGCGTCGCGCGTGTTGTGGCGCGAGGAGATAAGCTTGTCGTAAGTTAATGTAGAAGATACACTCGCGTAGAATCATGTATAAGACGAAGCCATAAAAAAGCCAGCCCACCAAAACGTGAGCATATAGGCGATCCCTCTTCGACTGTGAGCCCGTGTTAATGTTGCTCATTGACAGCATGTCCAGCAGCTTTAAGCTACCGCCGCCAGTGATGTTTAGAGGAAACAAAATAGGCCATGTCATGCAGAGGCCGGTGAAGCAAATAATCGTACATATTCGGAGGAAGCGGAGAAAAAGATAGGCATCGAGAGTATGATGTCGCAAGGAATGAGCATCGGGTATCTTCCAAAATGATTCAACCCAATTGAATAGACCATTAGGCAAAGCCGGCGTCCGCTCGCTGCAAGTGAGAGCCATCCTTAGTTCCCGTTATATCAGCATGTAATTAACACTACTTACTGCTCCGGAATGCTGCCTAAATATGTCCTAGGCGCATAGTATCTCTTGCTGTTCTTTCGGAGAACAAGGAAGATAGTCAGTCTGATACCAGCTAGGATTCCGGCAGCACCGAATGTAGAGAGCATAGCTAGTCGCATATGCGTTAGGCCACCATGCGCAACCTTAAGGATGTTCAGATGGAGCCAACAACTTACCATAAAGCGTGGACGACCACCCTCCTATGGCCGAGCCAGCTTTATCGGCAATTACTTCAGACATGTTGGTAACCCCGCCGAAGGACTACTCTTTAAACGATAATCGTGTGAAGGTCTTGGGGTAAGTTGCGACTGGCCACAACCAACAACCGACAATCGACAATAGATGGGGATTTATAGAAAGATGGACATTCCATCTTATAAGAAGGTGTCAGGCGCAAACTACTGGATAAGGCTGTATCTATTGAAAGGGGAGATTTTCCAGCGATTTCGCGCGATGGATGCACTAACATCTCAGCAGCATGCCGTCGAACGAGCTAACTTGGGCAGAATATTTCCCCCACAGTATGTGTCCTTTTGTTTTATAGTCTATTTAAGAACAGTTATATATAGCGGCACTCAACGCACAATAGAAAAATGAATTTAGACA
>Ga0247774_1001211_pt1 | contig 13098 bp, 8 predicted proteins | sample UWRJL001104B6_FD_179933 | JGI IMG/M metagenome (GOLD analysis project Ga0247774, IMG submission 179933) | Plant litter microbial communities from Arlington Agricultural Research Station in Wisconsin, United States - UWRJ-L001-104B-6 | ecosystem: Environmental > Terrestrial > Plant litter >... | reverse complement strand
TATCGTGCCGGTGGAGCGCTACATAGTATATTCTAGTCGAGTTAGTGCTGAGAAGTGGCGTTCAATGTGATTTGACAGCTTGGGTTTGAGACCAGCTGAAAATTCCCGATGATGTGAGTCCGAGATATGCAGCGCTGTAGCTATCAGTAGTTTGCAGGCGAGCAAAGAGGCGGAGACGACAATTTATCAAGGCGCCCACGAAGAGACAACCACGCTAGAGTCTGCGGACGCTTCATTGACTATTTCCAGTATTTAACAGCGCATGGCGTTTTCTCGGCCGTCTCATTGGCAGGCGAGGCGGGACGGCTCGACAAAGTGCCCTGTCAGGCTGCGGTTCAGCTCCCAGAGAGCAAGCCCGGGATGCCACTTACGGCTCTATCTGCAGTCAGCAAGAGAAGTTTTGCCACAGCTGCTTTCCACAAGGCTTACAATATACATATTTGACATACCTGCAGTTGGAGAGTCTGCGCGAAATGATATAATGTTTTAAAATTAGGCCAAGTGCTGGCAATTGAAATGGGGAGGAGTAGCATTGGATACTTGTGCAGAACTTGGTACAAGAGCAGTTCCTCTATCACAGTATGAAAAAAAAGCCAAGCAGAGCCATAGCCTTGGGAGTATAAATACAGGAGCTGTCCCCGAGATATTCCAAGTGTTTTGGAAGCCCAGAGTATTCACCACAGCTGACATCGAGTCAAACATTGTTCATATCATCTCAATCCAATATTGGAAACCATACCACGCTCCTCCTTTCCACCATAAAATACTGCACATATCAAATCATGGCCGTGTACCTCAAGGATCTCAACGTGCTGGAGGCCTTTCAGCGAAATGGGGCCACCGTCGGGCTCGCCAACACGGGTGGCCGCCGTGGAGCCGTGCGCCAGGAGATCGACACCTTCCTCCAGGACGAAGAGCTCGCAAATCTGTACTTCCTAGCACTCGAGGCTCTACAGGCAGCCCCGAGGGCGAAGAATAAGGAAACGGGCTTTTCGTACTTCGATCTAGCCGCAATCCATGGCTCTCCTGGTTACCAGTATTGCGCTCATGGCAGACCTACGTTCCCCACCTGGCATCGCGCCTACTTGGCCGCTTTTGAGGCAAGTTCAAGATAGAAGCTGCAATACCAGGCACCTTGACGAGCCTGCTGGTTTCTTTCCCTTTCTTTCCCTTTCTTTCCCTTTCTTTCCCTTTCTTTCCCTTTCTTTCCCTTTCTTTCCCTTTCTTTCCCTTTCTCTCTGTCTCCATTTTCAATCTCCCTCCGTCACTCTTATTCATTCCCCATTTTATCTCCCGTTCTCGGTCAGTTCGCTGGGTCGTTTCTCCTTCATCTCTTTCGTTTTGTCTTGGCTAATACTGTCGAGTAGCAAGCCTTGTGGATCCATGCTGCCAAACTGGCCAAGGGCGCAACTCATGACCCCGATGCAGTCATGGCAAAATTCAGAATTCCTTACCTGGATCCATTCAAACCGCGCATGAGTGGCCCAGATGAGGCTGGCGGGCAGCAGATCTACTACGGTCTGCCTGTCGTCGTGACCCTCCCCGAAATACGAGTCAGGCGGGCCAAGGACGGCGAATGGGAACCCATGAAAAATCCGCTCTACAAGTTCCAGCTCCCCATCACGGTACAAGGCGTTTCTGTCACGAACCGCGACCCAAGTAAGCTGGTTCTGAAATACTTCAACAATGAGTATAGTCCGCCCACGGGAAAGCCGACATCGACTTCCAACTCGAGGTCTAACACGGCCCAGAATGTGTGGAGGGCACTTCTAGATAAGGGCGACCGGGGAGGGAATGTTTGGATCAACATATCCAACAATGCAGTTCAAAATGACTCTTGGACATCTGGATCTTCAATCGAATCCTTTCACAACAGCGTTCACAACATACTTTCTGGTACGATGTCGGATTCACAGTTGGCTGGGTAAGTCCTACCTACAATTTGACTACTGCCTGTCTCTCAACTACTTCGCCCGTGAGGTCATGAGTGAAAGGAGAAAAAATCTTGGAGCTAACATTATGTTTTAGGTATGACCCGGTCTTCTGGCTCCATCATTGGTGCGTGGACTTGGTGCTTGTCTGCTTCTGATGCTTGCTTCATCTGACACTTAGATTTCATAGCAACATTGACCGCGTCCTGGCCATCTGGCAAGGTATACACCCTAACTCCTGGTGGAATGGCGGCGACGAAGCTTTGAAGCCGTTTAAGCAGCAAGATGGGTCCGACTGGACTTCTAACAAATGCAAGGACTGGCGCACTCTCGGATATGACTACCCTGAGACTTCCGAAGCTCGAAAGAAGGGCGAGAGCAAGATGAGAGACACCCTTATCGAATGGGCCCAGGTCGAACTCGGCATCAATTCCCAACAGCCGCTTCCGCCCCATATTGAGAGTGTCAGGGCCATGAACTATTCGGCTTCTCTCAAGGTGAACTTTTGGCCGACGCAGAGACCCCTAAAGATGGACGATGAGAAGAACAAGACTCCCTTTTCTCTCGAAGGCTTCCGGTTCCTAGGATCGAATCCGTCGCCTCAAACACCGGCGAAACCAACGCCAAAGGGCGCCATTCCTCAAGCTAGGGTTGCACTGGTAGCGACTGACACGAAGCAACATACACTATCCAGGCTCACCCTTCCCGCCCAGCCACTGCCCCCGTTGGTGGATCGCTTCGGCGCCGCCGTCTTGGATGACAACAAGTCTATCCGATGGGAAGTCAGCTACGCCATCGAGAAGTAAGAGCTGTCATTCTGACCCAACGCGTCACAAGCGCTAATTCAGTTCCTTTAGATTCGCCGTCGGTCGCTCCTTCCGCATTGTTTTCTACCTCGGTGATTTTGACAGCGATGTTTCCAACTGGTGCGACGTACATAATGTCGCCGGCACGAGCGCCATCTTCTCTAACCCGATCGAGGCAGCCAGTAGCGGCGCATGCCAGAACTGCCAGGCTACATTGGAGTCCAACATGCTCGTTGGCGATTCGGTGACCATTACCGACGCCCTCGTGACGTACTTTAATAGCCGCGAGGAGGTCCACGGCCTCCGAGTTACCAGCCTCGAGCCGAATGGAGTGGTGCCGTTCCTAAAGAAGAATTTGCACTGGCGTGTTGTTACAGTGAGTGCCCCTTGCATTTGCACCTGAACCTCCTCCACACGCCGACTTTCACCTGCTAACCAGGCTTTCCGCTTCTACCTAGGCCGATGGTGTTGAGGTCCAACGCCAGGACCTTCCGTCCTTGAAGGTCGGCGTTTACTCGGAGATCGTTGTCCTCTCAGACAACGCCTCAGAATTGCCAACGTTTGAGAATCGCATCCTGCATTACGATGTCACCGCTGGACGGCCCAATGGCGTTGGCCTTGGCGACGTCTATGAGTAAGGTGCGACTTGGCGCTCGGGAGGACGGCCGGAGAGGAGAAGAAATGAGCATACGAAAGAACTCGCGATTTAAAGCCCAGCCTTTATTTTACTCTCATTGATCACTTTTTGTGCTCGCCCAGGAACGAGAGCGACATATCTGCGGTTTAGGAAATTAATCCAACAAATTGTGTCGAAGATAACCTTGCCTTCCTTGCTGTCCCTCGTGAAGTACCTAATTAAAATTAAAAAGGCACCGAAGAAGTCGCATACGACAAGGAACAAAACGCGACGACATGTTTAAAGTCCAGCGATGTCCATTGCAAGAGAAGTTTATTGATACAGAGCTAACAAAACCTCTTGCTGTTAAAAAAGTCTTCAACACGCCCAGGAACTGGCCCTCTCATCCAAAAAAGGTTGAAAGAGCAAGGTTCCAGGACAAGAAAGGTGGCCGTCCCCAAAGAATCGAAGTGTTGTTGATGACCCAAATCCCAAGACCAACGAGAATACCAATCCCAAAAAGCCAACAATGCTCGTATTCCGTCCCGGACGGTCTTTGAAAAGGGCTTGCTTTTGGAATGATGATGCCATTGATGTAGATCCCGACAAAATGCTGACCTTTTCGTTCGTTTTCTGGTGGTGGCACCGCGCTTGCTCACCCGGATAAAATGCTTTCGAAATCCAACCAAGAAAAATGCAAGGAAGTGACAAAAAATGTACAGAAAAAGTTGAAAACGTCGGGAGAGACACATGCCTCAATCCCTCATATACAAAGAAACCTAGCTGATAGTCGACCTCTTCAACATCTTGAGACCAGAGTCAAACTGCTTGCACTGCGACTGCGCGTAGTAAGACGTCCAGGCGCCGCAGTTAGGCTCGATCTGGTCAATTCTGACCGTGCTGGGGATTTCGCTAACCCTCTCCACGAACTGGAGCGACAGGCCCTGGCTGACGTGCCAGGCAATGTGGCAGTGGAAGAGCCAGGCGCCAGGGTTATCGACCCTGAAGGCGACGACGAGCCATCCCTTGCCGGGGAGCATGGTCACATCCCGACGCGTGGGGTTGTTCCACTTCAGCCCCGACAGATCCGAGGCAGGCGTAAACCGCCTAACAGGGTTGGCAGGAAGGAAGGGATTCTCATACGGAGGCGACTTTCCCAAAATCAGGAAATCGTGGCCGTGAAGATGCATCGGGTGGGGCACGGGTGTAATGTTCTCAATAACCCAGTAGGCCCACTGCCCCTTGTTATCGACGCGGTGGACGTTGTACCTATCCGGGAAGCCGAGGTCGCCCTTGGCAATGTACTCGAGGGTAGGCTCGTCCCAGGTGATGTTCATGTCATGGCCGTGAACATCCCAGTACGTACGGTTCTGGCCCTCCCATAGCTTGACGGCAAGCTGGACGTCGATGTCGTTGGTGGAGTTGAAGGGGAACGAGTTGGTGTTGGTGTTACGCTTGACGATGGGCACGAAGTTGAGGTTGTCGGCGCAGAAGGTATCGGCCGGGGGCGTGCCGGCTTTGGTGGGCAGGGCCGCCGGCGCGTTCGCGTACTGGAAGATGGCGGCGGGCTTGGAGATGGCCGGGCGGACCAACCCGCATGCGCCCGAGGCAGCGAAGGTCACGTTAAACCAGTAGTTGCCAGGCGTCTTGGATGCGTCGATGGTGACGTCGTAGCGTTGGCCCAAGGCCAAGTACAAGGAGCTGGCCGTAAAGGCGTTGACGGGCACGAAGTCGGCAGCGACAACAGTCATGTCATGATCAACGAGGGAAACGGTAAAGGTATTGTCGACCGACGGGTTGATGAGACGGAGGAGGTGGCGCTTGCCGGCTTGGAGCTTGACGCGGTAGTACTTGCCGTTGCCATTCTCGTCAACGTGGGTACCGTTGAACATGATGTTGTCCGAAGGCGGGGGCGCGCCGCCGGGAATCAGCGAGCGCTGGATATCGTCGGCCGCGCCGTAGTAGTAGTCCTGGATAGGGAACACGCCGAGGTCGACATCGTACGGCAGCGATGCGGGGCCACGGATGAGGATAGAGCCGGTCATGCCGTTGGCATACTGAGACGAGAAGTGGGAGTGGTACCACGTGGTGCCGTACTGCTCGGCGAGGAACTTATATTTCTTGGTACCACCGGGCGGGATAGGGCACTCGGTCACACCATTGGCGCCGTCATTGACGTTGTTGTTCAGCATGCGAACACCGTGCCAGTGGATGGAGGTACCATTGCATACGAGGTTATTGCGAACAGTAACCTCGATCTCATCACCCCAATCTATAGAAATGTTAGACCAGCTACAAGACGGCAGTTAAGGGCTATATTTGGGTCTGTCGTACCAGCAGTGATGAGAGGAGCGGGGTACTTGTCGTTGACCAACATGGCAACCGCCTTAACGTGTCCGTCAGGGCCCACCCAGTTGTGATGCTCGTTGATGTTGAACGTGTACCGACGAACGACTCCGGTCCTAGGGACCTTGGTCTCGTAGTCAGTGTTGATGTCGAAGCCCGTCGTCCAGCAAGCACGGTTAGAAGGCGTGTTGCAGGTGGCGGCTCGCTTGAGGAGTTCCGTGTCATCGACGGTCTCGACGGTTGGGGCCGCCTTCGCCAGTCCGAAGAGCAGGCCAAGGGCCTGAATAACAAAAGGAGCTCTCATAATGAAGATGAAGTCGACCAAAAGAACGTAAGAAGTTAAGGTAAAGAAGCCGGATCTAAAGATCCTTAAAGAGCGTGGAGAAGGAAGAAGGTCTTGGGATCGGAAACGACCCACCTGGCTTGGTAGTCAGGAACAAGATCGGGATGGAACAAGGGAGATCACCCATCTCTTTATACTCGAGATGCAGATTGGGGATTCGGTCCAAGTATCCGACGAACGAAGCCATATTGACTTCAACACGACCTGCTCCACACCATCCGGATCTGAAATGTGGATTGCGTGTCTCAGTCATCTCATGTCATGGATCCATTGCATCTCGTCTGATCCTGATTAGCCTTAACATGCAACGTAGAAAGGCGCGCGGTAGCTACACACCATCCTGCATGCCAATATCGATAGTTCGTATGCCGCCCAAGCCTTGATGAGGCTTGAGGATTGGGCCGCTTGGATGACGAAAGCCTGTTTGCTCAAGGAACAATAGAACGGAAGGAGGGGGGCAGGATAGCATCATGCGACGGCATCATGCATCGAGGAAATTAGGGTCGAGACGTCAAGAGGTGTATCTCGATATCCCCGAAAGGAGAACGTAGGAATAGGATAGGACCGATGGCGTCGAGGCGGCTGACTCCTTCTTGGATGCCATGCCATAGATGCATCCTTTAGATGCCGACAAGGCAGGAGGTCGGGTTGGTTCACTAGTATCCCGGGGATGTCTACATGTTGGGCCATGATAATAGTACGAGAAGCAACGTTAGCAGGAAGGTACGGTTACTTCCATCCCGTCTTAGACAAGCCCGTGACTGGGACGACGAGGCAGTGTACGAGGAAGAAAGTGGATATGGAACCCATCCACGCGATCTAATTTCAAACTACTTGGTTAACGGTTGGAACCGGCATTTGAATTGTGGGAAAAGGTGTCGGCGTGGCGTTGGCTTCATGTATTAAGGGTCCGGGAGGCCGTGCTCATCTCGGCGCGGCTGCGGATCAGGATCTGACTAAGAGGCTGCAGTAGGGAAATGAAAAGGAACCAATCCGCCCGGAAAACACGGGGAAAGGTAAGGTGACACGACCAGTAGGCTTCGGGCCAAGAAAACGCCACAAAAATCGGGAATATGCGACAAAAGCGGTCAAACGACCTTTTGGTGGGATTCGGTGCTAACGGCGACTTCTCTTTCTTACATTGCAGATTACTACCCCACAAACCATCGATGTCCCGTTTCGGCGAGGTAGGTGCCACTTAAGAGCCTCGGCCAGTCAGATTTTATTACCGAGAAGGCCAACAAGAATCGATGCCGAAGGAGAGAGCTTAGCCTTGGGTGGATTCCGCCTCGCAACCCGGCTAGAGCTTGAAGCTAGGAATCGACTGGCCCGCCCTATGGATATGAGTCGGTATTGCTTCCGCTCATGCTCCCGATGCCAGTCGCGGGTTCAATATGCAACGAGAGTCCGCCAGACTGGTCCTATGCAGGCTAAATTTCCCCAGATGCTTCCGTCCCTCCATCTTGTGCTCTGGTACTCGACATTTCCTAGTTTCCATAGGCATCGGTGGTCCAGTTTGCTGGGTGGCGCGTGAATGGGTGCATAGGGGTCTCATGGACGACCCTCGCTTCGTGCCGTGCAGCTTCTTGTTCAGGGTCCTCGATGCAGACGAAAAGGGATGGAGGGTACAAATTCCTGGGTCAAGACGATTTCGGTTCGTCCTATCTGTATCTTTCTCCTATTTCCCGCTCGGATGCGTGCGTGCGAACGAATCAGAGCCGGCAAAGCTTGGACACGACAGCGCAGGCCTAGAATAGAACCAACATGAACAGATATGCGAGAAACGGGAGTGGGCGGTATACGCAAGGCGGACTTGCGGGTCAACCATTCGGAGCATAGGTACGGAAGGAAAAGGGGTTGTAGACATGACCGGGTTTGGTAGCATTCATCTTGATCTGCAGCCCCATTCCACAGCTCCCGCGATTGGGTCTAGACCCTTTATGGGGGCGGTAGCCACGAAGTTTCCATGTCATGCCGCCGGCGCTTGAAGGTGGCGCTTTTTGGGCAACAGAGACGCGGCACAGAGACGCGGCACAGAGGCAGGCCATCGGCCAAAGGGTGGGTCGACGTGACGGCAAGCCCACGCAGCTGATTGACACCATGTCTAAAATAGGTTTAATGGATTGCAGAATATTGGGTAAGCGAGATCGCGGACGGCTTGATTGCAACGAAATCAGGCGAACAGATCGGGCGATTTTAGACTCAGACCGACGCTTACTTCGTACATGTCGTAGTGTCAGCAGGCGTGGCGAAGGAGTGAGATGGAGAGCCAGCAAGACACGGCAGATAGGCAGCAAGACACGGCAACGAGTCAACACGAGCATAAGGTGGTAAACAGGTGTCCTTGGGCCCTCAGAATGCAACGGTGGGAGGAAAGTGCGATGGCAATGAAAATGACGGCGAAGAGTCGCGCGAATGACCGATGCGACGAAGACTTGAGTTACCGTTGCAGAGCGCGGTCGACGAGTTCAGAGGTAGGGCTGGCGGGAGGAAATCATTCCCGCCTGGCTGGCCACACGGAAGTGAAATTGGCAGGCGCTAGATGCGGGGAGTTCCCCAAATCTCGGTGACCATTTGATACAGAACCGAAGACCCCTGAGGGTTAGATTTGAATCTTGCTCGATTTCGAGGTCTGCCGGTGTTGCATTTTTGTGGGGTTCCAGCCGGATCGCCAGGCGTACTTTACCGGCTACCCCGGGTTCGGGGTAAGAATCGCCAGCTTTTTCGGCGAAGGTTAGCTAACTGCGTGGTTTTCCATTGATGTTGGCAATTACTGGAGAAGGGAAGCGCACTGTTGAGAACCGATCTTCATTTAGCGTTTTGCTGTCTCGGCATTTCCACACCCCCGCCAGTAGCGCGCTCACGTGTTGCCCCGCAGGGGTTGCTTGCTCCGCTCTGTTCTTTGCTGTACTTGATCTGACCCAGCCTAGCGCAACCAGAGAGCCAGTGCGCCGCCCAACCATTACTTAGAATCCTTGGTTGTTCGCACTCTATCCCAGCCTGTGAAACTCCAGGCTTATCTTAAGCTGCACTGCACTGCACATGTTAAGGTTGGGTTTAACGCTTATTAAAGGGCCAAGTGCGTCCTTATCCAGTGTAGACCGCCGGGCGAGTGTTTGACGTGCTTGTCCCTCACTTCCAGATGGACCGAGAACGAGTCCCAAGTACAGGACCCAGCTATCGCCATCATCCCAGAGCGCGTTCCAAGAAATATCCAACAATTCACCCAGGGCTTTGGAAGCATGCGGCAGAATCTGTTTTCGTATACGCTCTCATCGCCCGCAAGTCCTACTCCTTCATAGATAACATAGCATGCCTCGACGCCTTTTTTTCGGTGACTCGACACCCAGCAGTATTTGCCCCCAACATTAACCCACTTCAAGAGCTTCTTTTAATTTAAATATCCTGCTCCTTTCCACCGCCTTCTTCCCTACAAATATTCCAGCATCACAACCACCTACATAACAAATACGCCCTGCCCAAGCAGCGCGCACTTTCCCTGGTTACGTCAGGCCCATATCTTACTAGCAACCCCTCCTCGTCGCTGTATTGTCTAGATGTCTTCTCCGGCAATCTTTTCAAGCTGGCAAGAACTCAGACTACAAATGATGGTCGGAGACAGACTTGGAGTGGAGTTTCTAGGCTAGAGATGAGATGATAACGTGTACCCTGCAAGCAAGTATTGTCAAAGAAAAAGGTTGCAGGCGACGACATAGCATGTGTGGGAGTTATCGTGAATATCACGGATGGTACGGTGAAAGATCCTATCGCTCCACTTGCGGTTCCTTTTTGCATGCCCATCCATCCACATCAAATTGAGTCACCTCTTGTTACACGGATCTATCCCAAGCTCTTCGAAAAGCAGTGTTGATATTGTGCATGGACTGCCGTCGCGAGTCGCTATCGTGATTGAGGTATCACGTCAAGAAACGTGGTCGAGTGGCGTGGTCAAGCCATGATAAGGCAACCAAGCACCGCGGAAGTGGCTAGTGCGGGATTGGTGACTAAAACGGTCGCCGCCAATCGAGTTGAGTTAATCGTATCCGTTACATCACTAGCATCGCAGTCTGATACAAACCCATGTCGGCGCCTTGTCCAAGTTCAGTTCGTGCCACGGTTCCACCTGGAGACAGACCAGGGTACGCGACACGGTGAGCCAACGCACCCCGCAGCCGGCGCGGCCCGCAGTACCGAAATCGCATCAGCCCTCTTCAATTCCCCACGACTAATCTCTCCAAAGTACAATCTACGGACGCCCAAGACGCACCCATGTCTACTGCCAAGAGGCACTCGTCGTCTGTATGGTGGTCACTGTTTTCGAAGGACTTGGCAATCCGCTCGTTGTCAGAGAAGTCTCACCCTACGAGCTTCCGACGCAACTACGGAGGTATTACATAGCGAATCCACAACGAGAACCCCACATATATCTGGACCTCGGTTTGAAACCCCCGCAACTCGATGCCCTCTGCCGACGCGCTTGACGAATACCTCGCAGACAACAGCAGCCGGTCTGAATCCCTATCGAAAAATCTCAAGGTTCAGGCGAATAGTCTTTCAAGTCTTTTTACAATGTCAAGACCCATGAACAAAGTCACAGAGCGCTTTGAAGAAGGCCCATCAATAGGATGTCCGAAATTAAGACCTCCCGGTCGAGGACGCGACCCAGAAGCAGATAGCCGAACTGCTTAACCGCAGACTCGTTCGCATACCCAGAACAACCGAACTCCAACACGTAGCGAGATGCGCGGTTCCTCCCGTCGAACGTGGACGATCGAACGACTCATGGAAGTTGTGGAAAGTGGCCACGCGGTCGGACTCGGAAAGCAAACGTCCAGATGGTAGCTGGTAGCCCCATCACCTCGAAGCGCCTCTTGGTCCACAACCCAAGCACGACGGCGTTGCAGACGTCGAGCCGTTAGTCGGATTACCCGGCCTACACCGTCGAGAGTACGGAAGGTGAAGGCACGATCGGCAATTCTGCACGCATTCTTGCTCCTGAGATTGCGTCGGCCTAGCGTTTTCCGGGTCACTAGTATGTTCGAGTAAGTAGATCGGCCACCGGTGTCTAGATCGGGGGAGGGCTAAAGGTTTCCCACAGCGCCAGTATCATCTCGCTCCGTGAACCACTCCTCATACCGGTCGCCAACGATTTAGTACCTGCGCAGGCATGCTCCGTGTGCCGGAGACCACTTGATGCTACAGCTCTCAAAAAAGCAGAACAGGTCCCTTTTACGTGTTCGGTTCACAGCGGAGGTAATATGGCCCAAGTTGAGGACGCGAACCGAGCATTTTGTCAGCTTGAGCGGGTGTCTCCACATTTGGCGACGCGCGAGGAAATCCATACCATCGCTGGGCTTGTAACCTCCCTCGTTGAGAAGCGCCGCACCAATCCGGTCGGGAAGAACCTGTAACCTGGGTTCTCCAAAGTGGCCGCTGTAGGCTCGAGTAGCCATCGAGAGTGCGAGCTGCTCCGAGTTGAGAGGTGTCGAGTATGGTGCCGCAGAATGCCGCTAAATCCACATCCGAATTTCTCGGATATTCTTCCTCCGCACCCACATTTTCGTCTACAGCGGGTGACCTAGAATAGATGAGTTTCCCAGAGCACAACCCAGTACTGCCGCAGAGCCATGTAATTCCACCACTCTAATTCGAATTCGGGGGCCATATGACCTTCCACGTAATATGTCCCTCCCTACGGTGTAAAATTTGTGCTCGCTGGTTTGAATGGGTTGGAGATAAAAACACAGCAAGGGCAGAGATTTTGGCCCGGAATCGTCTGTACGAAATATCTCCAAGCAATATTTGTCGACTGATCGCTCGGTATAACTTCGCTGCAGAGGGACGACGGATTGATTTTGGCTGCCAATTTCTTCGAACGCAGAGCTTTCTGCCACCTTCGACCGATATAAAACTAGGCCATCCGGGCCTCCCCTACGGCGAATATGTCTGTGCGATCCGCGCTCAGCTTAATGGCCGCTTTCGCCACCTCGGTGATCGGCCACGGCATGGTCACAGAATTCAAGACAGACGGCGTCCGGCACCAAGGCTTCATCCTTGATTATTACTACAACAAGGTCAACAAGATGCCCGTACCCGATATCGCCGCATGGTACGCAGAAAACCTAGACAGCGGCTTCGTGGCACCAAACAATTACGGGTCTCCCGATATCATCTGCCACAAGAATGCCTCTCCAGGCACGCTTACGACGACGGTTTCCGCAGGCGGCACCGTGCAATTCCAATGGCCAGCAACCTGGCCTCACCCTTACGGCCCCATGCTTACCTATATCGCCAAGTGCCCCGGTGACTGCGCCAAGGTTGACAAGAAGACCCTCATGTGGGTCAAGATTCAGGAGGCCGGCATTGACTATTCGACCCAGAAGTGGGCATCCGCCGACCTGATCGCCAAGGGGGGTCTCTGGACCGCGACGGTTCCCAAGTCTATCGCCCCCGGCAACTACGTCTTCCGCCACGAGACCATCGCCCTGCACGGAGGAGGCACGCTGAACGGGGCGCAGAACTACCCGCAGTGCTTCAACATTCAGGTAACCGGCAACGGCACCGCGAATCCGACGGGAGTGCTCGGAACACAGCTGTACAAGGCGAATGACCCCGGCATCTACATGAATCCCTACACCACCATCACGAACTACAGGATTCCAGGGCCGGCCTTGTGGGTCGGATGATTCGCTAGGTCCAATAACGACCGCCGGCACTGCTTCTAAGGAGCCGCCGCTATCCTCGTTTCGTCTAGAGCCGTCACCTCGTTGTGAGTGCGGTGCACGGTACAGGTGTTAAAACGCCTTGCGCGGCGGCGTCAGGAGTGGATTCCGCACGTGGGTAGAGGGTTTTACAGATCCCGAATCCAGGATTGGCAGCGTCGGGAGAGAGATACGTGTCGGCAAACCCCAAACTCAATACATTTATTAAAAAAATGAAGCATGATATCCCGTTTAGCAATGGGGGAGCGACCATCGGATTAGTCTACCCCGGTTTGAACAACCCCCCTCCTAACCTAAATTCAGAAAATTGGCATGCTCGGCAGCGGGGCGCAGA
>Ga0247774_1001210_pt1 | contig 13102 bp, 10 predicted proteins | sample UWRJL001104B6_FD_179933 | JGI IMG/M metagenome (GOLD analysis project Ga0247774, IMG submission 179933) | Plant litter microbial communities from Arlington Agricultural Research Station in Wisconsin, United States - UWRJ-L001-104B-6 | ecosystem: Environmental > Terrestrial > Plant litter >... | reverse complement strand
GGGGGTCACGATGACTACCTCGGCCCCGAGTCCTTTGACTACCAGGAGCTCGCAAACGGGTCGGTTGGGCGTGCCCTCGATGTTTGGGCGTTCGGATGCATCATGACGGAGCTTGCCACCTTGATCTATGGCCGAAGCGTCCGTCAGTTCAGAGAGGCCAGAAGGGCAACCCACCTGGGTCCGATGGCGCAGACGGATTGCGCTTTTCATCTCAACGGCCAGATCAGGCCTGCGGTCCAGGTATGGCTTGATAATCTACATGATAAGGCAAAGTATCCGCTCGACGAGCTCGTCGACCTTGCTCGGGAAATGCTGAATCCAAACCCTCACACGAGACCGAAGATTGGCCAGGTTGTCCCGAAACTGCTTCTCATCACCATTGAAGCCGCATTGGCCGGCGTTCTTGGTCGTTTCTCTCTCTTCCATTTGAATGATCAAAACGACAACACCATGGTGACGCCTCCATCGGCTTTTTTGGGGTTCCTCGAGCTGGAGAGGATCAGCGCTTGGCACAGCGTCTTCACATCTCTTGACCAAGTGACAAGGGTGGAATGGGCTCCGGTGGCCCTAAGAGCCTTGGAGAATCTCGAGCAGCTCGTCCTCAGCACGGACATGGCCCGATGTGCGGCGTCTGGACTTCCTGATGAGATCCTTGATGCCGTGGACGCCGTGTGCATCGCGTTGCCGGAAACGTCACGAGGCTACTTTAACAGCGCCTGGACGCAACGTGTTTGCGAAATCGACAAGATCGAATTTCTAGAAGCGATCCGCCAAGCCGCATCCAAGACTGATCGGTATCGCTCGGTTGGCATCAGCTCCGCCATGAAATATATGTCCATGGTCGTTTCGAAAGCGATTCGATTCGGCAGGAGTCGCCTGGTTGACATTGGTGCCATCGACATTGCCCATGACCTATCTACTCACGTTGCCGCGACCGACAGGTCGAAGGCGATGGGCTACTTTACCGTCGACCATGACCTATCACCGTGGCCAGTTTTCATAGAGTGGAAGGAGTACGACAACCGCTGGCAAGACCGCGCCCAAGACCTGCAGCTCGTTATGGACGGCCTGGTAAATCTCCTCGACGACCAGGTGACGCCTCGGTCCGGCGCCGCTGCTGACCGCATCCTCCGCTGCCTGGGGTACTTTCACCAGCAGCCCAAGCACCGCTTCGGCTTCCTTTACGCTCTTCCAGCATGCCTGCATGACCAAAAAGAGACGCACGTCTTTTCTCTCCACCGCGTCATATCCTTCACATCGGAGGCTGCTAGGGCTGGTGAACCTCCTCCAGTCCGGCCGGATCTGGGTAAACTCTTTGAGGTTGCAAAGGACCTGTCTTGCTGCATCATGTCCGTACACGAGGCAGGCTGGCTCCATAAGAACATCATGGCCCACCAAGTGCTCGTCTTCTCACCTACGGGAGACCAAGGCGAGGTGCACCGGTTCATAGCTTCGACGGCCGTGCTGTCAGGCTTCAACGACAGCCGGCCCGAAGCTTCCAGCGCGACGCTAGGGCCTAACGAATCGAGCTGGCTGTACAGGCACGGGGCATACGAGCCTGGTGTGATGTTTCGTCGGTCCTTTGACTACTATGGACTGGGGCTTGTGCTCTTGGAGATGGGCCTGTGGGTTACAATCTCGGAACTGAAGGCGGTCGACCACCATGATTTGAATATGGAACAATTCCGGCAGACGCTTCTGGCCGAGTATGTCCCGCAGTTGTGCGAAAACATGGGCGGCAGGTACCGCGATGCTGTGAGGTTTTGCCTGGACGCAGAAAGGATAGCGGTGGAGATGGGCATCGATGTAGGCAACGGGAGTCTCATGCACAAGTTGTTCATGGAGAGAGTGATAGATACGCTAGCACCTTGCTGTGCTTGAAGAAGCAGTTCATCCATCATGCCCTTATGTTTCTTCCGGCTCTGCCATGCGCTGCCTCACCACTAGGATGCTCTGAGACAGGTCACTAATGACGGGTGCACGTGCTGCCGTTGCCCTCTCAATCTCCAAAGCCTCTTCAAATAACGCCAACGACTCACCCAATTTTTCCTGTCCAAACAACACCCCGGCCAAGGCATTCTTAGTATACATAATCTTCCTGACAAGCTGGGCCATGCTATTCCTGCCGGTTGCTCCTCCATCTTGGTCCGTCATGGCGGTAAGCTGCTGCTCTCGGCACTCGATAACATGTCGCAGCAGGTCTTCTGCCTCACTGCGCCTGTTCAAGGCATTCAGGGTGGTAGACAGGTTCTGCTCGCCTGTCAAAACGACTTCGTGGTCGACGCCGTATATACGTCGTCGAATTCCGAGCGCCTTCAGTTCTAGGGGTTCGGCCTCGTCGAATCGGCCATTCTGGAAGAGGGAGTCGGCATGCTTGCCGAGAAGTATGGCGTACTGCAAGGGATCTTGGTCTTCGCCGAGCCCGCCCAGCTGCTCTACTTCGTGGAACAGTCTCCCGGCATCATCCGGGCGCTGGGAGAGACCGTACCAGTATGCCAAGTCCGCCATCATGGCGAGGCGGCCTGAGTGGGCTTGCCCGAAATTGTCCCCTCTGCGTCGAATGTGGTCCAGCACGTCACGCTCGAGGCCTGGCGTCAGACCTTCGAGGTCAAATCGCATGCGAAGCCAGACCGCCTCGGCCTGGATGGACTTCTGGCTAAGGCCAGATGCGTCTCGACTAAGAAGGTATGACTGGTACGCGAGCTCGACGGCCTCTGCTGTTCGATCTTGGGCGCTCCTCAACTTGCTGAGGTTCGCCGCCACGTAGGGCTTGATGTCCGGGCTCTGACAAGCATCGTGCAGACGCTGCAACACATCATCGGCCTCTTTCAAGCGCCCATGCCGGACATAGACACTGCCGAGTAGGTTTTGTGCCGAGTGCACTGTAGGATGATTGCTGCCGCTGAGTGACTCGGCCCAGGCAATGGCTCGGAGACAGAGAGCCTCTGCTTCAGAGAAGCGACCAAGCTCCCGGTAGCTCACAGCCAGTTCCTGGGAAATCGCCACGGCTGAGCTACTAGGCTCCGTTCCCAACCGTTCGAGTAGCGGCAGGAGCCGGGCTTCGGCCTCAGCGAAGCGTCGTTGACCGGAACAGAATGCACCAAGCATATGAGCCGCCCTAGCCGAGGCGGCGTGGTCACTTCCGAGCTCCCTCGTGCAAGTTTCTAGGGCGTCTGTTAGCACCTGCTCTATCCTATCTACCGGGCCTTGGTGTGGAAGCAAGTCGGTTTGGATGTCGACGCATCCGAGGTAAACGAATGGCTCTGTCGTGACGGGCGAAGAGCCGAGTGATTCAATGATTTTCTGGGCGAGGGACGCGGCTTCAGTCGGTTGCCCTTGGTGTCCGAGATTTCTCGCGAGCTTGATCTGCAGCATCCAACCGCGTATCGAGCTAGGGTCAACGTCTCGCAGCATAAGCCTGAGCAACTCCTCCTCGTCTTGGAACTTGAGGCTCAGATGGTAGACTTGAGCCTGGATTTCGTACGCGTCAAGAATTAACCCATCTGGTTCCACCACTCGCATCCGCTTCAGAGCAGCCAATACTTCTTGGATCTTCTCGTTCGCCAATTCGAGCTGGCCGAGCTCTATCATAAGCTGCGCCTGCTTGAGAAACAGGTTTGAGCCCAGCCAGAGGTCGCCCTGCAGAACGGTTCCAAACCTACGCGCAACTGAATCAAGTAATTCCATGGCCTGGATTCGGTGACCCCGGTTGAGGAGCAAATATCCAAGGTCTAGCTCTGCCTGCACCGTTACTGGGTGGTCGGGTCCCAGCACCTTGATGCGAGCTGCAATGACCTGTCGGAACAAGGCCTCGGCTCCTTGAAAATCGCCCTTCACCATCTTGATATTCGCCTGGCCGATGAGACAAGACAGGTAGTCTGGATGGTCAGGCCCAAGGACCTTGATCACGTTCTGGAGCTGCTCTGTCTGGACTTGTTCAGCATTGGCTAGACGACCCACACTAGTCCAAATACTGGCCAGCGTAAGTTTCTCTAGAGCGCAGATCGAGCTATCGGGGCCATAAGCGACCTCAACAATTCTGACAATTTCCTCTTGAAGGTCGCTAGCCTCGTGAAGCCGATTCCGAGCCCTCAAAATTGTGACCAGTTCACGTTTGAACCGGACGAGAGATGGATGCACCGGCCCAAACACGTGGCTACGGGCGTCCACTTCCTGTCGAAGCGCTGTCTCGGCTTCCGATAGACGTCCGGTCTTCTGATACTGCTGGACTCGGTCCGAGGTCTGCAGAATTCCTATGCCGAGTTCCTCCAACACGTCGGCGGAGACGCGGTTTCGTGCTTCATATTCTTCTTGGATCTTGTCTACCAGTCCATGTAGAGATTGTGGAGAATTCCCGCTGCTTGCCAACCACTTGTCTCTCTCCTTCTCGTCTCTCTGGCATCCGAGGCCAATTTCGCGACACAGGGAAGCCTGTAAAGCGTATTCTCTTCGGCATTCGACGCACGAGTCGTCTGCCTTGTATGCAATGTCGTGTGCGACCTCCTTTCGGACAAGATAGTCGGTGTCATCGAGATCCCCAAGCAAGGCCCCGATGTTGAAGACGGTGTGACCATCATGCTTCTTGAGAGACGAGCTATCTGCCACCAGTGGAAGATCTACTTGGCTGTTACCAGATGACGTGATGCCAAGGACGTCCGACGGTATCATCCTCTCATTATGCGGCGGAAGGATGGCTCCCTCGATTAGAGCCGCTAGGAAACGTTTGCCGTCGTTCGACCCGGCTACACGCTCAGCTAAGGCTATCATTCTCTTGCCAAAAGAGCATGTATCCGACTTGGCTCGCTCCAAGCCGGAAACAATGGTGGCCCATTCGTCATCTGATTTGGCTCGGCCACGGACAAAATTCAGGCCTGCAGCGTCAAGCTGCTCTAAGGGAATTAGAATATGGAGGCAAACGAGGCCCAAGGAGAACAAGTCGGCCTTTGAAAGTTGCTTGAATCCCAGCTGCGAGTCTGGGCCCGCGCTCCGGTGCAACTCTGGCGCGTTCCATGGCGGACTCCGAGTCGGAACACGTTCCTGACCGCTCACAACACAGGAGCCAAAATCAATCAAGCGACAGCTGATTTTGTCGCCCCCCTTGTCAATCAAGATGTTCCCCGGCTTGATGTCGCCGTGAGCTACCCCTGTACATGCCATGTGTAAGCATCCCTTGCAGACCTAAAGTTCCCGACGTCGAGCCAGCGACATACCGCACGAATGAAGGGTGAACACAGCATCTACAACCTCTCTCATTATCTGGGAACGCCATTCCCCTGTCAGTCCGACGCTTTCGACGTCGCCATCTCTGGCTAGAAACGAGCCTAGATCGCCCAGTTCAGCCTTTCTGGTAATGACCAAAGGCCACGCCCGAGCACCTGAATCGGTCCAAAAGGTTACACCGAGAAGATTGGTAATGTGTCCGTGCTGGCGGATAGGGCGGTGCTGAAGGACCGAAATTTCCGTGACGAGCGAATACCATTCCTGGCTCTCTTCGTTATCGCGGCGCAAGCGCGAGGGAACTCCCTCCTTGAAAGCCAGCATGGTCACTGCATCCGCCGTCGCTTGATGAACCCCGCCTGATAGGCCTCTCCCGATAATCTCGAGCCCGGACTCGTAGGCGACTGGCAGAATAGGAAGCTTGTATGTCTGGATGGCCGCCAGGAAATTGACAAGGCTGGCTGACTCGGCCCGGCCCGCAATTGTAGCGTCCGCATTTTTGTTGCCGGGTCGGCGAACGAGGCGATTGACTCTTCTGGCTACCATTTTGCACCATGTCCTTATGACAAAGTAGTCGAAGTGTTGTATGTAGCACACCGCTAGCAAAGGGGTTTCGCAACTGGGAGCGGAAGGCAAGAGCAACACGTCAATTTATTTGACCGGGCAGCTTGATCGGGCATCAGCGCCAAGCCTGCTCGCAAGGGTGGGGCGCACGCTTGCCGCGCAAAAGAAAGAAACGGACGAATGGAACGACTTCTACCAGTCCAGCCCAGCTACTGTTAAGTTCAGAGCACCCTCTAGTTGGCAATGAGCAGTTGCCACCTGCTGTCGTGGAATAGTTGCATTGACTGGATTAACGAGCGTCTTCAATTACCAGGTTCCCGGCCTGCGTCACGTCCAACCACTCTGCGTGGTGTGTGAAGCTAGAGGTAGATTACCCCTCCAAGTCATGGACAAAAGGTTTCAGGGTTTACAAACAGCATGTCATAAATATGAAAGTTAGGCTTTTGGGATCTTATAGTGCCTTTTTCCTACTAATACATACCATACCGGCCAATTTACAGTGAGATTCAGGTACTAAAAAGAGGCTATGGTCTCTCATCTGCCTATCAAGGTCTATAACGTCCTGTAATCGGGTCGGCGTCGTAGCTGGTGAGTCCTCCTTCAGTGAGGAGCCCACTAGAAATTTGGTGCATGACGTCGGTGACGTCGTCGAATTTTGACTCTGCTGATAAAAAACCGCGAAACCTTTTGTCCATGATTTGCCATCCTCTGTCCTTGACTTGCGGCCTCTACCGGCGTCGGCTCCCTAGATTCACTGGGGTCGGGTGTCCTTGCCTCTTTGATAGAAGAAGCTGCCGCCCCTCCTGCAGCACCGCCGGAGCAGTGAGGAAGCCCACTTGCGAAGCCTCCACTTGCCAGCGTCGTGACGTTGCATTTGAGCCTTTAAATGCCTCGAGCGCATTTCCAAAGCCCGGCCTCTTTAGGATGGAAATGGTGGCATTTCGCGCCCATTTCCGAAACGCTTAATTGCGGCGGCGAATAGCGGACTCGATATTACGCAGAGTAGAACAAACTGTTAGGTATGGATATAATTATGGTCGATTACGGAGGTACGTGAAGCGTTCTGGCGAGGAACAACGTCGGCCCAAGAGGCAGCGACGTGGTGGGGCCTCTGCGCGGACCAGGGCAGCGAATCAGAAACGGAAGCCTCGACCCGACACACGACTTTCAGGAGGTCATGACCAAGGGATCAGGGCCTGTGCTTTCGGCTTCCGTAAATCGTAGAACCGGGTCACGGGATAAGGTACTAAGAGAGATACAAAGTGTTGGCAAAATTGGAAAATATTCCGGGGTAATGTTTGTACTCCAGAAATTCTTCAAAGAGTTCGAACGAACAGGACACCAAATTTTTTTTTCGCAAGTAGCTGTAGCCGGCACCGCGTACAGGTATCAGAGTCCATCTTTGCCGACATGCCAGGCTATTATCTTTGCTGGAGCTGCGTCGTGTCCACTTAACTGGCAAAGTGGGGGACCTCCGTCCCGGATCTCGGTAGAACTAGCAAACCGTAAGCCCGGAGGCTGCGCCTAACGTCTACCTCGATGCGGGATCAAGGACGGACTCCTTTGTTCGGGATCTTGGATGGCCTGTCGGTCCGAAAGTTGGCTTGATTCGTTCTATTTGCGTAAGTGACCCGAAGCCGAGATCCCGGCTAGCGGCTCCTGCCAATTCCGTACTCTACGGGCTCGGACCAAGAATGTTAGAGTGCCGGGAACACGGTCCCATGAGTTTTGATCCCTGATTACCCCATCCCGGCAGCTATCTGATCAAGTTGGTCAAAATTAAAACCAGGCACTTTGAAAATTGGACCATAATTATTCCCGTGGATCTACCTACTTCTCTCAGGGATATCTTTGGTCCAATTTCAAAGTGCCTGCTTTTAAGTTTGACCCGCTTGCTGATGTGTAGGACACCGGAATCCGGGAACCAACATTGATAACGAGGAGCTCCGCCACTCGGTCCCCCTCGAGATCTGCGTTCTACCTACCAATGAATGCAAAGTACCTTGGCACCTGACAATCTGGGTATCTGGATCAAGCGACCTGCGACCAGCATGCAGCGTCGAGGTCAGAAGTTTAGCTCCAGCCGTGGAAGGGAAAAAGGGCAAAAGGTAGGTATGTGCAGGGGTCGCCTATTGTTGGTCCCGATACCCGGTTCTGGTGTAGAGTTTTGGTTTGGCCCCGTTGGCCAAAATGTTGGCGATAGGACTAGGTCCACAGCCGAACGCCGGGACATCGGTAGCATAAAGCGGAAATCGAAGTTTGGTCCTTTCAAAGGCTTGCCTGGGAGTGGGAAAAGGGCGAATATGTGCCAAAGTTTTGGGTTCCTGGCTGTCCCACGCCGTTTCCTTCACCGTTTGACAAGTTTCACAGCGCGTAAACGACCTACTTTTTCGGCGGCGAACGCCGTCGAAAAAGTAGGGCATTGTCTGTTGGGGAACATTGTTAGATGCAGCATGTGTCCACCCAACAGAAGTGTAAGCCGTCGCGCCGCGCTTGGTCTACACAGAATTGGATCTTGCGGTAGCCAAGTTTGTCCTCGCCCGTGCCGTCTACCATTTCTTGGAAGACAACCTCCTCATCGCCCCATGTGTGAGAAAGGATCGCGTACGGGGGAGCATGGTCGTCGTCGAAGTTTGTCAGACTGATCTTGCCAGCGTCGTTGCGCTTTAGGAGATGCATCGTTCGAGGCCATCACGTTTGTCCTCAGCATTGGCGCCAGGCACGGGCCATTCTCGGCAGCTATGTTTCGTGGATAGCTGCTGTGTACTTTCGTATCGTCTTCAGTTGATGTTGGTTCTCGATGCGCCAGAAGCGGACATTCATAGAGAAGGTTGGCTGAGGCTGGTGGTTACGTGTTCTGGAGCTACACGAAATCGAAGCCCAATCTAGACCGGCAAACATTGTCGAGAATTGGCTGCAAGAAAATGGGACAGCCCATCGTCAGCAAAGCAATGCAGGGTTGCGCAGCCCCACACGTGCTTGCCGCCAGGGCTGCTGGCGTCATTGGGGCATCGTTATTGGCTACGGCGGCTGCCGAGACCATCCTCCGTCCTAAACTACACGGCAAGCCTTACGGGGCGGGGCGGCTCTCGGAACCTTCCTTGTCAACCTGTCCGGGCGGCCGGCGATTGCCAACGAGTGCAAACGCACATCCCCGCAAAGGATGGGATCGCTTACGAGGGAGTGCATTGCATTTCCAATACTGGCATCGTTCGTGTATTGCTACTTCGATGTACTGACCAGTGATGCAGAGGGGCCAGTGTCATCGGGTGTGAAGTGCCAGCGTCGTGTTTCGGAGAGTATGTATTCACTCACGAGCGCGTATCGCGAGCTTGACGTGCCGATTGGCAGCGGGTAGGACCTAGCTCTTGATGGTGGGCCGATGCGCCTGCACGTGCAGCATGTTCAGGCCTCTGGAGACGGCGCGCGTTGGGGAAGTAACACCCCGCACGCTACCCCACTACTCTTTGACACGTCTGCATAAGCTTTGATAGTTTAGCAATCATAAAGTTCTCCCTCTTCAAGAGGGGCGAGGGAGATCGCGGACAGACAAGCTTAATTTCACTGCAATCGCTGCCTAGCTCGTACATCGCAGCGCATGTCAAAAGTGCCATTGACCCCGATCCCACCATCACCGAGAAGATGATAAGAGACAAGTTCGAAAAGCTCCTCCTAGGGCCCCTGTCGAGTACGTCTTGAGATACCTCGAAAGCAACTCTTACGCTTTCAGTGAGCCTCGTCATGGTTGTTGATGCTCTGGACGAGTGCAGCGGAGATGAGGATGTCGGGCTCGTCATAATCTCCTCTCTCACCCTAACAGATCGCAGTCGCGCGGCTCAGAGTCTTCGTCATGAGCCGGCCTGAGCTGCCCATCTGTCTTGGATTAAAGGATATCCAAGGCAATACCAGTAGCTAGTTCTGCCCGAAATGCCCGAACCAGATAGAGGCGTGGCTTGACTCGATTTGCCCTGCCCGCAATGCCGTAGAAATCGCACCCAGCAATTGTCTGACCTCGCTTGAGATGATGCGTAGGAAACCAGACACTCACTACATAGCTTATCGATTTGAGAATATCATCCGACAATATGACATCGGCCCCTAGGTCCCTAAGAGATATATTTGGGCGAGTCTGGTATATATACTCATTGAGCTGCTCGTCCGACTAAGAATTTTGCTTGTCGTCAGGGTTGCGCAGGAAATGCTAAATAACTACATCGGGTACGACTCCTGTGACGACTAGCAGAGAGCAAAACCATTTGTTCAAGAACCGTCCATCCAAGCTGACTACCTGGAGTGATCCGACTGGCTCAGACATAATATCCCATTCGAAGCTCTAAGCCAGGGCTTGCATCTAGTCTTCGGATAACAGGGTACCCTGAGCGAATACAGGATTGCGAAAAGAGGGCCTAGCAGAATCAGCGCAGCTTAGTCGAAGTCAGATCCTAGCAGTGCCTTGCAAATTCGACATTATGTGACCCTATTATCACTATCGACATCCTGTTGTTCTCAATTATTACATTCAATGACGGAATGCACGGGCAGCGGGCTACTACACCATCTACTATGGAGACAGACGCAAAGTCGAGCTTAGCCATCTAAGCTGCTCTGGTATCTCTCTCCGAGTCGAAGAATGGGTCTCCGGTGACATGAATAGAAGCAACAGATGGCTGTTGAATGGCGGCCATCATGCGAGGGGTCTTCGCGTGTGACAACTCGTGTTGGGGAGTGTGCACTCTCTGATATCGGTAACTCATCTGGAGGCTCTTTGTGAGAGGTCTCATCCGATATGACTTGCATGTCACGAGTAATACGACTCACGAGAGCATTTAATTATTCAGGAAGAGATGCGGGTTTTCAAGAGCTGAAGAATTGGCTCATGGTTGATTGGCCTAGCCAAGCGGTAGACTGGGAAGCGCTTCATTTACAGAATGAAGTTACAACCAAGAATGCATGTCTAGTCATCGCAAAGGTTCAAAACCGAATATCCAAAACTTCTTCATTTAATTCTATCATACGACAAACCCTACATACTATGCAGTAGTCGCTCACAGGGTATACGTGTTGCACTATAAGTCATGAAAACACGACTAAGCAAGCCATCCTCGGTCTTCTGTAGCCAACTTCATGCCATGAGACCTCATCATTACCACTCAACCTCCTGTTTGCCATCCCTGGCTAAGAGAGTCAGACTCACTTCCCGATTCCATGTTCCTCGGCGTTCCCCACGATTTAGCTCTCGGCCCATCATCGTCGTAGGGTGGTGTGGTGTGGTGTGGTACACGTGGAGTCGTGCGTCGTGTGTCGTGCTGTGTTGTGTGTACAAGAATGTCGTAGTGGTATATCGTGAGGGAATGTGAGAATCCAATTAATCTCGGGAATTTGCCACAGCTTCCTTCCCGCCGTCTCGCTCTGCAGGCGTGCGTCCAATGCTGACAACACGCTCCATGGTATCACCCTCGAGTCGAGTAAATGTGAACAAAATCCTATCCGTAACTCCGGCCGTGTAAATCATGACAAGATCAACTAATCACACCCGGACACTCTATGGGTATGTGCTCGGTGCCCTTTCTGGCCATTCTTCTTCCGTGATGGATGACCAGAAGACCCAGATTAGCACGACCGAGATTAGTGTGAAGAGCGTCTCGAACATGGCGCCGTCGATTTTGCCGTTGGTGCCGTTGCAGATGTGCTTGCTGGCAACGTAGTTGAAAATCTGACCAATGGCAAAGGACACGGCGGCTCCCGTCAGGTATGCCATGGGCATCTTCTCGCCCAGGATCCGCAGGACGAGGTTGGCTTCGAGGAGGTAGAAGAAGACGAGGAATATTAGGGGAACGAGTTGATACAAGACGTAGAGGGCAATGTGGCGGTTTGGCGTTTCGTAGCTGTCATTCCAGTATCCAGTCCATTGGAAGCCTGTGTCGAGTGCGATGAAGCCGGTGCCGACAAGCAAGGCGGCGGCTGAACCGAGAAACAGTGCCATCGATACCGGTGTCCCATCTTCCAAGATTTGGTAGCCAACGACCGCGTTGAGCATCAATATCCATGTTGTCGCAATAATGGCACCAATGTGAATGCCCGTGAATGCCTGTGGGAGGTCAGCACTCGAAACTGGTCGAGATGGTTCTTTGGGTTTCACGCTCCGAGACATACCAATCTCGCTGTCTCATTCAACGGGAACTCGCCGACTGAGAAAATCTCACATATTGAGATTAATATGTAACCTGCAAGGAAAACTTCCATCTCCCTGTCGTCAAGTTAGTCAACCCAACTCAATTGGCAGAAGCCGATTCTCAGGGGAAAAGCTCAAACTCACAGTCGACCGACGGCGGCTTTTCTCCTCGCTGACCGAAGTAGAAGGAATGTCGTCACGACAATTGCGACGCCACAAAGCAATATCGACCCCAGGTTACCCAATTTCTTGTCTCCAGACAATGAGATACCCTGCAATTCGCAGCCTCGCCATGGTCCAGTTTGGTTATGGTTGTTGGAAAGCAACTACATATTGGTCAGTCCTGCCATTGTCACCAGCGGGTAAATAATTGAGAGCCACGTACGTTGCAGACCGGCAATGTCGAGTCTCTGCAGAAATTCTGGAGTAGAGGGTGGTCAGTAGCCAATCCTCCCTGAAATACGACGTGGAGCTTCTTACGTTGAAGTTACCAAATTGTGTCGACCCCATTGTGACTATTATTCCCCAATTGTACTAAATTTCGGATCACATCAATGGGTCCGGCTGGTTCAGCTGTCACAGCACTTTCATGCAAGTCGTTCGTGTTGCGACCGGTCTCAATTCGCCGTCGAGACGGTGAGTTGTTCCAATGGATTCGCAAATGCTCGACTTCTAAGTCTACGTAGGTTCTTCGGAATAAACCTTGTAGAAGAAGAAAAAAATCTAGCGCCAGAAGACAGTTCTTTATTCCGGGCTTTATTTTTTATCACGCCGTGGACTCGAGGTGGCTGGTCGCGCAAGCTCGGAGAAGCTCTTGAGTTTTCCGTTGTATTTTATCGAAATTGGCGGTCGGTCGGCCTTGTTCGCTCCCAACCTTTCCCAGCTGTAGTTACTCGTGCTAGCTCCCTTCTCGCCGCGTATTTCCTTGTCGTGCGGTCCTCTATGCTGGTCGACTCGCGCCAAAAAAAAACCCCTCTCTTCGTCGCGAAATAAAATCGAATCGGTCGGTGCAAGCGGCTTGAACTTGGGCGCAAAATCCTCTTTTTCGTGGTTGAGCGGGTGAATAACGAGGTTTTAAATGGCGTTGTTTGGCAGAAAAGAGAAGGTGGTGGAGGGTGGTTCTCCGAAGGACAAAACGCCAGAAACACC
>Ga0247774_1001209_pt1 | contig 13105 bp, 9 predicted proteins | sample UWRJL001104B6_FD_179933 | JGI IMG/M metagenome (GOLD analysis project Ga0247774, IMG submission 179933) | Plant litter microbial communities from Arlington Agricultural Research Station in Wisconsin, United States - UWRJ-L001-104B-6 | ecosystem: Environmental > Terrestrial > Plant litter >... | reverse complement strand
ACCACCAAGAAGCCCCAAGTAGGCCGTGTGCTCTTGCCCACTTAGACCACCTCTTGCCAACGGTGCAACTGAATCGTGCGGATCGGCGTGTCCATTGTGGCTTTGCCTTCGGTATTCCTTGGACACTCTCGGACATTGTCACTGTACCTAATTCCGTCTGATATAAGCCTCCTTCGACCTTCTGCGGCCTGATTCTCAGTTGATTGTAAGTTGCCACTTTACCACGCCGTCGTTGGCCGCGTCGCCGCGCACTTATCAAGCCCCCACCGACGCATCGAATCGGGCGCACACAAAGGCACATTGCACATAGGTAGGAGCCACTGCTAAGACGAAGCTCGACAGCCCTGCACCTCGCAAGAGTTCTCCAGTCCAAATGGGAGATGCTTCCGAGACAAACATCCCCGGCTCCGACGCTCAGCTGCCCGACCCGGTTGCCGTGGGACTGTCCAAGTACCCTCCCGGCACAGCCGCATCTGCCATGCCCTCATCCCAGTTCCACCAGCAGCAAATGTACGGTGCCACGCAGAATGCTTTCTCATCCCAGTTCGCCCTGGCGCAAGCACGCGGAAGTAATCCTTACAATCTAAGCGCCATGGCAAATGCCCTACCGCAAGGTGGATATCCACCGCCTTACCTTCAAGGCGGAAGTCCTCAGCCAAGGTACAATCCCGCCATGGCCATGCCGCAACCGCATCAATACCCCGTTCACGGGATCCCCATGCCGAATCAACAATACTATCTCCAGCAGCACCCCGGCGTGCCTCAGTATTATCCCGTGTCCGTATCTCCGTCGTCCCACAACCCGCAAGCGAGACAGAATGCTGGATACTACCAGGGTCAACTGCCGAACCACGGCGTAGGCGGGTCAGGGAATGCTCCCTATTACTACCCAATGGCCGGTTCCTACTCTCCAGCAAACCCGCAAGCAATGCCGGCACAGTATGGGCACCCGCCGAGGCAAGGCGACATCCGAGTCCCACTGCACGGCGAGGCCACGGACGGAGTGCCGCTCTCCCCTGGGTACCAGTCACGTATGAATCGAAACACGCCCGACGGAGAGCTGCAAGCTAATACCAAGGCAGCTGAATCGATGGATGGGCGGCAAAGTGGCGTGCGAGGGCCACCCAGAAAGCCGAGGCAGAGCGGTGAGTAAAGCCACGTTGGATGCAAGGTGGTAGTACATCTTAGTGCAACTGTACTGACTCGACTCCGCCTCTAGGTCACGCCATATGGATTGGAAACCTACCACCGCAGACGGATTTGATGAACTTGGTGCATCACGTTTGCAAGGAGGCCGCTGGCCTCGAGTCGCTATTTCTGATCTCGAAGAGCAACTGCGCCTTTGCCAACTTCAAGGACGAGCTAACGTGCGTGGCAGCGCAGCAGAAGCTCCACGATTCCAGATTTCAGTCGGTGAGACTTGTCAGCCGCTTAAGGAAAAGCACAGTGGAGGGATCGACGGGCGTGGCAGCGCCGACAGGACCTGCCGCAACCACCGCCTCGACGACGACACCGACACCCGTAGAGAACGTTTCCGGGGAGAGTGGGAGCTCTAGTCCAGCCCCGGGGCCAGGGCTGCTTCCAGGCCCAACTCGGAACCCTGGTGTGGATGGCGCGGCGGGAAAGGATAAGTTCTTCATCTTGAAGAGCTTAACCGTCGAGGATTTGGATCTCAGCGTCCGGAATGGCATCTGGGCAACGCAATCGCACAACGAAGAGGTTTTGAACAAGGCGTTCAAGGTAAGTAGTTACGTGTGGAAGAATAGAATTGACACAGAGTTGGAAGGGACACTAGTCTGACGGTGGGTTAGGTGGCCGATAATGTTTACCTCGTGTTCTCAGCCAACAAGTCTGGGGAATACTTTGGGTACGCTAGAATGACGTCCGAAATCAACAACGATCCTGCCGCCGCCATAGAGTTTGCCCCGGCGGCCCAAGCAACTACCGATATCGACCTCCCCAAAGCGATTGCCACCGAGGCTACAGAGTTTGCCCCCAGGGGCCGTATCATCGACGACTCAGCCAGGGGCACGATATTTTGGGAGGTAGAGCGGGACGACGTCGACGACGAGGAGAGCCCTGACGACGAGGAGACAAGCAAGAGCGGAGATCAGGACGGCGAGGTGGATGGAGATGCTGGGGCTAAGGCGTGGGGAAAGCCCTTCAAGCTCGAATGGCTGTCGACAACGAAGTTGCCCTTCTACAGAACCCGCGGCCTACGAAACCCATGGAACTCGAACCGGGAAGTTAAGATTGCGAGGGATGGAACTGAGCTGGAACCCAATGTTGGCCGGAGACTGATTTCACTCTTCAACCGAGTTCACAGTCCCAGCCTTGTTCCGACCGTCATCCACCCGCCTGTGGGAGCTATGATGGGATATCCCCCCATGCGGCCGTTTCACCAGTGAGCATCTGACGGCGTTGGTTGAATTTGAGTTTGCTGGGTTGAAGCGAAAATTGGATCATTTGTTGTACATACTTACGACTGATTGGCAGTTGGACCACCTATTTCCTGTCAATATTTGTTCTTTCCCTATAATCCGCATCGTGCCGCGGGTCGCTTCCCGATTCAACACCCGTCGAGCCGAGTCAGGCCTCGCTTTGTTGTTACGTTGTTATGATTCAAGTCATCGTCTAAATCACTATAAAGCTACATTTACATCCTGCACGGAGCTGAATTACGCATTGCTGAGACCAATGGCTGAGATAATCTGGGCAGTGAACACCAATTGCGACGCGCCGGAGTTTTCTCCGTCATTTTGCGCCCTTCTACATTAGATATTTTAGAAACCTCTACGGAGACCCTAGTCTCCTACCGTCTATATCTTTGCCTGCAGTTTGCTCTCTCTCCACCATCATTTGGCCCCCTCCAAGCCATGCGCAACAACCGTTCACAGCCGGTACTGCAGAGGTACATGGTGGTTCGATCAAGTCCCTGGTGGGGTGGGGTACTGTCGTGGTGGGGATCTTGGGCTCAGTTCAGGCCTTCAGGGGTCCTAACTGACGTCATGCCCTCGCCAATGATGGGGGCACTGACTGTCACCACAAGCCCATGGCGAGCACACACCCATACGCTATTATTGTCAGCTGTGTTCTAGACCGATCCCGTTCCAGAAATACGCAGTTCACAACACAAGAAGACGATGGGGATGACGATGATATCCTCGCCATCTTTTCTTGGAAATAGAAAGCTCCTAATGTTAGAAAAGAAAGTGGCAAAGTTCCCCACAGCCAATGAACAAGAAAATGCCATCATTGCACCTGCTACCTGACGAACGCTTGTATGGAATTTCTGTGTGCTCTCAATTGCTTTGATCCTGTGCGTATCGCCCCTACCTATCCCTGAATGCTAGGCTATCTGCCGGAAAACATGGTGATGTCATTTCAGCTGCCATTGCCCAAACTTCTCATCGCTCAGCAGGGGTGTTCCCTTGCCACAGTCAGGTCAGGTTCCAATCCACATGCAGCATTATTTGACACATGCCAGCCCTGCCATCCGAATTGCGGGGCGGGAACATCGGGGTTTGAAACCAATCGGCACCGTATCACAAGCCTGACTACTCATCACACTATTTTTTATTAGGGTTAGGATCGTGGTAGACTTCCTGCAGAAACACGAGAGAATAACGCCGATAACGCAGCTGTATGCAATTGACGGTGAACGACAAAATAGGGCTGATCTTTTTTATGTCCTCTGAAAGTTGTGAAAAGTCTAGCGTGGTCGCTGATGATTGCTACTCCCAGCGGACAGCCGCGGGCAGCTGCCCAAGGCAGCGTTTCTGACACTTCCCGTGTAAGTTTCTCGAGAGAGGCTGAAAAGATGTCAGTCTCTGCATTGTACGGCAGGGAGAGGTATGACAACCCGATCAAGAATCACCGTCGCGCATACACATTCACGCAAATACCTCACGCATAAGAGAGCTAACGAGTTACAGAAGAATGTACGATGAATACGACAAGTTTGTGTATTAATAAAAGTTTATTAACTTCAGTTGACTCGGTATCTAAGGCGCCGTGCACACTCTAGGGCCTTTTCCGTACAGGATGAAGTCCAATCGAGAACTGCGCCTAATGCTTTTGATGCTTGTAATGAATGCCCCAGCTCCGATCAATGCACTGATACAACACCAATCTTTGTCAAAATAACGCTACCAGTTTCGCATCCTTCCCCAGAACGCTTCAGAAGCACCAGCCTTCCTCTACTGAATGGTGACGCGGCGGGCCTCAGGCTTCTTAGCCTTGGGCACGACAATGCTAAGGATACCATCCTTGAAGGTAGCCTCCACACCGTGCTGATCGATGTGGCCAGGGAAGTTGAAGCTGCGCGAGAACTCGCCGATGCTACGTTCCGAAACCCAGTACTTGGCCGCATCCTTCGGGGCAGCCTTCTTGTCATGCTTGACGACGTCGGCGGGGGCAGTCTCAGGGGACGATGCGGGAGCCTCGTCGGCGTTCTCGTCCTCGACTGTGGCCCTATGGGGGGACGACTTCTTGGGCTCCGACTCGCTCTTATCCTTGATAGCACCACTCATCTCCGTGTCCTGGATGAGAGCGGTCGGGGGCGTGCCCGCTTGATACGTACGCTCGATGCGGCCGCGAATCATCATCGTCTGCGGGTCCGTAAACTCGATTTCAACGTTCTCCTTCTGCATGCCGGGGAGCTCGCCGTGGAGCTCATACGAATCTTGTAGCTCACGGACGTCGAAGCGGGGCTGGAACGTGGGGACCGCGCGTTGGTGGCGACCGCCATGGGAGTGAGGGTTTTGCTGGCGATTGTAGCTGTCAAAGTCGTCGAGAAGACGGAAGAGGGGACCGAAGCCTTGCTCGTTGTAGAATCTGAAGGCCATTTTGGAAGATGGGTTCGTGAGGGGTCTGCTTGTAAAGGTGGTATTTGAAGGCTTGAAAGCGATTTTCTTGATCACTGAGCGTGGGAACAACGGTAGTTGTTTGCTGCAAGTTTCCATAGGTTGAAGAGCTTGATTTCTGTTCTGCTGAAATCGAAGTTGAATGAAGGCAGATGTTCTGGGCAGCTTTATACTTGAAGGGTGTGTTTCGGGGTTCATTCACCAACATTCTGGAAAGTTCATGATTATCAGGCAGGCAATTGCTGTCGAATTCACGAGAAACAGGTAGTAGGTGCGAGGGACTTCTTTTCTTTCGGTGCGTTTCCATGATGTGATGTTGCGTTGCAAATAGCCTCCTGATTACCTCGTCATGTTCCCTTTGGATGTAGAAGTGACGAGATGATTCGCCGGGGTTCCATCAACTTCTGCCAGTTTGTTTGGGCACTTGCACCTCCCCTAAATGCGCTAAAGTCATCATTCAGATGAAAAACAATACCGCGATTACAAACCATAGCGAGAAACCGCCAGTCCTTCACCTAGAATCAATCTCCGCTGATTATGAAGCATTTCATGGTCTTGCTGCAGAGATTGTGTTCGGGGAAAGAGATGTGAATTGAGCGATCAGGGACTTCAGTGATGCTGGGAAGGAGGGAGGTAGGTAATTGGACCAGCGTGCTGGAGTGGGGCCCTTGGTTGATAGGCCGCAGGTGGCAAAAATGATATCTCTGCCAACTGTTCGCACTTGGTTAAATGCTCTAGATATGGGCGGCGCATTACACGTGATTGCGCGCAAAGGACGTGATCGGAGTCGCGGTTGTCAAGGCACCATCACAACAAACCTGCTAACCACTCACCACTCAACTTCGCTTCACCCAACTCTGTCTCTGGCCTGTTCTTCAGACGAGCTTATTGGCTTGGACCTCAGAGAAAATACTTTCTACTCGATTTATCCTCCGTCAATATCTTGTCTGTTGTAGAATTGGCAGCCTCATCGGTTTCGACCTGTTTCATCCGATCTCACAGCTACCTATTACCACCGTCCGGCCGGAATCCGTGTCTGACCTCTTCTTCACCTGTCTACTTCCTCGCGACACAGGACTTCGACATAATCGAAATTTAACGTTGTTACGCCAAAATGACAGAGACGGAACACTTCGAGGACCAGAACGGTGACGAAGGCGCCACTACTGGGCCCGGTGCGCCCACCCCTCTTTGGGCACTAGAGGTAAGTCATTCGGCCGACTTTGATATCCTTGATGACAATGTCCATTGAAAAATTCTAACGAATCCTAGGGCGTTGCTGGACTCACAAAGCGCGACATCCAGCTCATTGTGGATGGTGGATACAATACGGTCGAGTCTGTTGCTTACACGCCCCGGCGGATGTTGGAACAGATCAAGGGAATCTCAGAGCAGAAAGCTGGAAAGGTTCTTGCAGAAGGTAAATACGAATAGCTTGTGGTTTAGGAATACCCCTAATCCTCGATAGCGTCGAAACTTGTGCCCATGGGATTCACGACAGCAACTGAAATGCACCAACGCAGAAGTGAGCTTATCTCGATTTCGACCGGCTCAAAGAACTTAGACACCCTTCTCGCCGGGGGTGTCGAGACCGGATCAGTGACTGAACTCTTTGGAGAGTTTCGAACTGGCAAGAGTCAGATTTGCCACACACTGGCCGTGACGTGCCAGCTGCCATTTGATATGGGAGGCGGCGAAGGCAAGTGTCTGTATATCGACACAGAGGGTACATTTCGGCCTGTCAGACTGTTGGCAGTGGCAAACCGATACGGTCTGAACGGGGAAGAAGTTCTGGACAATGTTGCGTACGCGAGGGCATACAACTCGGACCACCAACTTCAGCTGCTGAACCAGGCGGCCACGATGATGTGTGAGACGCGATTTTCGCTGCTGGTAGTTGACAGCATCACGGCTCTGTATCGAACAGACTTTTGCGGACGAGGAGAACTCTCGGCGCGACAAACCCATCTGGCCAAGTTCTTGCGGACGCTCCAAAGACTGGCTGATGAGTTCGGCATTGCTGTCGTCATAACGAACCAAGTTGTCGCGCAGGTTGATGGTGGGCCGAGCGCAATGTTTAACCCAGATCCGAAGAAGCCCATCGGCGGGAACATTCTGGCACACGCCAGCACTACCCGCATCAGCCTGAAGAAGGGACGAGGGGAGACACGAATTGCCAAAATCTACGACAGTCCATGTCTGCCGGAAAGCGATACTCTGTTTGCCATCAACGAAGACGGCATCGGCGATCCGGCCCCTAAAGATATGGAGAAGAACTGATTATGGAGAAGTAGACAGGGGTAGGACTTTAGAAGACCCAACTCGCATCGACCTGTAGGGCTGGCATTGAGAGCCTTTCGGTATTTACTAGGGCGACCGAGTAGTGGCTAAAATGGTTGGCTTGCATTAGGCGGTTTTCTTGTTTTGCTTTTGAACTGCATCGCAATGGGATTCAGTGGTAATGAATGTGCAGGGTCCTTCTTGATGTTTGCCTGCTAGCTATTCCGTCGAGGTCTGTCAATTATTAGACAAGAACAATGCGCTTGTTCAGAGGGTATCAATAATCAGTAAAGCCAGTTCAAAAGTTCGGGTCCATGATTGATAATTCCTGTGAAAAATGCCATTCCAGATGCTTGAGGAGCACCATTGCAAGGCTGGGATGGGGCCAAGGGAACCTTTAACTAAAGCTAATTTCCATTTCGGGCTAGCGTTGTACCAAAGCGAATGTTATTTGTCGCAATCAGTGCACACAGCCGTATATGGCGAAGTGCCAGCGGCATGTGGCACCTGAACAGATGCTTGCATTCAATCCAAACTGCGGGTCGCTCGAAACCTTCAGCCTATTAGGACGCGACACAAAAATTTGGGCTACTGGTACGTCCAAGACTCCCAAGTCTTTGCGCAAACCATATCCCGCATCCCAACCAAACACTTGGATCTCGATGGGAACGAGATGGACGTCGACAACTGCCAGTACGCCTTCAAGGAGACGCGCGTGAGCCTTGAAGCGTCGTCGTCCACCTTTATTGTCAACATTCGAGTCCCTCCACCGAACTCCCGAACCTCGCACCGGCGACACAACGCAGATGGCAAGGACACGGATGAGGAAAACGTGTTCGCGTTGAAGAATCTGGCCTCATCCTCCACGATATTCCGCCGACGAGTCCACGCATCACCTAGAAGCTTTCTTTGGCGGGTCCTTGAAGACGGCTTGGTGCTCAGCGTTCGCGCAGTTGATGTGTTCAGGCAGGATGTGTCGCCCGAAGCACCGTATATTCTCAACTTTCACTTTCCCTCATCGATCCAACAATCCTGCGTTGCCCTAGCGGAGCCCGAAAATAACGATGCGCTATGCATCTTCGTCATTGATCAAGCCGGCAATCTCTACTCCTTCACTCTCCGCACCGACAACTTCCGGCGACGCGCATCAGACAGTTCGGTAAAGGATGGCTGCTCTGTGTTCAGTTCTCAATCGCTGTCAAACGGACAGCCTCTCCGGCTGGTGGTGGCCAGTGCCGATCGTATTCTCGTGACACTTCGCGACGGGGGCCTTGTGCGGCTGGATCGAAATACTACGGGCGATTGTAAGGCATCATTCTTCACGGAGAGTCCAAGCGCATGCTGACAAGGCGTACAGCTCTAAGCCATCCATGGTTGGCGACGAATTACCGGTCTACGACATGGTCTCAAAATATTCGAAACATGTTTGGAGGCACGACCGTCAAATTCGGCAAGTTGAGCATGGACTCTACCGCAGCAGTCTCGGCACAGATATCCCATGGTGGACTAAGCGGGCCGTCTTTTCTCTTCACCGTCTGCGTGGATCACCGATTGCGAGTGTGGAACGTTGACACGGGTCAGATTCTGCACGCTGTCGACATTCTCGATGCGGAGCGGACGCCGCAAGAGCTGGGAAAGTGGACAATTGATCCACACCACTCAAATCTCGTTCGCCTTGTCGATGTCGGCCCCGGCCAAGCCCTGTGCGTCACTTTGTCGCCCATTGGACCGGGAGAATTCAAGTTCTGGAAGGTCATGGCCAAGACTGATACATCCATTTCCATCGAGGATGCATTCCCGGACAGCCATTTTGTTCCAAACGCGCCATCCTTATCGGATGCCTGGACGCTGGCGGATTTCGCAATTTCAGGAGTGGAGGCGGCCTGCTTTGACCTCTGGATGCTCTGGAAGAACAACACCACCTATCGAGTGCAGAAGCTCGATCTCGCTCTCAAGAAGATGAGCGAGTCGTGGGCAGCTCCCTGCGATGCCGTCTACCACGACAACTCGTACCCACCAGCACAGTCGTCAGGCCCCTGTGATGCAACCGACACGGCGGAGAAGTGGCTGCAGGTGATCTTGAGTCCAGGCCGGTTTACGAGGGCAACGCTCGAAACAGCGCTCGCCATTTACGAACGAGGTTTGGGGAGGAAGCCGGAAGACCGAGCAAGGGGATCGAAGAGCCTAGCGGAGAGCATATGCTCCGTGCTGGCATCAACCGCTACGCTCGACAGGGGGAATACTGGCGATATGGACTACGGACAATTCAGGTCGTCGAGCGACCAGCACTGGCGGCGTTTTTACCGGCTGCTGCTGGAGCTAGACAAGCAGCGAGGCGAGGCGGTGTCACTGGTGCTCGAGACTGACCCCGACATGACGTGGGTCGTCTGTGCCGACGAGATATCAGCCATTCGGAGCTGCGGCCCGCTGGAGACGGTGTACCATAACTTGGGCCGGCCTGAGGAGGAAGCAAGAGACCAGTCGAACCTTATTCTTACTGCCCTTTCCTTCATCGACGTCTTTCCCGACAACATTTTGCAAATTTGCAACGCCGTTTTACGACCTGAACTGTCCAACGACACGACCAAGGCAGACCTTGAGCGCATCCAGTACTTCTTCGACAAAACCGGGTTTTGGCGGGGAATCACGGAAGAAGATTGTGCCCCGGTTGTCGAAAAACTCGGCCAAAACTTCAGCGCCGTTACTCTGGACCTGTACGACCAAATATTTAACCTGATCGAAGCCAACGATTTTGGCAAGAGAAACATTCGTCACCCCCTTACCGAATTTGGGAGGAAGCTGGTGATCAAGGCAGTGCAGGAGAACCTAGAGCTTCAGTGGAAGGTGTTCTTCAGTCAGCTCATCTTGCTGGTGCACATGGAGTTTGAGTTTGATCAGGAGGAGGACGCCCTTCATCGCCGGGTCGATATTGGCTCGGTCTTCCGGAGACTCATCACTGTTCTTCGCCGGCTTGAGCTCTTGCGGTGGCTGTCGAAAACGGAATTATCTATTCCCATCCGAACGGATCGCACCAGCGCAGCGTCTAGCTCTCCGGCAAAACGAGCCGGCGATGACACCCAAGCCCGCACGGCCTTGGATTGCAGCATAGGCCATCTCCTTGGCTTTAGCCATTTGACAGAGGAGCCCCTTGCTGAGAGCCTCTCGGAAATGGTGGCGAACCTCTGCGCCCCGGATAGCGACGTTGAGCTGCCGCCAGATCAGATCCAGTGCTTCCTTATGAAGATGAACAGGCCTGACCTGGCCATGGAGCTGGCTCCGTTTGCCAACCCGACTCCCTTCTCAGCTTACGTCCAAGGCCGGGCGTTGCTGATGCTCCGAGACTATGTCGAGGCTGCAATTCTGTTTAAGAGGGCAGCTATTGGGTTAAGTAAGTGCACCCAGCCGTTGGCTTTCGCTTCTTAGCTCAGAACTAACACTCTGAATCTTGTAGGCGCAGAGGATGCGCAAACAGTGCGCCACAGCGCTGGCCTCTTAGACGAAACGGACCGGAACCTCCTCTACAAAGGCATGGCCAAATACTACTGGCATGTCGTCTCCCTCTTCGAGAAGCAAAAGGCTTACTCGTACGTCATCGAATTCTCTCGCCTCGCCCTACAATTCGTCCACGTCGCCCCCGAAGACGGCACCCTCATCAAGGCCGAAATGCTCAACCGCCAATTCAATGCCGCCATTGCCATCTCCCATTTTAGCACGGCGCACTCGGCACTCCTGGGCATGACGGACACAGCGGTCCAGCATGCCGGCCTGCGCAAGCTTGTGGAAAAAATGTGCGAAGGGTGCCACAATATCGAGCTCATTGCCCTACCTTTCCCGGGCCTGAACGCCCAAGTAGACGAGATCCTTTCCCAAAAATGCCGCGCCGCCCATGACGTAGTGCACGGGACGCCGTACCACCGCGTGCTCTACTCGTGGCGGATTAGTCGGAATGACTACCGCGGGGCGGCAGCCGTGCTGATGGACAGCATCCAGAGGCTCAAGTTTGCCGGCGAGGGGGATAAGCTCGTGGGGGAGGATATGCTCGACACGCCTATTACGAAGCAATACATCTTGCTCATCAATGCGCTAAGCTGCGTGGACGAAAAGCAGGCTTGGGTGTTTTGCGAGGGGGTTGAGGGCGAGAATAAGACTGAGGCAAAAAGGAAGGTGGTGACGCTGTCCGATGTGAGGAGGGAGTATCAGGAGGAGATGGATCGCACTGCGGCTATTCAGAACAACCAGTTTGGGTTTGAGCCGGAGGATGAGATGGAAATTCTGTGAGCATCTGAACAGAAAGGACACAATTGTAAATAACTGTCAAATGAATTCACGGCACCCACAGTAGCGTAGAGATTCAATGGAATAAGTACGGAGATCTTCCGAGAGGCACTTAATAATTATAAATGATCTCTGTTAAGCTAGCCGTTGATCTTGATCAAACCGTATCGCGCCATGACGCCGTAAACTATGCAGCCAAGCCTACACTCTAGACAAAAACTAGACCAGCAATCCGTGCCGGTGATGAATCGGGGAGGCAATTGGGCACATCTTGCCATACTATCTCCTCGCTAGCCAAGCCTTCCGTCCCTGCTTCATGCCGCCTCCTGTTGCATAATTGGGGCAGACTGTGTCATCTTTGCATGCTGCCTCTGCATCTCCGTTGGTGGAAGCGAGGCGGCAGGGTTGTTAGGCACGGCTACTTCCGGTGCCTGTCGGAAGAGAATGATTTCGGACTGCTTAAAGTAGCGCCGAGCATCTGTCGAGCATTGTTAGAACAGCACAAAAAACCTGGGGGTGTTTGGGAGGTATTACCTTCGTCAATAAGGACCAAGCTCAAGTAATACCTCGTGGAGAACTTCTTGTTGATGTCTCGGAATGTAGGCGTAAGATCAAACCCCCCTAAAAAGAGTCGAATCGGAATAGTCTCGCCTCGCGAAGGCGATCCGTCCATAATCTGTTTCCCAAAAGTTAGCTCCGGACACGTGCGCCTTGGTAAATATTCCTCCCAACGAAAAAAGAATACATCCGAAATTAAAGTACTGAGTCCTCTCACCTCAAACCGAACTAGCGTCTCGCTTTCGTTGTACTGATTCGGCGCCGACCCCGTCGTTTCTCTCCTTATAATCGACAGCTCCATGTGCTTGATCTTGAGGCGCACAAGCAAGAAGTAAATCCTCCCGACAATGACATCCTTGAGGTGGTATTTGCTCTTGGAGTACTCAAACTCGATGTGCAAGCAATCTTCAATCCCAACGTCCATCTTGATAGACGAGTTAATTTCGGGGGGGATTCGGTACGAGTACACCCACAGGTCCTTCTCGCGAATCACGTCCGCCATTCTGCGGCTGACGGTAACCCGGACGTAGTACCTCAACTTGACGTTGATGCCGTTGTAGCTCTCGTATTGCTTCTCCACATTCTTGAACTCGAAGTCGAAAGTCTGGGGATGCTGCAGCTCCCCCGGCGCGGCCAATTCTTGCACGAGGGATAGAAATTCGTAGTGGTTCCCCCGGTCGTAGAACATCTCGATGCTCCCGATAAACTGCACCTTGATGCCTGTATGCTCCAGCCTCTTGCCGTCCTTGGGCCGGATCGTCACCGCGCCCTTGACCGACTCGCCATCCTCGTACAGCGGTGCCTTTTCGCGTCTGTTCTTGTCGAGTTTCACGTCCACCATTGTCCGCGTGTCGGCTTCGTCTAGGACGATGTCGATGTCGACGGGCGTCGAGAAAAAGTACGACATGTTGGACAAGGGATTGGGGGATGTGAAGCTTGTCGACGAGACGGAGCCTAGGTGGTAGGTCGGTCGGGGGATATGGCTGAACGCCGGTCCCAACCTCAGAGCACTACGAAGGGTCGAAGGTTCCTGGAGGCCCAGTTTGTGGGCAAATTTCATGGACAGGCGAGAAATAGAATTGACGCCGCGGTTTGTCGTGCCCGAGCTGGTGGCGGCCGAGCTGTCC
>Ga0247774_1001208_pt1 | contig 13117 bp, 7 predicted proteins | sample UWRJL001104B6_FD_179933 | JGI IMG/M metagenome (GOLD analysis project Ga0247774, IMG submission 179933) | Plant litter microbial communities from Arlington Agricultural Research Station in Wisconsin, United States - UWRJ-L001-104B-6 | ecosystem: Environmental > Terrestrial > Plant litter >... | reverse complement strand
CTATCTGTCTTCCCGGCCCCCACATGGGCTCGGAGCAGACGGGACTGCTCATAATACCTCTTTACGGATAGAGACGGCTCGCATTACATTTTCCTTTCGTTTTGTTTTTCTCCCATTCTCAATTTCTGGCTGTACCCGTAAGAGCATTGAATCATTTGCAGGGATGGACGGTTGGCTTCGTCTTATGCATTTCATGATGTTCACCCTCGTCATCAAGGCCAATCATTTGCTGGGCAAAATTTTCTTGTTCCGCTTTCCTTTGTCTGGCAGCAGAAGACAGACGGGGCGCCTCGATCAGCTCCACAACAACAATCCTCTCTGGGTTCTTGTCCTGGTGTGGAAGTGGAAGCATCAAGGTCGAAGGCAAAGGGAAATGGCAGTGTTCGAACTTCCAATTTGCATTGGCATGCCGTGGCCGGGCAGGGACGAGGAATCTCTCTTATCCTCGTGCCCGGATTTTGGCAACGGCGTTTCTGGGGGCGCGAATTCAAAAAGGGGACACGATTTTGGTTTACAATGTTCGGAACTGGAATTCACACTGTCGGATGGGAGTGCAGTGTTTTTGACAGTGTTTCTACATTGCTGCGGCGTGCCGTGAGGGAAAGGCCGTTTCGGAGGGGGGGGGGAGGAACGGTGTGCAAGCGAGCGGGAGACGTGCGGAAGGAGACGAAGGGGAGCCCAATCCGCGCTGTACATAGCCTCATATATTAATTCCCTGCTCAGCAGGTGTTCTTTCCACCGGAACCTATTGTTGATAGTATTCTTTGGCCGTGATCTTCTATGTGGATGTCGATTCATCCCAAGGAATAGTTAAGCCGCAAAACGCGCAGTCAGGTGATGCAGTGTCATGAACGTGAAGAGGGCCATTTTCATATTCACGACCGTTGCAGCAACGCCTTAAATGCTACTCGGTATGGATGAATTTGATGCATTTTATTAATAAATACCGATCCGGCACTTCCCCAATAACAAGAAAAAGAAATAGAAGTGCCGGCTTTCCTCCCAAACGCCGCCGGCAAGTCTTCTCTCCCCATGTCAATATCTGTTTGCTCTGCCTTTGCTGCATCCCATTTGCCTCCAGATTGGCATTGTTACATGCAAGTGTGAAAGAGGGTATGTCAAAACGCTGACCAAGAAGCAAGCAATCTCCAACAACCCCATTCTTCCCCTCTCCATAATCCAAGTCATTGCAAGACCTATCACAATAATAAACAGGGTAGAAAGAGGTATTTGATTCTGACAGCCAGTAAAATGAGGAGTAAAAATAAAAACTCCAGGCTCGAATCTGCCGAGTGACAGCGCCCACAAGCAAAGGGCGAGAGTGTTTGTGTACTCCAATACGCCGCATCCATCATGGCATTCATTCCTCACTCCCAATGCTCATAGCATTTCACACCTTTGCCTTCTTCTTGTCGTCTTCAAAGTCGTCCCCAAGTTCACAAGGGTATTTCGGATCGAAGCACGCCTGCACTCTAGAATCTCCCCAGCGAGCGCCCACCGTCACCCATACGTGCTTTTGGGGCCTCGGGACACCGACGTGCTCACGGAATCCGGTCCATCGCAGACGCTTTTCGCGGCTGAACTCTGAATTTCCCATGCCCCTGTTGCTCACCCATTCCTTCACCACGTTCTTGATGAAATCGACCTTGCGGCGAAAGTCGTTTGCCGCCGGGATGCCTTGCAGTTCAGGGCTGATCTCAGGGCGTCGTCTCGACGATGATGCGGTCCGTCCGAGGCGTACGGCTGTCGGTTTTGTCTGGAAGTTCAGGAGGGTCTGGAGAGGATAGGAGAGCATGGCGCGCTGGTCGAGGGCGCGTTCGTCAACCTTCCCGGAGATGGCGAGCTCCGTGGCCGCCTCGATGGAGAGGTGCCAGAAGTGACACCAAGTACCTGTCGAATCGAGCACAATTTTGGTGTGATCGGGAAAGTTGAACTGTAAGAAACTTAGCACTTTGGCCTGGGTTAGCATAGCTGTTCAGGTGGCTTACCTGAAGATGCCCGTCTCTAAATACCCAACACCCTACATCACCGAAACGCTCATAGAAGATGACCATCTGACCCGGCGATTCCGTCGACCCGTTGATACCGTGTGATCGAGTCGCCTCATCGCCAGGAACACCTTCGTCTCTTCCGAATTGAATCATGTAGTTGGCAAACTTCTTCCACATGATGACCCTCTCCCTCTTCCGATGCTGGAACACGTCTTGTCCTGGCTTCAGCTTGGCCGGGGTTCCGTCCGCGCCGATTGAGACCCTGAAAGGCTCGGGCGAGCAGGCAGCGTGCTTCAGACCTTTCTCCCCATGATGTTCGTAGAAGTGGATGTACTGATCCATAGGCACCAGCTGGTGTCTGTCGTCGTAAGTTTCGTCCTTTCGTCGCTCAATATGCCGCTCCGCGTTCTGCACTACCATGCCAGCTGGTGGCAACAGAGCCGTGTGGGTTCCATCTGCCGTAGCCATGTTCCTCAAGACGCAACCGACACTGCCGTCATTCAAGATGTAGCCCAGCCCAAACTTGTTGATATAGTCAACCCATTTCACTACAACACGGGGCATGGGAGGTGCAACCGTCTTGGAAGTGATGATGGCCATGGTGCGAGCATTCAGTGCCCGCTCAAGCTCCGTCTGCAATCGCCGCAACCCGTCGAGGACGGCATCGGGCCTCGTGCCTGGTACTTCATCTGCCCCGTCGGAAGGGCCAAAAATAGATGCCGTCTGTGTATTCCTTGAGGTCGTGGACGAGGAGCTTGTGGATCGGGCAGATTGTTGGTGTTGAGTAGGCTGAGCCCGTGGAATTTCGGTAACCTGAACCTGCATGTTTGGCTTCTTCTCTGAGGAAAGGGCATTTGATGATGCAAGAGCTCCTGACATGATGGGATCAACATCTATCTTCGGAACCGTGTCAGCAGGCCGCGAACGGACCGTGGCCTCGATCCGCCGCGGTTCCTTTCTCGGTCGTGACTTCAGAGTCGGTACCGCTTCGCTTGCTACAGTTTGTCGACTCTCCATCTCTGGTCTGCCAGGAGCGGCTGGCAAGGCTGTCGTCATGCTTACCGCCGTTCCAGCCTGGGAGGCTGGTGCTGGCGCCACCGGGCGGTTTTGTGCTCTCTGTTGCGCAGCAAAACTCTGCGGAGGTTGTCTTAGTAGACCCGTTGGCGCTTTGATGGTTCCTGAATTGCTGCTTTCTTCGGCAAGCTGTCGAGGTAGCACGTATCCACGAGGAGTATAGCGAGCTCTGAGCTTCTCAGGCTGTTCCTTGAGCCATTCTTCGAAGGGCCGGTAAACAATACCCTCAGGTAGAGGAATTGCAGGTGTCAGGCATGCTTTCTCCTCAGCCGCCATCTCCTTCCAGACTTGTGTGTGAATCATCTGTGCCGTCGCCCAAGGTCCAACCATGCAATCACGAGCTATGGCTTTGAGATTTCTATAACACTCGTCATACATCTCCTCCGACAACTCGTCCATGTAGAACTCAGACTTGTCGGGAGCGACGTCTCGAAGCTTGACTGTGATCTCTGAAGGCGTGGGGAAGTAGCCGACTCTGAACCAAGGATGGGTGACAATGGCGTCCGGGTCCGGTCTTTCTTCTGCCACCTCCAACATGCCAGACACTAGGTCCTTCGCTTCTGCGCTGATGTACTTGCCACTTACTGACGGGTCGGGCCATTCGTAGTCTCGAGCCTTGGCCCGCCGATATATTTCGTCAGTTGTGGAAGACTGAAAGGGAGGCTTCGACGCAAGCATCGCAAAGCTTCTCAAGTTAGCTTCGTCCTGAACAAACTTGATAGAAAAATGAAAAGGACTTACACAATGATGCCCAAGCTCCAAATATCTACCATGTGGTCGTGTCCTTTCCTGTCCTTATGCAAAATCTCGGGAGCGATGTAGTTGGGCGTGCCGCAAAGTGTGGTGCGGCGAATGGTTTGCATATCTTTCCCAGTCACCACTAGTGCTGCGAGTCCAAAGTCTCCGATTTTTGCGTTCATGCGAGAGTCGAGAAAGATGTTTCCCATTTTTAAGTCGCGGTGGATGATACCCTTGCCATGCATGTACTTGATAGCACCGGCGATCTGAACCGTGTAGAATCGGACTTCGGGTTCCGTCAGGCCCTTTCTCCTCTTCACCATATCCATGAGAGACCCGTTGGGGCATAGCTCGAGGACAAGGTAGGTGCATTGGTCGAAAGTGAATGCCCGGAAGAACTGCACGATGTTCTTGTGCTTCATTTTGGAATGGATTTGCAGTTCCGTTTGAAACTACCACCACGTTAGCCGCCAGTTGCAGTCGGGTTGATGTTCAATCCATCTTCTTACTTTTTGTTCCATCTTGGGGGCCATCTTGCTCTTCACAATCTTGAGAGCGTGTCTCTGTTTTGATCCCTGCAGCTGTCCATGGTAGCAGACCGCAAAGCCGCCCTTCCCCAGCAGCTTTCCGACCTGGTAGATTGAGCCATCGGGATTGCTGGTGGTACCCGGCTCTACCACTTGCGGTGGCGGCGGAGGCGGATGATCCTTCTCCTTCGTTGTCTTGAACTGGGCCGCCTTGGCCTTGAGCTCGGCCGCTTTGTTGGGCATTCTCTGGGCATTCGCATCCCTAGGCGACAGCGCCTCCAAGTCGACGCCGCCCTTCGCTGCCGCCAACCTCTGAGCCATCTCTCAATGACCGAGGTGGCAGTTTCGTGTCTTGAACGGCTACCAGCAATGTCGGGAGGAAGACTGAGTGTCAGCGGAATGCGTTCCGATGGATGATATTGGGTGATCTCGGATTCGAAGCTACGGTTTTCAACGCCATTAGGACTGGTTCCCTACAAGTGGTTGGGTGCTTGAGAGGTGTACGGCAGGAGCTGATGCGACAATGAATATCGACACACTTACGATTCGTCTCCTTCCTATTACAAGCTCATGCCAGCAGTCGGCGACTCTCGCTCACAACAGAATGTAAACTTGCCCCGAAGCCCACGAACTTCGGAGATGGTTGCAAATATGCCGGATAAAGTTTTCTCGCCGTTCTTGCTTCCGTGAGGAGGTGGTTTGTGTGAGCCCGAGCTCCGAAACTATGTTAGCAGCTAATGTTGACGTTCTGGAAGGCGTTGCTAGGCAACGCAACACGCATTGCTGCTGGCGTTATGAACCAAGCTTGACTAGCTTACACAACCTAGAAACGATTGATTTGCGTTCACGAAATTTTCCAAATCTCATTGCCTGCCATTAATTTTGCTATTTGAAAGCTTTGTTCAATTCGGGCTCCAATTTCAATCTCCTAAATAAGTTTACGATTTTGGAAGGAGAGTAGCAAGAGTGCGATGAGTTTTGCGTTGCGAGGTATCGTGGCAAACACCAGACACGCTGTGGGGTGCACAAAGGTTGACCCCCTTCCCCACCGTGACCAACACCAGAGTGGCCAAATTTTTGCACCGCATTGTAGGTTTCAAAAACATGCAAAGTCAAGGTTGAATAAATAGGCAAGTACAAGTACGAAAGTTTGCAAGGAACAGTGGGAACCAAGATTGCGTCAATTATACACGCAAACCCTGATAGTAACAACCTCCAACCGCTCGCGGATGAGCATTCCTCGCTCATTATCCATCTTATAAACATTACTTTCCTGCATGAGATAGGATGCGATGCGAGGTATGTCCAAGGCGAGGATTGCCTAAAACGAGCTCTCGATATTGAAATAAGGCTCACAGTTGCAGGAGCTGTCGCCCTTCCAAAAGGCCTTACCATAGGTGAAGAAGACGACATCCTCGCCACAGGTTTGACGGATCGAGTCGACGGCCTCCTTCTGCTGCGAGTAACCGGGGACGGCATGGCCATTGGTGTTACCCTCAGTCGGCCAGCCAGACTCAGTGGTAAGGGCCTTCTTGCCGCATTTGTTTTGGACGATGTCGAGTTGGCTCTTGACGAAGCGACCGGCGTCGCCCGGGGCCACCCCGGCATCGAAGTAGGCGTGGATGTTGGCGCCGGCAATGTCGACGCAGCCGCAGAGCTCGTCGCCGTGCTGCTCCCACACATTGACGGTCTCGGCCGTCATGTAAGGACCTGGGTAACCGGCGGCCGTCAGCATCGACTTGCCGCCCTCGATGAGCCCCCGGAGCTGGCTGGCCGAGCAGAGGTTCCCGAACACGGCCTCGTTGCCAATGATGATAGCGCTGACCATGTCCCACTGGCCCCAGGCAATGAGGTCGTCGATTTGTTGCTTGTTCATGCCCGAGAGACCGCAGCCGTTCTCCTTGACAAAGACGCCAGCAATCAGCTTCAAGCCCTTCTCCTTGCAGGCATCGCCGACGTTTTTGAGAGTGTCGCAGTCGGTCGAGTAAATGCGGAGAGTGTTGAAGCCCATGCCCTTGATCTTGTCCATGTCGCCGTACACTTCATCCCGGGACTTGCAGCCCCCTTCCTTACCCTCTTTGTAAGGCGTGTAGGCAATGGCCCAGTGATCTTGGCCATTTCCACCCAGACCCGCGCCTCCACTCCTTTCGTCATGCTTGCCCTTGCCCTTGCCCGGCTTGTCTGCCTCCTTGCTCGGCGCCGCGTAGTCGCTCGTTGAAGTCGAGGCCGGCTCGGTATGGGGGTTGTAGACTGGTCAACTTGTCAGGTGATGGGCCACACTTCCAACCCATAAACACTTACAGGTCGCTTCTCCATAGTACGTCGTAATCGTAGTAGAGCACATTTCCTTGCAAGCCTCCATCTCGGTCCCTTTGTTTCTGGCGAGCAGCTCATGAGCTTGGCGGTGACCGTGACCAGCCATCACAACGCCCGCCATGGCCGCAATCGCGGTCGACACAAGCGCTCCCTTCATACTGCCCAGCTGTACAGAGCTGCCTTTGGTTATACTGAAATATCCAACGATATAATTTTTGCCGCCTAGTGGAAAACGAATGCCCGCTAAACGAGTGAAGCGGTAAGTTGGATTTGAAAAAGACGTCAAGGAAACAACGACGAAACACAGCAGCTTTCTACATCGACTGCTCAAGAAGGCGAGGAAGGAGAAGTAGGCCACCAGGGAATGAAATTGGAGGCTGGACCAAGTAACTAAATGTCAACACTGCGTTCAAGCCGTCATTCCAAGCCTCCAGGCTCTAGCCCCTGGAACCTCGCAACCTCAGCGCACTGAGCTTCTGCCAGTTCTGGTGAGTCTCCAGCCCCTGTTCTGCATTCTTGTGGTTGGCGTAATTGGTTCACGGCTTTCTTCAAGGATCAGCAACCAGTAGCTACAGGGGCCCCAGCATTGGCGCCTGCAGTGGCTGTATTGGCGTCGCATCGCGACGCAATCAAAGACATCCATCCATCCCATCCCATCCATGTTGCGGCCAGTGGATGTGTATCTAATCTTGGAGCTTCGCTGTGACATGGGTGAGTCCCTCCGAGGTAGCTTTAAGTACTACGCTGCTTTATTCTCGTGGAGGGATCCCTAGAGAACCTGTCGAGTACGAGGCGTGGGATGTGCAGTTTTTCTTCGGTTCTCCAGCGGACCCGCCTGGAAACGAGACAAAAGATGCATCCAAGTTTGATGCTACTAGTACTAGTACCTAAATTCGCCGCCTCATGCGTTTGATGATGATGGGCAGTCGGGCTTCTCTAATTGAAGAAGGTCGGCAAGTCGGCCGGCGGAAAGGGGCTACGAAGGAATTCCGATAGGGATTTTGAGGCATCAGCGGCCCTTGCTGGTGTGGAGCATGGGGACATTGGGACATTGGGTCTTTGCAGGCCTGGGCAAATGAGCGCGACTCGCGAAGCAAGGAAACAACTCGGGAAATTAGCAGAGTGACCTTGCGGCAATGGATAACCGGGCACCGAGCTCCCTCGATGAACGAGCCAGTGATTCGTTCACAGCTCCTCGTGGAAGATGTTTCAGCCGTCGCAAACCACGCGCTAGCAACTGGGGATCTCGTTTCGGGTCACTGGCTTTGGTAAGAGTTCCTTAATCGATAGGGTTAGGAGAACCTGAGATGTCTGGAATCCATCGCGATACCTACTTGCCAGGCTGTAGTATCTGACCGACAATGTACAGTAAGGAATTCCGCGATACAGCTGGGCCTAGCCCTACCGTAGCCTACGGGGTCTTCAATAAACGCAGGCATAGTCACCTGGTAGTGCGAATATAGTACTACCAGGTGAGCATACGCTAGTCTATGGCAGTTGAACAAAGATGGAAACTTTTGGGTTGCTTTCGCCTAGGCCTATTCGTAGCTTTCAAAATTCGGCCGGCAAGCTCCGATGAAGCTGTTTGGGCAGGCAGATAAAAACGCTACGGCTCGCCGGCCGACGGAACAGGGGATCAACTCTCTTGGGTCGATATACGGGCGTCATCAATCGACTTACTACCAATGCAGAAGAATGTTGACCTTTCACTACTTGCTACTTGCTACTTCTCTCATCTACCAACGACCTATTCATACATACCATAGATTACAGGCAGTTACTATTCCCCAAACTTTCCCTCGGTTTACTACTATTTTGCAGAGATTACTTTGTACTGTGATGGCGCGTCATGCCCCCGAAATGCAGAAAGACCTACAATTAGCAACGAGATGACAGCCAAGCCAACGCACCTAAAGGACAAACCTGACGATGCTGCTCAAACAGTCGTAACAGGCAGAGGCAGACAACACAAGCATTCGAGAGTGTACCGAGTGCAGCTGGAAGCCCCCGGCCACAAATAATCAGTAAAATATTCGTCTGTCGTTCAGATCGAACAACACTGACATGTTTGAGTATTCGCTTTTTACTTGCTTCAGGCCCGAGCCCCGCGACATCCTTCAACATACAGAGAGTCAGATGTCGCGAATCACGTGGGACCGCGTCCCACCGGTGCGGTAACCAAGCCCCGAAATTTTGTAGTGGATACCACCGCGTAGCTTCAACAAAAGTCGTTCGGAGCCATTTTCGGCTTCCTTCACAACATTCCCAACCATCATCAATGAAGCCGCGCAATGCTCCAGCCTGTAAGGGGAAGACGGCCAATATGTCCTAAGTCCCTCTTTGTCGAGCCACGATATGGCTTCTCTAAAAGTGGGACGAGCCCCCCCCGCGCCGGAGTCGCAGAGGCAACGGCGCTCTCGACCACCAGCAGACCGCTGCGGGCTTCACCAAAGGTGATGACTGCAAAAGACCACGGGCATGTTCGAATTCGTACCGGTTGCTAACCTATGAACTGAAAAGGCTGCGCCTTTGTCCCAACGACGAGAGGCACATATACTCCCTTTCCTCTCCCCTTCCAAACCATCAACGATCCGAGATGCTTTGCGAAATTGGGAGCATGAGAAGGCTGAAGCACGCAAGTGGACAATGACCGAGGTCACGGAGAGGTCAATCATTCCAAATGATCTTTACAAAACAACAACCCTTAGCGGTCTGCGAGAAGGTCGCGAGATTCACTTTATCGACGACGGCGTTGATGGCCTCAGCTCAACCGATGAATTGTCTACGAATCTCGCCGAGCAGCTCCAGCCAGGCACACTGATAGAACTTCGTCCGGCGGACTCGCGTGTCCCGGTCCTGGCTGTCATTGTGGGCCACATCAATGGTGCATACTACTTCTACTCCGAGGGCGGGCAGCTACTCTCTTCCAACCACTTGCAGGTGCCCACCGTTTTGTTCAGTAGCCCGGACTTTGCCCCAGGATTTGAGACGCAGCCGCTTGCCAACTACATACGACGGAGCCCGGAAGAATACGTTCGACCCGATGCCCTCCACAGGCATCAGCCTAACCAAGAGCTTGGTCGTCCCCTCCGGAAGAGGCTAAAACTCTTTTCAAAGGCCGCCACCGCGCTCTATCAAAAGCATCTTCCGGATTTAGTTCAGGCCGAAACCTTGGTTCCGCACGATACGGAAGCAACAGCCAAGAGCCTCTATGAGCTTATCGATGAGCTACTGCCGAGAGGCCTTGCCGAAGCCTCCAAGAAGTCGCCAAAGTTCCGTTATGCTGTGCACATGGCGCTCCTAGGGAGTCCATCTGGTGCCTTTCGAAACCTGAACAGACTCCAGAGCCCACCTAGGAGTCGCAGTGACATGTACTTAGTCTTGTCAAGCCAGGAGGTACAGTCAGCATACGGTATTCTAGATCAGGTTCGCATCATCTCGCTGGAGGTCTGCCGCACCGGCGGCCAAATCCGAGAAAACCAAAAGCTTCCTCTAAAGCTGAGGTCCTGCAAGCCTGTTTGGAACTTTGTGCTCAAAGCACGGCGGTTGATCATGGCCAGTCGGGAACGCAGAGGCGAGCCGAAGCATGGCATGCTTCCGCCATCTGTAGGTGCCCAACCAGCACAGTGGGATCCTCACGTAGCGCCGTGGACAAAGGAAGAAAAAGAAATCCTTTCTTTTCTACAGTGGTGGATGGGACACAATGCGGACCAGCTGTCGGATATGCAATTTGTGGTGGGCACTTCGATCCTGCGTTTCACAGGTCTCTACAAGTCCACAGAGCGACTGGATAATGCCGCTTGCTTCACTTTCTTGAAAGAGATCGGATGGCTGCCTTCATGGGAGCTCGCGTCCCGTTATAAGAGTCAAATTCCAGGAGTAGAACCTATCCCGGGCGGTGCCGAGGGAGGCTACCGTCGCCAGCCTTGCGCCGACCTGTGGCAGGGCCTCGACGTGGACTTTGCTGCAGGTCGTCGCAAGGACTGGAGCTCTCTCGTGGCATTCGCTGTCGACTCAAAAGACACAGCCATTGTTGATGATGCAATCTCGATCGAGGCGGCCGATAAGCCAGGCGAGTACTGGATCCATGTCCATGTGGCCGATCCTACCGCATTTCTCAAACACGACTCTGCCTTGGCACGCTATCTGGCAACCGTGCCAGAGAACCTGTATACCGCAGGCTACTTTGCCTCCATGATCCCTTCGGATTTCATCCACGACGCCATTGAGCGCTGGAGTCTAGCCAAGGGAAAGCCATGCTTGACATTCAGTACTCGGCTAACCAGCAATGGTGAGGTTCTCGACTCTCAAGTTCAGCCGGGCACGCTCGGTGCCGTCGTTTACATGACATACGATGAACTTGCCAAAGTCTGCCCCAACTTCAAAAGCGCGCCAGCCCCGCCTGGGCTTGATGCACTCTCGGTCGGGCCGAGTCCTGAGGGGACCATGGCAAGGTCGGCCTGTAAAGTTGATCGTCTATTGGCGTCAGTCGAGTCGCTAAGCCGCGAAGAAAAGCGTGACCTTATCACCATGTACGACGTCGTTGGCGCTTACCGAAAGGCTCGCTTGGAAGAAGCACTGCATCTTCTCCAACGGCCCCAGAGAGGGCTGGCGCTGGCTTTTGACGTTGACAGAGCTCCGGCGCCATGGCCCACCAACATCCCCGATAGGTCTACATGGTCGGGCGATCCGACCATCTCCGTCGGCTACTCGCCGCCCTGGAGTGACGGCATTGTCAGCATTGCCATGAAGATGGCAGGGGAAGCCGCCGCGCGCTGGTGCGAACATCGCCGCATTCCCATTCCCTTCGTTACCCAGCCTACTACGCTACGCAACTCCAGACTCGTTGCGGCCCTAACAAGGAAGCTAAATGAGCTTACCGAGGAGGGCGTAACACCGCCCCCAGCCCTATGGAGGAGCTACACTGCCCTGTCAGGCCCTTCTGTCCTCTCGCTCGAACCGCAGCCAGTTCTCAGGATGGGCGTCGCCATGTACGCGCGTGTAACGTCGCCACTCCGCCGCTTCGTTGACTGCATCGCCCACTGGCAGATCCATGCCGCTATTGCCTACGAAGCTGGCAGGAAATTATCACTGCGCGGCGCCGACAGCTCCGCAGCCGACTTCCTCCCTTGGACGCGTTCGACGCTTGCCGCGCAGCTGGCACATATGAGCTTCAATGCCTCATGCGCCCGCCGCCTGAGCTCCAGCGCAGGTTCCCAGGGCTGGATATACCAGGCAGTTTTACGTGCCTGGCTCTACGAGAAGGATAAGCTGCCGGGTCGCTTTATATTTACCGTCCACGAGAAGTTCTCATCAGTCCTCCGGGGCGACATCAACTATCTTGGCCTCTCGGCTGCCATCTACAGGGACAATCTCGGCGGCACGGGCCTCATGGCCGACACGCGGTCAGGGGACATGTTTGAAGCCGAGATTCGAAGCATCGACGCCTTTCACTGCCAAATAGAGCTGACACCTGTTAGGAAGCTGGGCGCCGAGGAGGCGGAAGCGGAGCTGAGGCGAAGGCATGGCGGCCGAGATGTGCAGGAGATTATGCGAAGTGTGCTGGAAGATGCGAATACTCTTCCGGCGCAAGAGGACAATGGATGTGGGGTCAAGTACGAGGCCGTCGAAGAAAAACTGGGAGCAGACGCTACGCCCTTGTAGGGAAGAGATGGGAGTAGAGAAGCCGCCCAGACACTAGTTATTTTGCGGAAGCTTGCACAACACACATGTATCATATTGCCCTTTTAGAGTAAGATTGGCCCCTGGAGCTGAACACTGCCAGACCTGGGGCCTGCATCCCAACGCACCTCTTAGTACGAATCATATAGAACTCTCGATAGACAGTTGTTGAATACTACCGATATACCAATTTGGTATGAACCCGAAAGTGCTTCGTCCAAATTTCTACTCCACAAGTAATGGATGGGGAGACCTGGGGCCGGGCGGTCACTGTTGGCTCCAACCAGTCCACCTTCGAGGACCCTGCTTTCCTACGACGACCGAGTGCTCTTCTTTCCGTCCTCGGGTGGATGCTTTGATTTCCCTGCCCGCGAGGATAATAAGCTGAATAAAAAGGTCCACGTTTTTGGACTACAGATACCGCGGCGAAGGAGAGAGAACGTGACTATACCAAACCCCCAGCTTCAAGGCCAGGAACGCGGTTGCATGTTTATTTACATTGCACAGTTGGACATATCAGCCAGGTAGAGGAGCCCGGGTTAAGTTTTCTTAGCAGTTCTCAATCATTGGTATTGTCACTATATACATTTGCGTTTCTGTTCCTATCACATTGATGTAATCATGTCGGCCACTAATTCCTCGGCCACTATGATCTAGACAAACGATACTAGCAGACAGCAACACACACACACACACAGTTTTGTCAGTCTTATCCACAAAAACAAGCATAAACTAGCTTGGCTCAAACAGCTGGGGGCTGCTACAGAATCCTTCAACGATCCAGAATGA
>Ga0247774_1001207_pt1 | contig 13120 bp, 11 predicted proteins | sample UWRJL001104B6_FD_179933 | JGI IMG/M metagenome (GOLD analysis project Ga0247774, IMG submission 179933) | Plant litter microbial communities from Arlington Agricultural Research Station in Wisconsin, United States - UWRJ-L001-104B-6 | ecosystem: Environmental > Terrestrial > Plant litter >... | reverse complement strand
GGCTCCTGCCCTGTCCATGAAAACAATAGTCAAACTAAGGCTTGCAGAAAAGAAATTGAAAAAAAAAAGCTCCGATACCGAGAATCGAACTCGGGTCTATGCCTTGAGAGGGCATCATGATAGCCACTACACCATATCGGACACATCAAATCCACTGATATCTTTGGTATCCCCTATTCTATCTCTTCAACCACTCTCGATTCTTGGTTGTTAATTAAAAAATTGATTGGCCCAAGCCCCGCGTTGCTGAGTCATCTATCGGATTCCGCACTCTATAAGGAGATAGGAAGCGGGCTGTATGACACCGAATAAGGGACATTGCTTTCATCATTGGTTCGGTGGTGTAGTTGGTTATCACGTATGTCTCACATTGACTACCAAGGTTGAGATCACATAAGGTCCCCGGTTCGAGCCCGGGCCGAATCATTGTTTTTTACCAGCTAGCGTCGTCGGGTAGGCAGCTATGTTTTTGGGCAAATCTTTACTCCGGTATTTACAAGAATGAAAATAGTTTACGTTGCTGAATATTTGGCCGCTGGAGAGCAACAGGAGGAGCATAGGTATTTTCTACCTCGACAGGATGCTTACCGATAGGGCTCTTCAAGAATTTAAGGGGCTGCAGCTTCTTTATTTCCTCATAGGTATCATCTTGGAGTATCTCATCAAGGGCGTAATGTTTTTACTCTCTGTACTATCACGGAATTGGTTGAGCTGAAGTTAGGGTTATAGGTACTTTTGAGTTAGGGTTTGCCCCTCCTTCCTCTCGAATTTTTTTTTTGGTAGCTAGCAGAGAAAAGTTGGAAAAGCTTCATATTCCCACGACCTTTCACAACAGCCTCTGCCGTTTGCCGCAATTGTTCTATTCGCCATAAATACGAGATATTTGCGGACTCAAATTCTGACTGATCCACTCAACATACCCCCCGTTTCAAGGCAGTTCATCAATGGCTCCTCCTACCAAGAAACGAAAGCTTAGCGAGCCGAAATCCAACGCAGATCTCGCCGACGTCGCGCAAGACTTCTTCCGAAAGCACTTCGAGTCCCAGTTCGCGCCCCTGCCGGAAGCCCAGTCGACTAGGCAGCAGAGAACATGCCAAGAAGAAGAAACTGCGGAGAAGAGCACAAGTGAAGACGAATGGAGCGGTATCGACTCGCAGGACGACGAGGAAGACAAAGAGCAAGTCGAAGTGGTGGATTACTCCTCCGTAGACTACTACCACTTGAACGGGGAGGGAAGGATGGAGAAGAAGGAACGACGGGCTTTTATGGTATTATTTTTGTCTTACTTACTTTTCTTTATTCTTCTAACCTTCTCTTTCTGCACCCCATATTATCAAGAGAAACGCTATACTAACATGACCCAAAAAAGTCCTCTCGTCCTCCGTCCGCGACCAACGATAATCCCAAGCCAATACAACCGACATCATCATCCAAGAAAAAACCCACACTCCCCGAAGATTCCGCCTCCCTATTAGCCCAAGACATGGCCCTCCACCGCCTCATCACCGAGTCCCACCTGCTGTCCCAGCACTCGGCACATTCGTCATCGTATGCGTCCCACTCCGCCCGGCCCTTCTCAGGCGGCAAGCTCAGAGTTGCGACCACGGAAATGCGGATCAAGCAGCTCTCCGGGTCGGCAAAAAGTGAAGACAAAGGCTCCGTTCTGGCGAGGCCAAGGAATATGCCCATGAGCATACGTAAGGGGATCGAGCGGGCCGAGGCAGAGAGGGAGGAGAAGAGACGAAGGGAGGCGAGGACGGAGGGGTTGGTGCTGGAGAGGAAGGGGGGCAAGGGAAAAGAGAGGAGGAAGGGAAAGAAAGGTGGCGGTGATGGGGGAAGCGGGCCGGGGATTGGTATTCGGGGATCGGAGTTGAGGTTGAGCAAGAATGAGATTAGGCGGATGGAGGGGCCTAAGGATGAGAGGAGCGGGAAGGGGAAGAAGAGGCGGAGATGAGGTGAGAATCCGAGCATTTAGAATTGCACATCTCAAGAGCGAGCCAAGAGATCGGATACGCTGGGGAATCTGTTCATGCCTAACTCCCAACACTAATTAAAAGCGAATGGCATAGGAGAGATGGATCTGATATGTCTTCTAAGTTTTTCCTCCAACACCCTGTACACGTTGCCAAAAGGCGATAGACTACACGGGCATGGCGAGGATCAGCCTTTCTGATGCCATCCCTATGTAGATAGACTGCCCATCGGGGCTGCTAATCTATACTACTCTCTAACCGAGCCTCCCATCAGCAGGTCCAAGAGTTCATCAATTCCAACCCTTACATATTTGAAATGGGGCAAGGCAACATAACCGACCCAAATCGGGAAAAATACCAAATGTCACCCGTACGTCCAAGCACAAGAACGAGCAATACAACCGACCACAAGACAGACACCACCAACTACCACTCCGGGCTATGGACTCCTGTCCTCCCACACTTCCCAAATAACTTCGACCCGTGTGTATGCGACCCACGACACAAAGTAGTAGGGCAAGCAATATATCAGGCTTCCCCCCCTCCAAATTTCGTCCAAACTCCGGAAGCGTGGAAACGCGGGACCATCACTCCTGCAACGTCAAGGGGGCGCAAAGGTACGCAGGCAGGTCCGTGTCACCCCAAAGCGCATTCAGGTACCGAGATTACCCACCACGCCGGACTTTCTTAACTTTGGACAAAAAGTCCTCGACTACTCAAAGTTGGCCGATACAGGGCCTAACTACCTAAGGAATTGAAGGGAAAGACTTTGATCAAGAACTTGAATCTCATATTTTTTGCCTTGTCTGTAATATCTCCTATTTCCACATAGAACCGCTCTCTCATCCCTGGTATCATCAAATCTTTTTCTCCCTCAAGTCGAAGAAACTCTCGTCCTTTCTTATTTGTAAATTGTACAAGACTCCCTCCATCCGTATCCCAAATGTTTCGTTCCGTTCTTGAAGAGGTGGCTTCGGAAGAAACAACTATATATACAGACGATGCACGTTGTTTCCTCTCCGGCTTCCATCTCCAGAGCAGCTTCTCCATGCATTTCTTCAGAAACGAAAAGGAGACGCTAAGGGAAAAAACTCCTCTGGGCTTGAGAATAAGTCCACATCCTCTCTCTAACCCGTATCTATAACAAAAAATCCCATTGCAGAAAAGAATTCGTAAACCCACCCTCCTTTTCATAGAAGTAAAAAAAAACAATCCCGTCAAAAATGGTATGTTGAAATGTCGGTAAAGGTGCATAACGCCCAAGGTGTGGAAAATCCTTCCCGCTTGTAAAACCAGACCAAGAAATGAAGTGAAGAAAAAACGCGCCAGTCTTCGCCCAAAAGGCCAAACATCTTTTACATAACTGCGCCAGCGTTGATGCCCTGTGGTTGGCTCATCGTCATGGGCATGCTGAGTGTCTGAAGACTGTTGAAGGCCTGCGGTGCCATCGAGGTCGACGGGCCCATCGAGTGAACGTGGGCATGGACGTGAGCGTTGCCGTTCGCAACCGCGTTGAGTGAAGCGGGGATGTAGGAGCTCTCCGACGTAGGCGACGCCTCCTCCAGGGAACCAAGGTTGTCTTCGCCCGAGTACTCTTCCTCGTCTTCACCTGAGTGGTTGCTGTTGCCTTCGGCGCCGTCGGGACGATCGTGGGTGCGCTTGTGCCTAATCAAGTTTGTTAGCCGAGAGTTTAAATGAGAGCTGTTGTTTTTTTTCGATCATATGGTAGACGTGGATGTGTTTGTGGTGCGTTGGCTGTCGTGGCGCAGGCGATGAATTTTCTTGTCTTTTTCTTTTGGTCTTTCAAATTCTTGTCGACTCCTTTCCGCACATCCATTCTCGTCTTCCATATTTGTGACAAAAGAAAAACACAAAAGAAAAGACAAAGGAAACACATAAAAGAAAAGTTGGGGCATACTGTGCTAGGTTGTCTGATCTGGAGAATGCCTTGCTACAATGTGGGCAGATGTAGGGTCTTTCTTGTGTGTGTGTTCTCACGTGTCTTTGGCTAAGGTCAGTTTCACGCACATGCGGCTTCATAGTATTTACAAATGAAACCACGGTTGAGTCTTACCGCTTGAGATGTTCGAGGCGCTTGAAGAGACGGCCACATGTAGGGATGGGGCAAGAGTGGGACTTTTGCGGGTAGGGACCGAGTTCCATGACGGTTGCCGACCGCGCGCGACGGACGACACCGTTAGGACCTTGCATTCCCTTCACACCATCAAGATCCTCGCCAGTGAGCTGGGAAAAATCTTGCTGGAGCGTCATGGGGTTGAGAGCAGGGGATCCCTCAACAGTAGACAAGGGAGTGCCGTGCCGGGAGAGCTCAAGCATCTCCTTGTGCTGCTGGCTTGAGATGGACATCCCACTGTACGAGAGGCCGGGAGGCGAGTTGTCGCCAGACTCCTCACCTTCGGCGACGGGGCCGACAGAGGCCGACACTGACCTCCGGAGGTCAGATGGCCTTGTGGGAACGCCGGCAGCGGTGGCTGCTGCAGTGGCGGTAGCGATAGCCGACATGGATGGCGGGATGGATGAGCGTCGTCTCCTCTGCTTGTATGTCGGCGATCCTTCAATCACGGAGTAGACATTGTTGGCGCCATAGGAGCGAGGGAAGCTGCCAGCGAGATTCGAGGGAGGAAGCTGCATCATGCCGTTGAGACCGTTGACACCACCGAGATGGTCGGGGATGGCCGAGTAAAGGCCAGTCTCCTCGTTAGCGATGTAGGCCGGCTCAGCAGACATGGCAAGAGCTTGCTGCGGAGGAGTGATGGGCTCGAAGGAGATGCCGCGGTTGCCATAGTCGTCATACTGCGAGGACACAAATGACGGTGCCGGCGAGTACTCAAGGCCATAGGCGGGCATCGATGCATGCCGTTGATGGGTTTGAGTAACGGGGACGCCATTCTGGTTGTACTGGACGCGGTTCATCTCAGGCTCCCTCTTGATTGGCGGCTGCTGGTTCACTACCGGACCCATGGCCATCGTGTTGTAGGCCGCCATGGCGTCCATCCCATCCACTAAAGGGGCCACCGACTGGGGGATCATTTGGGGAGGAGGCATCGAGTCCATCGCCCTCATGTCTGGAGACGTGGACTGCGACTGAGGAAAATTCACCTGCTGGGCGTTGAAAGACGACGAGTTTGCTTGTTGTGCCTTGGTGAGCTGCTCATAGAGAGACTGCGACGAGTCGTACTGGAACGAAAGGGCGGGCTCGCTGACGGCCACGGTCGTGGCTTCCTGACCCATCTTCTCCCTCTTGAGGTCGCGCTCGAGCGCGTCAAGGAAGAGCCGGTCGTGTGGTACGCTGTACCAGTAGAAGACCTTCTGCTTCTTTTGTGTCCGGATGCAGTTGTTCTTGTAGAGGAAATCAAGGAAGGGGCTCTTGGGCTCCTCCAGTGATGCGTCAGTCCCAGACTTCAGATTTCGCAGGTCTGAGAAGATGCCCTCTTCGAACTTCTTGGAGTTCTTCACTGGGCGGCCGAAGGCTTGGAATCGAAACGACAGGCATCGCACGATGTCGGTACCAGAAATGTGAAAGAGATTGTTCCAGAGAACGCATGACACGTATTCGCCCGTAGGAAGAAGAAATCGACGGATGTACTGGTCAGGCTGCCAGTCGACGGGAGCAGATATGAGAAAATATTTGACTGTATCGTGTTAGCTGGTTTCTTCCAACTCTGCAAGAATCCATCGGCTGCACTGACGGTTGTCAACCTGTTGAAGCGCGACCTGAGCGTCATGTGGAAGAGCTTGTTGAGCCTCGGTGCTCAGCATAAACGTTTCCGGTTTTTGCGGAGCCATGGCGGCGTTTTGTGAATACATGGCTTGGTGTTGTGAAAGGGTGACACGGCTGAGGTCGCGTCAGGCTTTGGGAAGCCTCCGAACAGAAAAGATTATTGGGCTCTGCCAGTAAATCGGAAACCTCGATTCGTCACACTCGAAATAGGAAACAAAATGAGATAGCTCAAAATGAAGGTTGCGTTGTTTTTCGTGTTGAGGCTCTGCCTTTGTGTCTTCGTCTCTCGATGCGATGCGATGCTATGCAAAATTCGAGTCCAGCCCGGTGGATAATACGTTGTCAAACACAAGCAAAAAAATCGAACCAGTTGTTGAATGTCGTCAAGATGCCCTTCGGTTACTGCAGACCGATGCCGAGGTGCGATGGGTGGAATGCTTGGCGTCGAAACAACGGATCGAATGAATTAGCGTGTTTATCGAAACGAAATGATCATGTCAAAACAAAATGGTCAACAAGGCCGCGAGGTCGTTGCTCATCAAACAGACAAGATAGTTCGCGCTGCGATCACTGGTGATGGACAAGTGTGCGACGAACAATGTCTGAAGAGAGAGATGAGGGAGGGGATGATGTGCCCCGGCGAGGAATGGGCGGATGAGTACGTGCGGTGCGGCTCCGAGGACCAGGGGGAGATACAGAGAAAGGAAGACGGGAGAGAGACGGGGGGAGGAGAAAGTGGAGAGATACTGAAAGAAAGAGAAAAGAGGTTCAGACAGGAAAGGAGAGAGATTTCAGAAGAGTTTGAGATTTTGGAGCGGACGTCCCGGGGGTTTAATGATTTTCGATGGGCAAAAGAATGGCGAGGGAAAAAGAGGGCCGAAAGACACGGGTCGCCGGGGGAAGGATGGTCCAGGGTAAAAAGGAATGGCGACGAGAAAAAATGGGGGGGCCTTCCCTCCAGCAAATGGGTGACGGGTGGTGGGGCTGTGGTCCTGTGGGTGTGTGGATCTTGGATGGGTAGGTGGTACCTAGGCAGATGAGCGAAGGGAAAGGCGCCGGCTTATACCACCCCTGCAAGTATACCTTCCTGTGCCCTTCGGAACCTGGAGGGAAAGGACGGTCTGCCTTCGACCAGCGCCCCAGCGCCATCAAGCACCGAGCGTCCAGTGTCCAAGTGCCCACCCGGCCCCAGCAGCAAGCGAATGGACGGATACGTACCCACTCGTCAAGGGAGATTTGGCCCGGAGCACTGAACTTTCTAAGAATGACTTGACGGGGATACAACTGTACAGCGTGAGAGCACTGGCCACTGCAATATACTACGTATTTCTCAGCTACAGGCATATCAGCAGGTACTACCCAAGCCCATGATGCTCGTGAGCAGGCACCCAGCACAGGCACGCAAATAAAAGCAACGTAAATACAGAGTGCAGCGGGTCAAGAGTCGAGACCTCGCAAGAGAGCTACGAATACGATAAGTGGTGAGCCCAGCGCGATGGTGTGCAAGGTCTGTCTGGCGTCCCCTGCGCCGGACCCAAGAAGTTAAATGGAAGACTCTGAGGCGAAAGCGGCGCATCCACGGACGCCCTGGGGTGTGGACATAATAACCCCGACAGGCGCCTCAAAAACTTGATCAAAGTGGCCTGCAGTCCTAGGGAAGGGGAGCAAAAGACAGCAGGGGCAGACGGGAGGAAGATGTGCGCGATGCAGGGATTTTTTGCCTCTCTCTGCCCATGACAAAGAATCCTATGCCGTGGCATTCGGATTGATATTCGAAGTTTGAACACCAGCGCTGGCACATGTCGGCTTGGCCTAGTCAGCCGTACAGATGGCTAAGGCACCTGGCACTGTAGTAATCGTGCTCTCCGAATGGCGATGTCTTCCTTCATTGCAAAGCTCATAGCTCTTAGGCAAGCAATGAGAGCAGGAGCCGATGCTTCATACGATGACATTAGGTTGGTGGCTACCAAGATAATCTTCTCAATCACGAGGCAAAGTAAGCGACCCGGAAAGCATCCGAGTCGTTTGGCGGTTGATGAGACAAACGTCCCGTCTACACGGCGGTTTCTGATGCAAGTGATCCATCATGCCCATGAGACTTCTAGCCAGATCTGATAGCGAGGAGATCTCTAATTCAGGGTCCCAGTCCTTGAGCCTCATCACGGAAGGTGACCACGCTGGCCACTGGCCACGACGTCGCCATGGTCAGCGCCGAGTGGCCTCACAAGGGCCGGCCATTCCAAGGCGTTAAACTTTGAAATCTGAAAATAGATCATAACCCCTCTGCGGGCCAGTTTTCGAGGCCATCGAGGACCTCATGTTTGTTTCGCATGGCCATCTTCAACTAGACGCGACTTTGAAACCGACCACTGAAGAACTCGATAGCTGCTAGGCAAAGGTCGGCCAACACTACCTGTGAATCCTTGAGCCGAGATCAACGTGGGGGACTCTGTAATAGTGCAACGATGCAACATGTCTAGACCGCCATCGACTCCGGGTTTTGGTCAACTCCACTTTCACTGATCAGTGTCTCCGCTCGGATGTTGACGTGTAATTTGCTATCGACCGAGCGGAAGGGCCTTAACGAGCTGACTTCCCAAATTGTCTCTTTGTTGATAGCAAGCCAAGGTCCGGTGGGCTGGCAAGGGGCCTGGTTTTGTCGCCTGCTGAAATGTTGGCCTCTGCCTATGCCGCGGGAGTCCACCATTCCGGAAGTGACAGTGGAAGCCGGCCTCGCTCCGGCCAGCCCCAAGGTCAAAATAGAGGAAGATTTGATCCCAGGCACGAGGAAAAGGAAAAGGAAAAGGAAAAAGCAAGTGTGCGCGTTATCACAGCACGTGCAAACGTTTTACGAGGGCTTAGTGTAGCCTCATATTTCTTGGACCTTGGCCAAGTTTGCTGGGAACATTTCGCTCTCCAGCCGCGCACTCGACAGTCCAAGCTATTTTCGCGCCGGAAATCGGCAGCTCACCTTTGTGGTCCTATGGCTTCAATCTCTCTCCTACTAACTTGCGAAACCATACCTAGCAAATCAACCACAATGTCGCTGCTCCAAGGCCAGCTTCGCTAGCATTCTAACATAAGTTTGTTGACGAACCGGAAGGCAGAGTATCGCATGGGGGCATATTGTCCAATCTCCACAATCCCCCCCAGATGGGTTTTTAACAGCGCAACGTCAACATCGGCCTCGGCAACCCAAATGGGAAGAGGAATTTAACTTCCCCTAAACTCTGCTTTGCTGTCATTTACAGGCAGAGAATTCAATAATGAGCTTTGGACATTTTGGCAGTAACTCTGATCGGGCTAGATTCCAAGAATCTGAGAGTCAAATTAAGCCAATGCAAGGTACACATTATGAGCACGTCCACTCCGCTGCACCAGCATGTATTAGCTGGTTATTATTTTGTGCAAACACCTCCATGATTTGGTGCTAGCCCATGCAAGATTGGAATTGGGCTTGTGCAGTGCATCAATCCAAAATAATCGCCCAGACCGGCTTGACAGACGAGGACGCAAAACACACTTGGTCGGCTTCACAGTTGCACATTACAATCCTCTCTCCTACCTTCCAATGCTCCCGATCGGCAACCGTTCGGACCTTGGCTATTGTTGGCGCGCAGTTTGCTCCAGCTCAGTCCAGGCTCGGGTTAACTGCGTCACTCCATAGGATCCGCACCTATCGCCCATCAACGGCTTGCATGCCGAAGTCTAGTGGAGATCAGCCTCGCAGTCGCGAAGGAGCTGGCCAAGTCAAGGCCCGCAGTGGGTATTATGTATTCAGACAAACATTGCAGGACTCCGAAGTAGGAATATTAGTGCTGCCAGGCCCAGCCTAGACCCCAAGTCTCACAAAATAAGGTCATCGCTTCACCACCAAGCCTGTTCGCCTGAGCCGTTGCGCCGCTGAGGCATTACCAGTACGTTGTACTTTCAGCGCCGCAGACATCGCAAGATCTTTACCCATCTTCAGAAGGAGGTCCCTAAATACGAAAGGATAATCTGTGCCAGAGAATCATAGTGCACAAACTAGTGTGCTCACTTGCTCAATCTTGTCACCAGCCGCAAGCCAACAGAATGGGCTGGGCGGTTCAGAGCCATTCAAAATATGACCGAGTGAGTGGCTCCCGAGGGCCTTGTTCAACTTGAAACGAGCCTGCTGCATTGCTTCAGAAAATACAGACAAGTTGGAGCTTGGAAAGCGCCGACTTGAGAGCGAGTTTTTCTCGCATGCGTTCCCCACCAGCGGGTGAGCGTACGCCCCTCAGTTTCATAACAGCACGCCCACCACCTGTTCCTTCCCCACTGTTACTTTCTTTCCACAGAGCCCACATTTCCCCAGCCTCTTGCTTGCTTGGCCAAATGGCGTCGAACGTTCAGAAGGCGGCACGAGACGACAAGCATAAGAGATGGCTGTGCAGGCACGATCAAGTCATTGGACAGCCGGTCATGATACAGCTTCCAATAAACAGAACTAGCAAGCTCCCGTTGGACAGCGAAAGCGGAGTCGGCGCGTTTACTTCTCTTTGGCAGGTTCCAAACCTTGCAAACTTGGACTCAACGATTCAGAAACAAGCAGCAAAATCAAATAAAAATGCGTCCACTGTTCAAGCTCATGCACGTCTCATGCTAGGGATGGCAGGCGAGCTTTTCGCCTCCTCATATGATGGCTAGCATCACCAGATGTAAACTCGTGGGCTTTCCAACTATCGCCCATTGATGGTCCTGTGTTGCCGCCTAACGAGGCCGAGACACGACCGACCCAAAGGCATCGGGGGATACCAAGTCGCGCGCCAACGGCACACGGCATATCAATTGTCTTGACCATTTTCGCTTGTTCCTCGCTGAACAACCAAAACTGCTCGGGTCTTCCAGGTTTGGTATTTCTCTGCGAAGGCAAAAGGCAGCTGGCAGTTTCCGAATCTCGTTTGCAACCCGATGTGGCTGATGCGCCGATCGGCTGCTTGCTTACTTCTCGGCGTCATTGTTAGCAACACCTCGACACCTGACCGCACGCAACCTGCTGTCGGCGCAGCGACCGCTGACAGGCACGGAAATGGTCGCACGCTACCTATTTTTGACCATCAGCTCCTGGTGCCTGCATCCTTAGGATATGAAATTCCATTTATTTTTAAACCTCTCTTCGCCTTTTGGCTCGAGCCAGGAGCAAGGAAGCAAGGAATCCGCTGTTGGCAAAGCAAAAAGAAAATGAGCGTAAAGCCCTTGCGATGATTGCCAGATCGACCATCATGCCCCGGCTACGGCTATGAGCGACGGAATCGGGGACCGATGGCCGAATGCACGGCGAATATCCCATCCCATCTCTTATGCGAAGGCTGCAACTGATGCAGGGCATAGCGGACGACGCCCTCTAGCCATTTACCGGCAGACGAGGTTCGAAAAAGTGGGGGATTTCTTCAAGAAATGGCAGAAAAAAGGCGGTAGGCGTTTGATCTTCCTGAACTTGGGCATGCTGGACCTCGAGATATTCTGAAACACACGACCCAGCGCTCTCTGGCGGGCGACCGCGAGCATCACCTTGCCAAAGAAGGGAGAGGAACCGTACCCCGCTTTCCATGCCCCTTCCTGCCTGCTTGATCGTCCCGATGACCCCTGCGGCCTACCATCCAGTTCCGCGAGGGACCGCACGGCTGGATTTTTGGACTGAGTTGGCGATTGCAGGGACGCCCGACATGAACAGCCAACAACATATGTCCGCTCGGCCTGCTGGACGCGGCTGAGAGCCGTGCTCGGTTCATGACGATTGCAGAAGTCCGGACAAGTTGGGCCCGTGTGTTCCTGCAGGTTTTGGCCTACCTGAAGGTCGAGATGCGGAGTTTGACGATGTTGCCCACCATTCTGGATGTCGTTGTCGAACGGGAGGGAAGCTGGCTGCACGCAAAACCCCTCTGTAATTTTAACACGCAGAGCCGCAAGGACCGAGCGGGCTTGCACGAGAAACGAAACAGGCGCCGAAGAAACATCTTCAACCCTAAGACCTCAAAGGCAGTACGAAGGAAGCGACGCTGAACCCGCTAATCAGGCTTTCTTACCATAACCAAAGGCCAAATTCGATTTAAGCAACGGCGAAGACGCTCGTCAATTGCACTGCCTTCAGCTGAGATAAACTTTTGCAAGGCACCGATGGCGTTCATCCTCGTGTACCTAACAGGTTGGGGGCAATTTGACCGATGGCGCAGTCTTCCGCTTGTGTTTATCCGTCGATCTTTTTTTGGCACTGCGCCGTCGCCAAATTTACTCACGATGAGCAACACAAGGCCAAACTTGATTATCGGCCTTTTGTCCTCAGCGTTACGCCTTCCCAATATACCTCTATAGACCAAGACTAGTATCCACTCCCAACTTTCTTGGCCTGGGCCGTTGTCAAAGTCAACCGCTTGTCGGCCACGATTTTTTATTTTTTTTTATTCACCCTCGGCAGTGAAGCGGTTGTTGACTGGGGGGGATTGGGCTTGGGAGAGTCCTCTCGCCCAGTTTCAGATCCGACGTCTTCCAAAATTAGCCTAAGGTCACAAGACACCGGGCCAATCAGGTGCCTCAAGAGCTCAGGTACCCTGTGCGTATCGCCAGCATGGTGAGCTCCTCAGGACTCTGATTGGTCCCCTCAGATTCCCGGCTCCAGCCGGACAGCAAGCCCCCTTTTCCTGACTTGTTCTTTTCGCATGGCCGGGCCAGTCGTCAAGGCGTTCAACGACCAACGGCAACTCACTTTGTTCCTTGCGTAAGCCGTTGGACAGAGAGAGAGCGCATGCATACCCAGGAATAGCAATGCGGGGCCAGTCGCTGCGGACGATTATGATCGGAATTCTTTCCTCGCCGTTGTGCCTGAGTGAGTCCTTCCTGCAGGCCGATGGCGGACAGACCGCGGGCGGGAATACGCACGTCGAATCGTCAAAGACATCCAGCGGGAGGAAGCTTCCCGAACCCAGCAAGTGCTATTCATGGCGGTGGCGATGTCCCTGGCGGCTGCCTCATTAAACTTCTGGCCGGACCTGGCGTGTAAGTCATCAAGTGTAGTCGTGCCCTTGGTTGAAGTCGCCAGGGAAGACAATTTACGCGACAAAGAGACATTCGAGGTTGAAACGTGAAAGGCTCTCTCCCGTGTGGCCTTGTCAGGCCTGCAGGACCAGAACACGGGATGGAACTTGGTATGCTGACACTCAACAATTGCGATTCGTCTTGCGTAAAACTTTGTGATCTCCCGATGATCGTAGAGTCGCCAGGGGTAACCTGGTTGAGCATCACGACATCTGAGAAAAGGCACAGCACCCATGCATCCGCTGAACTCGTGGCTTTTACTTTGCCTTTTACTTTTTTTTGTGCCACAGGCACTGGTAGTCTTGACTGTTCTCCTCTCGCATGTTCGGTTTCTTTTCACCGCCATTGC
>Ga0247774_1001206_pt1 | contig 13124 bp, 11 predicted proteins | sample UWRJL001104B6_FD_179933 | JGI IMG/M metagenome (GOLD analysis project Ga0247774, IMG submission 179933) | Plant litter microbial communities from Arlington Agricultural Research Station in Wisconsin, United States - UWRJ-L001-104B-6 | ecosystem: Environmental > Terrestrial > Plant litter >... | reverse complement strand
AAAACGCTCTGGCGCCAAAGCATCATTTACCAACCTGCTAGCCGCCTCCTCACAGGATCTTCTGCCCGGGGTTTCCGGAAATAGTTCTCAAAGGAATGCCCACCTCCAAACCTGCCTCAGAGCAACTTCCAGTCTTCGCCCAGGCCGAAGATCCGACCTACACGAGACTCCACGTCACGCCTCTCGACCCGGAGCTTCTCAAGACCATCCTCCCCGCGTCGACCCTCCTCCCGCTCGCCCGTAACGTGTCCTTCCACTCGATCGAGACATTCCCTGAGAAACGATACGGGTTTATCGAACTGCCCGATCTACAAGCAGACAAGCTGCGCAAGAAGCTCCACGGTGCAACGTTGAAGGGTCACAAGATGCGAGTCGAGAAGGCGAGGCGGAAGCGTGAGGTCGTGTCCGACGCAGTAGATATGGTGGACGCGGAGAACCCAGCCGATGAAACGGCAATGAAGGAGAAGAAGCGTAAAGGTAGACAGGGCGGGGCAGATGGCGAGAAGGCCTCGAAGAAGCGGAAGAAGGATCGGAATGTCGTGGATGGGGTAATGCTCGAGGAGGGCCGAAAGGTTAAGCGCGGGTGGACCATTACGGATGAGGAGGCAAAGAAAGAAAAGCGGGAAAGCAAGAAGAAGGACACCAAGATGAAGAAGAGACAGAAGTCGGTGTATACGGACAAGGAAGAGTGTTTGATGAAAATTATCGTTCCGCCGAACGCCCCGGTCCTCAAAGATGCGGGGAAAAAGAAGCACAAGAAGGGGAGGTCGGCACGCCAAATAGCTGTCCACGAATTCGAACACACAACGAAGTTTCCCACCTTCCTGAAAGATTCCTCGGCCAAAAGTGCGTTGGCAGGAACATCAAAAGAACCTGCAGAGAAGGATGCTGCATCTGATGGCGACTCCTCCTCGAGCAGCGGTAGCTCTTCGACGTCCGAAGATAGCGCTGACGAGATGCCCGCTCCATCCGCCAAACTCTCCTTGCAAAAAAAGGACACCAAAACCACGGCTGGCACCGCAAAAGCTGGCGAAGATGCCGAATCTCCACCTTCATCTCCCACCCGCCCGGGAAGCGCCCGACCAAAATCGTCCGGCTCGGTGCGCAGCCTCACTATCAAGATTCCTCCACCGCTGACTCCCGCCGACAAAATCCATCCCCTTGAAGCGCTGTATAAGAGGAAGAAGGCCGGCGAAGGCGCGAATGAAGTCCCAACGGTCGTGGAACCTTTCTCATTCTTCGGAGGCGATGCAGGGGACGTGGCTGCCGATTCTGAGAGAGGCACCGGACCGTCGAAAGCGAGCCTGCCGCCGATGACGCCATACTCAAGAGAAGACTTCGATTGGCGCAATATCCGGAGCGCCGCTCCTACGCCTGATACCGCCCACCCGTCCAAGAGGGTATTCTGGGCTCCCAATGATGACGACGACGTCGATGAAGAAGAAATAGAGGAGGAGGAGCAGCTTCGTCGTGCTGGTGAAGACGAAACTGAGACCAAGGAACAGGCGCCGGACTCGGATTTCAGGAAGACCTTTTATGAGAAGAGGCGGGAACTCGGCCAGTCTTGGGTGGAAAGAAGGAAGACGGCACAGAAGGAGAAGAAGACCCGGGAGAGGAAACTGAGGTCATCTAAAGCATGAGAAACAAGTCTATAGGCTACGGAGTAAATAATATATTTGATTTCTTTCCCCTCCCATAGTTGCCATATGTCTCAAAAGGTGCTTAGATTTTCGTCGCCCATAAGCAAAGCAAACGCGGGATGAAAGATACCGACGGGAATTACAATTTGCCGCGGTCGGAACACACAACCCTCGAATAAAGCAGCAAGACAGCAATGCGAGCTAACCTAACAAGCCATGCGCCATTCATAGCCTTCGCAACGTTGTATTAAGCGATTGACCATTTCTCATGTTCATTAGCATGCGCATTTCTCCTCTTTCACCTAACAGTACTACGATGCCATCTGCAGAGTATCTGGAATAGTACCTTGGAACTTTTCCAGGAACATGACCACTTCGGTACATCCGGGCCTCGGAAAATCCGAGTTGCGCCGCCTGGTGTGTTCGGCGGGGTTTAAACAATCGCAGTTTATTATGGGAATTACCGTTCGACGGTGTGCGAAGATACACGTGGTTGGCCGGAAGGGGGACCGCGATTGCCGAGATTCTCGGGCTGCTATACATTGATATGTCTGCCGATACCACTTTCCGGACCCGGTTATTTCTGGAGGCTCTCTGATAAAATTTGTGTATATATGCAGGGGTATCTGAGGGCCCTTCCGAAACTTTCGAGCTGGTCAGTCTATGTAACGTCATGAAGCGACTTCTTGCTGTCTTGGCTCTCTGCCAATGCATCTGCTATCAAATCCCGCAATGCAACAACTGATACTCCAGTTTCTGGGCCCACAGTCACACTTGACTATGTGGCCATTGCCCTGGCAGCCGCAGAGGCCAGTGCCGGCTGGCTAGGTTACCAAAATAATCGCAATGCCTCTGCCCCCACGCGTTCACACCGATGGTCAGAGCCTCAATGGCGGATTATAGATGCCGGCCTCAATACGGGCACCCTCGCGGAGCCAAATGTATCCTGCAAGACGACAGAGGATTGCCTGTTCATGGACAAATGGGTGCCATCGACGGCACGAAATAGGACGCTCCCAGTCATGGCTTGGGCGTATGGTGGGGCATTCATTCAGGGTAGCAAGACACAGAACACCACCGAAGGCCTCTTCGAGCTCATCAACGACTTCATCTTGGTCAGGTATAACTACAGGGTCGGCATCACCGGACTAGCTACCGGTCCCTCTTTTCAACACAAGGCAGGTACATCAATATCGGACTTTGGGACACGCAGCATGCATTCCGCTGGGTGAGAAAGTACATCAGTGCTTTTGGGAACCATCCAAACAAAGTAGTTGCGGTGGGGCATACCGCAGGTGCTCGCATGGTGTGCTTTCAGATGACGCGATTCGACGAGCGTCCCGAGCAGCTGTTCGACCGGGCGTTCCTCCAGACCTTTGGGTATTTCCCGGGAGCCGGCCACTGGTAGACCGAGCGCTTCTGGTAGGATGTTTAGGCGGCCGCTGGGTGTGCCGGGGGGACCTTGGGTGTATGCGTCGGGTCCCATCCGACGAGTTGCGACGCGCGACGACGAATGTGGTGGGTAGCACGTCTTACTACGCCCTCCAACCAAAGGTCGACGGGAGGTTTGTAGCGGATACGTTTGAAGCAGCTTTATACAAGAAAAACTTCAATATCTCTGGGCCCGTGGTTGTCATTCATGCGGAACACGAAACATTCGGCGCCGGCGAGGGCCATTATCTCCGAAGATGATATTAGGAAATATCTCAAAGGGGTACTTTCCGCCTTTCCCTGACAGCGCAATTGACCAGGTGGGTTTATGATTTGTTCCTGCTCCGCCATTATTCTCCCCTCGAGCCCCTTTCTAGTATTGTGGTCCGAATCAAGACCTTCCGTTTTCCTTTGTTACTGTATCTTAACTAACATCTCCTGCCAGCTACTTGCTCTCTACCCTGCCGCGTCATACCCATCCCAAGCCCTCCGAATGGGTGATATTGGCCAATATTTTGAATACGCACCCCGAACTCTGGCCCGGTCCACGCCCTCGAGAACAAAACTTAGAATGGGCTCTTCGCCGTGCCTCCAGCGCGCCACATGACCGACCAATCCTACTACTAGTACTCGAGTGCTGGTGCTAGTAGAGGCCCGGCTATCGGCACCGGTGTGGGCACCGAGATCAACAAGGCGACAGCTCGCATGATGCAGAAGAATTTACTGAGTTTTGTGACTACCGGAGATGTCAATGCAATGCGGCAGGGCGAAACGACCTATTGGCCGAGGTATGACGAGGGCGGGACTGGGAAGACGAACGTATTGATTATGAATTCGACAGGCCTCCGGGTAGGGGCTGATGACTTGGAAAATGAGAGGAGTTTGTTCTGGAATAAGGCGTTCTGGTACTGAGTCTATACCAAACCTCGAAGATTCTCCCATATTTGAGCGGCAGGAAGATCAATACCTGTCGATAGGCATCCGAATAGGCTCGGGGCATAAGCTAGCCTTTGCACGCGGATTCGGCATACGATCAAGATGATTATAAACGCTTTATTTCAATCCTACGCGCTCCCTCCCGCCCAAGACTAAAGTCTTGCGGAAACCAATCTACGTAGTCATGGACATGCCCGGAATCTCGGTCAGCCCTGCGAGGTGGTTAGAGCGATTAATCCGGTAACAGTCAGGAGATGGAACTTACATCCGTCGTCATCTTCTTTGACAGCCGGCGTCTTTGTACACTTCATCGCCTCGTCCGGGGTTTGGGTCTTCAGCCCTTTGCAGACGTCGCCAGTGCAGCGAGCGTCCATGGCACGCTGCAGGGAATCGTCCTGCCAGCCGAAGACATAGTCCCCGTGCTGTGAATATCCATCCCTACACATATTTCTTAGAGGCGTCGTTCAAGTGCGCTACAGAGAAACTTACTTGTCGCCAGTGCTCCAGACGAACGGCTGGGAATCATTCTCGGGCCATAATTCCTTCTTATTGAATTGTCGAGTCTGCAGTATACCCCGAGTCAGCAAATGGATCTCATTCAGTACCCTAGCGGAGGAGAGCCGAGCCTATAGTAATCCCACCAGGCAGCTGTGACACGGTTGACCCTCTTAAATCGAGACCTGAGAGCCACGAAGAATGCTGGGAAAGGGAACAGATAGCACTTACGTCCCATATGATTTCTAGCATCACTTGAGGTATCTTTACCGGATGGGTTGATGGGCAGTTACCGTTACTGCCCACATTGCCGGCTCCTGAGACTACGCTTGAATAGGAGACATGGGATTTGTGGTCCACGCTGTCGGTGTTCTTGCCATCCCAGCAGGTGGGGAAAGTGATGATCGAACGTATGCCGCCGGCGCAGAAGCCTTTGGGCAACGTCTGGCCGTCTGGAGATGCGCAATTGAGATTGCTATTGTCTCCCGATGCTGGCATACAACGGTGGCATACTTTGTGGTCATTACCTGCCGAGCGTCGTGAGGCATCTCCAACAAGCATGCGGAACCCAGGCTTAAAGGCGGTAACCTTTGTCGATGCGTCCGATGATGGGATATAGTACACGGTGATACCGCCGTTGCCACGGAGACCCTGGTTCGGGAGCTGGGGGACGCGCTTGAACGTTCCATTGCGAGCGCGGAAATACAGGACAGCAGTCCAGTAGTTGGAAAAGTCTTCCGTGAAGGTGCAAGTGGTGCACGTGGAGGCTGTAGGGAGATCGTGCGTGGCCGGGTCCATCGAAGCGTTAAAAGAATTGCCTCCGACGATTTGGTGAAGATGCGGCGACGGTACAGAGCCAGGATTGACCAAGGGGTCCAGACGGTCGATGACGAGCTGCGAGCACTGGAAACGCATCATCGGCATTCTTCCTTGGCCAGAGCATCGCTCCAAGAGGAGCGCCAGAGCGAGAGTCTTCCACTGCATCTTGGACGAAATGGCTGATACCGCAGTGAGGAGCGAAAAGCTTGAAATGGAAAGGTCAGGTTGACTTGCACGGTAACCTGGATCTCGACGCTCAAATATAAGGCCCTGCCTCCCCTTCGGGGCTAGAGCCCCTCCTATATGCCCTGGCCGGTATTTTTTGACAGCTTGATCTCAAATTACTTATATATTAAAATATTTAGGCGGGGACTTTCCGCGAATCACGTGCGACCTCAGGGACCCCTCGAACCTTTCTCAGAGGATTCTCCTCAAGATTCGCACCTTACCAATAACGGTTTATCATTGCCGAGCTTGTCAACAATGTCGGCACTTGCTGTACGCAACTTTAAGCATTCTTATCTGGTCGGGTTAGCGGCTGTCGTGTCCATCAAAACGAACGAGGGAATGTACTCTGGTCGCACTCAGACCACTGCAAAGATTATGAAAGAAATGAAAAATCGATGCAAATGGCCTACAACCTGAAACATTTCATCTGAAGGAGATAGCCGAAAGATTGAAAATATTCTGAATACTTCCAGATCCTTAAGAGGCTTGGGATTGTCGCGATACAGGACCAACAAAAGAACAGAAATTAATATTCGGATATTCGGCGATCCGGAAAAATAGTCGGGACGGTCTTTATCCCTTAAACCGTCAGACCACTGGCAGGTCAGGGCAGGGAAAACAGACGCGCAGGCTGCACTAATTAGTACCCGCTAATATAGTTCGATCCCGCGGGCCGCCACGCATACCCAAAGAACAGTATTCTTTCACGACACCAAGTGCAAGTTCTAATGCGCCAATCTACTTTACACTATGTCAATAGAAAGCACACGCCGCTCGCCGCTCGCCCCTAACGAACCCAAGGCCCATCTAAGGTATTTATGACTAAACTGCCCAGAATTACTAACTCTTCTCTATACTAAATGAGTTTATATATCCCCTCCTTATCTTGGTTCCAGCAGGTTCACCTACAACATCAACACAAAACATTACATCGCCCGACAGTTTGGGGACGCGCTCCTCGACAATGGTCGCAGAAAGAGTATACTTCATCAGTCCTCCATCCACATCTAACTCGTCTTTCAGATCATTGTTCTTGATAAGAGACATGGCTAGCTCTGACCCGTCATCCTGTTCCCATACTTCCGACGGGATCTCATTGTAGACCTCTAACGATAGAAGGTAACATCGCGGCTCGTACTCACCTAGGATGTGGGACAGAATGCCAATTACAACAACCTCCACCACCGTATCCTTCTTATTTGCCGCGGCAGAGCTCGAGCTTGGCGGGATCCAGGCTAGCCGGAGGGCGCCCCAACAAGGGGCATACTCTCCGAGTGTGAGGACAAGGCGGTTACGAACATCCCAGAGTCCGTCCGGTGAGCCATTTACCACCTCAAAGTCATGAGAGAACCGGAAGTGGAAAGCGTATTTTCGACTTTGCTCAACATACTGTTCAAGCGCCGTAGACGTCTCTCGAGTGATGTAGATTGTTCGAGGGGGCACCCGTCGGTACCATCGCTGGGCGCGGGTAGCAGGCAGGGCATTGGGCTGTTGTCGGGCAAAGAGATCCGGTCCGTACTTCCGAAGGCAGACGGCTAACGTATCGCCAGCGCCATTGGTTATCCTTGTTAGGGGGAGCAAGTATTCCAATCCACTGTCGCCACCTTCTCGACATAGTAGGGGGGTGGTGAAACGAATACCGCGGTTTGTGATGCTGAACTCGCTGTTGAACTTATGCGCTGCCACGGTTGAGCTAAAGATTTCACCGGCAAACACGGCAGGAGAGCTTGCCAGGATGCCGGAATATGTGGTCGAGGAATCGTCGTCATTGCGAATATCGCGCCAGGCAAATAGGCTCAAGTCGTTGGTGGTTTTCATGATCTCCTCTTGCAGTCTTAAGAACGCCTTGCTACCCTCCCCGTACAGCATCGGCATGTTGACGTCAAACAATCCCATCAGGCAATAGGCCATGTCTTCTACTCGTGTAGTCTCGCGTGTCGCCGCCCATGACAACCGTGTCGCAACAGCGATACTTGGAAGGGCTAGCCGACTCCGAAGTACTGACTCGCAAATACCGGTTCTGTTCGTGATGCGTTGTTCGAGGTCTCTTTTCTCTCCGACCAATAGCCACGAAGCATCGAAGAAATACACCTTTTCAGGTGCGATTAGCTCCTGCAGCGTCCATCCCCGAGTGAACCACCGGCATGCATCAAAACTCTCCGGTTCGTTCAAATCAGACAGATACGCCAAGCAGACACCCGAAGCTTCGTACCACCAAAACATGGAGTTGATGGCTTCAGACAGCTCGGCGCTGCTGGTCTTGTCAATGCAACAGGTATCCACCCAGCACCATTCAAAGCCGTACTCGAGAGACAAGCGACATGCCTCCTGAATCTTGGCAAACCCCTTCTTGCTGATGATTGCTGCGGTCCGATCATGAGGGTTGACAAACTCTTGAAACGAGACCTCTTGCCCCACTTCCCATGTGTGGGAAAGAATGGCGTAGGGCGGAGAGCTGGCTCCCATAAACTCTTCAAGCTGTAGGGTCTTCGCATTTATAAGCCGCATTGTATTATTATACCTGGCAAGTGCAGGTTTTTGGGCAGCCGAGATGGCGGTTTCCTACTTGGTCAGATGCAAGATGCAAAAAATGTTTCGCAACGTTGCAGCATTGGGCAGTGGTTTCCAAGCGGCAAGCATCGGCAATCGTCGGTAGCCCTAGGTTTCCCACGCCGTTTTTCCAGCACCACATATGCCTAGGTAAAGTAAGATTCATGCTTCACTGAAACTGAATTGGAGAAAAGTCACCAAAGTGGATCTAATGAGGAAGGATTATTCTTTCAGCTCGCATGTAGTAGCCCGTTTGGGATATATGATGGACCATCTAGTATCAAAAACGCCATATGCAATACGCCAAGACAAACACTTTCACAGGTTGGGGCTTCCAAAGCCCAACGCACCAGGGCCGGAACACGAAGTCAGCGGCGGATGATTGTTAAAATGTAACATTAGAATTGATGGAACGATTGCGGAAGCATGCTGCTACTTCTACTAAGCGCCAAGTAATCTGTCTACTCCGTCTCTTTCATCCAGATCTCTCCGATATGACCCTCGTTCCCCGAGACGCACACCCACTTTCCAATACCATGCTCCTCAGGCGCCACTCTACATCCTCGCCCGCCACCACCAACAATCAGATTACCTGGTCGGTAACTCTGATCCTCGCGCATCCGCCGGATGACACTCCCATGTACGCGTACATTTTCCGGCACATCGCGCACCTCACCACATGGCAACGGCCATCGGATCGGTTTCCACGATCCATCCTCCTGAAGATCCATCCGCCTGAAAGGAAGGTACTCCATGATACGCCAAGATAGCACCGAGCCCATACTCAATCCTCCCTTGAAATCAAGACAATCGTGGATGCGGGAAAGATGGGCTTTCTCAATCATCTCCAAGACTTGATCCTTGACCGCAGTCTTCTTAGACTCCGTTGTCACCGGACTGGACGGGCTGGTGCAGTTGATCTGAATATCGGGCACGGGCATGGGGCCGTGCCTACCAACATCCTGAATGGACTCTCCACAGCCGGCCGCGATAGCCTTTTCCGGGTCAAAGTCCAAACCTGCCTTGGCAGCTTCCCGCACCATCCACATGAGGGGGATATGGCTGATTGCCTTTTGTCCTGGCTCGGCGTCCCAACCACCGCCAACATCTGCATGGCAGCCAGCAAACCAAACCTCGTCAACGTCCGGCACCTCATCCTCCTCGGCGTCGTATCCCGCCTCCGAGAAGGCGCACTGCGACGCGACAGAGTGGCCGTCGAGAGAAGTGCGCCGCTTCGGGGCTCGGGACGGCGACCTCGACCGACATCGGTATCGATCATTCATCTCGTCGTCATACCGAACCACGAGGCTGGTTGGTCGACTATGCCTCCCTCGATCTTGTTCGGGCTGCTTTTCATCCATGTGCGATGCCTTGCCGGCCCCGACGTGCTTGCGCCATTGGAAGTGGTGGCCGCCGTTTCCGGCCCGTTTTGGCTTTTGCTGGTACATCAGATCCTGCCGGAATTTTGCTCTCCGTTCGTCGATGCTGACAGCATGTCGAATGACCCGTGCGCTGCTCTTGGCGGTATACGGAAACTTGGACCGCTGCATCCACGCCGTCTCGAACCTCGGCACGCTATTCACGGTATCGAAGAGGCCGAGGAATTGGATCCGGCGAACCGGCCTCGAGAAGGTTTCCCGGAAACCCTTCATGAACTGGAACAGCTCGTGTCGCTTGGCTTTGGCCTCGGGGGTCGAGTCGGCGGATCGGCACTGCCATTGGGAGAAGGTCTTCCATGCAAAGAAGATCATCTCTTCGTTTCCGTGCGACAGGAGGCCGACGTGGTCGAGCATTTCGGCGAGGAAGCGGGCCGTGTAGGCGCCGCGCGAGAAGCCGAAGATGTAGATCTGGTCGTTAGGATGGTAGAAGCGCATGAGGAAGCGATAGCCGCCGACGACGTGTGTATCGAAGGAAGAGCCAATCGCAGAATCTTTAGCCTTTGCGTACCACGAGCGGACCCTCTCCCTCATGGACGTGTGACTAAGGTCATTGGTGTGAACGTAGGTCCCGATTCCGGCTGGAGAAAGTAAATGTTAGTCGGCGCTGCTTGATTTAGGCTGTGTCGAATACTTACGTTGGTAGTAGTGATCTGATGCATGAGCAAAGTTAGCATAGAGGGCAGCATACTCGCGGAGAGAGACTTACACTGATCGCTCGCCGTGCGATCTAGCATCCTGAAGATCTTCAGAATGTTGCTATCGCTGTCATCGCCTCTGAATTTGTTTCCAGTTCCGTCGAAACAGAGCACCAGCTTTCTGGGCCGCTGCGACATCACACCTTGATGATTCATGGCTGCGATACGGTGTGTCACCCCCAGGTTCAGGATCGGGAATTTGAGCTCAGAGAGATCGCAATAAGAGGATGGATAGGTCGGGGGCACAACAAGGCGCGGAGGAGGGCTGTCTTTTGAAACCGGAATACCGCAGAAACGCGAACGACAATGTTTTTCTCCTCATTCACGGTGACGAAATGACCCCGCCTTTCCTTGGGCTCCGCCCGCGACAATGTCTCGGATATTTTGCCATGATAGGGCGCCGGGGCGGTCCGCGAACTGCGCTAGATTGTCAAGCGCCGCCGACCTAGCGCACTTGGTGGATCGGCTGCTCTCGTCGATCACAGAGTCGATTGGGCGGCACGCAAGGAAGTACCAGTTTAAGATTGGGAGGCGCTGTAAGAGGATGACACCGCCTATTAAAGCTGCAAATTTGGCCGACCAGCCGGTCCCGATATACCTTGATGTTGCCCACAGAGACGCACGGCAGCAAGCCACATGCAGCTAGCGGGCTCTAGGCGGCTCTGGGCGGGCGGAAGGGTTTGTAGATCATCTTTGCGACGCAGCTTGATCGCAAAGTGACGACATCTTCCCGCCTAGTGGCATTGCATGTGAGAATTGCCGGTCTCAGCTTTGCGGTCAGCATCCGGTATCTGGAAGAAGCGACGCAATGATTGGTGCTTTACAGCCCTACCTTTCGAACAGGACGCCGGCAAGGCTAAAACAGTTCAGGCGCTTGCTTCCTCACATTCACCATGGTGCGTCTAGTTCCTTTTTCAGCAGGTGCTTCATAAACAAATACAGGCTTGCGGTTTTTCCAGAATCCACTACGGCAACCTAGCGGATACCGTTTCTACTTTCAACCGTTGTATCTACCTCCACGACTCGGACTGTTGATCTTGGGCTTCCTTCCACTTCCCAACCGTCTTTCTCCGGCTTACGGAGCCTTTTGTTCTCTTCTCGGCAATTCCTGCTCGTCAGCGCGCATGATCAGATAATCTACGTCTCGATCCGGGAAAGAAGAGCTGATCCGCGTTTGCAGAGAGAACTGGCGCCTCATTTGTTCGTTCCTTGCCGCCTGCGTTTCAACGGACGGAGAGTGCGATAGCTAAGTAGGCAGTAGTATTCGGAACCCAGTATCTTGGCGAAGTGTGAGATGCGCCATTTGTGAAATTTGTTTGCCACCATGCACACACGGTGTCCGGCCTGTTTGTTGTGGGTGGCTTGGCCAACCCTTGTTGGAAGTTGCATGTGAATGTTTGTAATCCTTCAATTTTGTCCGGCATTCGGCGGTCGTACCCGAGGTGCATGATGTGGTAAAGCTCTCTGTATTTGTTGAACAAAGAGTGATGGAAATATTCTGTACAGGTAAACACTGAGACCAAAATAACAGTACAAGACATATTAACTGGCAGTTTATGCTCACTCACAGAAGTGCCGGGGCTTATATATACTTTTCTCTGATTTTGCAAGCGGCGTATCGAATTCAGATCAACTTAGTATATCTACCGTTGTACTCGCGTGCATCAATGCTCCGTGCATCCTTCCATGCCGTTCATGACTCTGGAAGCTTTCTTGGAAATCTCGCCCGCGGCAATAAACTCATGCTGGATTGCCCTTGGGGCGCTTGAATTAGTTTAAAAAATCTTTTGTGGCAAAGGTCAGACGTCCCCATTGGCATGCTTCACCACAGGAACACCCGCAGAGTCCTGAATCCTGAAGACTCCACCAGTGTTGTCTTGCTTACGGCTCTCCTAACTTGGGAGTACCCTATCCAGAAATTTCGACCCTTTACTTTTAAAAACGAGTGCCCTTTGCGACGGATTGAGTCACATCCTCTTTGTCTCATTAATTGCCGACTTTTCTTGCCTTAATGGGATGCATTGTCTTTTAATGGCTCTCCTCACGATGATCTCTGTATTTACGCGGCGTCGAAGTGGCCCTCGAATCTCTGAGTCATTTTCTCATCCTTGATTGCAAACACGACTTCAAGTCCATCCCAAGTTTCCGTACTGTTGGCAGCTGACTTCCCTTTCCTTCTCCCACCAAGAAGAACTCTCCGCCAGCCTTTCGCCACTTCACCGACCGGATTGCCGTACGCCCCACACCCCCAAGCCCCCAACACCAGCTTGCTGACCCCATTTGCAGCCGCCATCCGCAAGACGGCCCTCATCTTCTGCACGGCAAGCTCCCGGTCCTTCTCTTCCGCGTACCGCGCTTGGTCTCCCTCGCCGTCGACGTCGGGCAGCCTAATCATTGCCGCGGTGATGACGTCCACGAAGAACCAGTCGCCCTTGGGAAGGTCGCTCGCAGCCTCATCCCAGCGCCGAAAGACGAGCACGTCGGGCGTGTAGACGCCGCCTACTTCAGGGAGTCGATAGAACTCCTCGCGAAGTGACGGGTAGAGCGTCGTCCGAGCACAAAGCCACTCCTCTTGGGAGGTTGCGCCGGACAAGACTCCCCCGCCAGGGCGGAGTGGAGAGGCCATGTTGAGGATTGCGACCTTTCCGGCTGGGTTGTGCCGGCTTGAGACGAGATCATGGGCGGCCTCGAGGGTATCCGCTACGCGAAACGTAACTTTAGGGCCTAAGGAAGTGGAGGAGAGTTTGTCGTTTGGCTGGGGTGATGTGAGATGTACTTGCTTGACCGCTGGCGGATCCACGATAAGCTTTGCGGATTCGATGCCACGCTTGGCTTGCGGCGTACTATGGAGAATCTTGGGAATGGATACATTATAGTATTTCGAGCCTGTT
>Ga0247774_1001205_pt1 | contig 13124 bp, 10 predicted proteins | sample UWRJL001104B6_FD_179933 | JGI IMG/M metagenome (GOLD analysis project Ga0247774, IMG submission 179933) | Plant litter microbial communities from Arlington Agricultural Research Station in Wisconsin, United States - UWRJ-L001-104B-6 | ecosystem: Environmental > Terrestrial > Plant litter >... | reverse complement strand
GTCGGGGACGATCGCGATGGACGCAGGTTTGGGAGGGAATTCAAGCGGCTTATCAAGCAGGATTCGACCCGCTAAAACTGAATGTTGTGGTAATTCCCGGTGTGAATGACAGCGAAATATTGGATTTAGCGGCGTTAACAATTAACCGAAATTGGCACGTGCGATTTATTGAGTTTATGCCGATCGGCAATGGGGAGTTATTTGGCGATAAGGGTTGGGTAGCATCAGCCGAATTGCGGCAACAAATTACCGACAAATACGGGTTAGTCGAGTCGGGAATTCGCGGAAATGGGCCGGCGGATGTGTTTCAAATTCCGGGGGCGAAAGGCACTTTAGGATTTATCAGCCAAATGTCCGAGTGTTTTTGCGATCGCTGCAACCGGATGCGTTTGTCTGCTGACGGGTGGCTGCGGCCTTGTCTGCTGAACGAAACGGGGCAAATTGACTTAAAAACTGCTTTACGGAATGGGGTGTCTACAGGCGAATTGCGCGATCGAGTGCAGCAGATATTGAATATTAAACCCGAGATTAATTTCAAGCAGCGAGATTCGGGAACTACTCAAGGAAATTACAGCCGCACAATGTCTCAAATCGGCGGCTAATTATCTATCTGTCGGAAAAGTAAGGTAGGCTTTGATGTCTGTTATAGTTAGTTCTGAAAAATCTGCCTAAAGTTCTGCTTTAGCCTTAACTTGGAGGGATTTAACTTTTGATTTGAGCCTTTTTTTGAGCAAGTGCAGCCACATTCTGGGTGGAAAAAGATCCCAAGTTTGCCAAACTATTTGCTCAGTTGTATTAAGGGCTGAATCGGAGATTTCAGTATTCTTAAATAATACGTTGTTCTTGAAATAGCCAATAGCTTTAAACTTGGGAAGTAAACTCTTTATCTGTTCAAGTGTGATTTGTCCCTCATAAAGTTCGTCATCTTCATACTCTGTGTAAAAATACTGGGTATGAGACAAGGTTTTAAGTCCTCCTTTAATCAAGTTTTCCTCTGCGCCTTGTACGTCAGCCCAAATTAAGTCAATTCGATCGATATCTTGTTCTGCAAACCAACTATCTAAGCTGCGCGTTGGCACTTTTAGTGTATTTTCCTTAAACTTACACCAAGGGTAGACTTCTAAATGATTTTTTGGAGTTTTGAGTGAAGAAGATAGGAGCCATTCTGATGATTTGAGCCAGTCTGGACAGTCCGTTTCGTCATTGGTGCTCTGATAAAATTCAGCTTCTCCATCTACGTCTGATATGGCGATTGGATATAATTGGCATCGCGCATCCTTGACTGTGATTTGATGTATTTTTACGCAGCGAGGATCAGGTTCAAAACAATGCAATTGAATGTCGGAAAATTCTCGGAGGAATTCTAGGGAGTCTTCGCCGGTGGCTGTCCCTATTTCTAAAATTACCGGGTTGTTTTTTTGGAGTAGTTTCCTAAAAGTTTTTTTTTTCATGACTAATCCCTTTTTATTATTTATTGATGATAATTTACCGATCTCAGAACAGGCTTTCGGACCTGTTCCACAAAGAGTTAATTTGATTGTGGGGTGGACCCCTGAGCCCGCCCAAAGCATCTGAGATTCTTCGCTTCGCTTGTGAATGACAACTACTCAATTAGATTTTACCACCAGGTGTTAGCAATATTAGCAGTTTTGATAAGATCGATCGCACTTCATCCAATCCCATCTCCACATCCGCCAAAATCTCCCCAAAACTCTTCCCACCACCTTGTAGCGGGGGTGCGCCCGTGCCCGCCCTGTCTGGGGGGGGGTACACAAGCTTGCAGAAACTCAAACTGGGCACTTGACAAATTGACCAATTGGTAGTTTCAATCAAACACCTAAAGAGTTAATTTGATGAGCCTGGGAACGAGCCAAGACTTAACTTCCAGGCCTTAGCCTGGAAACCGAGATCCAGGGGCTCTGCCTCGCTTGCGGACAAAAACTGGAGGCAGAGCCTCATGGAATGCGTTCCCAGGCTAAGGCCTGGGAACGAGCAAACACCTACGCTTTGCGCGAACGACGGCGAATCAACACACTCATAACTTGCTTCGGATTGGCTGCACGCTGTACGGGACTCCAATCGCCGACAGAGGCAAATCCCAGGCGGTACAAGGTGAGTATGGTTTCCCTGACACCCTTGGGCGAACCTGTCACCGTTACACACACCACATCCTGTTCGGATTCTGCTGCTGAGTCGTCATTTGGGCGATCGAATTTGTTGTCGTCAGGCAAGAATTCCTGTGACATAATTATGTTCTCCTGGTTTTGGGTTTTCTAGAAAAACCCAAAAACCCAGCCGCCCCGCATTTCAACGCATAGCAGGGCGGCTACAGAGAGTGTTATCATACTCCGTTAGCCTCCAGACTGCTGGTTTCAGTTTGGCGGTGAGCTGTCCATTGCTGCTACCAACAGCTTTGGGCAGTGCAACTAGATTTTTGGGCGACGCGGGCTACTTCCTCTACAAGCAAAGCAACCTCTCACTTCAAAGCGTAGCCGCAGACGGGGGCCTGTGTCAATCCCTTTGGGATTTTAGGAGTAAGATTAAATGAACCGCGAAGGCACGAAGGACGCGAAGCAAGAGAAAGAAGGAGATGCAGTTCTTCCTTCGCGCACTTCGCGTCTTCGCGGTTCGTTCAAATAATTAAAAAGCCCTATAATTTCGGTGTTAGCAAAATTAGCTGTTTTGACAAGATCGATCGCACTCCATCCAATCCCATCTCCACATCCGCCAAAATCTCCCCAACAGTCTTCTTTCCCCCTCGGTAAGAGGAAGTTACGTCCTGCTCCCCCCCTTGACAAGGGGGGGCTGGGGGGGGTACACAACCTTGCATAAACTCAAATTCAGCATTTGACAAATTGACCAATTGGTAGTTACAATCAAACACTTGTTGACTAGGCCAACCGTGCATACAACCACTCAACTCTGGAATTGCCGCCAAAAGTGTCTTATCGTCCGACCAATCAATTTTATTAACAGGCTTTTTGCCCAAGAAAAACTCGTAATGACTGATTTCGGTATCCAACAATTCAATTAATCGATACAACTCCCGTTCGGTCAAACCCCGAGCTCTTTCTATCAATTCCGGCGCTTTACCCAAAAGTCGTTCTAACTGCCAATATCCCGGATTTGAAAAACCGATAAATTCCAATCCCGAAGCGTCGATTAACTCGAACAAAGTCTCGATATTGTAATCAATTTCCTGCGGGTGAACGTACATATCAGCAAAACATTCGTCCCGCTGATTTTCTCCTGCCCAACGCTGCTTTTCGTACTTGACAAGACGGTTGTTTTCTGGTAAGGAAGCAAAGATTTGACGGCCGAGTTTGACGCCATCGGGATAGTCGCCTTTTTGGTTGCCTTGGAGAAGTGCGATCGCCCTTTGCATGAGTTGAATTTCCCAGCGTCCGAGCTCAGCATACACAAAAATGTGCATCAAACCGCCCTCGGCCAACTTCGCCGCCAGTGCTTGAATGCCCCGGATCGGATCGGGTAAGTGGTGCAGCACGCCCACGCAGTTGATCAAATCAAACTCGCCCTCTAACTCGGCGGCATCGTACAGGCTGAGGTGCCGAAAATCAGCTTCCCGCGCTCCCGATCGCCGACAACGTTCTTGTGCTACCTTCAAAGCACCTTCACTCAGGTCGATCGCCGTAACCGTTGCTTCAGGATTGAGGTGAATCAGATAATCGGTACTCGAACCAGTGCCGCAGCCAGCATCTAAAATCCGAACATTGAGTTTTGGGGGCTTTTGACCGGTGCAAAAATTGTAAGCATCAGGCCAACTCCAGCGCCAGTTGTACCCTGGCGGCGGTTCATCTGACAAAGGATCGGGCGGGAAAGGGAAAGTATCGTAAAGCCGCCGCACGGCAGCGCTGATATCAGGCGTAGTATCCATAGGTGAGGTAATAGTGCGTGGGTTTTGAGATGGGTTGTCAGTAGCGTTGTGGCCTGCGCTACGCGATGCTCTTCTATTGCTTCGTTACTCGCAACCCAAGTGTCGCTTCGCTGGCCTTGGGCAAGCCTGAAAGAAAGGGATCGGGCGATCGACTAACCCCTGATTCCCAAGCCCTGACAGCTTCTGCGTAATAAAACTTATCATTTTTTCTCATATACGCTCTCTTAAATCTATACAATAAATCTCGGCAGGCTTTTTAACAAACGAGGACTGTCAATAACCCACGGCTGACCTTTCGGGTAAAGCGGAGGCGTCTTTCCGCAGAAAGTCAAAGGGCCAGAAAAAGGCAGAAGAAAATTTTTGATTTTCTTTTCCCTTAATTCACGGCACTTGCTGCAATCGCCCAAAGGCAACTCTCCTGCCAAGTCTTTGTTTTCACGGGTGTACGGGCAGATCTCCGCAGAGGGAGTGCCCCGTGCCTGCCTTCGGGTCGGACATTTCCCGGCAGGAAGAAAGATGAAACCAAAACATTTTAATCTAAGAAAGTAAGCGCGCCCGAACCTCGTGACAGGTAAAGGCAAAAAGTAAACAAAGCAAAAATAGCTACTTTGACCTTTTACCGAGAAATTGGGTTTAAAGCCCCGTCCTTCTAGGACGGCTTCGGGAAAGACTGGCAAACAAATACCGTGGGGCGCACGGAAATTTAAGCTTGAGGAGTGAGTTGTAAGACTCAAGAATGCTTCGTAAGACCAGAGGGGACTAATGGCAGAATCAGCCCAAGAATCACCGCACGGAAGCGGGCGGTGAGCGTCAACTGCATGAGAAGGCAGGGTTAGTCTGGGTAAATGCTACAACGATTTAGATAGGGAGCGAAAGAGTCCAATGACTGTAAAAGCAAGTGGTGGAAGCTCGGTTGCGCGTCCGCAACTATATCAAACTGTACCGGTCGCAACAATTTCGCAAGCAGAACAGCAAGACCGCTTCCTACAGCGGGGCGAACTCAGCGAACTGGCAAGTTATTTCAGTTCAGGGGCTCTTCGGATCGATATCTCTGCGACGCTGACCAACAACTCGGAACTGATAGTATCCCGCGCAGCCAACCGGATTTTTACCGGCGGTTCCCCGCTGGCATTCTTGGAAAGACCGCAAGAACCAGTGATGGCTGTAGCAGCAGCGAGTCGTGGCGGTTCGGCGAATGTCTCTGAAGGCATGAAACTGGGAACTGTCACTTACGTTGAAGGTCGCGCAGGCGGCGGCAACGGCGGTGGCGGCGGCGGATTCTTGGGGCTGGGAAATCTGTTTTCTGGCAACGGTGGCGGCTACAGCGGCCCAATCCCAGCAGGATTTCAGCCAATCAATGTCTCGCGCTACGGCCCGGGCAACATGACCAAATCTCTGCGCGACTTGAGCTGGTTTTTGCGCTACATCACCTACGCGATCGTAGCTGGCGACCCGAATATTATTTCGGTGAACGTGCGCGGATTGCGGGAAATCATCGAAAATGCTTGCTCTTCGGCGGCCACAATTGTGGCAATGCAGGAAATGAAGGCAGCATCCTTGGGCTATTTCAAAAACAATGCAGAGGCCGCGGCGATCGTCGGACAGTATTTCGACGTAGCAATTACCGAATTCAAAGCTCCCACACCTTCAGACAAGGTGCGGCAGCGCGAAAGCAACGACCAGCAAGGGCTGCAACTGCCTCAAATCTACTTCAACGCATCCGAGCGACGGTCGAAATTCGTCATGAAAACCGGCCTGTCATCTGCAGAAAAGCTAGAAGTAATCAAAGCAGCTTACCGCCAAGTATTCGAGCGCGACATTAGCCGCGCATACAGCCAAAGCATTTCTGACTTGGAATCCAAGGTCAAAAATGGCGAAATCTCGATGAAAGAGTTTATTCGTCGCCTTGGCAAATCTCCTCTGTACCGCCAGCAATTCTACGAGCCGTTTGTCAACAGCCGTGCTGTAGAATTGGCCGCCCGCCACTTCCTAGGCCGCGGTTTGAGCTCGCGGGAGGAATTTAGCAAGTATTTTGCGATCGTCACTAAAGGCGGCCTGGCAGCTCTCGTAGACGCGATGGTTTATTCCCAGGAATATTCCGACTACTTCGGCGAAGAAACAGTGCCTTACCTGCGCGGTTTGGGTCAAGAAGCTCAGGAATGTCGCAACTGGGGCCCGCAAATTGATTTGTTCAATTTCAGCGCTCCGTTCCGCAAGGTTCCTCAGTTCATCACCTTGTTTGCGGGCTACACTCAGCCGCTACCAGACCAGCACGTTTACGGTGTTGGCAATGACCCCTTAGAAATTCAGTTCGGCGCGATTTTCCCGAAAGAAACTCGCAACCCCAAGAACCGTCCAGCTCCCTTCGGCAAAGACACTCGCCGTATCCTGATCCGTCAAGGTGCGGGGATTGAAAATCAATTGAGCAACCCGGAGGCTCGCGGTAAGGCTCCAGGCTCTCTGGGCCCCAAGGTCTTTAAACTAGACCAGTTACCAGGCGGCTATGTGGCTTCCAAGAAATCTGCCCGCGGTGTCTCTAGCAGCTACAGCAACAGTTCTAGTGTCAAATATACCGAAAGCTCCACCCAAGCGGTGATTCGGGCTGCTTACCTGCAAGTGTTCGGTCGCGATGTGTTCGACGGCCAGCGCCAAAAGGTGGCGGAAATTAAGCTGGAAAACGGCGACATTCCGATGCGCGAGTTTATTCGGATGTTGGCGAAGTCAGATGTGTTCCGCAATATGTACTGGAGCAAGCTGTACGTTTGTAAGGCGATCGAGTACATTCACCGCCGACTCCTGGGACGCCCTACCTACGGCCGCCAGGAAATGAATGCTTACTTTGACATTTGCGCCAAGAAGGGTTTCTACGCGCTGGTTGATAGCATCATCGACAGTCTGGAGTACAACGAAGCTTTCGGGGAAGATACAGTACCCTACGAGCGCTATGTGACTCCCGGTGGTTTGTCGCTGCGGACGATGCGATCGGGTTCCGTCGCTGAGCAAAATGTCCAAGCTCAGACGCCAGAAACTCCTCGGTTTATTGAACTGGGTGCAGCAGGCGATCGGGGCGATTTCGAGTTGCAAACTCGCCTCGCTCAAGGTGTCAGCAGGCGGCGCGAACAAACTAAGGTGTTCAAGCTGACGAATACTTCGGACAAAGTAGCTTTGAAAACTTTAATTCAAGCTGCTTACCGTCAAATTTTTGAGCGCGACATCAACCCCTATGTTGTGAAGAATGAATTCACGGCGCTGGAAAGCAAACTGGGCAACAATGAAATCAATCTCAAGGAGTTCATTGAGGCTTTGGGCTGCTCGTCGCTGTACGTCAAACAGTTCTACGCACCTTATCCCAATACTAAGGTGATTGAGTTGGGAACCAAGCACTTCTTAGGCCGTGCTCCCCGCAATCAAGCGGAGATTCGGACCTACAACCAAATCTTGGCAAGTAAAGGGATTAAGGGCTTTATCAACGCGATGTTGAACAGCGTTGAATATGCCGAGGCCTTTGGCGAGGATACTGTTCCTTACCGTCGCTTCCCGACTCTGCCTGCTGCGAATTTCCCAAATACCGAACGGCTGTACAATCTACTCACCAAGCAAAATGGTGAGTTGGTGGTTCCAAGCTTTGAGCCAGTAGCTGCTATTGACAGAAGCTAACAACAAACTGCCAGAAAATTGAGTTGGTAGGTTGACAAAAATCCCTCGCTATGGTAATGCTGTAGCGGGGGATTTTTGGTAGAGGGCGATCGGGAATTGGGAATCCAGTAACAGATGAATCCAAAGGGAAATAACGAGCAATCAAATCCACTGCAAAAACTCAGGACTACCCCTACAACCTCAGAGGCTAAATTAATTCAAAATCCAGAGACTTGGCTACCGCGTGCAGAAGCTCTAGCCGTAGATAAAGCTCAGGAAGTGATGAATGATCTTTACAGGGAGGGGGCAGAGTACGGTGATGGCAGTTGTGCTTTCATGGTAATGAAGGAACAATTTGAAGGAGGCGCGGGGAATCCACCGCAGTCGCTAAAAGATAGCACTCTCCACGCTGGAAAGTGCCAGCAGTACATTAAGGGACTTCGGAAGCATTTAGCAAAAAAGTTGCCCTCTGAGGCAAAGCAAAAAATTGAGCAGGAAATTGTCAAGATGGAAGAGGCGCTAAAATGGGCTGAAGACTACCGCAACAGCGATGAACCGGAGATTCCCAAATGGGCAAAACCTTGGAAAGAACAATTGGGGAAATAAAGTAATGCTTAAGTTAGACAGCAAGCGCAGTCGTTATTTAGAAATGGATTGGCAAAGCAAGCAGCATCTATTTGCGATCGAGCCGAATGACTCTCTAATCTGTTGCGATTTAAGAGGTTGTATCTTTGATAAACTAGATTTATCGGGATGTGAGTTTTTTGGTTGTCGCTTGAATGGAACATCTTTTCAAAAAGCGACTTTATATGAAACAAAATTTATTGGCTGTTTTTCTGATGAAGGAGATCGCCCAACGGATTTTAGCAATGCGATCGGCACAAATGTATCAGTAGAAGATTGTCACATAAACTTTCTATCAAAAGAACATCAGCCAAATTTTCACAATAGTTTCTGGGGTGATGATTTAATCTTGGGAGATTCTATCCGAAATGTTTTGAGATGGCCTTCGGAAGTAGCAAAGGCTGCTGCTGATACACTCTCAGAACGCAATGATGTTAGATACAATGCTGCTGTAAAATTGGGAGAGTTAGATAATCCCGTTGTTGCTCCTCTACTGGGTTGCTTGCTTGCTGACAAGGAATGGGATGTAAGGGCGATCGCCCTGGAAGTGTTAGGAAAGCTACGAGATCGGGAATTTCGGTACGGTGACGAAGTATTATTAGAGTTGATGTTTTTGTGTCTGGGAGACAAGCATTCGATCGTGCGGCAGACAGCGGCAGAACTTGTAGAAACTATTTCACCGCCAGAGCGCGTTTTGCTGACTTCTATTAATAGAATGGTTGTAGGTACTTCCGATAAGGAGCGACTGGCTGGTTTGCTGGCAGTTATTGAACTGTGCCAACTCGATGATAATTATGTTGATTTATTGGATCGAGAAGTAATTGATTCTCTACTTTTAAAGGAAGGATTGGAAATTGGCAGCGAATCCTCGCGGCTGCTGGAGATAATTGGCGATCGGGCGATTTAGAATTATTGAAATTGGCAAAATTCTAACATCCGTTTGATTTTTGGCAACTGTCTTTCAGATTTCCGAAAAGCCAGCCAGATGCGAGTGGTAACAGCCTGCGCAGGTTTGAGGACAAGTGTCAAGCGATTTTGTTTCACCCGATCGCCACAGTAACCCCCCCAGCTCACAGAGGCAATCCGAGCCGCCCTACTTGTGAATCGCCAGTAATGGCAGAGGCGCCCCACTCAAACTTCCTTGCTCAGTCGTCAAACTCAGGGCAGTAATATTTAGGAGCCAGAGCGTTAAGTGCATCAACTTCAGCATTGTCTTGAGGTTGCAGCAAGTCGATCGACATTCCCGCACTGAGTGCATTACATATCCCGCGCGCACGTTCGATAGCGGCTTGGGGATTTCGCTGAACGCGAGACAGGGCATCGGATGAGGATGAATTGAGCCGTTTGCTCAACGATCGTTGATAACTATTAATAAAGGCCTGGTCATTTGCCCCTAAAGCGATCGGACGGCCTGTGCCACTACTTCCACAAAGCTTACCTAAATCGATCGTTCGACCATCACTCGTCTGTATATAGCAAACATAATCAACGGGTATTTGAGCGACTGAATCCCTAGATTGAGATAAATCAACGCCAAAGGCGATCGACACCATTACCAGAGAATAAAACACTCGTTTCGACTGTCTGACGTATTGCACGACTCTTCAAACTCCCACAAACCGTTAAACTTTCATAGGCTTATAGAGAACCCACACCGGATGTTGCCACAATCCGGCGTGATTCACCATATTCTGCATAGTGCGAACCTAAGAGCGTTTTACACGCAAATAAAATGCTCGCACTATAAGGCAGTAATGTTATGCTCTTCGTTGAGAATTCCAAGGACCCCAAATGGCAAACGTGATGCCTGGGGTTTGGATATTAACGAACATAGTTTGACCATCCGGCGAGAAGCAGGCTCCCGCAAACTCGCTATCGTTGATAGCATTTTTTGCCAGACGATACAGTTCCCCATTGCGAGTTACGCCCACAACGAACTGCTCATCATTGCCATCTTCGCAAATAATCAGATCGCCATGAGGTGCCACAACAATGTTGTCAGGACCATCGAGTTCGTCAGCCGATTGAGCCTCAACAAAAAGTTCGATCGTATTTCGATCGGGAAGATACCGCCAAACCTGACCAAATCCGTTCGGTCCGCCCTTGGCGTCAACAGAGCCACCGTTGGTACAACAAAAGTAAACTTCACCATTGCCGTACCAGGCGCCCTCCCCACGAGCAAACTGGGCAGCACCTTTACCGAAACCTTCGACCCGTACCGTATCCGTAGCCGGGTCAGGATTGTCAATTGTCACCCATTCCACCGGCATCGGTTGGCGCTTGGGAAAGCCTGCAAAAGTCTTTGCCTGAGGCATATTCTTAATCTTCAGCGCTTGCAGAGTACCCCCTTTGCTTAAATTGTTCCGTTGAGATGGGATAAAGCGATAGAAGAGGCTATCTCCTCGGTCTTCAGTCTCGTAGACAATTCCGGTTGTGGGGTCGATCGCCACAGCTTCATGGTTAAACCGTCCCATCGCAACTAAAGGTATAGGATTCACAGGAGCCCTTGCCTGAGCCGGAACTTCAAAGTTGTAGCCGTGAGATTTCGAGACATTTGTCGGATTGCCTGGTTTATTAGTCGCCAGAGTCGAGGTATTCTCCTCGCAAGTAATCCAAGAACCCCAGGGAGTCGGACCGCCCGCACAATTTCGATAGGTGCCGCTAAGCGAAGCGTAGTGCTTGACGAGCTGACGATTGGGTCCAACCTGTAGTGTAGTTGTCCCCCCTTTGCAAAGAGAATCGTAAGGATTTGAACCCACAACTTGTGTTGTAGAATTCGGACTCAGTTCGTGATTGCGAACCAGAATCACCGTGTTTTGGGAACCAGGGAAAGCCGCCATGCCATCGTGACCACCGGGCACAGGGGAACCGTCGCTCATGATCTCGCCAGTTCGTGAAAAAGCCTGATACTGAAACCCGCGGGGTAAATCTAACAATCCATTCGGATCGGGTACGAGGGGCCCATACCCTCCTCCAAATACTGATTCACCATTAGCCTTTTTGGCATAAAGCGCTTCTAGAGGAGACATCATCAAAGTGCCAGCAGCACTCGCTCCTGCTAAGGTAAAAAACTTTCGTCGTGATAGTTGCATCAGCTTTTCCGGTGAATTAAACAAAGCATACTAAACCTGCATCAAGACCAAGATAAGGTTGGTTTAACTTCTCATTAAGGTGGTCTCATAGCTGTTCAAAGTCAATCCCAGCGGCTCGTAATTGCGCGGCCAACCTGGCTGTTCGTTGCTCTGTCTGTTCAGCCAGGTGACGTTTTTGTTGAGTAGGGAATTGTAGGGTAGACAGCACCTTAATCGGCTTTCTACCAAGACGTTTTTATAAAATAAAATGTATGTCTGTTCACTGTAAAACTTTAGATAATTCACTAATATTTATTTAGTGAGTTATTCATTTTTTATTGTCGCCAGTTCCTACAAATTGTTTAACAGCTTCTATTTTTTCAACATCTACCTGGATAATAGCCCTTTCAAATTCTACGCCCACAACTCGGCTGACTTGGAGGATTTCTACAAAACTGGCACATTGAGATAGCAGTTGGCAATTGGATGAAGTACACTCCAAACGAGGAGCTTCTTCTTTTCGGCATTTTGAGCCTGTACGTCATGCTAATGTCTAGCTTTGTGGCTTTGAGTTGTTGGATTAACTCTGCTGTTAACCAAAATTGTATAGTGTAAAAAGTGCGATCGTCCTGCGGTAATTTACCCAGAAGTCGATGGGTAAAAAATTCTTGGGGCGTACCGATTCTGATGGTTTGTGGAGTTTCGGCGGTTGAGTTTTTGTGCGGAATTGATTCGAGTTTCTCATCGCACCAGCAATTTGAGTATAAAGTCTTTGTCCTGCTTCCGTGGGAACCATCCGCCTCGGAGTCCTTTGAAACAAGGGATTTCCCGAAGCTGATACCAGTTTAAAAAAAGAATGCAACTGTAGGCAAGCAGCTTGCCCCAGATAGTCATCAGTCATGCCCAATCTAAAACCTAAAATCTAAAATCTAAAATAGTATGACTCTCTTGCTGCGACGTGTTGGCTAACAGCCGATTGCGTGAGGTGGAGAACTTGGGCGGCCCCCGATACGGTTCCCACGCGGTAAACCTCGATCGAGCTGCGATACCATTCAAAGTTAATCATAAATAGATTTATACCAGCTCTAAAATTTTATAATTTGTCTTTTAGATAAATTCGACCTATGATTAGGACAACAGGCACAACCATACCTGATAGTAAGAGGAATAGACGATGAGTAGCGAAAAAGTTCTGATTGTTTTAACCAGCCACGATACACTCGGCGACACTGGTAAAGAAACGGGTTTTTATCTCCCCGAGGTGACGCATCCATGGGACGCATTTACTCAGGCAGGATTAACGGTAGATTTTGTCAGCCCCAAAGGCGGTAAAGCTCCAATGATTGGGGTAGATTTAGAAGACCCGCTAAATAGGGCTTTTTTAGAGGATTTGCGACAGGTGGCGCAAGTGGAAAATACTCTCCATCCTGCACAAGTTGATCCCGCAGAATATGGCGCTATTTTCTACGCTGGGGGACACGGTACAATGTGGGATTTTGCGGATAACCCGGAACTTGCTGGGATTGGTGCTGCTATTTACGAAGCAGGTGGCGTTGTCGGTGCTGTCTGTCACGGGCCGGCGGGGTTAGTTAATCTTAAGTTGTCGGATGGTGAGTACCTGGTTGCAAATAAGACTGTGGCTGCTTTTACTAATGAAGAGGAAGTCGCTATGGGACTGACTGAAGTAGTGCCGTTTTTGCTGGAGGCGACATTAATTGAACGCGGCGCTAATTTTACGAAAGTTCCTAATTTTCAGCCTCATGTTGTCGTCAGCGAGAGGCTCGTCACAGGTCAAAACCCCGCTTCGGCCGCAGGTGTCGGTCACAAAATGGTAGAATTGATCAAAAATAAGTAGATCTCAAAAAAAGATCGCACCGAGAAACCCGGTTTCTTAAACA
>Ga0247774_1001203_pt1 | contig 13132 bp, 9 predicted proteins | sample UWRJL001104B6_FD_179933 | JGI IMG/M metagenome (GOLD analysis project Ga0247774, IMG submission 179933) | Plant litter microbial communities from Arlington Agricultural Research Station in Wisconsin, United States - UWRJ-L001-104B-6 | ecosystem: Environmental > Terrestrial > Plant litter >... | reverse complement strand
ATGGGTGGGCACCGTGGGACAGCTCCTGGTCCGCCGAGTTCAGCGGGCGGTAGATGGGGATCCCGCGCGCCTCCAGCTCCTCCCGCAGGGCGAAGTACGCCTCCCCGAAGGGGTCGGTGCCGGTCAGCGGCATCAGGCCCCGGCGGATGGCGACGTCGTGCGGGGCCAGGTCCGCGGCCACGGCGAGATGCCCGGCCGCCGCCTCCGTGCGGCCCTGGCGGGCCAGCCACACCGCGATCCGGGCGTGGGCGCGGGCGCGTTGCTCGTCGCGGGCCGGGACGCGCAGGTGCTCCTCGATCTCGGCGTCGGTGAGCCCGCGATCGCCCTCGAGCACCCAGCGGCGTAGCGCCGCCAGCGACGCCGCCGAGTCGATGCCGTTCATCGACCGGAACAGGTCCGTCGCCGTCTGGGTGTCCTGTGGCCGGGCGATCCGGCCCTCCTCGTCGATCCAGACGACCGTCGGGACGTTGATCACGTTGTAGCGCTCGGCCACGATCCCGTCGGCGTCGACCAGCGCCGGATGGGTGAGGCCCTCCTGCCAGGGCCTGGCCTGCTCCGGGTCGCGGTCGCAGGCGATGCTCACGACGGTGAGGCCATGCGCCTCCAGTGCCGCGTGCCGCTCCTCCCAGGCCGGCAGGTCGTAGCGGCAGCCGCACCACGACGCCCAGAACACCAGCGCCACCTTGCGCCCGCGAAAGTCGCTCAGGGACCGGCCGCCGAGGGTGAAGTCCGGCGCCCGTCCGGTCGCGGTGAGCGGCGCCGCGTCGGCCAGGGCGATCACCCGCTCCTCACGGTCGACGGCGGCGACCCGGCCCGTCAGCTCCGCGAAGGCGACGACGTCGACGCCCTGCGCGGTCTCCGCCGCCCGTACGGCGGCGGCCGGGACGCAGCTGTCCTCGCGGCACCAGCCGTGGGGTTTGCGGACCCAGCCCAGCAACGGCTCGGTGAGCGGCGCCCGCAGCTCGGCGTCGAGGTCGAGCCGCTCCTCGCGCCCGTCGATGAGAAGGATGTGGTCCATCACGCGCTCCTCGTTAGATAGTGACACTCTCCAATCATTGGATAGCGCTAGTATCCAAGTCAAGGGGGGACGGATGAAGGTCTCAGAACTCAGCGACCGCAGTGGCCTGCCGGTCCAGACGATCAAGTACTACATCCGCGAGGGGTTGCTGCCGAAGGGCGCGGCGACCGCCGCGACCAGGGCCGAGTACGACGACCGGCACCTGGAGCGACTGCGGCTGATCCGCGCACTCCGCGAGGTGGGCGAGCTGCCGATCGCGTCGGTGAAGCGTGTCGTCGGCGCGGTCGACGACGAGGACGTCGGGCTGCACGACCTGCTCGGCACCGCGGCGTACGCGCTGAGCCCGACGGCCGAGCCGCAGCCGGAGGACGCCGACTGGCGCGCCGCGCGCGAGGACGTGGACGCGATCGTCGCCGAACTCGGCTGGCGGGTCACCCCGGACGCGCCGACCCGTGACCTGCTCGCGCAGGCGTTTCTCGCCCTGCGCCGCCTCGGGCTGCCCATCGTCTGGACCGGGCTGCGGCCCTACATCGAGGCCGCCACGATCATCGCCGAGCATGAGGTCGGGGCGGTGCCGATCGAGGGCGAGCGCGGGCGTGCCGTGCAGACGGCGATCGCCACCAACGTGCTGTACGAGAAGGTGCTGCTCGCGCTGCGGCGGATGGCACAGGAGAACGCCTCGGCGCAACGCTTCGGCCAGACCTGACCCCGTGGCTGCTTCACGGCGTCGCCGTCCCGGGTAATCATGGCGATGTGGAGTTCGCCACCGCCGCCGACGAGCTGTACGGCGTCCTGCCCTCGGAGTTCACGGCCACGCGCAAGCGGCTGGCCGGCGAGCTCTCCCGCGAGGACGGCCGCCGCCTCACCGCGCTGCGCCGGCCGACCGTGCCCGCGTGGGCGGTGAACCAGCTGGTCCGCGACGGCGCCGTCGACCCACTCCTGGACCTGGGCGAGCGCATGCGTACGGCGTGGTCCGACGGTGGCGACCTGGCCGCCCTCGAACGCGAGCGGAACTCCGTCGTCGCCGGCCTCGTGAGCCGGAGCCGCGAGCTGGCCGAGGAGGCCGGCCGGCCGCTGAGCGACGCCTTCGCCGACGAGGTCGAGGAGACGCTGCGAGCCGCCATCGCCGACCCTTCGGCCGCCGAGGCCGTACGTGACGGGCGGCTCGACCATCCGTTGCGGCACGCCGGCTTCGGTCCCTTCGGCGCCGCCGCACCCCCGGCTAAGGCGGCCAAAGCGAAGGAGGCCACGGTGCGACGTCGGCCCTCCGGGAAGGGGGGCCCGGGGAAGGGCAGCACGAAGAAGGAGCGCGAGGAGCGGGAACGCGAGCGCCGCGCGGCCCAGCGCGAGGAGGAGAGGCGGGCCGCCGAGCGCAGGGCCGAGGAGGCCGAACGCTCCCTCGCCGAGTGGGAGTCCACGCTCGACGAGGCACGGGAGCGGCTCTCCGCGGCCGATGGCGAGCTCGGTGAGCTGCGCGAGCGGTTGCGTGAGGCCGAGACCCGGCGCGCGGACCTCGATCGCAAGGCCCAGGTGGCCGAGCGGGAGCACGACCGTGCCGAACGCGCGGCCAAGGAGGCCCGGCGCAAGGTGCGGCACCTGGCAGGCGACCGGTAAGGATCCGGTCGGAGGCTCCGTTCGCCGCGCCTTTCTTAATGGTCGTATCCGACTATTTCGCGATGAGCATGTCTCGCTAATATCGCTGATCACAATGAGCCCATCACGCGCAGCATCCGTAGCGAACGTGTCATCTGACGTCAGCGGTCTAAGATCGGGAGGAAAGGTGTAGAAAGGGGGATTTGGTGGGCAGTGCGGCGCAGCGGGTCTTCCGGGAGTTCGACACGTCGAAACCCAATATCGCCCGCATGAACGATTACTTTCTCGGCGGTAAGGACAATTTCGCCGCCGACCGGCGAGCCGCCGACAAGTTACTCGCGATCGCCCCGGAGCTCAGGACCATGGCCACGGAGAACCGCCGTTTCCTCGGCCGGGCCGTGCGCTATATCGCCGAGCAGGGCGTCCGGCAGTTCTTCGACATCGGTTCCGGGCTCCCCACGCGGCAGAACACCCATGAGGTGGCACGGGCGGTGGTCCCCGGCGCCCGCGTGGTCTACGTCGACAGCGACCCGGTCGTCATCTCCCACGGCCGTGCGGTCCTCGCGTGCGATGAGCGCACCGCCGTCGTCGAGGGCGACATCCTGCACCCCGAGGATCTGGTCGCCGATTGCCACGTACGGCGCATCATCGACTTCGACGAGCCGATGGCAATCATGATCTTCGGCGCGCTGCACTTCATCCCGCACTCGGACGACCCGTTCACGAGCGTCGCCTGGCTGCGCGACGCCATTCCGGCGAGCAGTTACCTGGCCCTGTCGCATGTCGTCTTCGACAGCCGGCCGGAGGCCGCCCGGCCGATCGAGGAGATCTACCGCGACATCCTCGGCCGCCCCAACGCGAACGGCTCACGCACGACCGACGACGTGCTCCGCTTCTTCGACGGTTTCGAACTCGTCGACCCCGGACTCGTCCACGTACGCCGATGGCGACCTGACATCCAGCCGAGCGCGCGCGCCGGCGAGGCCGTATGGGCGGTCGGCGGCGTCGGCCGCAAGATCTAGAAGTGGCGCAGGATGCGGTGGAGGGTGTCGCGGATCTCCGAGGCCGGCTGGGCGTCGATGCACAGGCGCTCCATCACCATGTGGTAATGGTCGACGTCGTCGCGTTTGTCGAGGTAGAGCGCGCTGGTCAGCTGTTCGAGGTAGACCACGTCGGGCAGGTCGCGTTCGGCGAACCGCAGAATGCTGAACGGCCCGCCGGCGGCCGCGTGACCGCCCCGGTTGAAGGGCACCATCTGCAGCGTGACGTTGGGCAGCTCGGTCACCTCCACCAGATGCTCCAGCTGCTTGCGCATCACCTTCGCGCCGCCCAGCGGACGGCGCAGCACGGCCTCGTCCACCACCGCCCACAGGTGCGGTGACTGATCCGCCTCCAGCAGCGACTGGCGGCGCATACGCAGGCCGACGCGCCGCTCCACCTCGTGCCCGGGGGCGGTGGGGTGCCCGAGCAGCGTCACGGCGCGCGCGTAGTCCTCGGTCTGCAACAGCCCGGGGACGAACTGGACCTCGTACGTGCGGATCCGCGAGGCCGCCTCTTCGAGCCCGATGTAGATCTCGAACCAGTTCGGCAGGATGTCGGAGTAGCTGTGCCACCAGCCAGGGGCACTCGTCCGGTCGGCGAGTGCCAGCATGGCGGCGCGCTCGTCCTCACCGGCGAGGCCGTAGAGACTCAGCAGGTCGGCGACGTCACGCCGCCGGAACCGCACGCGGCCGAGCTCCATCCGGCTGATCTTGGAGTGGGAGGCCCGGATCGCCGCCCCGGCCTCCTCACACGTGATGTTCCGCTCTTCGCGCAACCGGCGCAGCTGCGAGCCCAGCACGATACGCAGCACTGTCGGGCCACCGCGATGCTGGCCGAACATGCTGCTGGCAGACTCTTCACCACCGGGCTGGGACCCGATCATGTGCTCCCCTAAGGACACTGGCATCGGCCCAGTGTCCCACTGGAGCCTCTCGTTGCAAAGCGCTTGCCTCAAGCAAGCATGTGATCGAAGTCGCCGTCCTTGGCTCCCTTGATGAAGGCGTCGATCTCTGCCCTCGTGTAGAGCAGCGCGGGGCCGTCCGGGAACCGCGAGTTGCGGATCGCGATCTCCCCGCAGGGGAGTTCGGCCAGCTCCACGCAGTTGCCGCTCGGATTGCTGGCATGGCTCTTGAGCCAGCTGGCCTCCCGCAAGCTGGCCGCCGAAATTCCGTTGTAGGCCTGATACATCTCGCCCTCCAAGCCGTCAATCGAGGACTGCCCGTCCGCATGAACCCACGGGCCGGGCCGCTCCCCCCGGCAAAGCAACGCCCGTGCACTTGCACGTGCATCCGTGCGTGCAAGTGTGCTTGCATATGCACGACTTGAGGAGCAAGATAGCGGAACGGCGCACCACGCGCCTTGCGACGAACACGACTTCCCCCCAGGGTTCGCGATGAACATCCCGCTGCCGAGCGAAACCACCTGCATCCCCCTCGACGACCAGGGGTGGGACGACTGGCTGTGCCCTTTTGACGGCAACTCCCGGCCACGGGGCGACCGGCCCTTGGTCGCAGCCAAGGACCTGCCCCCCGAAGTCGCGTCGCCGGGCCTGGCTCGGCATGTGACCAAGGCCACACTGCGCCACTGGAGTCTCGTCGAGTTCTACGACGACGCCTCCGTCGTCGTGTCGGAGCTGGTGACGAATGCCATCCGCTACGGGCTCAGACCGGGCGCGGGCAGTCTCCTGCGGCTCGTTCTCGTGCGCCACGAACGCCAGCTGGTCTGCATGGTCACCGACCCGACCGACACCGCGCCCCGGATGCAGGAGCCCGACTGGGTCGCCGAGACCGGCCGTGGCCTGCACATCATCGAGGCGATGAGCCGCGCGTGGGGCTGGACTCCCCTGCTCGGCGGCGGCAAGGCCGTGTGGGCCTCCTTCTCGATCTTCTGACGCCCGCGGGGTTCAGAGCGGGCCGGCCAGCCATTCGACGTGTCCGTGGCCGATGGCCAGGAGCCGCTCCGTGCCCGCGTCGCGGCGCAGCCGGAGCGCGAAGACGGGCTGCTCGAAATCCGGCTGAGGCCCCTCCGCCATCTCATACGACAGGTGGAACAGCTCGTGGTCGCGCGCGATGTCCGCGATGACCGCGTCGAACTGTTCCCGCCGGTCGCCCGGCACATGAAGCCGCGTCGCCGAGTGGAAGACCACCACGGGCGTCCCGCGCGGCACCCCCGCGACGATCTTCGGCAGCACGTCGACCACGTCGCCCGCGACCGTACGCGGCGGATCCGCCGCGACCACCTTCAGCGCCGCGTCCTGCAGCGCCGCCTGCGTGGTGTTCTCCGGCCAGATCAGCGCGCGCAGCCAGAGCCGCTCGTCCGGATCGGTCGCGTCGATCGGGTTGAGGTCGACGCCGACCCGATCCGCGATGACCGGGATGCGGTCCAGGTCGGGCGGCGTTGCGCCTCTCCAGTCCGTCGCCACGACGACGGGTGACGACGTGGCGCCCCATGTCCGCCCGGCGAGCTCGTACCGGTAGTCGTCGAACCGCAGGTGCACCCCCGCGCTGCACCCCACCTCGACCAGCGTCACCGGCTCACCGGTGATCGACGCGACCTCCGCCATGCCGAGGCGGAGGGCGGCCGAGCGCTTCACGACGTTGGTCTGCACCAGGCGGCGGCCCATCAGCGCGGCGATCTCGGCACGCCGGTCCAGGCAGAAGGCGGTGAACGCCGGGCCCGGGTCGCCCGTGGCCGTGCCGCCGAGCGAGGGATACCAGGCCGCCAGTTCGTGCGCCGGATCGCCGAGAAGCAGGTAGTGCACCGAGGCGAACAGCATGTTCGAGGGCAGCTGACCCGCGCGGGCCAGCGCGGCGAGGGCGAGGAGGCGGTCGTCGGCCGCGACCACCGGGCCGAGCCGGGAGTAGAGCGGCGAATCGGCGAAATGCCGCGGCGAGTCGGCGAACAGACCGGCGAGTGTGGCGTCACCGGCACCCGTGGCGGAATCCATGACCGCATCGTCGCAACGTCATCAATACTCGTCAACGTTGACTTTAATCAATACGTAGTCCAGATCTCCGCGATTTTCTGCTGTATGGGCGACAATCGACGCCATGTGGTTCGGCATCCTGGGCGCGACGGAGGTCCGCTCCGCCGACGGGAGCGTCGTACCGGTCGGCGGGCCGAAGGCGCGATCACTCCTCGCCCTCCTCCTGCTGAACGCCGGGCGGCTGGTCACCACCGAGCGACTGATCGACGGCCTGTACGGCGACGATCCACCGGCCGGCGTGGCCAACGCCCTCCAGTCCCAGATCTCCCGGCTCCGCCGCGGGCTGGAGGACGCCGGGGAGCTGGTCGAGTACCACGCCGCGGGTTACCGGCTCGCCGTCGACCCCGAGGACGTCGACGTCCACCGGTTCGAGCGTCTCGCCAGGGACGGGCACCGCTTGCTGGCCGCGGGCGACACGGCCCGGGCGGCCGAGTCGTTGCGCGCGGCGCTCGAGCTCTGGCGCGGACCCGCGCTGGCCGACGTCGCCTGGGCCCCGTTCGCCGGAGCCCAGGCCGCACGGCTCGAGGAACTGCGCGTCTCCGCGGTCGAGGACCGCGCCGAGGCCGAGCTGGCACAGGGCGGGCACCGTGACCTCGTCCCGGACCTGACCGAGCTGGTCGCCGCGTACCCGCTACGGGAACGGCCACGCGGGCAGCTCATGCGGGCGCTGTACGGAAGGGGCCGTCAGGCCGAGGCACTCGCGGTCTTCGAGGACGCCCGGCGCACCCTCGCCGAGGAGCTCGGCGCCGACCCCTCCCCCGAGCTCACCGCGGTGCACGTCGCCGTACTCCGTGCCGAGCCCGCGCTCACCGCGGCGCCGAGGCCGGCGTCGGCGCACACCGGGCTCCCCGCGCAGCTGACCAGCTTCGTCGGCCGCGAGGAGGAGCTCCAGCGGATCGGCAAGCTCCTCGCCACGGGACGGCTCGTCACGCTCCTCGGGCCCGGCGGGGCCGGCAAGACCCGTCTGGCGATCGAGGCGGCCGGCCAGGAGAAGGGCGAGGTCTGCTTCGTCGACCTGGCCCCGATCGCCGGTGACGCGCACGACGTCGCCGGCCCGGTCGCCCCGGCCGTGATCGAGGCGCTCGGCCTGCGGGAGACCGGCCTGTTCACGCAGCCGCCGGAGCAGTCACCCGACCCGGTCGGGCGGCTGGTCACGGCCCTGGCCGAACGCCGCATCCTGCTCGTCCTCGACAACTGCGAGCACGTGGTCGACAACGCGGCCCGGCTCGCGGGCCGCCTCCTCGGCACCTGCGCCGGGCTGCGCGTGCTCGCCACGAGCCGCGAACCGCTCGGCATCACCGGCGAGGCGCTGTGCCCGCTCCCGCCGCTCCCCCTGCCCCCGCTCGGAGCGCTCGACGCGCTCGAGTATCCGGCGGTGCGCCTGTTCGCCGACCGTGCCGCCGCCGTACGCCCCGACCTGGACCTGACCGCCGAGTCGGCGGCCGTCCAGCGCATCTGCGCCGCGCTGGACGGGCTTCCACTGGCCATCGAGCTGGCCGCCGCACGGCTGCGCTCGCTCACGGTCGCTGAGGTGGAGGCGCGGCTCGGCGACCGGTTCCGGTTGCTGTCGCGCGGCGACCGTACGAAGGCGCCGCGGCACCGGACCCTGCGCGCGGTGATCGAGTGGAGCTGGGATCTCCTGCGCGACGACGAGCGGGCGCTCGCCCGGCGGCTCACGGTGTTCACGGGCGGCGCCACCGTGGAGGCCGTGGCGGAGGTGTGCGGGCTGCCGGCCGAGGAGGCCGACGAACTGCTCGCCGACCTCGTCGACAAGTCGCTGATCGAGGGCTCCTCCGGCCGCTACCGCATGCTCGACACCGTCCGTGTGTTCTGCGCCGAGCGGCTGGCCGAGGCCGGTGAGCGAGACGCCACGTACGCGGCGCACGCCGCGTACTTCCTGGGCCTGACCGAGACCGCCGCGCCCTTCATGTGGCGGGCCGAGCAGGTCGACTGGCTGGCCCGGCTGGACGCGGACCACGGCAACCTCCTGGCGGCGCTGCGGTGGGCCGTGCACGCCGACCACCTCCTGGCGCTGCGGCTGCTCGCCGCGATGACGCCGTACTGGTGGCTGCGTGGCCTGCGCACCGAGGGCGCCCCCGAGGCCCTCGAACTGCTCGGTCTCATCGGACCCGAGCCGCCCGCCGGGCTGGAGGAGGAGTACGTCCTGGCCGTCATGACGGCCGTGCACGGCGGGGCACAGGGACCGCAGATCCATGACCACCGGCGGATCATCACGTCGGTCATGACGACCCTGGATGAGGACCACCCGCCGCTACGGCCGATGGTCTCCGTGCTGTGGGCGCTCAGCTCCGGTCCCGCCAACGCCGACGTCGAGCTGCAGGAACGCCTGATGGGCCGGGATCCGTGGTCGCGGGCGCTGCGCCATTTCGGGTGGGGGTACATCCGCATGTTCTCCGGTGACATGGCCGGGGCCGCGGCGGAGTTCGACGCGGGCATCGCGGGATTCCGTGCGATCGGCGACCGCTGGGGGCTGGCCGGTCTGCTCACCGCCCAGGCGCGGCTCGCCGCCTGGCAGGGCGACGACGACCGGTCGCTCGCCCTCGCCGACGAGGCGTTCGAGCTGGTGCGGCAGCTCGGCGCACTCGAGGATCTGGCCGATCTGCTGTGCCTGCGCGCCGAGCGGATGACGCGGATCGGCGACCTCACGCAGGCGCGTACCTGTTACGAGCGGGCCGGGGAGCTCGCCCGCCGGTCCGGGGCGCCGGAGACCGTGGCGCAGGTCCGTTACGGGTTCGCCGAGCTGGCCCGGCTGAGCGGTGACCTGGCCGAGGCCCGGCGCCAGGGCGAGAGCGCACTGAGCGTGTGCACCAGCGAGGCGTTCGGCGTCCAGGAGATCCGGTCACGCGTGCTGGTCGGTCTCGGCCGGGTGGCCGAGGCCGAGGGCGACGCCGCGGGCGCCGACTCCCGGTACCGGCAGGCGCTCGGCACCGTCATCGGCGACGGCGACCAGCGGGCCGTGGCGAACGTCGCCGAAGGACTGGCCGGGGTCGCGGTGTCCTCCGGTGACGGAGAGCGCGCCGCGACGCTGCTCGGCGCGGGGATCGCGCTGCGCGGAACGCCCGTGGCCGGGGATCCGGACGTCGCCCGCGTCGCCGGCCGGGCTCGGGAGCTGATCGGCGACACGGCGTACGCGTCGGCGTTCGAGCGAGGGACGGGGATGTCGCGTGAGGAGGCGCTCGCGCTGCTCGGCCCGGCGGGCTGAACCGTGGCGTCTCGAGAAGCCTGGGGCGATCGTGGCTGACGAGGTAGGAGAGACCGACCCGTAAAGAAGGCCTTAATGGTTCAAGGGCTGACCACCATAATGGCGATCAGCCCTTTGACCTGTAGTCCCGACCGGATTTGAACCGGCGTTACCGCCTTGAGAGGGCGGCGTCCTAGGCCACTAGACGACGGGACCTTCATGCGCCCGCTTGGTCTCCCTTGCGGGGGCGACGCCCAGCTTAGCGGACGTTCTGCCGTTGTACGAACCGGGTTCTTCGCATCCCGGAACCTACCGACGGGCCGTCCCGGAGGACCGGCGCGGCAAGCATACCGACCGGTGGCGAGGGCATCAAAACGACCGCGCCCGCGCGGTCGCCGGCCGGAATTCGGGCCGGTCAATAGCGCAGGTCGGCGAGGACTCCGTAGTGGTCGGAGGCCAGGACACCGTCGAGGGGACGGGTGCCGACCACCTCGCAGTGGACCGGGTGTCCCGCGCCGCCACGCCGCGGCCAGGCCGAGAAGACGTGGTCGATCCGGCGGTCGGGCCACAGCAGGGGCACCGCCCAGGAGTTGGTCCGCGCCCAGGTGTGGCCGGGACCTCCGGTGCCCGCGGTCTCCCACGCGTCGTAGCAGACGAGGTCCGGAGCGGCGGGCGCGGACTTGCCGGTGAGCAGGCGGATCTCGTCGCTGTCCGGGTCGGCGTTGAAGTCGCCGCACACGATCGTCGGGCAACGCCGTCGCTGGACGTCCGCGACGAACGCCGCCACCTCGCGTACCTGCGCCTGGCGTACGGCGCTGTGCTGCAACCGCCACGTCAGCGCCACCACGAAGACCTGGACGACGCCGCGCGGACCGGCGAGCTCGGCGAACAGGACCGCGCCGGTGCCGTCCTCGGGTCCGGCGAGCGTGCGATGTTCGTGACGCTCGATGGGCCAGCGCGACAACAGGGCCACGCCGGAGTCCTCGCTCTCCCCGGCGAAGACGTGGTGCGGCAGCCCGAGCCGCTCCCCCTGCCCGGCCCAGGCCTCGACCAGGCCGACGATGTCGGGGTCGTGCTCTTCCAGCACCGCGCGGATGGCCTTCTCGCGCCGCTCCCAGGGCCCGAAGCGCGCCCAGACGTTCCACGTGAGGAGACGCAGGGTGGTCGTGATGAGGCGCCCGTAGGGTTCGTCGATGTCGTACGCCACGCGGCGAACGATAATCCCGCTCACGCCCTGGGGTCGAGCGCCTCCCGGTCGTCCGGTGATGTTGTCGAACAACCGGCGGACCGGCACGACGTCGGGCGCCGCCCACCGGGAAGGCGGGCGGCGCCTCGCGTACATGTCAGCCGGTCCCCGTGGTCGGGGTCCCGTGGTCAGGGTCCGGTGGTCAGGGTCCCGTGGTCAAGGTGCGGTCGAGGCGGATCGGGAGGGAGCGCTGACGGACGCCGGTCGCGTGCCGGACGGCGTTGGCGATGGCCGCCGCCACGCCCACGATCCCGATCTCGCCGAGGCCCTTGATACCGCTCGGGTTGTAGGTGTCCGGGTCCTCCACCCAGTCGGCCTCGATCGCCGGTACGTCCGCGTTGGAGGCCACGTGGTAGCCCGCGAAGTCGCCGTTCACCAGGCCGCCGGACGCGGCGTCCCTGAGCCCCTCCTCGTGCAGGGCCATCGACAGGCCCATCGTCATCCCGCCGATGAGCTGGCTGCGCGCGGTCAGCGGGTTGACGACGCGGCCGACGGCGTAGATCCCGAGCAGTCGCCGCACCCGTACCTCTCCGCTGGCCGGGTCGACCGCGACCTCGGCGAACTGGGCTCCGTAGCCGTGGCACTCCTTGGGCTCGCGGGCCTTGATCAGTTCCGAGGTCTCCGCCCGTACGGTGATCCCCTCCCCCGGGATCTCGCCGGCGAGGGCCAGCCGCTCCCGCAGCGCGGCGGCGGCCTCGGTGATCGCCCAGGCCCAGGAGGCGGTGCCCATCGAGCCGCCGGCGAGGTACGCGGGGCCGAAGTCGCTGTCCGCGATCTTCACCCGGACGGCCTCCGGCGCCACGTCCAGCGCGTCGACGGCGATGTTGGTGAGTGCCGTACGCGCGCCGGTCCCGAGGTCGGTCGCGCCGATCCGTACGGTGAACGTGCCGTCCGCCTCGGCGGTGATCGCCGCCGAGGACGGCGCGGTCCCGGCCGAGTGGGTGGCGGCGGCCATCCCGGTGCCGATCAGCCAGTGTCCGGCCCGGCGTACGCCGGGCCGCGGGTCACGATCCGCCCAGCCGAACCTCCGGGCTCCCTCTTCGAGGCAGGCGATGAGCTTGCGGCTGCTGAACGGCAGGCCCGAGGCGGGCGCCACCTCCGGTTCGTTGCGGAGGCGTAGCGCGATCGGGTCCAGCTCCAGCTTCACGGCGAGCTCGTCCATCGCCGACTCCACGGCGAACGAGCCGGGAGCCAGGCCCGGCGCGCGCATGAAGGTCGGGGTGGGCACGTCGAGCCGTACCACCGTGGTGCGGGCGCGCAGCGCGTCGGTCGCGTACATGACGCGGCTGGACCGGGTGCACTGCTCCACGTACTCGTTGACGGTCGAGGTGAAGGTGGCGGCCTCGTGGTCGAGTGCCCGCAGGCGCCCGTCGGCGTCCGCGCCCAGCCGGAGCCGGTGTGCCGTCGCGGGCCGGAACCCGACGAGTGAGAACATCTGCCGGCGGGTGAGGGCCACGCGAACCGGCCGGTCGAGCGTGGTGGCGGCCATCGCGGCGAGCACCAGGTGCGGGCGCATCATGCCCTTGGAGCCGAAGGCGCCGCCGACGTGCTCTGACCGGACGCGCACCGAGGACGCGTCCAGGGAGAACAGCGTGGCGAGGTCCTGGGCGACGGCGTACGAGCCCTGGTTGGAGTCGATCACGTCCAGCCGCCCGCCGTCCCAGCGCGCCACGGCGGCATGCGGCTCCATCGCGCTGTGATACTCCTCCGGCGTGGTGTACTCCTCGTCCACCACCGCGGCGGAGGCGGCCAGCTCCGCCTCGATGTCGCCCTTCTCCACGTCCGCGCTCGTGACCGGGCCGGGTTCGGGGGTGTACAGACCGGGGTGGTCACCGCCGAAGACGACGTCGTGCGGCTCCTCGTCGTAGGTGACGACGAGCGCGTCGGCGCCCGCCCTGGCCTGCTCCGGGGTGGTCGCGACGACGAGCGCCACCACCCAGCCGACGTGCGGCACCTTGTCGTCCTGGAGGACCTGCAGGGTCCCGTCGGGGCCGATCATGCCCACGCCCGGCGTCAGGCGTGGGGCGTTCTGGTGGTCCAGGACGG
>Ga0247774_1001202_pt1 | contig 13136 bp, 15 predicted proteins | sample UWRJL001104B6_FD_179933 | JGI IMG/M metagenome (GOLD analysis project Ga0247774, IMG submission 179933) | Plant litter microbial communities from Arlington Agricultural Research Station in Wisconsin, United States - UWRJ-L001-104B-6 | ecosystem: Environmental > Terrestrial > Plant litter >... | reverse complement strand
GGTTTTTTCATTTCCCCTCGGGCTATTTTTGGGGGGGGGGGGGCCTCCGACTTGGAGAATAAAAATAAAAATGGCTTTGCAGCCTGCTTTTTGGCTAGCGAGTTAGCAGGGTTGACATTGATTTTAGCAACACGTGAATTGCTAAAAGCACAGTTACTAGTTTTCGAAAAGTTTCCTAATCCCCGCCACTTAACAATAGGAGTCAAAACGTCTATCAGATGGCCAAATCCTTCGGCCGAGAGTTAAACAGCCCGTAAGGAGATCCCCGAGATAGCCTCGGCCGAATCGCCACCTTTGCCCCGCACGAAATGATGGACCCCAGAGCGAGAAAAGTGACCAGCCTATCATCAGCAAGGCCTTCCACAGCCGGCTCGGGGAAGCACTTCCGCCCGAATATCTCGATCGACAAATAAAAACCCGGATGCTGTGCGCAGCTTCGGGAACTTTTGTGAAGCTTCTGTTCCTTGCCAGACCGACCTGCCTTGCCTGTCGCTAGCGTCTGTTCAGAACGGGAAAAGGAGGGCCTTCCCTGCAAACCCCACTTTAGATACCGACCAAAAATCCGGTCGTTTTCTGCTGGCGTGTGGGCCACTCTTGGGGCCAAGAACAGACACATGTACAAACCCCAGAGGTGGACAGAACAATAAAATTACGGATGCTATTACTACTAGCTCGTAACCTTATAAAAAAAGACAAAACAACACAACAACACTGGTATCAATTCTAGGCTCACCCTTCCTTAGGGGCCTTATTAACTCCCTAGTTTTCCCTTCCCTTCCCTTCCCGATGGTATATCCCTCCCTGTAGCACCTCTCAAAAAAATTGGCGTGGCCGTTCCCCCAAAAATAAGTCCTGTCAACCAGAAACAGCCACAAAATTGTCCCAACAAAAAATCCTATCATGAATCAGATGAAAAAATATACATGTCTATGCGTTTCGACATCAACCTCTCCAATTATATAGAGCAGGATAAGGTCCCGCTATATTCTCCTCGACAAAACGATAACAAAAGATGGTGTGTCGCTAGCGGCTCCTTCAAGTCCGGTAGTCCCGGATACGAAAGACCATCCTAATGACAAGCAAGCATGCTGACTTCGGTAGTGTGTCCATGCAAGCCTTTTGATGAATTATGGCGGCGTATGTTCCGCTAAACGACCTGAGGTGCCACCCCAGCCCCCCACGACTCCGTGTCCCACATGGAGTACTCGTCTGCCTGTTCGTGGAGAGAGAGATCAACTGGTTAGCCCCTTGTCTCCGACTCATTCCATCCGCTGCTCATTGTGAGACCGCTCTTTACTCACCGAATTCCCCGTATGCCCCATAAAGCCGCCACCGCCGCTCCCGCCGTTGCTGGCACCCGTCCCATAATACGGTGGCCTGGTCGGGCCGTAGGGAATGGTAGACTGTTTCGGCCGTGGCGCCAGGTACTGCTTCAACATGTCCATGGTGGCTCCCGTGTAGCGGAGGCACTCCCTGAACAGCTCCTGCATCTCCCGAACGATCTTCTCCTGTGGTGGCGGCTGCGGTCCAGGCTGGACCGACTGAAACACAAGATACAGCGGGACAATGTCTCGCAGATCGCCGCTGCCCTGGCTCGAGATGAGGAGGTCGACCGACTTTTGCACCGTGTTGATGAGGCGCGAGGGTGTGCCCAGCATGACGCTGTCCGACACAACGGACATCTGGTCCATCGAGTCGGGGAAGAGGTGCAATGCCGGGTCGAGGCCGGCGCCGCGGCCCATGTTTTGGGACAGGATATTTTGTATGTAGAAGCAAATGCTGAAGCAAGACTGGATAACGTCGGGCTTCAGGATCTGAAGGTACATGTCGCCGACTTCCCGATAATGCGGGAGGGCCGGGTCGAGCTCGTCGAGGTAGCGCAGAATAACCATGCAGGAACGTAAATATGTCCGCACAATCTCTCTTGGGGCGTCAGGGTCGCCGAGGGCGAGCGGCCGGTAGAGGGCCAGCAGAGGCCGTCGTACGTGCATGTCCATTATGACGCGCCACCGCCACTGCCGGCTCTTCTCGTGGTGGTCGGTGAGGCCGTGTCTGGGAAACACGTAGTTGATATCCTCGATATATCGATCTAGCCGCTGACCGACGTCCATCACCTCCTGGTAATCGCTGATGGAGTCAATCCGGTTGACCATGTTGGCGGCCTTGAGCCGAACGGGCAATGTCGTGCTCGCGTACACCTGAATCTGGCATTCCGTCGTCTGCTCTATCGGCTTGCCCAGTGGTAGCTCCGTCATATCCTCAAAAAGGTCCTTGTCATCCAGGTTCCGCGGCGGCTGGCAGGTAAAATCGCCTTCCCGAACAACGCAGGGCAAGTTGTTGACCAGCGAGATATGGAGGTCCATGTCGAGAATGGTAAACCATAATCTCCGCCGCAGCTCGCCGTGAAAGGGTGGTATATCCTCAAATTCAGACGGGTCACGATGCAAGCCCATGCACATGGCCATGCGTACAATCTTCCCCAGCTGCGACCAAGATTCCTGCGCTCGTTCAAGGGACATGACCCTGTGAGCATGCAGCAGCAGCACTTCGGTCTGGAGCGTAGTGAATTCCACCAATTGCTTCCCCCGCAATCCGTTCAACCACGTCCGAATCAGCGCGCACGCCGTCGGGATGTGAACTCCCTCCATCCTCTCATGGCCCAGACCCTTCGATTTTGAAATGAACCTGGTACCAATAGCCAGAACTGCCAGTAGCTGGGGCAGGAAAGACTCAGACTGCATGGTACCCTCCCAATATTGCTCGTATTTTTCCCTAAAGGTTGGGACGTGCATGAGCCGGTACAAGGTCTCGTTGGTATCAATATAAGCCGAAAGTAGCCTGTCCGAGGTGGCCTTGTTAGGCAAAATATCCTTCATTCGCTTTTCTACCTTCACCATCGAGTCGGTGAAAACGGTCATTGGTGCTATGGACTTGCGATGTTCTGCCTGAAGCATCTTCCGTAGGGCGTCGAGCTGCCGAATCGTGTCGCCGAGGCCATCGATCTTCTCGTAGTGCGTCAGGTAGTGCTTCGCTTCGGGAAACTATCTCGCCCCAATGTCAGCAATCCGTGCAATCGGTCCACTGGCCTGGGAGCCATCATGACCCCGGGTGACGCCATATTCCGTACCAGATCGATGAGCACGCGAGTACTATTCTGCCCGAAAAACCTCGTCCTCCCCGCCCCATCCTTAGTGCTCAACTGCCGAACCGTATTCCCGGGAAGCCCAATCTTCTGGACCCTAGACACGGTAGGGTCTGGTCGCTGCGGCGGTCTCGCCTTGACAATGTTCTCCAGTGTCTCTAACCGGGCGGCCACGTCCTCCAGCGTCAGCGAAGGTGCCTGTTCGCCATTCCGCACAGGAGTGAAAGTCGGCTCTAGGCTCGGCGGGGCCGTCTGCGTTCCGGTGCCATTACTACTGGCGTTCCCGCCCGGCGTGGAGAAACACGGCTTCTTCTGCGGCCGACCTGGTTCCGTCATCTCGCCGTCGGACCCTTCTGACAGGGCCCCGGCGTCCTGGTCCGCCGCATACTTGCACGACCGGTGCGACTTGGTGCACTGCGCGCAGGGACACGATCGGTCGCATTTAAGCTTTCGCTTTCGGCACTCGGTGCACGACTTGACGGGGCGAGGTCTTTTCACGCTGCGGGTCTGTTGCTGGAGTTGCGTCGTGGAAGGCTGCGACGTCTGCGAGAGGGACATCTGTCCCTGTTGCTGCTGCAGCTGGTCGGTGGCCGATGTCGCGTGTGCTTGAGGGTGATCGTATTGGGGGAGATCGTATTGGGGGGGGCTTCCATTGCTCATTATCGCGGCGGCTGTCGAGCTTTCGTTCGACGCCGTAGTGGAGGGATCTAAGTCTGGCGCCGCATTGGGCAGGCTCCCCATCCGACCGACGACGAGCAGACGGATCGAAAGGTTCGCCGCAGTGTATCTTCGGTCGCGGTGGTTTGGCCCTTTTTTGTTGAAAGCTGAGAAAAGTGGAATCGAAAAAGGATGGAGAAACCTAAAAAAAAAAGCAGGGTATCAATCCGGCTGGAGACCTCGGACAAGGAAGGCCGCACATGCGCAGCTTCGGAGCCGATGCTGGCCTCTCTCAACTGAAACTGGGCGGGTCAGCGCGCTGCAGCAGGGTTGCCTCTCACTGCGGTAGGAGGGGACCTGCTGCTGAGAGGCGCAAAGAGGATGCCAAGGTGTGTCGTCGATTTTCCTCTTTGGTTCGCTGACAGGATTTTAATAAACTGTGCCGGGGCTCCCCACCATCATCCCAAGGTCCTTGACATCAAAAAAGGAGGAAGTGAGAGTCAGGCGCACGAGAAGTACCAGCAACAAGGAATTGAGAAGTATTCCTTTCCGTTTTTTAACTCGTATGTGAGAGGCGAGGGGACCACGAGGGAAGATGTTTGGTTGCTAGGTTTATTCGCCACCCTACTATGCTTTGCTTTAGAAAGCCTTGAGTGGTCTAGCAAGATGTAGCACTCGATCTCGGAGCTGGAGGGAATGGCTGGTGACGAGGAAAAATTGTACTTGGGACAACGTTCTCGGCCGACTTTGTCGCTGGGCTTGGCTCGGGATAAAATCTCCTTCGGTGGCGTTCCCGTTGATCACCCCAAACTCAGCATGCGCGGTCAGGGCGGTTGCTGTCCTATCTGAACATTATATGACTTCGGGAGCGAGAGGTTCCGGGCCCGGAGGAGGCGAACAGTGGGAAAACGAAGAAGGTTATAAAAGATGCCGAAGCAAAAGGAAAACAAGAGAGACGGCTGCAAGGAACCAACATGAATGCAGCAGCAGTAGGAGCAGGCGCGGTCTAGAGTCGTCAAACCGGCAAGGACCTGCAATCACCAACCACACTTTCAAGACAGCTACCGCAGCTAATACTAGGCCTAGTAGCACCTCCCTGTTCGGCAATGCCTTGTTCGTGCACCACTTATTGGAGGGCACTGACCACCGGACTTTGGAACATGCACTAACACGCCGTCTTTTTTTTTATTTTTGCGCGCGAGAATGAGTAAAAAGTCACGGCTGGTAGACGAGGGGCTTGAGGTGGATATAGTATGGGTCGAAATATGATCTTGAAACAGCTCGGGGTGCCAATATATTAAAAAAAAAAAACATTTGGGAATGTGCTGGATCGATATCGACTCTCTTGAGTGAGCTTTGCTGACGGGTGAGGGAGGGGGCGGAAAGCCAAGCTAGCAAAGCTTGAATCGAAATCTTGAATTGAAATATCCAGCTTTGCAGGTCTCAACCTACCACTGGTAATTGCGAGTGTATTTTCTACTTGCCAATGCGCAGCCCATTCTCATTATCAGAACTTCCAAGGTTCATGATGTCTTGGAGCATGACGAGATGAGATGGTACCTACGCAGGGAGGTCCTACCTCGTCCCCAGTTCTCCCTGCCGGACCATAATGAGCCGAGAAAGACACACAGGCGATTGATGAAGCTGCTGCCGCCGCCGGATATGCGCAATAAACTGGCCAACCTAACCATCCGGAGTACGGGGGAAAGCGTCGTATGGAACAAGGGAATCCATTCCATATTCGTGCGAATGATATCTGTACTCCATACGGAGTACGGGACAGCAACAAGGATGCCGAGGGTTTTGCGAGAACGGACGTGGCCGTTCAGTGAGCTGCAAGCACCATCGAGAAGTGACACCTGTATATCATTCTGCCTCCTGCTGAGTGGCTGCCCCAGAGCTGGCTCGCTGGCCAGATTGCTAGTAAGCAGGCAAGCAAAATTGGAATCAAAGTCAGATCGGTCCAGGCTCCTGAGACGGTAAGCCCATCTCATGACTAGCGCGACCTGGGCCAACCCTATAACTTCCGTATCCCACCGCGTTTCAACCTTACGCAACTGTTGAAAGCTTCATTGCATCATCTATTTCCATGGTCTATGACCATCTGGCGTTCGGCCGTTACGAACTTACTTTTTCTTGTCGTTCCGAACGTGGCAAGCATGGCAACTAAGAAACCTCAGTTCCTTGTTTCAACGCACCCGTTCGCCAATTCGCCCCCAGGGCCAGTTCGGTGAAGGCGCGCCGCCCAAGTGGGTCCAGATGGACTTCTCCGTGCCAGCCCTTCTTCGGCAACTCCTGCGTGCTCCTGCTTCTTCCCCGCCCCTGATAGGCTTATGGTCCGAAGCTAGGCTGGGGAGGGACGGGTTTGATACCAGGCCAGGCCTCTCTGATGCAAGGCGATTTCGGTACACGTTCGCAAAAACCTCCCTGTTGGTGGACGGGCCGCTGGAGGTTATGTCGCGCAGCAGGGCAAATTTGTGCAAACACGGCGTCATCTCCGACGGACCGGCAAACCGGCTCCGGTCGCTTTCTTGAACAGACACTCTGTCATGCGGCTTTCATCCCATTTTTATTGAGTCGTCAACAACCGAATTAATTGTAGACGGGGAACCTCGCAGCCGGACTGCGCGATCGCCATCAAACTCCCTATCTTCAGCCCCGGCTATTGTGAAGCTGCCAGTCTATTTATTGCCTTTTCCGCCATTGTTTTGGCCAGGTTTGCGTAACAATTGCAGGCCCCCTGGTCTTCCCGAAGATGTGCCAGCCTTGCAGTGAGGCAGTGGCGGCAAACATTTTCGGACTTGTCCGTCGAAATGGGTAGCCTCGTCCGTCTCCCAACCGCATTTATCGTAGGTCATGTCTACCTCATTCGCATATAGGTCGAACTGTGAATAGCAGCCTACTTACTGCTCGGCATCTTCATTCCCCGGCCAAGCACCCGGCAGGCTACTCGAGTTTGGCCCATCTACCGCCTCCTCAGCCGTTGCGGATTCATTCGTCTGACTGCCTGCCTCCTGTCCGCTTCCAAACAGTGCCTCGCGAACAGAGCGGCTGAGTCGCTGGAATGTCGTGCCTCCAGTCTCGATAGGGTCGTCGTCGCCTTCACCAAGTCCGTCGTCGTCAATGTCCTCCTCCGCATCAAATTCGTCGAGCCCACCCTGTCCGTGCTCGAAGTCGTCCATGAATTCGTCCTCGTCGAAAAAATCGTCGTCAAGGGCAGGTTGCAGGCGCACCTCTCCAGGGGGCATGTTGGCAAGCCATGTCCCGAGTCTCTGGTTTGGCTGGAATGGCCGACGCATGCCTTCGGTTGAAAATATGTTCTCGTTGACGCTGGGTGGCAGCGGATCAAACTCATAATTAGGCTCCCGATCAAGAACGGTGTTAGGGATACGCCCGATCAGTCCCGATATGCCCTCCAGGTAAACGAAGCGTGCTGTCCGAAGCTCCAAGACGCCGTTCGTCGGTGTGAGCTCATCTGGCTTCTTTGCAAGATTCGCAGCATCCTTTAAGATGTCCGTCGCCTGCGGGTAGTTCCACATGTCCTTCGTCATATGGATGTACAGTTCCGTGTAAAACTCGTCCACCTCTCCGAGCGGCTGGACACCCCATATCGATGGCGGCGCATCGAGATTGAGTGCTTGGAATAGGGCGCAGTATAGCCATGGCATGTCCTGCATGTTTTCCACCAGCCTTTCCTTGGCAACGCTCAGTTTCTGCTCCTGGAGAAGCCCGAGAGAGATAGTATTCCGATAGTATCGTATGTCGCAGTGAAGAGAGCTCTTCTCGAAGACTTTCACAAACGTCTCCAGCCACTCTGTTTCCTGCGCCTTCACGGCGAGAACGTGTATAAGGTGACACATGCCATACGGGTCTTCTACAGGATCTAGGCCAAAGAGAAGTTTGGCCCACTCCAGGGCCGTCCGAGGTGCTCCTTTCCGAATGAGACTTTTCAGGTAGTGATAGCCCACCAGCCAAAACTGGCGGTTTTCGGGCCGGTAGAAATCAAGTCTTGCTCGTCCTTTTTGAAGATTCTGCCTAAACGCAGTTAAGGTAGCCCTTCCAAAGGTGAAAAGGGCCCGTTCGCAGAGGTCTGCCGCGAGAGGATTGTTGCCGTCTTGATGCTTCGCAAAGAAGCTTACTTGAAGCAAGGTGGAAATGTGATAGGCTAGAGTAGCTTTCATTAACATGCTGTTGTGCGAGGCTCCAAGAGACAGTCTGATACCTACGATGCTGCTTCAGGAAGTGGACAAGCACCATGGGATCTCCCGTGGTGACGCGTCCAAAGAACTCGATCTGGCTTCTGTCGTACTGGTCACTGTGCACATATCGGTACTCAACCCAACCGCCCTCAGGATCTTTCCGGACTTCCTCCATCGAGAGTCCTCCCGATGTGGCCCTCGGCCAAGATTCCTTGCCTTCAACGAAGATGTTCCTTCGGAGCGATATCTCGGGCAACTTCTTAGAAGAGTCGCCCTTGAGAAACGCCTCCAAATCAACAGTTGCTCTCTGCTGCCCCTGACGTCTTCGAGCAGCCCTCTCTTCCTCTCGGTCCGTCTGCAGGACAGCATCGATGGCATCCCGGCCAAACACCTGCCGAAGCTCGTGGATGTCCCTTAGATGGTGGGTGCTAATATGCAGCACCGTGTCATGTTCTGGGATTCCTGTACCATTTGAAGTTCCGCCGGGCGCTGCTCGAGGTTTTATGTTGAGTTCCTTCAACGCCCTGTCGATATCGTCTTCGTCCGGGTTTTGGGTTGTCACTACCTGCTTCTTCTTGCCTTTCTTTTTCTTCTTCTTGTTCTTCTTCGTCAATGTCGTCGGTGCGGGCTGTGGCTCAGGTGCGTCTTCGGTCTCAGACTGCTCGTCTTGCTCTTCCTCGTCGTCACCACCGAGCGCCGCGAAGAGGCTAGCACGAGGCTTCGCTACCGGTAGGACTTCCTCTTCTCCTTCTCCCTCCTCTTCATCTTCGGGTTCGCGCGTTTCCCTCTCGGATTCGATCGCCTTGAGCAGCTCTTGTTGCTGCCGAATTTTTCGCATCTGCCGGCTCGACATGACTAGATTCGATGTACGCTCGGCCCGATATGGAGCTGTCGCAAAAGGAAAGTAAGGCTTTATAACTCGGGTTCTGGATTTTTTCACGAAACAGTCGAACAAGGACCGTTGTAGACGGCGTCAAATTTCTAGCAGGAGCCCTTCGCAGTTGCGATGACGTTGAGTATGCACTGAATGGTGGGAGGAAATGGTGGGGTGAAAGAAAGGATAGAACAACCCCACCAAGATCTCGGGCGGGATCTGGACGCCGCCCTGACTCACTACCCACTATGTGGCTATGTGGTAATAGCCTACAGAAAGAGCCCCAAACCTTTATCAATTTCAAGTCAGATATGAAGTTCTGTTACTACAGCAGAAGGAGAATTAGATGTCGCTGGATTTTTTTTAATTTTTTTTTAATTTTTTTTCAATTTTTTTTTAAAGACCTTCGGGGCTGGCATGTGCTCTTCGTGGCTTTGCAGGCACACTTGCAGCAGGAAGGTACGTCAGGTACTAATGCCCAGCAAGGGCAGAACTGGCTTTTTACAGCACCCCGCCGCTCCTCGTCAAAAGGTGCCTGAAACCATTATCCTCCCATTCCGCTTCCTCCTTTTCCATCCCGCCAGGGTCGACGCTCTCGTGCTAGCCACGATCATGGCGCCGCAACTAGATGATGCACAGCGTATTCTGATCAGAACTCTGCTAACAGAAGGGTTCGAGACCAGCTTAATAGCCTCAGAAGCCTCGTACACCGTGCGCGCCGTCCAGAGGATCCGTCGAGAGTAATCCGAAAGCTATAAATTGTATTATAATACCCGTCTTCGCTCCGCCTTTAACTATTAAATCAGCGGCGACCTTTGGGTGCTGTAGAATAGGATTCAGTTCCAGATATTGGCCCAATGCAAACCGATTCGCAATCTGCAACGCCTCTCTCCATCTGTCACTCTTGACTTGCTGCAGATTCTTGTTGTCGTACCCCTCAAGTTTGTCCTTTCTGTCCGCCTCCACGTACCCGAGGTCTTTAGCAAGGGCCCGCCCGCCGTGGACTGAGACATGAGCTTTACAATGACGACAATCGATGAAGCCTTCTGCCTTCCGTTTGGATGACTGTCATCCAATACGTCTTCGAGGGTTTTGAGTGGAATCTCGATATTAATCGTCGACTCCCCTGCTTTCTCTCCTTCCCTCATGTTGCCTTAACTGTGATGGAAGATCTCTTCCAGGTGCCTTGGCAGCACTTATGGTGATTATCCCGTTCATCTGGTCAGCAGTGAGGTCCCTGCTTGCAGTGTTTGCATCTGCAACGATGATACTTATAGACTGGGGTCCAAAGACCAGCGACAGCAGCTCTCTCAAGCTTCTGAGCCTCAGTGGCGCTCTTCTTTTTCTTGCCCTTTACCGTCGTGGAGACTCGTAACTTCCTTATAAATAAACTACATGCTAAAGGTTATCTTCCTGCTCTTGCTACACAAGTCACCAAGGCCTTCGAGGTGGTTGTCTAACATTTCCCAATCGATCTCGCTCAGCTTGCATCGTTTCGTCAGACCACGCTGACGACTTCGCTTGATAGAGATATCGCACGTATAGCTATCGCCTGGGAACCTGTCTCCGTCTTTCAGAAGGGCTTCAAGTCGTGCCTGGAAGTCAACCCTCCAAAAATCGCTCAGAGAGCTAGGACGAGATCAAGATCTTTATCTGAGCAAACATTCCTAGCTCTGATGTTCTCACGCTAGGAGAGCTTCTACCGAAAGTCATAATAAATACACTTGGGTTGTCCTTGTCATACTGCTTGCTGCTTTTCCAACCACTCAGTCGGAGAAGCGGTATCCTTGCTCGCCACTTGGCTGATCTAGGCGTGTCGAAAGTCAGAAGCTCGGGACCTTCATAGTTTAAGGCATAATCGCCCCAGTCAAAGTCGGCGTTTTCCATGATAGCATGCCTTCTAAGTGGACAAACGTAGGCCGGTTGCAAGTTCGGTGCCACATCTTCTCGCCTTGTCGCGGGAACGAAGAGAGGCACGTGAACGGCCACTTGCACCAGAGTTTTCACCGGTTTCTAGGTTTCGTCACTGAAAGCACCACTGTTATGCTAGTTATAGGACCTAGCCAAAACCGCAACACAGCTTTTCCAGGCATGTTGATCAGAATGCGTCTCTATGAGAACACCTGTTGTTGAGTTGATGCATCTTTCTTCCAGTGGGGATAAGCAGTTATTGAATAATTGGCAGGATTGCATGACTCGGCTGTTATTGGCCTAAAGGGCCTCTAAGTGTCTAAGGGGGAAAGGGGGAGGATCATCTGGGCAACGCAAAGTCAAACACATAATACCGCCTGTGGCTTGGTTCGTGCACCGAATAACGGAGTGACAGATCCGGTAAGCGGTCTGTAAGTGTTGGTAGCCTGGTAAGCGTGCACATTAGAGTCACTGGTTTTATGGGCGGGTAGTACGGATAGTCCGTCCTCCAAATTCTGGCATTTACACTAGATGGATGAGCCATTGCAGAGCAGGGCATTGCAACAGGATAGAGATCACTGCCTTTTTAAGCTGGAAATGGAGTCAATGGAAAGAGTCGAACGGAGGTCTGGAAGATGCTGGAAGATGTATAAAAAAAAGAGGATATAAATTGGAGCATCCCCCCAGACCTTCCTGCGTCACGCTATGATAGGAATAAGACATTATTTTCTGCGCTGCAGCAGCGTCACAATCGCCTCATAGCCATTCCCGGCGGCCCAGCTAAGCGGCGTTCGATCATTGTTATCCTTGGAGTCGACATCGACTTGGCCTGTCTCTAGTAGCTGCTTCACGATCGCCTCATGCCCTCCCCTAGCGGCCCAGGTAAGTGGCGTCCGACCTTCGTTATCCTTGGAGTCGAAATCAATCTGGCCTGTCGCTAGTAATAGCTTCACGATCGTCTCATAGCCTTTCGCGGCAGCCCAGAGAAGTAGCGCCTGACCATAACTATCCTTGGAGTCGATACCGACCAGGCCTGTTACTAGTAACGGTTTCACAATCGTCTCATGGCCGTTTTCAGCGGCCCAGTTAAGCGGCGTCTGACCTTCGCTATCCTTGGAGTCGATACCGATCTGGCCTGTCGCTAGCAATAGCCTCACGATCGTCTCATAACCTTTCGCGGCAGCCCAGAGAAGTAGTGCCTGGCTATAATTACGATTAGAGTCAATATCGACGTCGCCTGTCGCTAGCAGTAACTTCACAACGGCCTCATAGCCGTTCGCGGCAGCCCATATAAACGGCGTCCCACCATCGTTATCCTTGGAGTCGGTGCCGATTTGGCCTGTCGCTAGCAGTAACTTCACGACAACCTCACGGCCGTTCGCGGCGGCCCAGCTAAGTGGTGTCCGACCCTTATTATTCTTGGAGTCGGCGTCGACTTAGCCTGTCGCTAGCAGTAACCTACACGACGGCTCCCACCCACTCTCCCCAGTCTATACTCGAGCTTCTTCTCCGGCGGCACAAGTCGTCTAATCCCCTCAAGGTACGCATCGTGCGCGCCTCTCCCCTGCCTTGGCCTCAGCGGCCCGCTCGATTTCGCGGTACTGCGTTGCGGAATGCTCTCGAGCATGCCGCTAGCGGGTGTGTTAACCTAAGTTGTGTAGGCTTTCATTGTGGATTTGATGGCCATGCGGAAGAGGGAAGCGTAGATGATCTGCCAACTTGGAGGAGTTGGTGCTCGGCAGCTTCTTGTCCTGGCGCCGGCGTTATGGTCATGGTGGTGAGACTTGAGATGATTGACCTAGATCCGGATCCTGTTTGCTCTGTGGGTTTTGTGGTGGGGAAACGGATAAACGCTAAGCAGAAAGAAAAGAAGGGAAGGTTGGCAAGTACTAATACCATAGGCGAGGCTCCTTTCCCGTGTAGTTTCATCGCAGCTCTTCCCAATGTTCCCAAATATTCAATCGGCTCGTAATGCGGACGGATACTGGGATCCCAAGGGTCCATTCTTCCTTAACGGTGGTATTCGTATCCCTCGCAAGGCTCTCTGTCAGCTTACCTGCTTCAGAGACAGATCCAACCTTTCTGATTGGCGGCTGGTCGAATATGATTGGGTACTTTTCATCCATTGCACGGCTTGAATAACTGATTCTCACCTTAACAGCCAAGAGAGTAGTGGAAGGTTGTGCGGGAACAGTCCTAGGCGAAATGTATGCATATAGTGAATAGGAGACGGGAACTCAAAGTAAATGCTTGATGCAATTGTATTGGTCTATGATCTGTTACGGTACCAAGCAAAAATGGTACCTCAACCTCGCCAGCTCGCCGTCCAGATCGCCGGCTAGGTCCCTTTCCT
>Ga0247774_1001201_pt1 | contig 13141 bp, 9 predicted proteins | sample UWRJL001104B6_FD_179933 | JGI IMG/M metagenome (GOLD analysis project Ga0247774, IMG submission 179933) | Plant litter microbial communities from Arlington Agricultural Research Station in Wisconsin, United States - UWRJ-L001-104B-6 | ecosystem: Environmental > Terrestrial > Plant litter >... | reverse complement strand
ACTCCCAGTCTGCACTGACGAGTTATGAAGCAAAGCTTATTGTGATAATCAAAATCGTTTTAAATAGCTGGTTTTAATACAGCCAATTATTTGCAACATAAACTAGATTTTGAATACTAGGTTATTCTTGTTTAATCACATTTAATGACTCTTCCTGTTATATCCTTCGAGAATAGAGTCATCATCTCCAGAACCAGACTTTTGACCGGGACCCCCCAAACGCAGCCATCAAGCTACCAAAATCGGCCAATCATAGGAGAGCAAACGCGGTTTTTCGGTGCCTTGCAGCGACCAGCAAGGAAGGCAGCTCTCGAGCCTCGTCAGCTTTTCTATCACTTCGATTTGGGTCTCGATTCTTATCCACCCAATTCGCAACCACACGACCTCATTCATCGAACGCGAGTCCATTGCTTCTACCACCCAGCTCCGTCGACAGTTGCTTTCCTACCTAGCATATACCGATTCGCGATACCATAAATCCGCCTCGACTCGTTGTTCGTTGTGTTTCGCTAACCGGGAAGGAGCTGGAGAGAACGTCCAAAGATGACGGGCTTCGACTTTTCAAACTACAACCGCAATGCGGCCCTCCATGCGCGAGGATTCCCTCTTCCGAAGGCGACTAGCACTGGTACTACCATCGTAGGATGCATATTTGATGGCGGCGTCGTGGTATGTTCCATTCCCACGGTTTCCGCCGCCCTTGGAGACCTCTCCCCCTCGCTTGGCACTCCCCTTGGGAATCGAAAGGGCAAACAGCAAGGGCTGACCACAGATGCCGTCTCCACCTAGATCGCCGCCGACACAAGAGCGACCAGCGGTCCCATAGTAGCGGACAAGAACTGCGAGAAGCTCCACTACATCGCCCCCCAGATCTGGTGCGCCGGCGCCGGCACCGCCGCCGACACCGAGTTCACCACGGCCATCATCTCGTCCAACCTCGAGCTCCACGCCCTCTCGGCCGGCCGCAAGCCCCGCGTCGTCACCTGCATGACCATGCTGAAGCAGCACCTCTTCCGGTACCAGGGCTACATCGGCGCCTACCTGGTGGTGGCGGGCGTCGACCCGACGGGCACCCACCTCTTCACCGTGCACGCCCACGGATCCACCGACAAGCTGCCCTACGTGACCATGGGCTCGGGTTCGCTGGCGGCCATGTCCGTCTTCGAGACCAAGTGGAAGCCCGACCTGAGCGAGGCCGACGCCGTGGAGCTGTGCAGCCAGGCGATCCAGGCTGGTATCTTCAATGACTTGGGGTCCGGTTCGAACGTGGACGTGGCCGTCATTACCAAGGATGTGACGACGCTGCACCGCGGGTATGTGAAGCCCAACGAGAGGTCGGCCAAGATGAAGAGCTATATCTTCCCTAAGGGGACGACGGCTGTTCTTAATGAGAAGGTGATTCGGAAGGATGAGATTGGCAAGTACGCCAGCATCCATGAGCTGCCGGTCGAAGGGGACAAGATGGATGTGGATGCATGAAGAAGTCATGTGGATGGATGCGGAAAGAGGAAGATGCTGGAGGTGAGGTCCCGGTTGGCATTGTATCAATACCGCGATATGGATAGAAGAAGTTCTGAGTTCAAACGACGTGATAGCCTGGTACCTGCTTGTATGTCCGCCACCATCTTCCCCAACCTCCGTGCTTGACGTGGTATATTATTTGAGTCTCTTGAGACATGCTCCGAAAATGAATCAACGCATTTGTTTCTGCCTCCCTCCGAACTTTTTCAGAGCGTCCAAAGGTCTGCTACATGATGGAATAGTCACCCATTGCAATCAACCTCAGAAGCGATCTTCAAAAAGACATGGCAAGAAACCGTTTGAAATACATAATACGGCGTTGCGTACCATTAGTTAACACGGCGTGGCTTAAAGAGCCCCTCCTGTCTAGGCTCATATGTACAAATGGTCAAGCCGTCTAGGGATTCCAGTCCGTCGGCCGTGTGATTTGCACATCTATCCAAAATTACCCTCCCCGCTTCCCATCAATTTGAGAATGATGTTCCCCCAGAATGATTCCTTGTCGCGGTAATCGAAAAGGTATAAAAAGCCGCTAGCGCCGTGAACCGTGAATGTAGTGAGCTGTCTCATACCCCCAAAATTTTCTGTCCACCAAATGCCAAGAATCAGAATAATATATCCCTACTACTCAAATATGGTTCTCCCGAAGCCATATACGTAAGACGTAAACTTCAAACTCCAGATATGCTTGTGACGTCGTGTTGCGGTTGTCGCTGAGTATCATCATGTAAAAGAGTCATAAGAAGAATGAAATCGGACACAACAGCAAGCAAGGCCAAGGTCGAACTGAGCACTACGCTTCCTTCGACACCTTAAGTTCCTTGAGTTCTTTGGGTTCCTTGCTCTTCTTGCCAAAGAGTGCTCTTGTGCGTGACTTGCTCCGGGCTTTCTTTGCTGGTTTTGCGTCGGCATTCTCGCCGTACTTTGTTTTGTGAATCCTACACAGGTGTCAGTAAAGGAATCCATGCAACCTAAGTAGGAAAACAGAACTTACCAGCTATTTCCGACCATGCTCATTCCTTTGGCCTCGGCCATTCGGTAGAACTTTGCGCTCTTCTTGAGGTCCTTCTTGCACCCGATACCCTGGGCATAACAGAAACCTGCTTCGGCAAGCGCATCGATATCACCCCAATCTGCGGATCACGTTAGTGAGTTGCAACAACCCCAAGGACGGCCACGGAACATACTGCCTGCTATTTCAAAGCAGCGAAGGGCTAGGGCCTTATCCTGTTCGATACCCCAGCCATTCATGTGGCTCACTCCCAGTTCATAGATGCTCAGCGCAAACTGAGCCTTTCGCGTCTTGCTCTCGAGAAAGTTGACAGGTTTCCCTTCCTTAGCCTGGTCCTCATCATCGGCAATCTCGAGGCTGGCATACTCGGCGGCCTTTCGCAGCCACTCGACGCCCTCTCTCTGATTCGGCCTCATACCCCAACCGTGACGGCAGGCAAGCGCATAGAGCAGCATGCCGGTCGGGTGATTCAGCTTGGCAGCGTGACGGAGATGGTAGGTCGACTCGTTGAGAGATCCGTTCTCGTGGCATTCGATGCCCAGTGACAGGTGCTCCTCGGCAGTCATATCTGCTGCGGAGGGTGTAACTGAATACTGTGACCTCGCTGCCTTGAGCGTGCTGGCAGAATCGCTCGTGGAAATAGACACGGCCGTCTTCCCCCTCATGACGTCATGTAATGGGGAGGATAAAGCCCTGCCGCGGGGAACATCTTCCGAGGAGCGGCCCTCATCTGTCGAGGGTCGGCTGGGGTTAGGGGACGGTTGCGGTGCTGGCCCAACTCTGCTATGGTCCATGGATGGCCCTCTCAAACTAAAGTCACTCGGCATTCCTTTGCTAGAGGAGCTCGTCGGTCGCGTTGGTGGTGTTGGCGGATGGTCACGAGGGATCGTCTGAACATTGCTTGACAGGAATTGCGGCTGCTCCCACTTGAATGAGGCCTGCGGGATATGATCCGCAGGGTTTGCCCGTTGGACAATCTTCCCACGAGGCAAAGAAAACTTGGAGTAAATATACGACGGAGCAGGCTTCCCGTCATCATGGCTATCAAAGCTCTCGCTATGGGTGCTCGCCGGGGTGTACGCCAAGTCATCTGCAGGTACCGACGATGGTTGAGTATCTGCCGAGGCTTGTCGAGAGGGAGTTTCTGTGCCAGGAGTTACAGGCGTGCCTGCCCTGCTAAGGGGCCTTGAGAAATTGAAGGACGGTCTCGGCAAGGGAGCCGAAGCTTCAGACGCGATAGAGGGAGACCGTTGTGCAAGATTGCCTGGTGAGGAAACATAGAGGCTGGAGGCAGGAGCACTACTGCCCGATGAGAGTTTCCTGGGAGGTAGAGAGTGGAAGGAGCTGGTCATTGCATGGGTCTCTTCCTCGGTCGGTTCCAATGGCGACGATAGTGTACTGGACGACCGGTACTGGAACATTGGCCGAGGGGGTGCGAGAGCGAGCGAGTCGAGCGATCCTGCCTGCTTGATCGGCTTTTCGGGAGACCGCCGGAAGGTCTCCAGTGTTGGGATATTTCTTGTAGGCATGGGTTGCATTGGTGCCGCTCCCGACTTCGGACTTTCCAAAGGAGTTGGCGATTCCTCTCGTCGAGCACCAAAGCTAGAAACGCCACCATCTGTTCGACCCAGTTGACGCCCCCTCAATATCTCCTCGATCGGCTGTGGAGGTAGCGGGACGCCCTCGTCAGGAGTCGGTGGTATCCGGCTCATGCGTGGGTGCATAGAAACGGGTCTCTCGTCGCCGAACGCATCCGCCACTTCTGTCCTCAAACCCAACCCTGCGCCCAGTGCTGGTTCTGGGGACTCGGCTTTGATTGATGACGAGTCTTGTGATCTTGAGCGGAAATAATCCGACCGGCCCTGGGTTATCACGGGACTTGAGGCGGTCAAAGGCGGTAAACGGCTAACACGGCGGCCGCTTGATGTCGAATCCTCGAGCTGCTTCGCGAGAAGGCGACTTTGAAGAGCAAAGGCATCGAGTGGGGAAAGTTCGGGGGGAACGTCACCAGCGACGTGAAGGCGGGGCGAACGAAGTTGGCGTGACGAGGAAGAGCTTGTGGACGCTTGGGATTGCGACCGGAGGTCGATGTAGTTCGGCCGGGTGGCCATCGCAGCGGATGATCGGCTTCGAAGTCGTTCACCTTCCCATCCACGACAGACGTATTTCTTTTCGCGCTTTTACCCGCGTTTAGACTACGACGTATTAAATCGAGGCGGAACTTCGAGTAAGAGAAGGGAATCGACCACAGAACGGCGTGGTCGAGACTCGGGCTCTGCTGCTTTTGACCGAAGACAGTCGAGGCTGAAATGTCGTCACTTCTCGAACGCAGGCGAAGAAAAGTTATAATCCGAAGGTTGTAGCCTTGGCCCGCGCGGCCTTCTAGAATAAAACGAGTGTGTTTTTTCTTCGATTTTCGCAGTGGCCAGGTCGATCACAGTCGGACGCATGAATCGATGAGGTCAGGTCAAACCCATGAAGAACGGCAGGGTGGCCGGGGCGGACGTGGGATTGGATCGAGAGTGGGATCTACAAGGCCACAGTTGGCGTGTATCGAGGAGCGAAGGACGGGAGCTTGGTCTCGTAGTGAATGAAGCGAGGTATTTACACAATTTGGTCGTTTGGTAAAGGAGGGTAGCGGTCGTTGGCGCGGATAAAAGTGAAGTGCGACAGAAAACCTGCGAGGATTTTGGTCTTCCTTGATCTCGAAACGAAGAAAGCGGGACGGTCTGTCGAGCAAAAGATGGCGGCAGCAAGGCAAACAGGAACACAGGATTCCGCAGGCGGCGCAGGAACCTCGACTTCGCCGTTGTCGATTGCCGCTTTCTTTTCTCGTCTTTCGTTTCGCGACCTGGTCGGTCGGTCGTCCTGGATCTCACCACGTGGTTGTTGTTGAATTCCCGCGAGAGACAACCCGAATAAGAGAGCGAAGTGAATGAGGGTTGAATTGCTTTTCGTCCTGGAAGACAGAAGCAAAAGAGGAGACTCTGCAGGCCAAGACCGCCAGAAGGAAACGGGGGCGTGTGGTAGGAATATGGAGGAGACCCAGACGGGAACCAGCAGGATGTGGACTCCGGTGGCACGCTAGCCAGATGCAGGTAGCAGGTACAAGAAGTCCCTCGCTCCTTGTCCTTGCGTTCCAAGCCCGATACGGCTAGCGCCCAGGCACTCAGGACTTATTATTGGCAACGATGGCCGCCACAGAGGAGCCAGTCTGGGGATCTTTGTACCCCGTACTTTCACGCCTGGATCATTCTCAACGCGCATCTGTCCGCCTACGATAGGGTCCGCCGCGCCTGGGCCCCAAGAGAACAGACTTTTTGTTCCCCAGTTTCTATAAACGTCACCTCTGATTCGTACTTCGCGACGGCCGTTCAGACTCGAAGGCGGAGGACACTGGAAAAGCTTCGCAATGACAGAAACGCGAAAGGCCTTCCCGCTTAGCCGGCCTGCACGAACGGACGGGTCTACCTAGATGCGGATAGTGGGCACGAGGCTTCGTGTATTTGCGTCAACGCCAAAAAAGCATCGTGGATGCGAGTCTATAGTAGTCAAATTGCAATGTGGTATCCATCAGGCGCGGCAAAACTAATCCACGGCTGTCCAGCATCCACGAGCTCGGAAGTATTCATGGCTGATCCTCGTGGATGTGTGGATGCAAAGAATACCTTGCAATGCGACTCCCTTCGCAAGCCCCTATTTCACACCATCCACGATGCAGCTGACGCCAAGAATTCAAAAGACTCCTCCAGCTGTGTTTGGTGCCCCTCCCTCGAGTGTGGCTTATTCGTGTGCCTCCCTCTCTTGCAAGACGTAGCGGAACCCCATTCGGCCGATACTGGAATTGTGCCTCGAAGGAAGGTGTCCAACACCGTCCTGGAACTCCTAGTTGCGGAACGAGCGACTTGAGGCGATGGCGTCGTCAGTGCCGCTATATTTCGATCCAAGGTGAGTCCGTTCAATCGTTGCAAGTTTCTGTAGGTCAACTTTTTCGCCACGCATCTCCGTATTCTGCGCCTCCGTCCGCCATCCAGATGCTTCATGATCGGTGCTGCTCCGTATTGGCCAGCACCAAATTTGCCCCATTCCTTTTGCGAGCAGCTCGCACAACGGTCAATGGATCGAGATACATATAACTACCGAAACTTACGCAATGAGCATGGGGTACACCAAGTCATTTCGCGAACATTTACCCTGCAGTATCGACGTTTCTAGCTTGTATTCTGTTTTCTCGTTCTTTGGGACATTCCTCCTTAACTGCCGTGGCATGCACGGTTGTGGCCGACTTTGGTCGTGTTTCGTTTCTTCGCCGCCTATTTTGATGCTACACCTCATGTCGCAATTCCCATGCTGGGCGCCCACAGCGAGTCACAGGTGCCTCGTCGTGCCGCTCCCTTCGGGAATAGGCGAGGGCTTTCTATCAGCCTGATGAGAGGTTTGATGGAAGCAGAAGAAACAAGCCACTGGCCCCCAACATCGGCCCACAGCAGTTTGCGCTTCCCTCTGCAGGCGATGGCCGGCCTGTTGGCACTGGCGTTTCTGCACCTAGATTCGACGCTGCTGCAGGAACCAGAGTGAGTGTAAGCTGTGGCACAAGAATTGCCTTTTGCCGTCAATGCCTTTCAAATATCCGTCTGCACCTAAGGGACGTCATACGTCCGTACCTGCACAAAGATAGAAACCACAGTCATCATGAGGCTCCATCGTCTTCATTTCTTTACTCGATCCATTCACATCAATCAAGGTCCAGGTATGAAATTCATCCGTTGCGATGACGGAACGACCCCGACTGTAATTTTTTTTTTTCTTTAGTTATTAACGGGATTGAGTCCGGTAGCCATGTGCCATCCCCGGACGGGGCCTCGCTTCCAAGTTTCCAATGAGTTGCTCCGCTTCGATAAATTGAACAAGGTAATTATTCGCACGCACTAGTCTACCAGGCCTACCGCTTGCGTGGCTCGATCCGTCAAGAAGCAATTGCCAGTCCGTGGCTCGTGAACGGCGAACCGGGAATTTGACAGTTGGGCTTTAATTGCAATTTGGTCTGCCATTGGATGACACTTGTGTCTCTACCGTGAAATAAAATCGAGTAAATTTTTTCTTGTCCATGACCGGCCGAGTCTAGAAACCCTGTTTAATTGCGTTGAAAGACTCTATGGAGAAGCTGGCCGGTGAAGATAGCTCATACACAACCCACTGGCAGCGTCCTCATCGATGTCATTTGGAATTTCTCGGCTCATCCCTGACGAAGCTCTTCCAATTAGGTACCGTCCGGCCGGAAGAGGAACTAAGGCTGTCCTTGTTTTCGCTTCTGGCTAATCAGGACTGTCAGGCTCTTTCCCATGCATCGAGTGGCTCCCGATTCTTTTCAGGTTTCGAGCAAGTTCAAGATGTTTCAGATCGCCGAGTGTGGGTGTCGAAGGTGGCTCTTTGGCGGCGTCGACTGTTCGACGCAGCCAATTACTTGCCTTTGTGCGACTCGGAGCAAATGAAGATGGGGGTGCTGTTGTCCAAGGTCAAAGTACCTTTGGGCTCTGTTGAAGTTGCTGACCGAGAGAAGAAGCACAGAAGCCATGGTTGCCGGGGTTCATTTGACGCGTTCATGTTAGTTTGGCTGTCGTGCATCTCCACCCCGTTCCTTAGCTTCGCGTCGGTGCGTCCAACCTCCAGGGTTCCTTTTCTCGACATTTTTGCCCAACTTGCTGTTCCATTAAGGCATTGAAGATCTAGTGAGTGATGTTCCCTGCCGAAAGTCATTTCAAAAAAAAAACCCCCCAGACTTAGTACGATAGAGTTCCGCATGTCCTTCAAAAGTGATGAGAAGGAAAACACCAAGTGAGCCTTGGGGGGTCAATCTCTACGGACACAAAAGCATAATCATGATGACGGCTTGAGAGAGGTCCTATAGCTGATGGTGAGCTTGTTCATCCTAATTCTTCCTGGCGTATGCCCAATCAAGTTCGCAGCAGCAAGTCTTGTCATTTGTCCACGGCCGACTGCAGACGACGGCAGCCAACCACTAGAGGCGAATGTCGGTCCAACACTCCAATTTCCAATGAAATCCAACCACAACCCAGATCTAACCTCTCCTATTACCGGTTACCTCCACCGATGCCGCGATACCTTCACCTCGGGTTCTCCTTGGCCCATTCGAATTGACAGAATAAGTTTTATGCTGCGACGTGGGAACTAGTAGCTCGGAACGAAGCGGTGCGCCGCCCGATGTTTTTCGGGATCCTGGCTGGTTAGCAGGGGTTCAAAAGAGTAGCCTAGCCTGCGTCGTGCACGATTTGTCTTCAGGAAGGGTGTAGAGTTTTGCGACAAGGCTTTAGCTTCCGTCCTCTCTGGATTGTCACCGACTACGTAACTGGTCCAATCCCAATGAAGGGATCAAGCGCACAGGAACTCGATAGTACTCAGGATGACGTCAATGAAGGCCGAAGTGGCTGCGTCTAGGTGGTGCAAGCTTTCAAGGGCATGGCCGTTTCGGGATTCAAAGTCCAGATTGCGCTGCCTTCGTATACGGCAATATTCATGCTCAGCTCGTTGTTAATTACTCCATCGGGCAGGTTCAGCGTCCGCATTTTGTGTTCACAAAGTTTTTTCTGTGAGGTGCTATTCCCCCTCCCCCTAAGCTATGCACAGTATCTTTTCGACACAAACTGTGTTCTAGGGACCTCGGCACCCTAACAATATCTGCTATACCCAGTTGACAATTGCGATTCTTCTAGACGCTGTCCAGGAATATAATTTGCCGTGGCCGGATTGGTCAGCTCCGAAGCTAGACAGCAAGGCAGCAATGGGAGCACAATTTATTAACGCCCGGCGGCTGAGCCGAAAGGGCAACTGTTACCTATCGTTACACAATCCCCTCGGAGCCTATACAGTCTCTATTCCTGCCTTTGTCTCCTTATCTAACATCTCTCTACGGATTCTCGCGGTCTAGTGTTATTATTAATAGACTAGGTTGAAGATTATTCTCCAAGTGTTTAGTGTCTTATCAGCGGCGGATGAAGCAGTATCTACCGTCTATAGTACGAGGTGGTTGATATCGACTACGTCGGCTGCATTGAATAGGGGGTGTCCAGGTTCGTCTCCGCGGCTTGTCTGCCTGCGTTGAGTCGGCCTGTACAAGTATTGATTTGGATTTATCTGGTAAGGTAATACATGTGGAGGTGGCAGCACGTCTACCTACATAGACCCTCTACCTTGCATCGCCTTCGGTCCTATTCCGCATCCTTCACGGCGCGCAACTAGCTAGCAAAGTTAATATTAGTATGCACTTAAGCCTACTTCAACAGCCAACCTGAAAACTCCATCCTCAACACCTGTCCTCAAGATTCCATCTCTTAGTAGACCAACAAGCGCGTCCGTCCTCTCGAGCCATATAATTAGAGTGTCGTAACTACAGTCCGCCTACCCAGTCTTCCGCCGTTTCCATTATATGCTACGCCCAATAGATATTAGTCTGTTCCGCGATGCCTTGCGAGATCTCTGCAACAAGGCCGACCGTGTCTTGCAAGAGTCCGCCCATATGTATCCCTTCTGTACCTGAACAAGCCAAGCAACACAATGTGTCCCTCCTTTTAACCAAGGTGTTTCGTCGTTTTCCTTGTGGGTTCAAGCGTGCCGGATTATATCTTTCGTCTTCCTTTTGGCTAGATCGTTTCTGCAGGGTGTTTATCTGACCCAGCGATTCCCCCTTCCGACAGAAATTCGAGAGTACCCTAAGTGCCAGGGGGTTTTTGGCCGAAGTAGCAAAGAATGATCCTCGTCGCGAGTTCGCAGTCACATCGATAGAGGTGTGTTTGACAGAAGACAAACCCATGTATTCCAATTCTACGAGAGGGCAGGCTCCCCTCCTACTCATACCTAACTGACCAATGCTTACTACGTCCCCGTGACCCCGCTGCAAGCCACGCGGGGCCGCGGTGCGCATGACACTGAGGCATTACAGGTTTCTAGCTGGCATCAAGGGGAGGTTAAAGTCCTCGCTGGCCCCTCAAACCAACAGCTGGGAGCGAAATCGGTTTCCTCGTAGGCGCTCTGAGGAAGTTATATAGAAATTGTTTTTTCTAGACCCTTTGTTTCGCAAATATATAGGAAATGGAAATGTCAAAGACCTATCTCATATCAATGGTCATGTTGCAGCCACATGGCCGTCCTGGGCAGCTTCTTGAGATGATGGGTTTCACAATCCGCCTACTAGATTCCTTATAGCTATCGGCTTCTACGCACGCGCTCGTGCATGTTGCGATGGAGTCGGGAAGGGTGATTCTCTGCAAATGTCTTCCCCGCACCGCGGCAACATGCTCCAGGAGCTCGACGGCGTCCCTGATCTGGCTGTTGGCTCTATACGCGCGTGCGAGTGCATGTTGCGATGCAAGTCAGGAAGGGTGACCGTCCGCCAACGCCTTGCCCCGTACTGCCACAACAAGAGCAAGTTTCTCTGCAGAATCCCTAATTCGTCCATCTACCTGCACACAACGCCCTACCCAGAACCCCCAGCTTGCACCACTCCTCATTTTCAATCTTTTTACCTATTTGAAGCGTTGAGCGCATGCGGCAGATACTGCCTCCAAGACTCACGAGTACCCAAGTCATCAGACTGAAACACACCCTGCAGGTGTAGAATTGCATTTCGCGTTGTTTCCGCGGCGTCTGGTTTCTCACTCCATAACGGAGTCGCTATGTGTGCCAAGCTGTGTATATCAAATGCTCTGCTATCGTCACGTTTACTTGAAAGCTAGATCCACAAAGTGTGCTGATGGCTTTCGTGAGCTTTTCCGAGCCAACACTTGGCAGCATTGATCGAGGCATAGCTTTTGGTTCAATGGATAAGATGAACAAGAGCACTTCCAAAGTATATACATCCGACTTATGAATCTGACGAAATGACATATGCCGAGTAGAAGCCACAGCGTTCTGTCCGTGTTTGCATCCAGTGCTATCATGAAACTCGCTTCTCATCAATTCAACCATATCCTGGCTTGTGTTTCTTAACGGCTGGAGATATTCCGCAATGTTTATTTGGTTCTCGTTCATATACGCTAATACTTACGTAGTGGCCAATGGAGATATGTAAACTCTTGGAGGGGTTTGTCAATGACTTCCTTGTTCCCGTGGTCTAGCTGGTGCACTGATTTTCCAGGAAAGTCCTTGCCTCTTCTTCTACTGCGTTGTTCCCAGCAACCGTAGCGGCTTCAGGCTTCGAGTGGTGAATAAGATCCTGCCTTTATTGTTATTCGGAGAGTGGTCGTAGATGCTCCCTTGAGGTCCAAAGATTCATATCGATGATAAGCAGGCACTTTCCCGTTGCACATTGTATCCCTGCTGCTTTTTGAAATCCCTGTGTAAGCAACGCAAATAAATGTCGCAACTTTGCATTTTCCCGATTATAACCCCTTTTAAGAATAGAGATCCTTCTCACATGCTCTCAACCGAGTTTGACTCAATACCCTATTTCACCTCTGCATATATCTCCAGCGCATCATGCAGCCGCCCAAAAAGACCTTCATGCCAGCTTCTCACCTCCTCCCATTCACTCTCCGGGAGAGTCGCGCGCATCATCCGCAGCCACGCACCAACGATCAGGTCCGCATAGCTAGCCCTTGTTCCGAGTAGAAAGGGCCCACTTGTGTCCCTCAAGAATAGCTTAGCCAGACCACCCAGCATATTCCGGAACGAATCCTTCATCTTCTCCCGCGCCTCGCCAACCAATGCAAAGTCCTCCCAGCACGTGACACCCGCGCGCCGGACAAATTCCGCCTTACAGATCTCGGCAGTAGCTGGATCGAAGGGAAAACCCTGAACCGTAAGCTGTACATGTGCGCTAAAGGCCGCGTCGACGTTCACATTGAACTTGGCGTATTCAGGAAATTCACTCTCGCGACACTCCGAGAGTGGTACAAGCAGTGGAATATCGTGCGCCAAGACGTAGTCGAGTGTCTGAGGGGGGAAAAGGTCGCCCGCGCCCGAGTTCGGATACGTATTTTGTAGGTAGACGGCGATATCGAAGGAGTCGCCGACCGACGAATTGGTGGCGGGATCCTCGATGATAGGCAAGGTAAAGAAGTCGGTACCATCAGCAAATTTGCGACAGGGTGGTATCTTCAGACTGCTACGGACTTTCCCAATGTCCGGCAAAGCCACCCATGAAGTCGAGTATGAGAGACCTTTGAAGTTGAGTGCCAGTCGGGTTTTCCAGGGGTTTGGTGAGCAGCAGCTTTTCTCCACGGGGGGGCGCGTGGCGATGTCGTAGAAGACGATAGGACTAGATGGGATTGAGGTTGCCGGCATAGCGAATGATAGAAATATGGTAGAAAGGCTTTTTCTCCTATAGACTGGATATTGTGTCTATGAAAAGGAAAATGTCTTGATTGTTGAATAGAATATACCTGAGTTTAGCTCGTGGCTACTGAATTCTTTATAGTCGATATCGCTGCGCTTGATGTGGGGTAAATCTAAGTGATTCACGATGAACTATAGTGACTAATGACCAAGGCTCCATAACGTCTCCACTTACTTTTTGTAGTAGCCTAATAAATAAGGCACCAAGCGTGCATTCAGTGATTTCGCTGGTCGCAATTCATAGCATAACCTTTCTTC
>Ga0247774_1001200_pt1 | contig 13152 bp, 11 predicted proteins | sample UWRJL001104B6_FD_179933 | JGI IMG/M metagenome (GOLD analysis project Ga0247774, IMG submission 179933) | Plant litter microbial communities from Arlington Agricultural Research Station in Wisconsin, United States - UWRJ-L001-104B-6 | ecosystem: Environmental > Terrestrial > Plant litter >... | reverse complement strand
CTTCTTGGCACCCGTCCCGAGCAGCGACTGCAGCGACAGCGGGAGCAGCGGCCTCGGCGTCCCCCGTCCCTTGAACACGAAGCCGAACCGGCCGTGGTTGACGTCGTGCACGTACCCGAGACACTGCGGGACGCGAAACTCGTCGGGCTTGGACTCGTCGCCGAGGAGCTTGGCGAGGCCGTCGACCCGCCTCTTCACTTGTCGGGAGGGCTCCGGGACGTCGCCGACGCCGTGGTGGTAGTACTTCCACTCGACCCAGACGCTCATCTTCTTGTACACGGCCGCGGATCTGGGTGGGTTCCTGACGGCCGTGTCGACTTCCACGTGGGAGAAGGCTTCGATGGGAATGCTGCAGCTCTGGGCGCCGGTGGGGGACGCCCTTGCGCCGGAGTATGTCTGGGCGTGACCCAGGCCCGACTCTTCCCGTTCTTCTTCGCGAACTGTGAGGCTCAGGGCCCTGAATCGCGAGAGTCGGAGCTGGCGGTGCCGGAAAGCAGCCTCTTCCCTGTGAAACGACTTGTAGGCTGGTTCGGTCGATTTGGAGATCTCGGCTGAGGTGGGCGGGGGATTCCGCAGCGAGCTCAGCAGGCCGAGGACGTCGTCAGTTCGGGTGCTCTCTTGCAGCGCCAACATGAAAGACTCCTCTTGCTTCTTTAGGTGGAGGCTTCGGTCCGAAGTTTCAAGGAACCAGTACGTCAGATTGCTGTTCTGGATGTGGAGCTCGATGAGAAGTCGCTCGAATGCAGCCTTGTCGAATGCAGCGCAGACCAAATACCTGGGCGACTTTCTTATCGACTCAAAATACCGGAGAGCTCTGGCTTCCAAGGAGTCTTGGATACTCGCAACCTGCTTGTCCCCTGTCAGCCAGAGCACACTGCGGAGAACCACTATCTAGGTGGTTTACCGTTCGGTCCGTCGGCGTCTCCATCGCCTCCTCGTCCTCGCCAGACTCATCGCAGGCAACGAGCGACAGCGACGCCCCCTTGCGCCGACCAAAATCCATCAAAAGCGTCTGCATGGCCCTGAGCGAATCCACCAGCCCGTTGCGATTCATCTTTACGGCCGGGAGGAGCTTCGCCTCGTCCTCGCAAAGGTCCGCAAGGACCGCCCACCCCAAGAGCTTCTCCTTTTCCAGCCGGAGCCGGATGAGAAGACATCGGTGCGCATCGGGCACGTCTCTTGCCTCGAGCACCAAGTTATATCCTTTTGGGTGTCGAGGCTGTCAGCGGCTTCGCGCTAAGAACGAGGTTGCAATTAAACTGCACGTCTCACCTTTGATGCATCCCGAGAACAGTTCAAAAGCTAGCGAAACGCCGCTGGAAACACCGCCAGCTACATCCATTATTTTTTGAGGGAACGAAGCTCCGGCTGCGAGGTCGACTGAATTGATACTTGCGAGCAAGAGTTGGCCTCTGGCTGCTCGCGGCATGAGTGTGACTGGTGGTCGCGTATACCGCTCCCCTGATTGGCTAGCTGGGTAATGCGGAGTTATTAAGAACGCCTTGTGACAGCTAATAGCACCAACACCCGACAGTGTCTCAAATAAGGTGCGATGGTTCATATTGATCCCAAAGCCACCAGTTTCATTCTGTGACGTTAACTGTTCGTAGATATATACGCCAGCACCCTCGTTACTTGAGAAAACAAGTGTGAATCAACTCCAAATACTAAACGAAGCCCTTCTGGTTCTCCGAAAAAGCGCCTTGACAGCCACTAGCTGGAAAGAGTGCCACTCTCAGCTTCTGACGACGGTGTGCTACGACCGGTCCTTTGAGCTCGCCACGCATTGTCACCCCATGAATATTCCGGTAAGCGGTGTCCCGACCATCTCCATTTCCAAAAGCTCCCATCCTTCTCACGATCGAGAAAGCGAATCTCCCGTATCCTCCGCCAGTCCCAAAAGACGTATGCGAAACGCCGGGGGTTCACCATTCGCATGTCGTTGCAGATGACTTCTGTTCCGAATGGTTTGTATGCCCACCACCAGGCCATCTCGGGGCCGTTGTCTGGGTCTTCCATTACCAGCGAGGGCCGGATTGCGGCAGCGAACTGCTCCCTCGTCATTTCCTCGTAGCGCGGCTTCCCAGCTTGCGGCGCCGGACTTTGGCCGTCGTGGCTGCTGTTGAGGATGGCGTTGAATGCATCGTTGGGCCAAACGTACAGGGTAGGCGGGAGGTAGGGGAGGCTAGGAGAATCGGGCGACAATGCGGACACGAGGTCCTCAAATTTATCAGGGGAGCCAGAGTCGGCCTGGTAGAGGAAGTTGAGACCGTAAGAGAGTAGCCGGTGCTGATATTGAAACCATGACCAGAGCTGAGAAGAAGTACTGGGTGGCTCGAAGTTGGGGTTTCCCTTTAGAAGGTCCGTGAGAACTGTTTTTCGGTCAGATAATGGCTTCCTCACATGAAACAGCAAGGGCCAAAGAAAAACAGGGGGAGGGCTTACGTGGACGGATGATCTCGGCAGTGAGGAAATCCTTCAACGACACTATCTGCTCCAGCTCCCATGGGGTGAGCCACCGAAAGAAGTTTTCAATCTGACAAGAAATGGCCTGCTTGAAGAAAAGAATCTCTTTGGGCTCCTTCCAAAGGTTGCAGTACACCTCGAAGCGATACAATGTTCGCTTGAAGCGGGCAACCTCAAGAGAGGATACGGGAATCAGGGGTGCTTGGGACACCGGCTCCAGCCAGTGTCGGGACTCCCAATACAAATTGTTCATTGCAAAGGAAATGAACTTTCTGGCAAGGTGTTTGACGGACCGATGTAGCGTTAGCATGGATTTGATGTCTTGAATCGACAGACGGACGGGGAGAGATGCTCTTCGAGCCAGGTAGGAGCTCGAGAAGGACGAGAGGGCCCTGGGTATCTCGGTGCCGAAAAGGAAAACTTTGGGGTCCGTCGGGCCGACCTTGGATGATTCCAGCGCCGCGAGCGCTTCTGGAAATAAATCAGGGCCGACCTCATTCTGAAGGACAAGGACAAGCGCCACGTCGGCACAAGCGTGGAGCTGTTTCGATACAAGCGACACTCGAAGGAGGGATCGGATGTTGGGGAGGTATGACAAAATCCGAGTCCAAAGCTCATTTGGCATAAAGGGGAGCTCACGATCCATGACCCCAATGACTTGTGCTCCATCGTTGACAGATGCGTCATTTTCGATTCCCTGGAGTGCCCATAATCCCTCCGACGGCCCCTCATGACCTTCGCCCTCTCCGCTCGGAGGCGATGCCTCTACCATATTCGCCGATATAACTGAACTGCTGGGAAATCTAGCAACGATGTCACACAAACCCGGATTGAACGGAGTTTTGTCGCCGAGCGGGTGTCATTCGGTCGTTGTGTCTCTCGAGAGTCTAGACCTTTCGCCCACGAGATCAGGGCGGTGATGTCAGAGGCGAAGGGCCCAGTGTCACCGCATCTGAGCAGCTTTGCCTCCTTCTTCGCGAGAATGACGTGCCGTGCTGTCCGGACCTTGTCCCACTCCACCGGGACCTGAAGACATGGGCCTTTAGGAAACTGGGTGGTCTTGAAGTCAGACCACCATGCCATCAGTAGCTCTGCAAGCTGAAGCAGAGCCGACGCCGACTCGGCGGCGCCTTAGGTGACTTGTGTAACAAGTGGCTAAAAGTCGGGTAAACTAGCATGGATGCCGGTTTCCTGGCCTAAATATTTAAAATGGTGTACCTAGACCAATTAGTTTACCCGAAGATAATACTGACCAATGAAATCTACAGGCACGCCCTGGTTCCTTGTCAATTCGCGTCCCGAAGGCTGGAGCTTCATTTTTCGCAACGTACCAGCCTTGGCTTCATCGGCATCCTTTGTTGCAACACTATCCATCGATCGCGACAGAGAGTCCTATTCAAGATGGGCAAGAGAAAGAGAAAGTACCCGAATATCGACGATGTTCTCGCTCGACCGTGGTGCTACTACTGCGAGCGCGACTTTGAAGATCTCAAGCTTCTAATCTCACATCAAAAAGCCAAGCATTTCAAATGCGAAGCATGCGGTCGGAGACTCAATACTGCTGGTGGTAAGTTCAGCCTCATGCACGTTTCAGGTATTGGCTTGTGCTGATGGAATATCTATAGGTCTTGCAGTGCATATGAATCAAGTCCACAAGGAGACTCTGAGCCAAGTCGAGAATGCGTTGCCTAATCGACAAGGCCTCGATGTCGAAATCTTCGGCATGGAGGGGATACCGCAAGACATCCTCGACCAGCACAAGCACCGGATTGCCCAGAATTTCTTCCAGGCACAGGAAGACCGCCGCATGGCCACTGGTAACCCCACACCCGGTGGAGATGGGTTGCCGCGAAAGAAGATCAAGTACGAGACACCAGAGGAACTAAAAAGGCGGTTCAACGAGTGGCGAGAGAAGAGGAATGCTGCAAGAGCTTCCGGCGTTGATGGGGGAGCAGCTCCCAACGCTGCCGCTAACTACGTAAGTATACCAGCGTGTCTCCTGTCTGAATCGCAAGCTGACATGACGCAGCCGCCGCAGCAGTTCCCGGCAGCCCAAGCACCCTACGCAGATCCTCAGTATAGCCAGCCTGGCTTCTCACCGCAAGGGTCACAGCAACCTTTCGCCCCCCAAACCTTCCCCGCATACTCTGCCTCGTCTCTCCCTCCCCGACCTGGCGCGTCTGCGCCAACGCCGACCGGCCTGCCACAGCGACCCACGTACCAGGGCGGATTCTGGAACGGCAGTGGAGCGCCGCCGGCTGGCGCATCTGGCGAGGAGCAAGCAGCAGCTGCCCCTGCTCCAGGCGACGACATTGATCAGCTCATTCGGATGGCAGAGGCGGGCATCAGGCCCAAGAAGGGAGAGGGTGAAGAGGCGGCTGCCCCGGCGCCGGAGAAGAAGTCTAAGAAGGAAAAGCAGAGGATGGTATACCATGATGCTGACGTCAGCCCCGAAGAGAGGATGCTTCAGTTGCCCAAGTACAGATTTCAGGAATGAGATGGACCGGAGAGTTAGAAAGAGTTCGATTTGATTTCAGCGACGTATTGGTCTCATGTCTACGTCCGTGCGATCCCAAGCGACGATCTATCTCGTACGCAATCCCCAGATTTTTGGGGGTGTCGCGAAGGAATATCTTCGGGCCACTGGCGCATCGCATGTTTGCGGCGGAGATTGAAGACGACGAATGCAGGCACTACTCATGTCCTTGTAACAACATAGAGAATTATGTTTCAGCATCTCAAAAATCCGCGCACAGGTTCACAAGCCTCCATGGAAGTTGAGCTGGGCTTTCCGCAGTCCGCCTCCAATCTGGTAATTTCATTTACCGGGCTCTCAGGGACAAAAATATTTTCTCCACGTATCATTGGGCTTTGAAGTTATCTTTAGCATTGGGCTTTGAAGTTATCTTTAGGCACAGTAGGTAAGGGAAAGCCTTCTGAGATTCAGGACCCTGTCTCACTCTATAGATCGCAGTAGTCTTCATCATCCATCGGACTAGCTGGAAGTGATTTTGCAGAGGACTATCCCGCGACCAGCGGCACGTTAATTGCCCACCGCCCAAATATGTTTCGTCCAGCGGAAAGCCGTGGGTACCTTGCTGCTTGCAGTAACGAAACCACGAGGTCGCCGCGGATAAATGCAAGTCTCTGAGGATCCCCACCCTGGTGGTGACGGCCTGGCACTTGTCTCCTCCCGGTATTCCGATTCCGCCCTTCCATAAGTTTTCCCATCTTATTAGCGGTTGCTTCTTTGCCAGTTTTGCGCACATGGCCCGCTCTCTCACCATGCATCTCGCTGTTCCAGCAGGCGGCGAGGCGCGTGTAATTGGGGAAGTGCCCCCGAAGCGACCCAAAAAAGTTGTTCCGCTCCGCGCAGACAGTGCCGCCAATTTGGAGCAATTTGGAGAATATAGTGGCTTCACACTGTCGCATCGTTTTCTCCGCGCTGCATTCTGTCGAGTCGCGTCTCACCTGCGAACCCAAACACGTCTTAGCACGTTAGAATGGGACGTGTGAACTAAAATGGCCTTTTTTTCAATTGTGAGAAAGCAAGAGCTTTGTGTGATCTCTTCCCAAAGGAGCGTCACACCGGCCGAGGAAAGTTATACACTTTCAGGGGGGTTTTGAGCGCTCTAGGACGGCATTCGGGTGCGGGGAATTGTGGAGAACTGGGGAGGAAAGCCGGAGACTAGACTCTAGTGCCGGGAACCGCTTTTCCACTGGTGGAATAACGGCTTTGCCTTCCACCGCCAAGTCTGATCTGGCTCTGCCCAAAGTTGACGATGCCAATTGCTCGGCCCTTTACCCGCCGACAGAACCGCAATGAATCAACGATCACCTTCCGGGCCCTACTTTCCAGTCTCTCTTCAAGAATCTTGCCAATGCCATGCCGCATGCGACCTTGCCTAGCGACCGGGTCAATCCCCATTGCCTGGTACTGATGATGCCACCGTCCTCCGAGGCCTGCCGCTACCCTCAAGTTTAGCATGTAGCCTTCGAATTAACCCAGGAATTTCCAGCTTTTCCCGTCACGGCCGCGGCTTGGCATCATAAACACGACATCGGAACGACTGGACAATGTGTTTATTCGACTTGACGCGGGAAGGACTGGGGCGTTAATCTGGATGCTCCCCGCTCAGATGGAGCGTGTCCGTCTGAAGCGGGTCCCAGATGGGAATGATGGGAAGCTATCCACTATGGGGACGGATGCAATCATCCTCAGTGCCTGGAAGATATAAGCAGCCTTGTCGCAATTCGAGATGCAGGGCGAAGGTTCCCTGGATTTTTCTCTCCTCCCATCCCTCTGTTCGCGAGGTTGAACCAAGTCTACGGGTCGAAGGCTCAAATCAGTGCCCACGCTGACGAGCTCGAATCACGGGATCTGCGACCTTCCTTGATCCCCAAGCGTTGTAGCAAGCATGGCGCCTACAAGCTTCAAGTCCCTCGCCTTCGCGGGCCTCGCGGGTCTCGCGCCGCTGGTATCCGGCCTCGGCCAGAAGAAGATCATCTCCTTCGAGGGGGCCGATGGAGCCTTCCAGCTGGCCGGCGGTGATGTCGCCAGCGGGCAGATTCTCGTTTCGGCTGACGACTTCTGGGGCGTGGTCCGCGCTGCCGGCGATCTCGCCGCCGACTTCGGTCGGGTCACTGGCAAAAACTTTACCCTCAGCAGTGGGGAGTCGGCGGCCGCGCCCGTTGAGTATACTTTTTCGCCGGTTGACGTTTCGGACAACACGGATGTGAGTTCTACTTTTCCGTATGAGTTGGATGCTCTGGACTTCTAAGTTTCCCGCCTTTCCTTCTGAGGGTGACGGTATGCGCCCCATTGGCGGATGAATTGCCCCGCCGCGCATGAGAGGCCGCAAGGTGCGCATGCCTTGCAGGACATCCGCAGCTGGGGTGGGACGGCATCGGCTTTCCGGCGACCATCAAGCTCAAGCTTGGTTCCCGCTTCGGCTAAATTTTTATGAGAGCATTTGGAGCTCATTCCAGATCAAAATTAGAAGAGCTAACAAGAGCCTAGTATCGAACCACTGCCGAGAAATCGTTCAAAGGTCCAAAGTTTTCGGATCCCGATGCCGCCAGCACCGTAATAATTGCCGGAACAGTGGGCAAGTCCAAGATTATCGATGACCTCGTCAAGGCCGGCAAGATTGATGTTTCCGAAATCAAGGGGAAATGGGAGGCCTTTGTGAGCACCTTGGTCCAAAGCCCTGTTGAAGGCTGTGCCAAGGCCCTCGTCATTGCTGGAAGCGACCCCCGAGGAAGCATCTACGGTATCTACGACGTCAGCGAGCAGATTGGTGTCAGTCCCTGGTACTTTTTCGCCGATGTCCCGTCAAAGCAGCACAAGGACATTTACGTGCTCCCCGGTACCAAAGTCCAGCCTTCGCCGTCCATTAAATACCGAGGTATTTTTTTGAACGACGAGCAGCCCGGCCTCACCAACTGGGTCGCGAAGAACTGGGGCGAAGCGTGGAACGGCGCGGCAAACTACAACCATGAGTTCTACGCCCTGGTGGCCGAGCTGCTCCTCCGGCTCCGCGCCAACTACCTCTGGCCTGCTATCTGGGGCACCATCATATACGTCGACGATCCGCTCAACCAGCCTCTCCTGGACGCCTATGAGATCGTTCTAGGCTCGTCACATACGGAGCCCCTTATGCGCGCGCAGAACGAATTCGGCACTTTCTACAAGGGACCCTGGGCGTACAACCTCAATAACGGCACCATCGACTCCTATTTCCGCTATGGTGCCGAGCGTGCCAAGCCGTACGCGCGAAATAGCCTGTGGACCATGGCCATGCGCGGCACAGGTGACACTGAGATCAACAACGGCCTTGGTCTGCCAGCTCTTCTGAAGATGTTGGAGGAGCTCGTTCACAACCAGCGAGCCATCATTGCCGATGTCCTCGACACCGACATTGATACCGTGCCTCAAATGTGGTGTCTTTATAAAGAGGTGCAGAGCTATCAGGAGAAGGGCCTCGAGGTTCCTGAGAGCATTACGCTGCTGTGGTCCGATGACAACTGGGGCAACATTCGTCGCATGCCGCTTGCCAATGAGACCGAAAGGTCCGGCGGTGCGGGTGTCTACTACCACTTCGACTATGTCGGCGACCCGCGGGATTACAAGTGGATCAACACGATCCAACTCGAGAAGACGGCCGAGCAGCTATACATGGCTTATGCCCGCCAGGCCGACCGTATTTGGATCGTCAACGTTGGCGACCTCAAGCCTCTCGAACTCCCCATCTCTCATTTCATGGATCTTGCCTACGACGCCGACCGGTGGGGCGTAGACTCGACCAGCGACTGGCTCACTGCTTGGGCTGGGCGCGAGTTTGGTGACGACAAGGCGGAGAAGATTGCCGACCTCATGACGCGGTACGGCATGTATGCGGGCCGCCGCAAGTACGAGCTGATTCAGCCGGACACGTACAGCGTCATCAACTACAATGAGGGCGATGCGATTCTGGCGCAGTGGGCGTCCCTGAAGAAGGATGCAGATGCCATCTACCAGACGCTCGATGCCGCGCACAAGCCGGCTTTCTTCGAGATGATCCTCCACCCCGTCACCGGCGGCGAGATTGTCAACAAGATTTACATCACGGCCGCGAAGAATGCACTGTATGCCGGCCAGAAGAGGAATGCAGCCAACGATTTGGTCGAGTTGGCCCAGAGCTTGCTGGAAGATGACGCAAAGCTGACGGCCGAGTGGGATGCACTCCTGGACGGGAAGTGGGAGCACCTGATGGACCAAACCCACATCGGCTACGACAGCTACTGGCAACAGCCGATGCGCAACACGCTCCCCCCCATGCAGTATGTGCAGGAATCCGTCGCCTCCATTGCCGGCCATGTCGGTGTCGGTGTCGAGGGCTCCAACGGTACCGTGCCCGGCGACGACCAGTGGCACGGCAACTCGGGCAACGATCTCACCACCCCGCCCATGGACCCCTACGGACCTACTACGCGCTTCTTTGAAGTCTTTGCCCGAGGCACCCAGACCTGCAAGTGGAGCGCGTCCCCGGAGAAGAGCTTCATCAAGCTGTCGCAGACGACCGGCACCATCGGGCCCGACGGCGAGGACACGCGCGTCCAAATCAGCATCGACTGGGCCAGCGTTCCCGACGGCACCACCGCCACCTTCTACATCAATGTCACGTCTCCCTGCCGAGGTTCCGATAAGTTTGCCTACCGCGAGCCGCGCGTGCTCGTTCCCGTCGTGAAACGAGCCGTCCCTGCCGACTTCAAGGGCTTCGTCGAGTCCGACGGCGTCGTTTCCATTGAAGGCCCGCACTACTCGAAAATTGTTGCTGGCTCGTCGGGGGGCAACATCACCTACCACACCTTTGAGAACTATGGTCGCACGCTCGGAGGCGTCGGCCTCTACCCGCCTGCCACCGAGAAGCTGTCGGTCGGCCAGGGCCCGGCGCTCGAGTACAATTTGTACTTCTTCAGCAACGCGACCGCCAACGTGACGCTCTTCCTCTCCCCGTCGCACAACTACCTGGGCGACGGCAACCCGCTAGAGTACGCCGTGGCTCTCTTCCGCGCCGGGTCGGAGCCGTCTTCCTCGAGCATCAAGTCGGTCCGGCCCGTCGGCCCCACCGAGGGCACGCAGATGCCGGACGGGTGGAAGGGCGCCGTCGCGGACGCGGTCTGGGGCGTTTCGGGCAAGAACACCGAGTCGTCGTTCCAGCTTGGCGGCCCCGGTGCCTACACCCTCCGCATCTGGGCGCTGCTCCCCAGCATTGTTGTCCAGAAGGTCGTCGTCAACACGGGCGGCCTCCGGAAGTCGTACCTCGGTCCTCCCGAGAGCTTCCTGGTGGGCAGGGACGCGATGGGCGACTATGACCAGCAGAGCTTCATGAGCGCTCCGGGTACTTTGGGCAGCGTCAAGTTGGAGGCCAGCCTAGGGATGAAGGAGGAAGATAGCAGTGCCGTCCGTGTCAGGAGTGGTGTTTGGATGGCGACTCTGGGTGTTGTGGCTGTGTTGATGATGTAAGTTTGTGGGGAATAAAAAGTGGGTTTGTAAATACTCTGAGCAAGCGGGCTCTGTTTTTCTTCTAATTTTAATTTACTTCTCTTATCCTCCATCTGAAACACGTGTTGGAAGCGAATTCCGATGTGAGAAAACTTTGCGGAGAGGCTGCCATTGTGAACATAGACTTTGGGGTAGCGACTTAAGTGAGATGGAGGCCAATGTTAGGACAGAAGTTAAGACTACGGGCAACTTTTCAACCAAGATGGGGTTACTAGAGATGGAATTCGGTGATGTTACAGGAATTGCCCCTCTCTAGTTTTTAACCAGTAATATTAGGAGAAGCCTCCAGGCTCTAAATATAGGATTATAGTAGGTATACGTATGCTATGAACAAGAATATAGCTCATTCCGTCCCCCTAAGGGCTCCTCACGGGCAACCATAGACTATTTTTGAAGCTTGAAAATGGAAAGTCGTTTCTTTAGATCCATAGAGGTTCTTCTGGTCCTCTACGCTAGGGTATGATCAGTTAAAATAGCGTGTTGAGTGACCAAGGCCGTGAGGCATTACAAAGATCTTCGAGACTATTAGGCCGTCGAACTCGTCGAGATGCCAGCAAACAGGGGTCTACAGAACCCTCCAATTTACGGGTGCAAGAAGGGCCAGAGCCAATCGAAGGCTTGGCACATAGATCCGATGCGGCGGCACCAAGGTTAGCCGCAGGCCAGAAAACCTTTGAGAATGACGAGGCGTGGGGAAGGTATGACTGTGGTCGCAGCAGAGGATTCAAACCACGATTGAGAAACTTGACGAAAATGGCAGATTGTGCGAAGTAATCTGGAAGGCATGTCCACGGTTACTCTGAGGGTAAGTACGCGTACAAAATCCCGAGTAAAAGAACTTCTTCTCTTCATTCAAATTAAAGTCTACCTCCTTTTTGAACAGTCCCATGGGAGGCAAAAATCTAAATCGCCTTGGCTGCAATTGAAGAGTCTCACAACATGTGATGGGTGGCTCAGCTTGCAATCTTTCCTGCCTGCAACCTTTGCCGTGGTAGGTACACTCGCTTTAACCACCCCTTACCTTCTTAAAACTATAGAAGAATGCTGGACTTAATTCTCCAGATCTTATTTTCAGTCGATTTCGTCCATTTAGGATGCCTGGGATGATCCACTGGGAGAGGCTGCTCTCTCAGCACCAGGGCCTAAGGCGGAGAGTGGATAATAGTGTCTAAATCACTCAACTTCCCCGTATCTCTTTGGGGCAACCATTTTGTGCGCTGTGGCAACATGGAGGGTGGTTAGCTTTATATAAGATTCTTCACGGATTTGCAAGAGCACAGCACCTCCCCACCGTAAATATATACTCTCACAAACAACTAAGAAATTTTGCTAGTCCTAAAAATACCCTACCCGATTTCTGCCAGACGGCAAGGTCTGGTGAATAAGTAGAAGCACGTGACTTTAGTGACTTGTTTTTCGCCAGCGACGGTTCCCGCCGCGCCATCTCATCAACACCAGTTCTTCATCCTTCAAGATCCGCAGCGATACAGACGACAAGACGCCATCATATCCGAACCATTTCATACCAGTGAATTGCGCAGCTACGAGATGAAGCGACTTGTGGCGAAATTTACGAGCTCGGCCACAGCCGCCGAAAAACCAAGAGGGGTAGAAGATCAGAAAGCTGTCGATCGAGAGTCGAAAAATCCTACGCCCAAGCCGAGTGCGGGGCATCAGAGCAGCAGTAGCGGGCTCGAGAGACTTCCGCCCGAAGTTCGGCGCCATATTCTTTCCATTCTGGATCTCCCCCGACTAAAGGTGCTCATCCTCGCCTCCCCGACCTTCCACCGACAGTACCTTCTCGACCGCAGGTATCTCCTCTGTAAAAGCCTCGAGGAGACATTAGGCAGCGTGGCTGTTGACGCCTACGCTGTCCATATGTCCGAGACTCAAGGCAGAGATGCGAAGCAGAACATTCCTGGACTCCTGAAGTTAGAGTATGCCATACCGCGATCACTCTCCATTACTATGGACAAAGCCTTGAGCATGGTCATCTTCTACTTTCATTCTGTGAAGCCCGTTGTTGACCACTACGCTCGCTGCATTATCGACAATCTAGACAATCTGGCCAAGGAAGCGGGGCGGAGAACTCAAGGTCATCGCCAGGAAATTACCAGAACGGAGGCGATGCGATTGACACGGGCGGCATATCGCTTCCAGCTGCTCTGTCAGGTCGCTGACCCTGTTGATAATGCTATCAGGCTATCCCGAGAGCGCACCGTGGAGGCTTTTCTCAATACGCTTGAACCATGGGAGATTGAGGAGCTCTTCTCATTCTATCAGTTTGTCGGTGGCGTATACGACAGAATTCTCGACAATATCCGGTGGGATCTGCACCAGTCCAACTCCAAGTTTGACGATCAAAGCAGGCCTCCTACTCCAGAGGGGGCTTTCAACTTAGATATCTCAGGTGAAGCCGCCAGATGCGTCACGACAAATATGTGTCTAATGCTCGAATAGTGGAGAGGGACAGTTATCTTGAAGGATTAACATTACGTGGTCTCCCCCTGTTGAACACAGTCCTTTTCAGAATTAAGGACCACCAACATCTCGTCTCCACGATCCAGCAGCACATGGTCAGCTCATACATCCCGTTCAATGCGGCCGAGGGGGTCCTTGGCGAAACACAACAGGCCCTG
>Ga0247774_1001199_pt1 | contig 13159 bp, 8 predicted proteins | sample UWRJL001104B6_FD_179933 | JGI IMG/M metagenome (GOLD analysis project Ga0247774, IMG submission 179933) | Plant litter microbial communities from Arlington Agricultural Research Station in Wisconsin, United States - UWRJ-L001-104B-6 | ecosystem: Environmental > Terrestrial > Plant litter >... | reverse complement strand
GTTTCGGCAGTGCTTATGCTTCCACGCTCGGGCGGCGCCAGCCGCCCGCGGGACTCGACAATTCACTGGTCATCGAAGCCGGTTTTGCCGCCGACGTCGGCGCGGCGATCACGAATCGCCTGGGACGCAGCGTGCCGAATCTCGCCACGCGCGTGGCAAAACGCCTGCAGATCCGAACCGAGGAGGCGGTCACTCAGGCCGCTGCCGATCATGTCGCTCAGGCCGATGTCGTCATCGGCAGCTATCACGTGGCGAGCGCCGCGTTCACGCGGGCCCGCGCGCTCGGTCGCAGGACGATTCTGAATTACCCGATCGCACATCATCGCTGGCAGTACCGCTTCTACGCGGAACAGGCGCGGCGCGAACCGGCGTTTGCCGCTGCGCTACCCGACTTCGGCACGGATGCGGACCGCGAACGCCACGCAAATCTGCTGGATGGCGAGATCGCGCTCGCAGACCTGATCCTCGTCGGCTCGCACTTCGTGCGCGACACGTTCATCAGCGAAGGCATTCCGGCCGAGCGGCTGCAGGTGATTCCCTATGGCGCCGACTCGCAGCGTTTCACGCCGTTGGCGCAGCCGAAGCCCGGCGCCTCGCCGTTTCGAGCCCTGTTCGTCGGCCAGCTCGGCGAGCGCAAGGGCATCAGTTATCTGCTGAAGGCGTATCAGGCCTTTCGCAAAGCCGATACCGAGCTGCACCTGGTCGGCGATTACGTTCGCGGCAGCGATGTTTACGCGCCGTACCGAAGCCTCTATCGGCACACGCAGAACGTGCCACAGAAACTGCTGCCCGATCTCATGCGGTCGGCGGACGTGTTCGTGTTCCCGACGCTCGTCGAAGGCATGCCGATGGTGGTGCTCGAGGCGATGGCGTGCGGGCTGCCGGTGATCGTCACGCCGAACGGGCCAGCCGAAGTCGTCCGCGATGGCGTCGATGGCTTCGTGATTCCGTGCGGGGATACGCAGGCGCTCGTCGATCGGCTCGAACGCCTGTATCGCGACCATGACCTGCGACTGCAAATGGGCCGAAACGCGCGACAGCAGGCGGAGCGATGGCCGTGGGCGCGCTACGCGCGAGTGGCCGCCGACGTCGTCCTCGGCGCGCCGGCAACCGATCAGGAGCGCGCGGCGTGAAAGTCGTGCTGATCGCGAACTACGCCGCGGATCGGCAGGAAAGCATGCTTCGTTACGCTTGCTTGCTTCGCGACGGCCTCGCGATGGCCGGGCATGAAGTGACGCTCACTGCCCCTCGGCAGACCTTCCGGCAAGCCGGTCCGCAGGGGTTGCCGAAATGGATCGGCTACATCGACAAATATCTGCTCAGCCCGCGCGAGCTCGAACGCGCAGCGCGCGGAGCGGATGTCGTGCACGTGTGCGATCACGCGAACTCGGTGTACGTGCCGGCGAAATCGACGATTCCTTACGTCGCTACCTGCCATGACCTGCTCGCGGTTCGCGGCGCCCTGGGCGAAGACACGGATTCGCCGGCTAGTTTCATGGGCGTTCACCTGCAGAGAGCGATCGTCGCGGGTCTGCATCGTGCGCACGCAGTTGCCTGCGTGTCGCAAGCGACGCTGAAAGACGTGCAGCGATTGTTGAACGGCTACTCCGGCAAGCTCGCGGTGGTGCCGAATGCCGTGAACTATCCCTATCGCAGGCTGGACGTCGAAACCGTTCAGTCGAGGCTCGAGGCCGTCGAGGCGCTGCGTACGTCCGAGCCTTACGTCCTGCACGTGGGATCCAATCTTCGGCGCAAGAATCGAGGCTGCGTGCTGCGCGCGTTCGCGGCCGCAACGAACTGGGATGGGCTGCTGGTGATTGCCGGCACGCCGCTCGACGACGAATTGCGTGACCTCGCGACCCGGCTCGGGTTGCTGAATCGCATCGTCGAAGTGGAGCGTCCCGATAACGAAACGCTCGAGGCACTCTACAACGGCGCGCTCGCGATGCTGTTTCCCTCTCATTTCGAAGGCTTCGGCTGGCCGCTCATCGAAGCGCAGGCGTGTGGATGCCCGGTGATCTGCAGCGACCGCGAGCCCATGCCGGAGGTCACGGGAAACGCCGCCATTCTCTGCGACGCCGACGATGCTCCCGCCTTTGCGCGCGCCATCGTCGAGCTCGCGGAGAATGATTCACGCCGCACCCAGCTCGTCGCCGAGGGTCTGCAGAACGCGGCACGCTACGACACTGCGACGATGACGCGGCGGTTCGTCGAGCTCTACGAGCAGATCGCGGGCGCGTGAGGCGTCACAAAACCCGACTCGTTTCGTCACATTCGGAGGCTACGGTGATGGGTCAGTTCCCTGCGCCTCTGAAGGTGTACCGCGATGACGTCGATCTCCCGCCGCGATGTGATGAAGCTGGGATCGGGTGCCGGCCTGGCAACGGCCGGTTCGTCGATGCTCATGTGCACCACGGCCTTGATGGGATCATCGGCCGCCGTCGCGGCTGTGGGCGACGACACCTCTACCCCTTTGGGCCGGCTGAAAGTGGCGGCGCGCGATTCGCGCCAACCCGTTCGGTCGTACGATCCGCTCATCGTCACGCAGGGTCAGCAGAATTCCGCGTCGCCTGTCATGGGTGCGGGCGCTGTCGTCTATCCCACACCGCGCGGTTCTGCGGTGAATCCGAATCCGGTCACGCTCGCGGACCTGCCGCAGGTCTGGGGTTTTCGTCGCGATACCTGGACCCGCCAGACCGGCGCCGGCTACATCGGTGCAACGATTCCCGGCTACGGCAGCTGGTATGTACCGATCGCCAGGGTCCATCGCGCCCAGACGAAGACCAGCAACATCACGTGCGGGCTGCATTTCACGCTGACCGGCCAGGCGTTCGAAGTGCTGTTCGCCGGCACGGATGCGCGGATCACGCTGGTGGTCGACGGCAAGTACATGGCCTATCAGAACATCGCCACCACTTCGAGCGGCGCGCCGCTCTCGAACTACAACTGTTTCACGCGCTTCGATTTCGGCTACCGCGCCACGCGCCGCATCTCGCTCTATGGATGGAGCACGCAGGGCGCGTGTGCGCTGGCCATCGCGCCCGGCGACCAGATCGAGCCCTGGGTGCGATCGACATCGCCCTCGATGTGCGTGATGGCGGATTCCTACGGTGGCGCGCGTGGCGCGAACTGGAACATGGGCGGGCCATTCTTCGAAGCGGCCGCGGCGCTGGGAATACCCCATATCGATCTCAATGCGATCGGCGGCACGGGCTACGCGCCGAACAACACGAACGACGAAACGCGGCAGCCAGGCAACGCGTTTGGCCCGCGTCTTCCGGACAGCGTGAACGCGGCGCCGGATCTGTTCTTCACTGCCGGCGGCATCAACGACAACAATTCCTTCGCGGCGCCTCCGCTCTACAACTCGGCGGCGCAGGCGCTCGCGAGCTTCAACAACGCGGTGTACGGGTATTACCGCAGCGTGCGTGCGTCGCTGCCGAATTCGGTTCTGGCGGCGATGGGGCCGTGGGCGCCAAGAGAATCCATTCCGCCGAATCCGGTCGAGCTGTCGAAACTGCAGACGATTCGTGCGGCGCTTCAGTCCGTGGGAGGTCCGTGGATCTTTCTCGACAACCTGAATGGCGGCTGGTCCAACAGCGCCGGCGCGAGCTCGCCGGCAACCGGGCGCGGTTGGCAGACCGGCACGGGCAAGCTCGATGCACCACACGGTGATGGCAACGCCGACATCTACATTTCCGCGGACGGCACGCACCCTACGCTCGCGGGCTGCGCGTATCTGGGCGAGGTCCTGGCTTCCAATCTGCGGGCGGCACTGCTCGCGCTCTGAGCCTTCACGACAGGTCGAAGCATCGGCGTTGAAGACAATGATCGGCGCCGCGGCGCGCGGCGCTTTCGCGTTGGGCGCTGCTGCGCTGGTTGCCACAGTCGCCCTGGCAGATTCACGCACTCTCGAGCTTCCCGAAGCAGCGACGACGAGCGCCGGCGTTTTCGACTCCAGCGGCGCGCTCGTGCGCACGTTGTGGAGCGGCCGCAAGCTTCAGCCCGGGCCAGTGGCAATCGAGTGGGACGGCAGGACTGACGACGGCGACCGCGCCGAAGCGTCTGGCGCGCCGTTCATCGCGCGCATGCTCACGCACAACGTGCGCTACGTGTGGGAAGGCGTCGTCGGCAACACGTCGCGCGATCTCACTGGATCGACGATGCACCGTGCGTTCAATCCCATCAACGACATGACAATCGACGCGGCCGGCAACGCGTTCTACGTCGTGGGATACAACGAGCAGCAGCACGCGATCCATCGGTTTCAACTCGCCGACGTTCAGCGCCAGACTGGGCTTGCGCACGATGACTATCGGCGGGTATTCCGATACGCGGCCACGGATGACGAGCTCGTGTACGTCGCCAACATCGGTGTGCCAGCTACGGCAGGCAGCTTCTATCGCGAGCCGAAGAGTTTCGTCATCGCGCTTCGCGTGAACGATGGCACGGAATTCCGCTTCCCGGCCGGCGCGACTGAAATGCCGGACAGGCCCGGCAATCGCTGGCAGAGCGTGATCGACCGGGACTCCGAAGACATGCTCATCGGAGGCAGGTTCCGGCGCGCGCCGACCGGCCTCGCCGTGCAACGGCAGGGAAACACGCTCTTCGTCGCGCATGCGCCGATGAACGAAATTCGACTCTTCGACAAGCGCGCGGGCACGCTGACCGAGACGCTCACGGTGGATACGCCGGGTGAGATGGATGTGGGCCCGGACGATTCGCTGTGGGTGATCTGTCGAGTCGAAGGCAGGCCCGCATTGGTTCAGTACCGTCACGGCAATGACGGCTGGACCGTAGAAACGCGGATCACGGCAGGCCTGGTGGCGCCGGTGGCGATTGGCGTGTCGCCGGTCGATGGCAAAGTGGTGATCGCAGATGCCGGCACACATCAGGTGAAAGCGTTCGCGCCCGATGGCAGCGTTGCGTGGACTCTCGGCCTTGCGGGCGGCTATGCAGCCAACGGCCCAGCGGTTACGCCGGAGAAGTTCTCGCTTGCGCCGGGCCCTGCTTACATCGCCTTCCAGAAGGACGGCTCGTACTGGTTCGGCGATCCGGGAAACGCGCGCAACCTGCATTTCGTGGGTCGTACCTACAAAGAGCAGATCGCTTTCCTGCCGCACACGTACATCGCTGCCGTGGACATGCGCAGCCCGACGCGCGTCTTCGCAGGCTTTCTGGAATTTCGCGTCGATTACTCGAAGCCGCCGCGCGAAGGCTGGACGCTGGTGAGGAACTGGAGTGGGGGGCTCGATCACAGGTACTTCGGTGGCTTCGATGGCCTGCGTGCCGTGACCACGCTCGACAACGGGCGAACGTACGGTGTGCTGGCGCGTTCCGATATCCGAAACAGCGAAATCGTAGAGCTCACGCCACGCGGCATCAGGCCAATCGGTGCAACGCTCGAGCCCTCCACGAGATTGCAGGCTGACGGATCACTGCGCACTCACGTGCTTCGCGGGACGCAGCTGGCCGTTTACTCACGCGAGCTGGAAGTCCGCCTCGATGGCGGCAATCCGCAATGGCGCCCACCGCGGGAAATCGCGCGTATTGCGTCGGTGCGGCCGCGTGACCCGCATTGGCATGACGTGCCGATGGTGTCGGGCGTGAACGAGCCGAGCTATCCCATCACGTCGAGCGGCGTCGTCGTGTCGTTCAATCCCGGTACGTCGGAGGGATTTCATCTCGGCGGCATGCGGCCGGGCCGCGATCGCTGGCTGTGGCGCGCGAGCCCCTCCGGCACCTGGCAGGTCGACGCGCACGGAAACGTGCTCACGCTCGATGGCACCTATGAGCTGGGACGCAGTGTGAATTATCCGGCGAATGTCGCGCTGGCTGCGGGCCGGAACATTCTCTACGGCTATCACGGCGAGGGCTGGAACAACGGCCAGGCGAATCAGTGGATGCACTTCTACGATAACGGGCTGTTCATCGGCCAGTTCGGCCAGCCCGTGTATCCGGGACGCAATCGGGTGGACGCGCTCGCGGGCGCGGCCGGCAACGCGTTCAGTCCGCAGATCGTCGATGTGCACGGGCAGATGTTTCTCTGGCACAACGACGAGAGCGTGCATGGAGGGCTGCATCGCTGGCGCATCGACGGTGCAGAGGGCGTGAAAGTGCTGGAAACGCCGATCGACCTGCCCTCGTCGGCGGCGCGACGCCAGCGCTGAATCAGAGTGCCATCACGGCCTGATACACGTTTTGCGCGAGCCGGCCCGCAATGTATTCGGCGCCAACAGGCGAAGGATGAACGCCGTCGCGGCCGAGCATGACGTAGATGTTGTTGAGCTGATCCGCAGTCGCGCCGAGCGGCGCAAAGGATAACAGCGGGTACTGCCCGTTCGGATTGACCCCGGCGATAATCGTGGGTGTTCCCAGTTGCGCCGGCAAAATCTCGAAACGTGGATCGACAGTGATGGTCGGCAATCCGGCGCCATCGGTGTAGCCACTGCCCGGGCTCACCACCTGAATGCCTGTGATGGCTCCCGACGAATCGATGGTCGATTTCAAAAGCAGCCCGCTGCCGCTTCCGCCGGTCGCGAGGATGTCTGGCGCTTGCTGATATTGCCCGCCGTCCGCGAGCGGAATGCTCGCGATGCCGCCGAAACCGCCGCCACCACCACCATTCGTGTTGCCGGGCTTGTTCGTCGACGTTGTGCCCGGTGCAGGCGTGCCGCCGGTAAACCACTGCAGGTTCGTGACGTCGCCTGTCGCTCCCGAGGAGTTTAGCCAACCGGTGCCCATGAGCACGTCGACGTAAACCCAGGGTGCGGCGATCTGCTGAATCGACTTCTTGAAGAGGTCTGCCTTGTAGAGGAAGTCGCCGAGGCTGCTCGTGTTGGTGCCGGCATGCGCGACATACGTGGAATCGGACAGCGATGGGATCGGGCTGAACGGCGAAGTCACGACGATGAGCGCGTTCGGCTGCGCGGCCCGCAGGCCCTGAAGATAACCGAGCACGGCATTCTCGAACTCCGCGCGCGTGGGCCACGTGAGTGCGGAGCCGGCTACGACGTCGCCGTAATCGTTGAGTCCGGCCATCACGACGTAGATCGCGGACCCGTCGGCCGCGTGGGCGGGTAATCGATCGTTCAGGTTTCCCAGATTTCCACCGGAGTTCCAATAGCCGGTGCCGCCGATCGCATCGGTCATGACTTTGCGGATGCCGAGGCGCGAGCCGAGGCTCAGGGCGATCGCGGAGCCGTTGCCGAAATGGTTGGACGTGACCTGCTGGTACGAATCGCCGATGACGGTGATTTGCGGATCGTCTGCATCGCTCAGGGCCACGAGCGAATCGGCCTGGTCGATCTTGATGTACGCGATCTGGAGCGCGGTCTGGATCCAGATGTCGCGCTCACGGCGCGTGCCGAAGTCGATGCGGATGGTGCCGCCGTTCCAGCCGCCGAAGGCGCCGCGAGCGCTCGTCAGCACCACCGGTGGAATCAGTTTTCCGTCGACGATCAGAGTCTGCACGGTGGCAGCGGCGTCGGTGATGACGCCGGTGAGCTCGAGCACGGGTGCGTCGGTCTTGATTCGCAGCACCTGCGTGGATGCCACCGAGCGAGCGATGCCCTTGCACGTGTAGTTGCGCGTGAAGGTGAGGCACGGCATGCCGCCCACTTTGGGATTGCCGGGCAGCGAGGCGGTGTATTGGTTCGCGAGCGGTCTCGAGATGAGGGAGCTCGTGATGGGGTGGATCACGCCGGTCGGTAATGTTGTCGCAACGGGGTCGGATGTTTTGAGCACGCCGGCCCAGGTGATGGCCGGGATCTCCGTCGCAATGGGCGGCAGTACCTGGCTCGCTGTCGCGTGGTCGCGCAGGTAGTTCTGAAGCGCGACGACGTGCGGATCTTTCACCGGCGGATCGGGCTCCGGGTCGGCGGGCGGGTCAGGCTCGGGGTCGGCAGGTGGATCCGGTTCGGGATCCGCCGGTGGTGTCGGATCGACCGGCGGCGCGGGGTCGGTCGGCGGATTTGTCGGCGGCGTTGGCTCGGTTGGCGGATTCGGGTTTGCCGGTGGCGGCGGATTCTGTCCCTGGCTCTGCGGCTCGCTCGATCCGCCGCCACCGCCGCAGCCGGCAACCAACACAGTGGTCGTCGACGCCGCGGTCAGCTTCAGGAATTCACGACGCTCGATCAGCATGAACCCTGCGCGCCCTCAGTGCGCGGCGCGAGCCGCATGCGCAGCGCCACGCGAAACGAGCGCATCCAGCAACTCGTCCGCTACGACGGAAGGCGCAAAGCGCTGCTGAACACGAAGGTAAGCCGCATAACCTGCATTCACGGCCAGCGCCGGGCTATCGAGAAACGCCGCCATGAGCCGCGCCAGTTCCTGCTCATCGCCAGCAGCGAAAGAAGCGCAATCCTGCCCCGCAGTTTCCGCAAGCCCGCCGACTCGCGAAACGATGGATGCCACGCGCCGCGCAGCCGCCTCGAGCGGGATGTATCCCGCTGGCTCCTGAAAGCGCGACGGCATCACCACAGCGAGCGCGCCGTCGAGCAGACCCTGTACTGCCTGCGAATCGAGTCGCCCGTGAAAGCGGAAGCGAGCGGTGAGCCCGGCGGCTTCAACTCGCAACTGCATCGTTTCGAGGTCATCGCCGTCACCAACAACGTCGAGCAGGAGCTCGCGGCCGTCAGCAGCCAGCAACGCAGCGCTGGCAACCAGCGTGTCCCAGCCTTTTTCGCGCGTGACTCGCCCAATGAACACGAAGCGATGCGGATGATCGAGCGAGCCGCTCTCACGCGGCGGCAATCCGGCCGGCACGCGAATGGGATTTCTCAGCACACGTACTTCGCGAGGCAGCGCGCTCTGTTTCGCACAGAACCCGCTGCAGGCGCCGACGCGATCGACCATCAACGCCACGAGCGTGCGAAGCCCGAGCCGCCCGACAGATTGCACGAAGTACTTCGTTCCCGCGCCGAGCCTCATCAGATGACGCAGCTCCGCCGCCAGCCGTCGCCCGAAAGACATCGGCACGAACTGCCAGTGCACCGTCTGATACTGGGGATAGTGAAGCTTCAGCAACGTGCGTCGAAACAGCACGCGACCGGCCAGCGCCATCGTGAGGCTGTTCGAGTTCAGCATCACCGCATCGGCCCAGGAAACCGCGGCGATCTGCTCGCGCAACGAGGTTTCCTTCGTCGACAGCACGCGCACTTCCAGCCCCGGCCGCGCGCGCAGCTCGGGCAGCAGCTCGTTGATGGAGGTGAGCACCCCGCTGATCTCTCCAGCGCGGTGGGGATGCTGGACGAGAATCTTCATCCGGCCTGGGAGAGCTGGGCGTCTGCGTGCGTTGCCGTGATCAGCAGACATTCGCCGACGGCGTTGCGCGCGCCGGCGAGTTTCGCGAGAACGGTGGTCGCCGCACCGATCGTGTGACGGCGAATCGGCCCATCGAACGAGCCGACCGTGCTCATGCTCACTGCGCGCAGCCCGGCTTCTTCGAGCATGAACGGCACGAGCGACGGGAAGATCGGGCTGATGTGCCGCTGGAAACGATACTGGCGGGCGTCGAAGTAACGCAGCTGCCCGCGTAGCAGGAACTTGATGCGGCTCTGCCATTCCTCGACGTTCGGCGTCGACACGAGCAGCAGTCCGCCGGGATTCAGGAGCTTCCGCGCTTCCTGCAGGAACGCGATCGGGCTCGACAGGTGCTCGATGATCTCGATGGCCGTGATCACATCGAAGGTGCCGTCGAGCTGCGCGGCGAATGGGCGATCCAGGTCCACCGACAGGCACGGCACGTCTTTGAGCAGATAGCTCGACATTTCCCGCTCCACGCCGAGCAGGTCGTCGAAGCCAGCGTCCCGCAGTCGTGCGAGGAACGCGCCGGAACCGGACGCGAGATCGAGCAGTCGCGGACGGGCCGGGGCCCGGCTGCGCAATGCTTCGAGGGAAGCAGCGTGCACGCCAGGGGCGCATCGGATAGGCATACCGCGATAGGACTGCGCGCTTACGCGCCAGAGATTGTTCATCCCCACTGAAATAAAGGTGGCGAGTTACACGTGTATGACGAGCGATTCGACGAACGCGCGATAGATATCGCCTGGGTCGCGGCTCGGATGGGTTCGCCGCAGCCCGTCGAGCTTTGCGAAGGTCTCCACGTCGTGGAACCGCACGAGCAGGGGATGCGGCTCGGGCTCCGGCGTGGGCCCGTTTCTCAGCGCGTAGTCGTTGCGTGTGACGACGACCGGCAGCCCGTGGTCCAGCATCGCCGCGGCGGCACCGCTCTTGCCGATGAGCGCCCAGGGGCTCGTGGCGACGCCGAAGTCGAGCGCCAGCAGCGCGCGCGATACCTCGTCTGGCGGCAGCTCACCCAGCGCGTGCATTTCGACTCGGCCGCTGAAGTGCTGGCGGAGCGTGTTCCAGGCCGCCTCGCCCGCGCGGCCGGGGCGACCAATCTGTATGACAACCGTAGTTCGGTCGACGCGGCGAGACCACTCTACGCAGGCTTCGAGCCAGCGCGGGTCATTCCATTCAGGGTGGATCGAACCGAACACTCCCGCAAGCAATGAGGGTCGCGCCAGTCCGAGTCTTTCGACCAGCCAGTGCCGTGCTTCGGACGTGCTCATCCTCGTGTCGACCGGCACGTTGCCCGGAAGCGGTAACAACTTCGCACGAACGCCCGCGCGCCCGAGCAGCTCCCGATACACCTCATTGCTGGTGTGTACGCGATCCGGCGCCCAGCGCCGATTCGCGCGCAGGAGCAGGCGCTTCTGCAGCCGCCCCGTCATGCGCGAACGAAGATCGGCTGTGGTCGACTCGCCGATCCACAGCTCGTGAAACATCACGTGTCGCCTGCCGATACGTCCCAGCTTCTCGAACCTCTGCCCCGACTTCAGCAGCAGTCCGCGGCTCTCGTAGCCATAGCAGACCATCTGCAGGCTCACCCAGTCCGGCGCGAAGCGGCTGAGCGATTCCTCTGCCCACTCGATCCTGCCTTCATTCCACATGGCGAGCGGCAGGCGTGCGACCTCGAAACCTTCCTGCGATTCGATGCTGCTCACGGGCTCGCTCACGAACGGGTCCGCGAGCGCAAGCAGCTGGCAAATGTGACCTTCGCGTGTCAGGTGCCGGGCGAACTGGCGCACGTAGTCGCCCACGCCATCCCGGCCGGGCTCCAGTGAAATACACAGAAAAGAAACTCTCATCGGCCTGACATGCGCCTGTTGTTGAATGGGCAGCTTAACGAAACCACATGGCAACTCTTCGATCGGCGCGCATCCGATACGACGGCGGCTGTCATGAAACTGACATACGCCCACCGAAAGCTACCGCGGCTGTGCCGTCGATCCTATCCATCAATCCTGCCTGGCATGCCCGGACTGCGGTCTTGCTGAGCATGTGCCGCGTGCTCGTGGGCACAGCCACTCTGCAGGCACTCGCGCAATTTCTCGCGTTCGCGGCCGGGCTGATTGTCGTGCGTCACCTTCCCGTCGAGCAGTACGCGTATTACACGCTCGCTACGGCAGTACTCGGAATCGCGAGCACATTGTCAGACAGCGGAATGCGCAACGCTGTGATGGCACAAGGCGGGGCGGTATGGCAGCAGCGCACGGCGCTCGGCGGCGTCGTTGCGGCAGGGCTCGCAATTCGCCGTAAGGTCGCGACGGCGTGCGCGATCGTTCTGTGCCCGGTGCTCATCGGGCTGGTGATGCGCCAGGGCGGGCGGCTTCTCGAAGCAGTTTTGCTGTGTGTTGCGCTGGTGCCGGTATTTCTTGCCACGACGGCGTCGCCGTTACTCGAAGTGCCGCTGCGCCTTCATCAGCGGCTCAAAGCCTTGCAGTTCGCGCAGACAGCAGGCGGCGTGCTGCGGCTCGGCCTCGTGGCGGTTGTTTCTTTTTTCGTGCCCCACGCATGGCTCGTGGTGCTGAGCGCGTTCCTGCCGCAGTCCCTGCTCAACGACAGGATGCGCAAGGCCTCGACCGACATCGCCGACCTCGCTGCCGAACCCGACGACGTCACGCGTAAAAAAATCTCGCAACAAATCGCGCGTACTCTTCCCGGTACCGTCTATTACGTCTTCGTCAGCCAGCTGTCGGTACTGCTGATTTCGTTGTTCGGATCGACGGAAGGCACGGCGCAGGTCGGCGCGCTCGGCCGTCTCGCGCTGATCGTGTCGTTCCTGCTGGCCGTATTTCAGCTCGTGGCCATTCCGCGGTTCGCGCGATTTCCGGAGCAGGACCGCCGCGGGTTGACGCGCATCTATGTGCTGCTGCTGTCGGGAATTTCCGGCGCGGCAGGTTTCGCGGTGCTGATCGCGTGGCTCATGCCACACGCGGTGTTGTTCCTGCTCGGAGCAAAGTATTCCTCGCTCACGTCCGAAGTGGTCCTCGCAGTGGCGGCCGGCGCGCTGTCGGTGATTTCGAGTGCGGCCGGAACGCTCTCGGCCGTGCGCGGCGTCGTCGTGTCGCCGTTCGTTTCGATTCCGCCGAGCATCGCGGTTCAAATCTTGCTGATCGCGCTGCTGCCGCTCGACTCGGTCGCGTCGATGTTCATCCTGAGCCTTGCAGTCAGCGCGGTACAGGCAACTGCCTACGTCTGGAATTTCGTACGCTGGTTACGACGGTGTTGAGCAGGGATTCGAATGGCTGTCAGGATTCATTACTTCAAGTCGGATCCGCCGAACTTCGGGGATGAGCTGAATGTGCTCGTGTGGCCCGCGCTCATCCCCGAGCTGCGCGCCACGGACCAGGATATCGTGCTCGTCGGCATCGGCTCGATTCTCGACGATACGGTGCCGGCCGACGGGCCAGTCGTCGTGCTGGGCACGGGCGCCGGGCTTGCGCCGCTGCCATCGGGACTGCACGACGGAAGCATTCGTGTGCTGGCCCTGCGTGGGCCTCTCACAGCCGCGTTGGCCGGCTTGCCGCGCGATCTTGCGATTACGGACTCCGCGATTCTGCTGCGTGCGATCTACCCAGGCCTGGTGCGAACACGCGAGTCGCGCGGGAAAGGGCCGATCCTGTTCATGCCTCATTTCTCCACGGTCAACGATGCCGGCTGGCAACGCGCCTGTGCACGTGCCGGGATCGAGATGGTGGATCCCCGCGATCCGTGCAAAGCCGTGCTCCGGAAGATTGCCTCTGCTCGGCTCGTGATCGCAGAAGCCATGCACGGCGCGATCGTCGCAGACGCATTTGGAGTGCCGTGGGTG
>Ga0247774_1001198_pt1 | contig 13161 bp, 10 predicted proteins | sample UWRJL001104B6_FD_179933 | JGI IMG/M metagenome (GOLD analysis project Ga0247774, IMG submission 179933) | Plant litter microbial communities from Arlington Agricultural Research Station in Wisconsin, United States - UWRJ-L001-104B-6 | ecosystem: Environmental > Terrestrial > Plant litter >... | reverse complement strand
CTCACGGCGGAAATCGGCGTTGGCGGAATGGGCGAGGTGTATCGCGCACGTCGCGTCGACGAGGAGTATCAGCACGAGGTCGCAATCAAGCTGGTACACGCCGGTCCCGGCACTTCGTTCGTCGGCAGCCGCCTGCGCGCGGAACGGCAGATTCTCGCGAGCCTTCAGCATCCCAACATCGCGCGCCTGCTCGATGGCGGCACCACTGAGACAGGGGTTCCCTATCTGGTGATGGAGCTGATCGACGGCGAGCCGATTACCGATTACTGCGACCGTCATCATCTCGACATCGCCGCGCGACTGAAGCTGTTCCTGCAGGTGTGTGCGGCTGTTCAGTACGCACACCAGCGCATGGTGATTCACCGCGACCTGAAGCCGGGAAATATCCTGGTGACGCGCGAGGGCGTGCCGAAGCTGCTCGACTTCGGCATCTCGAAGATTCTCACGCCGGGAGAAGTGACGGGTCGCGCAGAGCACACGATCGCAACGCTCGGCATTCTCACTCCGCAGTACGCGAGTCCGGAGCAGCTGACGGGCGAGCCTGTTACGACAGCGAGTGATGTCTATTCACTCGGAGTGTTGTTGTATGAGCTGCTTACCGGTGTTCGGCCATACACGGTGCCCGACAGCGCGACGAACGAGCAGCGGCTCGCTGTGCGAGCATCGGAACCGATACGGCCCAGCGCCGTCATCCGCAGCTCGCCCGAGCGCGAAAAACTTCAACGTCGCTTGCGCGGAGATCTCGATCGCATCGTGCTGATGGCCCTGCGCCGTGAGCCCGAGCGGCGTTACGGCACGGCCGATCAATTCGCCGATGACGTGCAACGGCATCTCGAACATCGTCCCGTGGTCGCGCGGCCGGCGACGCTCGGGTACATCGCGTCGAGCTTTCTCAGGCGACACACGTTCGGCGTCACGGTTTCGGCGGTTATCGTGATCGGTCTGGCTGTAGGCGTGGTGGCGGTGTGGCGGGAGAAGGAAATCGCCGAGCGTCATCGTGCGCAGGCCGAGATGCGCTTCAACGACGTGCGGCGGCTCGCGAATTCGCTGATCTTCGACATCGACAATTCCATTCGCGATCTGCCGGGCGCGGGTCCCAGTCGCAAGCGGCTCATCGACAAGGCGCTGGAATATCTCGGCATGCTCGCGAAAGACGCTGCTGGCGATGCCGCGTTACAGGTCGAGACGGCAACGGCATACAAGCGACTCGGGGACGTGCAGGGCAGCTTCGAGTTCAGCCAGGACGATTACAACGGCGCGCTGAAGAGCTATCAACAGGCGCTCGCGCTGTTGCAATCGGCGGCGACGGCCGACCCGCACAACGAGCGGATCACGCGCGACATCGGCTTCATCTACAACAGCCTGAGCGATCTGTTGTGGGTGATGGGCGATGTGAAGGCGTCACTGACTTACGCCGAACATTCCTATGCGGATTCGCGCACGCGCTCATTGCCAACAGGCAGCGATACACAAGCCAGGTTCTGGACGGCGATGTATGGCATGGACTACGGCTACAAGCTCTTCCGGCTACGCGGCGATACGTCTGGCTCGCTACAACACATGCAGGAGTCGCTCGACTCGCTCGAGCCAATCGCGCGAGCCCGATCGACCGCCCGCGTACGCCGGCTGCTCGGCGTGTCTTACACCAAGACGAGCGAAGTGCTGATCTATCTAGAGCGTTATCGTGAAGCGCTCGAGTTGAACGAGCGCTCGATCCGCCTGTTCGAAACCTCGCTCGCGGAAACGCCGGCGGATCCGGACCTGCGCGTAAACCTCGCGGCGGCCTGGCACTATTCCGCCGCCGCGTTGCTGAAGCTCAACCGGCTGCCGCTGGCGCACGCGAACGAGGAAGCTGCGCTCGCAATCGTGAAGTCTCTGCGTGACGCGGACCCCGGCGTGTCGGCGTTTCAGGGCTTCTACGGCATGGCGCTCGTCGCGATGTCGGAGATCGTCGAGCGGGAAGGGCAACCGGAAACGGCAATCCAGCTGCTGCGCGAAGGGCAGCAGGCGCTGAATGCGGCGCTGACGGCGGGAACGAAGCATCCCTACATCCGCCATGCCAGGGCGAAGTCCGAAGCCTTGATGGGCGCCGCGCTGGAGCAGAAACGTGATTGTCGTTCCGCGCGTGAATGGTACGAACGCGCGTTGCAGTCGTTCAACGAGATCACGCCGCTGTGGGCGGAAGCGGCGGACGATGCAAAGGCCGTGCAGGCAGCGCTGGCGGGCTGTCAGGGTTCCGATGTGAGCCAGCCGCGATAGCCGACGATCAGCCCCGCGAACGGATGGCTGATTTCGACATCGAAGTGAAAACGTCCGTCGCGCTCGAGCTCGAATGAACGGCTCACGGGCGTCAGCCACGCGGGGAGCTGCAGCCCCGAAACTTCCGCGCGTTTCACGTTGAAATGCAGGCGCCCATCGTGCAGCTCGAGCGCGAGGCCGAAGGTGAGACTACCGAAGCGCTCGCAGAACAGTCCGGCGAAGCGGCCCGTGCCGTTCCATTGCTCGCTGAAAAAAGAACGGTCGCCGAAGCGACGGATCCACACTTCGCGGTCGCCACGCACGTCGAATCGAACCTGCACGGCAATGTCTGGCGAGGACAGTGGAAAGCCGAATATGAAAGCAATCATGCGCGCGGAGGAAGATGTTCCGCGCCGAACCTCCGCACGACCGCTTGCCGAGTGCGACGTCGAGTGGTCGTGCATCGCGCGCAACGCAGGTGGCAGCCGAGTCCAGTTTTCGCCGAGCGCACGGCGATAGAGCGCCGCCGCGTCAGGGCGGGTCACGCAATGAGCCGATCGCGATAATCGGCCGGCGGCATGTAGCATTGGTCGAGTTGGCCGAAGAGTTTCAGGCGACGCTTGGCGACCCAGTTGTAGAGCGTGTCCCTCACGCTCAGGGGCAGCACGCGAACCGCCCGAACGAGCGACCACGGTAGCCCCAGCCCTTCCAACATGCGCACGCTGCTTTCGGACCGGAACCACGCCACGCCATCCTCGATGAGAATGTTGGTCTCGTAGTTATTCGGATCGAGACCATAGTGCACGTACAGCTCGTGACCGAGCGCTGATTGAGCCGTGAGCAGCCGATAGCGCGCTTTCCTGTCGTGCCGGAGCACGAAGACAGCCCAGCCGGAACACAGCGCGCAGATGCCGTCGAACAGAATGATCGGGCGGTCGTCGGGAAAAGCGCTCACCGCCGGGTCGGTTCGGTAACTGTAGGCGTCCCTGCTGGAGCGTGCAGAAGTCATCGGGCGCAATGATGAACCATGGCAGGCGCCGCGTGAACTGCTGCAGTCACCGGTATCATCGCGCTCTTATGACAGCGAGCGGGCAGGACACAATCTGATGGCGGGTCGAACGGCAGGCTCGCGACGAGCCGCACGCCCGTCATCCCGAAGCCGGAAGAAACGGCAGTGGCGCGTGGCCCGGTTCTGGCCGCGCGCTACGACGCGTCGTCGCTGGTGGCGCACATTCAAGCGCCTGCCGACAGCGCTGCAGATCATCGTTTCGCTGGTGACGTTCGCGGTCGTCGCCGTCAGCCTCAATTTTCTGTTTCAGGTTGCGCGCAAGCCGACCGAATTGTTCTTTCCCGTGAGCGGCACGCTCTACAAATCGCCCACCGAAACGTGGGACGAGTACGAGACGATATTTCGCCGTCATTCCACTGCGACCATGACGCCGGAATTCCTCGCCGCGCTCGCGCAAGTGGAGGGATCCGGCAACCCGATCGTGCGCACGTACTGGCGCTGGTCATGGAAGCCGGAACCGTTCGAGATGTATCGGCCTGCATCGAGCGCGGTCGGCATGTACCAGATCACCGATGGCACGTTCGAAGAGTCGAAGCGGTACTGCATCCACGATCACGTCGTCACCGAAGACGGGCCGTGGACCGACTGGGGCTCGTGCTGGTTCAACTGGGCGTACTTCCGCGTGATCCCGAGTCACGCGGTGGAGATGACATCGGCCTATCTGGATCGTGGGGTGAGCGAAGCGCTCAGGCGACATCACATCCGGGCGGCGACAGTGCGCCAGAAACAGAACCTGGCGACGCTGATGCATCTTTGCGGTGTGGGCGCGGGGAATCTCTACGCGCGACGCAAGTTTCATCTTGCGCCGGGCCAGCGGTGTGGCGATCACAGCGCTGCGGGCTATCTGGCGAAGGTGGATGCGATGCGCCGGATTTTTACGCGGCTCGCTGCAGCATCGGACGACTAGACGGCAAAGGCCCGGTACCCACGCCCATCATCGATTCGACCCTGACGAATCTGGACGCGCGTGGGGACCGGACTATCGAGTTTTGTCCAATCGCTGACACTTTCGAATCCGCACAAACCGAGACGAACGGGTCAGTGGCGCGAGCCATCCGAAGTCGTGGAGTACCACTCGATCAATGACACGCCCAAGCCCACGTAGTTGGCGGAGTGGTTGTAGTCGATGAGGCTCTCCCCGTAGCCGCTGAAGTACTGCAGGTAGCCCTTCAGCTCCCCGTGGATCGGGAACGCCCAGTTCAACTCGAGTCCACTGTGGGCGCGATCACCTTCGCGCAATGAGTGGCGGAACGACGCCGAAATCTCGTGGCCGCGCCAGTTGCGCGTCACCTGCAGCTCGCCGCGTCCCATGAAGTCTTCGATGTCCGGGTTATCGTCGGACGAACGGTCTTCGTGCACGCGCCACCAGGGTTTGAGCATCACCGTCCAGCCCGGCCGGTCGAAGCCGACGTAACCGATCACGCGATTCCAGCTGCGCGAGAGCGGAATGTCGCGGCCATTGGAAACGTGCGTGAAGCTCAAGCCGGACATCTGCAGGTTCCAGCCCAGCGGCAGGTCGTAATGCGTGTGGAAGTTGAGGAGCAGCTCCGGCTCGTAGTCCGTTTCGCGGAAAGGTCGCGAGGTGCGCGCGTTGAACAGCTGCCAGCGGGACGACTGCGTATAGCCGAACCACAGGTCCGACGATTCGCCGAGCACGCCTTCCCACAGCTTGCTCTTCAGGCTGATCTGGAACTTGGTTTCGGTGTTGGACAGGTCGAGCGGATTGAGCACCGAGTGATCCTCGGCCGGGCTCGACGGCGAATCGTTGGCGCTGCTCGAATGGAACGCGGCGAGGATGTACACCGGCTTGTGCGGCTGGACTTTGAACGTTCCCTGTTTCTGCTCTCTACCGAGCTCCCAACGTTCTTCCAGCAGGGACGTGGTCACCGGCGTCGGCGCCGTTTCTTCGGCAGCAACTGCGGCGGCGGCAGGCCCAGGGGTCTGTTCCATCAGCGCCCCTTCGGGCGCGCCGAACAGGCGGTCGTAACAGGACAGCCGCTCGTGTTCCGAATGAATGGCACGGCAGGCTTCGGGTGAGCCGGGTGCCGGGGCTTGCGCTGCGGAAGGCTCGGTGTCTTGAGCTTCAGCGCGAGGAGTCAGGCATGCGAGGACGAAGAAGAGCGTACCGATACATATATAGAGAGTCTCGCCTGCCCGTTGCACATCGTTCTCCGCTTCGAAGAGAGGCCGAAGGGTCCGGATGATCGATCGCGCGGTCAATAGCCCAATATAGTCACGCCGGTTGCCGCGCTCACCTTCATGCCATGAGGCCCACCAGTCTAGTGACTTCCTCTGGATCGACCCGACGCGCGCGGCGAGACATGTTGTAGACCGTGGTGAGCACCGATGACTGCTTTTCTGCAGCAACCTCGGCACCGAGGATCACCGGGCTTTCATGTCGGATGGTCCTCACGACGTCGTCCATCAACTTGTAGTTGAGTGGCGGCAGTTCCGCATTGCCTTCGATTTCGCGGACGCTGCCGTCGGCACCGAAGGTGGGCTCGGGCGGCGCCGCGCGCGGGCCGCGGCCCATGACCAGCCATTCCACGCTCGTAGCGGTGATTTCGCAGATGGCGCGCAGATCTGAAACGTTCGGCTCGGATTGGCCGCGCAGCCACTTTCGGACGGCGCCTTCGGAACGGTCGATGCAGCGCGCCAACGAACTCGTACTTCCGTACGAATCCAATACCTGACGGAGACGGGCGGCAAATCCGTCTGTAGAGGAAGGAGCGATTGATTCTCCGGTCTTGAGCATGGCGCGAACTCTAAAGGTCGCGAAACAAAAATGCCAGATGGGGTACCGGAAAGTCGGAAAACTCGTACTTTTGTGACGTTTCGAGCGTTGACGTGGCGAGGAACGACCCGTCGAGATCCGCTGGGGGCCCTGAATGAGGAGTGAGCAGAGCCGCCGGCCGCCTCAACGGAAAGGTCTGCCATGCCAATTCGCAAAAGAAAGACTCGCGCGGGGCTCGGAGTCACCCGCCTGCGCGAGACGATCGATCGGTTCGCGGCGATTCAGTCGTCGCTGGCTGTAGCGGTGGCTGCGCTTCGGGCGCAGAACGCCGACATCGATGCCGACGTCGCGCGAATGCTCATTCGCACCGTCTCCGATCCGCTGCAGGATCAGATCGACACCCTCGAGTCCGTCATCCGGTTGCTCGAGTCCACGGCAGACTCACGCCCACCTCGGAAACGCTGACGAAACGCCGCGTGCGTGGGGCTATAATCCCGCGCCCCAACGCAGGGCCAGGTCCGCCGCGGGCCCCCGTGCGAAAGTGGCGGAATTGGTAGACGCACCGGCCTTAGAAGCCGGCGGGGTAACCCGTGCGAGTTCGAGTCTCGCCTTTCGCACCAGACCGCACTGGCTTCAGGACCCGGGGGAGGCCTGGGCCAGCCGAGTGCCCCAACAGTTTTTCCCGCCCGCTTCGGGCTTTCGAGTCGAGGATTTGAGCGATGCAGGTATCTCTGACCGCCACGGGGGGTCTCGAACGGCGCCTCGAAGTGGCCGTTCCCGAACAGCGTGTGAGCTCCGAAGTGGAGTCGCGTCTGAAGCAGCTGTCGCGCACGGCTCGCCTCAAGGGCTTCCGCCCTGGCAAGGCGCCGTACGCGGTCATTCAGAAGCAGTATGGCGAGCAGGTGCGCGGCGAGGTCATTGGCGATCTCATTCGCAGCACTTACGCAGAAGCGGTGAATCAGGAGAAGCTGAATCCCGCCGGCGGGCCTCGCATCGAGCCCGTTACCGTGAATCCGGGTGCAGACCTCAAGTACACGGCCACCTTCGAAGTGCTCCCGGAAGTGCGGCTGAAGCCCCTCGATGCCATCAGCGTCGAGCGTCCGGCCGCCAGCGTGCAGGACTCTGACGTCGACGCGATGATCGAAAGCATGCGCAAGCAGCGTCCGATCTTCACGGTCGTCGAGCGTGCTGCGCAGGAGAATGACCGCGTCACCGTCGATTACGTCGGCAAGATCGACGATAAGGAAGTGCCGGGCGGCGAGGGCAAGGACGTCACGTTCGTCGTCGGCGCGAAGCGCGTGATGACGGAGTTCGAAGAAGGCGTCAAAGGTGCGAAAGCGGGCGAATCCCGTGACGTTGCCGTTGATTTCCCTGCTGAGCATCCCAACAAGGAACTGGCCGGCAAGAAAGCCGTGTTCCATCTGGATGTGAAGAAGGTCGAGGAGCAGACGCTGCCCGAAGTGAACGACGAGTTCGTCAGCGCGTTCGGCGTGAAGGAAGGCGGCGTGGAAGCGCTGCGGGCCGAAGTGCGCCAGAGCATGACGCGCGAGCTCGAAGATCTCGTACGCAACCGCGTGCGCGGTCAGGTTCTGGAAGCCCTGTACACCGAAAACCAGATCGACGTGCCGAAGGCGCTGGTGGAAGAACAGATCCAGCAGCTGCAGCTCGACATGGCCCGGCGCGCAAACATTTCGGACCCGAACCAGCTGCCGCCGGCGTCGACGTTCGAAGAGTCCGCGCGTCGCCGGGTGGCGCTGGGGCTGTTGCTGGGTGAAATCGTCAAATCCGAGAGCCTGAAGGTCGATCGCGAGCGGGTGCAGACGCGTCTGAACGATGTGGCATCTGCTTATCCGAATCCTGATGAAGTGCGACGTGCCTATTTGCAAAACGCGGACGCTATGCGTCAGATTGAATCCGCGGTACTCGAGGACCAGGTAGTGGATTTCGTGGTCTCCAAGGCAAAGATCACGGACAAGCCCACGACGTTCGCTGAACTGACCGGTTTCGGTCAGAACGCGGGTTGATCGGAACGCCGGTGAATTTTGGCGCCTGAAGCGAATCAGAACAGAGTGAGGTGGGGGCGTTCCACGGATGCCTCCCACCCGCGCAACGAGGGCTGAATATGAACGAGCGTGCATTGAACCTGGTCCCGATGGTCGTCGAGCAGACGGCGCGGGGCGAGCGTGCGTATGACATCTACTCCCGCCTGCTGAAAGACCGAGTGATTTTCGTGGTCGGCCCCGTGGACGACTACATGGCCAACATCGTGGTGGCCCAGATGCTGTTCCTCGAGTCGGAGAACCCGGACAAGGACATGTCGCTGTACATCAACTCGCCCGGCGGCGTGGTCAGCGCCGGCCTCGCGATCTACGACACGATGCAGTTCGTGAAGCCGGACGTGAGCACTATTTGCATCGGCCAGGCGGCCAGCATGGGTGCCGTTCTGCTTGCCGGCGGCTCGAAGGGCAAGCGCTTCGCCCTGCCGCACGCGCGGATGATGATCCACCAGCCTCTGGGCGGCTTCCAGGGCCAGGCTGCGGACATGGAAATCCATGCCCGGGAAATGCTCTATACCCGTGACCGTCTCAACAAGATCCTGGCCAAACATACCGGTCAGAGTGTCGAGACGATCAAGAAGGACACGGACCGCGACAACTTCATGGCTGCCGCGGATGCAGTCAGCTACGGGCTGATCGACAAGATTCTGGAAAACCGGGGCGAGATTGCGGCCACGGTTCCCGGCAAGTCTTGACCGGCTCGCGGTAGAACCAGGTCAACGGTACGTACAAGTCCCACCGCGACAACGGCTTACGTGTGAGGGAGGTGCTTTGCTTGGCGCCTCCTCCACGTGCTATATATCTGGCGAACATGCCAAAGGCACCGAACTTGCTCCAAGGTAAGGTGCTTACGAGGGCGATCGATGAGTGAAGACTCCCGCGGCGGCCGGCACGACGACGGCAAACTCCTTTACTGCTCCTTCTGCGGAAAGAGTCAGCATGAGGTCCGTAAGCTCATCGCCGGTCCATCCGTATTCGTCTGCGACGAATGCGTTGAGCTCTGCAACGACATCATCCGCGAGGAGCTGGAAGACCGTGCCGAACGCGCGCGCGACAAACTTCCCAAGCCTCACGAGATCAAGAAGGTTCTCGACGAATACGTCATCGGCCAGGAGCGTGCAAAGAAGACGCTCTCCGTCGCCGTCTACAACCACTACAAGCGTCTGCAGACGCGTAGCGGCACCGGCGCCCGGTCGAAGGACGATGTCGAGATCGCCAAGTCGAATATCCTGCTGATCGGCCCCACGGGCTGCGGCAAGACGCTGCTGGCCGAAACGCTGGCGCGACTCCTCAACGTTCCGTTCACCATCGCGGATGCCACCACGCTGACCGAAGCGGGCTACGTGGGTGAAGACGTCGAGAACATCATCCAGAAGCTCCTTCAGAAGTGCGACTACGACGTCGAGAAGGCGCAGACGGGCATCGTCTACATCGACGAGATCGACAAGATCTCGCGCAAGAGCGACAACCCGTCGATCACGCGTGACGTGTCGGGCGAGGGCGTGCAGCAGGCGCTGCTGAAGCTCATCGAAGGCACGATCGCTTCGGTCCCGCCGCAGGGCGGCCGCAAGCATCCTCAGCAGGAATTCCTGCAGGTCGACACGGGCAACATCCTCTTCATCTGCGGCGGCGCCTTCGCCGGCCTCGAGAAGATCATCATGAACCGCACCCAGAAGAGCGGCATCGGCTTCACCTCCGAAGTGCGTTCAACGGATGCGCGGCAGTACGGCACGGACCTGTTCCATGACGTCGAGCCGGAAGATCTCATCAAGTACGGCCTCATTCCCGAGTTCGTCGGTCGTCTGCCCGTCGTGGCCACGCTCGATGAGCTCGACGAAGCTGCGCTGATCTCGATTCTCACCGAGCCGAAGAACGCGCTGACCAAGCAGTACAAGCGACTGTTCGACATGGAAGGCGCAGAGCTCGAGTTCCGCGAGGACGCCCTGCGTGCCGTCGCGACACGAGCCATGCAGCGTCGCACCGGTGCGCGCGGCCTGCGTACGATTCTCGAGAACATCCTGCTCGAGACGATGTACGAGCTGCCGTCGATGCGCGATGTGGCCAAGGTCGTGATCGACGAGACCGTGATCGAAGGCTCCACCAAGCCTTACATCGTCTACAAGTCTGCCGACGAGACGCAGCCGCGTCGCGTGACGGGGACGAATCATCACTGAGCGTTGCGGGTCCGTCACCGGACCCGCTTCGTTTTCACTGCGGCCTCTATCTTACGGAGTAGGCTTTTCGCGACTCACGTCGTTGAAACGCCGGTCGCAATCCCTTATTTCCCGTTAGACTACTCTTCGCGCGTAGTCGGCTTCGGCTCGCACCTGAAGCCGTCTTTCACATGCAAAGCGAGGGCTCCAGCGTGTCCGACACTTCTCCCACCGCGGTGACGACATCTCCACCTCCCGGCCTCGAGAGCGTTCCAGTGCTCCCGTTGCGGGATGTGGTGGTCTACCCGCACATGGTGATTCCACTTTTCGTCGGGCGAGAAAAATCCATTCAGGCGCTCGATGTGGCGATGCGTGCCGACAAGCGAATCATGCTCGTCGCGCAGAAGCAGGCCGACGTCGACGACCCGAAAGCCGATGATCTTTACCGCATCGGTACGGTCGCCACCATTCTGCAGTTGTTGAAGCTCCCGGACGGCACGGTGAAGGTGCTGGTCGAGGGCGTGGACCGCGCGCGCATCGAGCGCCTGCATGCCGGGGAGCACTACTCCGCGGATGTGGTGCTGATGCCCGACGTGGAGGCTTACGACGAGCGCGAGATGGATGTTCTCGGCCGCTCGGTCATCTCCCAGTTCGAGCAGTACGTAAAGCTCAACAAGAAGGTGCCGCCGGAAGTGCTGACCGCACTCGCGGGCATCGAGCACGCGGGTCGGCTCGCCGACACCGTGGCTGCGCACATGTCGCTCAAGCTGCCGGAGAAGCAGAAGGTTCTCGAGATCCTCGACATCCGCAAACGTCTCGAGCACATCCTCGTCGCGATCGAAGGCGAGATGGACGTGCTGCAGATCGAGAAGCGCATCCGTGGGCGCGTCAAGGCGCAGATGGAGAAGTCGCAGCGCGAGTACTACCTGAATGAGCAGATGAAGGCCATTCAGAAAGAGCTCGGCGAAATGGACGAGGGCGGTAACGAGATTACCGAGCTCGAACAGAAGATCGCGAAGGCGGGCATGCCCAAGGAAGCCCGCGAGAAAGCCACGAGCGAGCTCAACAAGCTCAAGATGATGTCGCCGATGTCGGCCGAAGCCACCGTCGTGCGCAACTACATCGACTGGCTCGTGAAGGTGCCCTGGAAGAAGAAGACCAAGGTCATCAAGGACATCGCCCGCGCCGAGAAGGTGCTGGACGAAGACCACTTCGGGCTGGAGAAGGTCAAGGAGCGCATCGTCGAGTATCTCGCCGTTCAGCAGCGGGTCGACAAGCTCAAGGGCCCCATCCTGTGCCTCGTCGGTCCGCCGGGTGTCGGCAAGACTTCGCTGGGCCAGAGCATCGCGCGTTCCACGAATCGCAAGTTCGTGCGCATGTCGCTGGGTGGCGTGAGGGACGAGGCCGAGATCCGCGGTCACCGTCGCACGTACATCGGCTCCATGCCCGGCAAGATCGTGCAGAACATGTCGAAGGCCGGCGTGCACAATCCGCTGTTCCTGCTCGACGAGATCGACAAGATGTCGATGGACTTCCGTGGCGACCCGTCGGCGGCGCTGCTCGAAGTGCTCGATCCCGAACAGAACACCACGTTCAACGATCATTACCTCGAGGTCGATCTCGACCTGTCGGATGTGATGTTCGTGTGTACGGCGAACAGCCTGAACATTCCGGCTCCGTTGCTCGACCGCATGGAAGTCATCCGTCTGCCCGGTTACACGGAAGACGAAAAGATGAACATCGCGCGTCGCTACCTGCTGCCCAAGCAGATGAAGAACAACGGCCTGAAGGAAGAAGAGCTCAAGGTCAACGAAGGCGCTCTGCTCGACATCGTGCGCTACTACACGCGTGAAGCAGGCGTTCGCAGCCTCGAGCGCGAAGTGGCGAAGATCTGTCGCAAGGCCGTCAAGCAGATGCTGCTGGCGAAGAAAGACCAGAAGCAGGTGCTCGTCACCGCCAAGAACCTGGACAAATACCTGGGCGTGCGTCGTTTCCGCTACGGCAAGGCGGAAGACGAGAATCGCATCGGTCAGGTGACCGGGCTTGCGTGGACGGAAGTGGGTGGCGAGCTGCTCACGATCGAAGCCGCAATCGTTCCGGGCAAGGGCAAGCTGCAGCACACCGGCCAGCTGGGCGAGGTGATGCAGGAATCCATCCAGGCTGCGATGACTGTGGTGCGCTCGCGTGCGCAGGTGCTGGGGCTGGACCAGGAGTTCTATCAGAAGAACGACGTCCACCTGCACATGCCCGAGGGTGCAACGCCTAAAGACGGCCCGAGCGCAGGCATTGGCATGTGCACGGCGCTGGTGTCGGCGCTCACGCGCATCCCGGTGCGGTCAGACGTTGCCATGACGGGTGAGATCACCTTGCGTGGTGAAGTGCTGCCGATCGGTGGCTTGAAGGAAAAACTGCTGGCGGCTCACCGCGGCGGCATCAAGACGGTGCTGATCCCGGACGAGAACCAGAAAGACCTGGTCGAGATCCCGGACAACATCAAGGGCAATCTCGAGATCAAGCCGGTGAAGTGGATCGACGAAGTGCTGCAGGTCGCCCTGACGCGCCAGCCGACCCCGACCCCCGTCGCGACGACCAAGGACGAGAAGCCCGGACGTCGCAACGGTCGCAAGGGCGTGAAGGAGACCGTCCCCGCGCATTGAGATCGCTGCGCTGTCTCAGTCGCTCGGGGACACTCTCAGCCACCCGGCGATTGAGGGCTTCTGGAACGAAGAAGCAACGAAAAAGGCCGACGTGAATAACGTCGGCCTTTTTGCTTTGAAGCCCCCGGGTTGGACTCCGGGCCTTCGAAGAAGTGAGCCTTCGGTGGTGTCGAAAAGCACCGTGGCTCGATCGCCCGAGGGAGCGCGCTGTCAGTATCAGTCGCGTGGCCTCGTTATGAACTCGATCAGGTCC
>Ga0247774_1001197_pt1 | contig 13177 bp, 11 predicted proteins | sample UWRJL001104B6_FD_179933 | JGI IMG/M metagenome (GOLD analysis project Ga0247774, IMG submission 179933) | Plant litter microbial communities from Arlington Agricultural Research Station in Wisconsin, United States - UWRJ-L001-104B-6 | ecosystem: Environmental > Terrestrial > Plant litter >... | reverse complement strand
GATGTCGCGGCCCTTCATTCATAATTAGGGATTCATTTCCCACCAGCGGGCGAAATACGTTGGTCACTTTGCCAAACTCAAAGGCATCGGCTAAGGTCGTAAACACCGCCTGAATCGCTTCTGGAGAGCCCAGAAACACCACGGGGGGCGAAGAGGGCCCCAACACGCGGGCGGTAAATGTATCGCCGTATTTGGCCCAGGAGCGATCGAAAAATGCGATCGGGTCAGCTACCAGCGAAAGCGTTTGGAACAAAGCAGGAGAACGAGATCCGATAGGCAGCGTCATTGAAAAACAGGCGATACACAATCTTTCTAGTGTATTATCGATCGACCTTGCACCCTGAAACTTATCTGCGATCGATCGACATTCGGTAGAAACCGGGTTTCTGAGCGTAAGCTACACCAGAACTATGAATGGACAAAACACCTGTTGGTAGAAATGTTTGCACCCATATCTCGAAAGTGACTAGAGCAATGCTTAACTCAAGGACTTGATGTTGGTAAACGAGCCTTGATTGACCAAAAGAAATGGGATACAAGCCCCGTCCTTCTAGGACGGCTTTTATTGGTTTTGAATATATTTTTTAAGTATTTCTAGCGGCGCTCCTCCTACAGAAACCGAGAAGTAGCTAGGACTCCAAAAAGCCTCCTTGTGAGGCTTTTTGTATCCTGCCTGGAAGTATCGCCGACTAGAAACTCCTTTCAGTGCGTTCACTATTTGAGAGATTGAAAGCTTAGGAGGATATTCAATAAGGGCGTGAACGTGATTCCCTTCACCATTAAATTCAAGAATCTGGAAGTCCATCTTTTCGGCTACGCAAGCGAAACAACTTTTTAATTACACCCAAACTTTTGGCAGTAAATACCGACCGTCGGTATTTAGTCACACAAATCAAGTGAATCTTAATATCTGTAACACTATGTCGTTCTTTTCGGAAATAGGTTGCTATTTACTCTAAACCAATATATAGTTTCATAGTACAGACCAATACTAGCATAGCGAGTGAAAGCAAGATATCAGTACAGATTTTACCCAACAGACCAACAGCAGCAAAGCTTAGCTCAGTTGTTTGGTTGTGTCCGAGTGGTCTGGAACGATGCGCTTGCGCTTTGCAAACAATCTAAAACAAAGCCTAAATCGGCCCAACTCCAGAAAATAGTCATAACTCAGGCAAAAAAGACTGAGGAGCGTAAATGGTTGTCTGAAGTTTCAAACATCCCCTTGCAGCAATCAGTTGCCGATTTGGATATTGCTTTTAAGAATTTTTTCGCATCCTTTAAAGGAAAGCGGAAAGGTCGCAAAGTCGGGTATCCCAAATTCAAGAAAAGAACAAACAGTCAATCGGCACGTTTTAGGATTGGAGGATTTTCCTTTAAAGGTGATGGAGTATATCTCGCTAAAATTGGGATAGTTAAACCTATATGGTCTAGACAACTACCGTCTGAACCTAGCTCTGTTACAGTAATTAAGGACTGTGCCAATCGCTACTTCTTGAGTTTTGTAGTAGAGGTAGAGCCGATTCAGACCAAAGCTGATAATCCCAGTATTGGGATTGATTTAGGGATTAAAACCTTTGCAGTGATGAGCAACGGCGAAAAAGCCGAAAGCCCTAACTACAAAGAATTAGCTCGAAAGGTCCGCAAATTACAGCGTAAATTAGCTCGCCAACCAAAGGACTCCAAAAGAAGAGAGATAACTAGAATCAAAATAGCCAAACTTCACAACGGGATTACTGATGCCCGCAAAGATTTCTTGCACAAGCTGTCAACCAAAATAGTAAACGAAAATCAAGCGATCATTTTGGAAGACCTGAATGTTTCGGGAATGGTGAAGAACCGGAAATTGTCGAGGGCGATTAGTCAACAAGGATGGGGAGAATTTAGAACACTCTGCGAGGCTAAATCTGAAAAATTTAGCAGAGATTTCAGAGTGATCGATAGATGGGAACCTACCAGCCAAGTTTGTTCAAGCTGTGGGTTCAATTGGGGAAAATTAGATTTAAAGGTTCGGTCGGTTCAATGTTTAAACTGCCAGACAGAACACGACCGAGACAAAAACGCCGCAGCAAACATAAATAAAGTCGGGATGGGATATCGCCACGACTATAAACGGGCGCAGAGACAGGGTAAGACTACTTCGGTAGCACCAGTCGGTGAAGCGTCAAGAATCACCGCTCATTTATGACGGTGAGTATATCAATCAACAGAGATAATTTCAGTTAAGCTCAAGTTACTCGCTGCCGCTCAATTTAGCCCTTGGGCGCTCCTATCTACATTGGCTAAATCTCTTTTGTCCATCTTTTTATGATAGGAAAAACAAGATCGTGAGCAATTCTCAGCAAAGCCTGATTAGTCATATCTCTTGGGGATGTATTAAGGTAACCACTGACGGCCAAACTTGTCAATTCAAAGATTGTAAAGTATGGCCTGGAGGTTCTAAGGAATGGGATTGGAGACTCACAGGTACTCGTCACCAACCAGGTATTCAACCTGCTGATATCGAAGAAATTTTAGAGCAAGGTATAGAATTTATGGTTTTGACACGTGGTATGCAACTCATGCTACATACCTGTCCCGAAACTGAAGAACTGCTGAATCAAAGAGGTATTGAGTATTATATTGGGCCTACCAAATTGGCTGTAGACCTTTTCAACAATTTAATGCAACAAGGTAAGAAGGTCGGGGGAATATTTCACTCAACCTGTTAACGCGTTACCGATGCAGCAAGGAAATTCTCGGGAACCTTCGCTCGGAGAAAGATTGAAACAAGCAGCTAGCAATGGCAATTTGCAGCAGGTTTAAGGGGTTGTATCTCTCACCCCCTATGGATTCCCCCGGTGTATTCGCGTCGATCGTGTAGCCATGTAACTTAAGCTTTTCTTCCCGATCGATCGCAGATTGTACGGCTAGCTTCCCAACCTAACATGACTGTTTTACGCTCTACTCCCCAGCCATAGCCACCGAGTTCTCCAGATTCTCGAATGACTCGGTGACATGGAATTAGATAGCCGATAGGATTGTTACCGATCGCATTTCCTACAGCTCTAGCAGCAGTTGGGCGAGCTACCAGTTGAGCTATAGTCTGATAGGTGGCGATCGCACCAAATGGCAATTTCAAAAGTGCTCGCCAAACTTGAATCTGAAAGTTAGTGCCTTTTACCAAGAGCGTTAGTGGTTTTTGCTCGCTGAGAGTTTCTGAATTGAAAATCAGGTCGCGCAATGATTGAGTGGCTTGCTGATCGCGAATGATTTCAGCGTTTTTCCATGCCAATCGCAGTCTTTGTGCGGCGGTTGGTTCGTCTGTTGTCTCCAAGAAATAAAGATTACAAATACCGCGGGCAGTTGTAGCAATTAGAGATGTCCCAAACGGGGTATCATGAATGCCATAGCGAATTTGTAAACCTGCTCCGCCTGCTTTGAACTCCCCTGGTGACATTGCTTCTAAGTTCACAAATAAATCGTGTAATCGTCCGGGACTCGATAGTCTCACGTCCAATGTTAAGTCTAGAAGGCTTTTAGTCTGAGTGATTTTTGACTTGGCATATTCAACTGTCAGATATTGCAAAAACCGCTTGGGGCTAATGCCGGCCCATTGAGTAAATAGTCGCTGAAAATGATATTCACTAAGTCCTATGTGCTGGGCCACAGTTGCCAGATTGGGCTGGTTTAGGTGGTGTTGTCGCATAAAAGCGATCGCCCGAGCAATCCGGTGATAATCTTCGCTAGCATAGACACTCGCATTCTGCATCGAAATCATCTCGTGTAAGTCAAGGGAATTTTGATGTTTCCTCACTTTAGCCATAGGCTAGGCTCAAAGCCACCCGTTTCTTGCGGTGAATGCAGCCAGTCGATTTTAGATTTTAGATTTTAGATTTTAGATTGAACAGATTGAAGAGATTGAACAGATTGAAGAGATTGAAGAAAGCGACCTCACCGATCGACCCGCGGGCTTGCGATTTTAGATTTTAGATTTTAGATTTTAGATTGAAGAGATTGAAGAGATTAAAGAAAGCGACCTCATATCGTTTCCGGTTGGATGGGAATGATAAAGTCAAGGTCAATAATTCCACCTTCCCCCACGGACCACTCCCCATCCAGAACGCTGTAACCGGAATTGATATATCACCGACCGCGCAACTGCGTCACCAAGTGAACTAATTCCGGTAAAATTAGCTTTTCCACAGCTAGTTTCACGGCATTGCTAGAGCCAGGAAGAGAAAAGACTAACTTGCCTTTATACACGCCTGCAACGGCGCGAGAGGCGATCGCCCTCGAACCAATTTCTTGATAGCTCAAAAACCGAAATATCTCCCCAAATCCCGGTAAAATCCTGTCTAGCAAACTTTCCAGGACATCGTAAGTCGTATCTCGGGGAGCGATGCCCGTCCCGCCGTTAACAATGATTGCATCCACATCTTCACGCTGGGAAAACGTCTGCATTTGCAATAAAATTTTTGCCGCATCATCTTTAATAACAGTGTAAGCTACCACATAGTGACCGGCATCTTTTAGCAGGTTATTAGTTAACAAGCCACTATTGTCTGTGTCACGCGAGCGCGTGTCGCTAACAGTAATGATAGCGCAATTTACGGCTATTTTAGATAAGTCTGGGTGAGGAATTTGCTTCATAGTTTCTTCTTCTAAGTAATCGGCAACCGGCAACGGGCGATCGGCTAATTACCAATTGCCAATTACCAATTACCAAGTACCCATTATGCCTTGCTAAATCCTAAGCCGTTTGCTTCCGAGTAGCGTTCCATGAAACGCATAAATCGATCCCATTCTGCGGAACTTTTCATTACATAAAGAGCTTCCAAACCCGCAGGCTGACCGTTGATGAACTTAGCATTAACCTCGCGAGTGAGGAGTTCGCCTTCGTCGTCGATCATGTACATTCCAGTAATGTCTTCGGTACTGGTGCTGCTGAGAGCTTTGGGATTTTCAAAGGTAAACCTGGCAGTGCCTTGCTCTCCGCTTTTAGAACGGGTTAGGCGCACTTCGGGCACAGCATCTTCGTCTATACCCCGAGAAAATTGAATTTTAGCCATAATCTGACAGTGGAACCTTAAGGATTGCTTAATTTCTTAATGTTCAATCATAAAACGATTCGGGTACTCGCAAATCAAGACTTGCGAGAGTGGAAGTGGGCGAGAGTGGGTGAGTGTGGGCCAGAGTGAGGGAATCCCAGACAAGGGCGAGGAGAGATGGGTTGGTTCTTGATACCCCAAGTTCTCCTCTCCCTTGTCTCCCAATTCCCTGAGACGATGTAGGGAGAGTTAATTGGCTAGGCCCGGTTTGTGGCTACCAGAGTTTGGTAGATGAGGGCGGATATCTCGCCGCGGGCGATCTCGCGGGCGGGGGAAAGCTTTTGGCGCGCGGGATAGTTGACCGCGATTTTGCCCTCTGTGGCGGTTGCTATCTCGTCGGTGGCAAAACTGGGAATCTGAGCTCGATCGACATAAACGCTCAAAGAATTGGGATTGCTGCGGGCAAACTGCAAGCCGTTTACCAAAGATTCGATCGTCTCAGCTACAGTCAAATTCTGCTGCGGGCGAAACGTGCTGTCTGGATATCCAGCCAAAAACCCAGCTAGATTAGCCCGGGCGATCGATCCCGGGCGCCCAAAAATCCGCCGCCTCACGGCGCAACACCAATTCAAACCCCTTCGCCAGCAAAGCTGCATCCTGAGCCCTAGTTAAACTATCGTCATGTACGATCGATCGAGATTCCTTGGCCAAAAACCTTAACCGCTTCAGCCAAATCAGTTTCACCCATTAAAATGCAGCGTCTTAGCAAATCGATATCCAGCGTTTCCAATCCTGACAGTTGACTCTGAATTACTTGCTCGTAGCCATCTTCCCGGAAATGATACAGCCGCAGCGTGCCATCTTCCCAAAACCAGATTTCAGGCACGCCCAAAGCTCGATATTTTGGCAACTTGCTCAGTCCACCGCTAGTATAAACCACCTCGATCGACAAATCGGGAATCAACTTAGGTTCTCCCAAACAAAACGATTTGTCTGCTTGAGTAGAAGCTTCTGGCGTCTTCTCCTGCGTTATTGAACCAGAAGGGTAAAACTTAATACCTTGTTGCAGCAGAAAAGTGGTCACCAAGTAACCAATGATTTCCGAAAAATTTTCGTGTTGGAATCCCGGCATCAGAATCTCGATCGCCCCTGCAAAAAAAGACAACTTTATGCCAGGGGAATCTTCCGAAACCTTCTGGATTAACTTGAATTGCTCCCAAGTGCCGTTGAGCACCACTCGCCCATCGAGAATTTCCCGATCGAGAACTTGTCTCATTGACCCGCACCATTATCTCCTATTGGGATTATAACGCATTGGGCGATCGCTCCTACAGAAGATCCGTGCAGCAAATGTAGCTGAGGAATCCGAACAGTTCTTTCTAGTTCCCAGGCTCTTCCTGGGAACGCAGATCCCGAGGCTCCGCCTCGCCTTAACTCCCAGCCTATTTCACAATACAAGACGCATCCAAAACCACTACAATTTGATTCTGAAAAACAGCACAACTGGTCATTGCTGAAGCTAAGGCGGGAATTTTCCCTTGTTCGAGAGAAAGCCTCGCCTCCGGTATAGAATCAAATTGATTTAGCCAGCCATCATCCTTTACATACTGAACAGTCAACGCCTTGCGATCGAGCATCCAAAAATCAACTCCATAGCTATTAATGAAACGTTGCAATACAGCTCGATCGGGAGTGTATTGAGCGCGAATTAAATCGTTAAGTCGCTGCCGATATTTGCTGTAGTAGCCTTTCTGATAAGGCACTGCATATTCCTTTGCCACCAGAACAGAACGCTGACTAAATGTTGGCAAATAATCCGTATCGGTCGCGATCGAAGCAATCAGGATATCTTTAGGTTGTTGCTCAAAAAATTTGTACAAAGCAGGCATTTTACCTTCTACATACCCGACTGTGGGAAATTTTTTAGCCAAGCAGGGATAAAGCAGCACTGCGACAGCGATAATCGCTGTCGTAGTTAGTGCAACTAGATTTTTTAAATAAAATGTTGTTGCCGTTTTTGATGCCCAATAACCGACTCCATCGATAATTAAAGTGAGGGATATCGCCGTTATCAAAACAACAATAAATCGCAAGCTGTAGGCTGTATAGCGACCTGGTTGATACAGCTTAAAAATGGTAGCGTGAGCAGCAAAAAACATCGCCGAGGATGCTAAAAAGAGCTGAAGCAAAAGCCAGATTTGGCGTTGAATCTGATTGGCTAAGGGAAAAGCCGATCGCAAAAACAGCAGCAGCGGAAATAAGAGCCCGACACAGTGAGTTACAGGCGTAAACAGCGACTTGGGAAACATCCCGCTGCCCCGCCCTGTCAACCAATAATCTTTGGGGTTTGGATGAAAAAAAGCATTTCTGCCGTCTGGTGCAAATTCGCCCATTTGCTTCGCTTCTGCTGCGGTATAAGTTGGACCAAATTCAGAGTTATCTAAGGCATAGGGCAGCATTACTAAAAAGATTACTCCCAAACCTGTACTGCAAAATAGGTAATTAGTTCGATCGCGCGACAAGCGCAAACCGCCTTTTTCCCAGCATAGCAGGCGCAAAACTAAAATTCCAGCAGCAACCAAGGCGTAAGGAGGATAGAATAGTCCGATGAGGGCGATCGCTCCCAAACAAGGCAGCAAGGAACTGCGCGACAAATAATATAAAAAAGCCAGAAATATCGGATAGATAAAAGCTCTTGGCGTTGTGGAAGCCAAATCGTCGGTCATCCACATATGCTGATTTAGCAGCAAAGATGCAATAAATCCAGTCATCGGCACTGGCAGCATTTCTAGGCAAAGGCCAAAACAGTAATAAGTGGAGATTAAGCCAAGAAATAGCGGCAATATTTTGTGAAAAAATAGCGGGTGAATGCCAATTGTTGCGGCTAATTTGTAGAGCGTGCTGTATCCTGCGGGGGCGACTGATTGAAAATAATTAGCAATGAAATCGTTGGGGAATAATTGGCGATCGACAAACCGCATCATCCAGAAAACGTGCTGCCTCGCATCGTCTTGCACCATATACTCGGCACTAAAGACTTGCTTGAGTCCTAAAATAGCATAAACTGTGGCAAATGTCAAGCTCAGAGCCAACCAAAATATTGTGTGCGATCCGGATGTGCGATCGACTGTAGCAGTCAGCAATTTGTGCAACCGAGCTATTAATACCATTTGAGAATTGAGATGGGAGAATTGAGATTTGAGAATGACTGATTTTCAAAAGTACGATTATATCATGCCCGCTCAATTACCCCTAATAAAAAGAGTTTGTCGTGAGGACTAAAGTCCTCACGACAAACCGCTTTACTTTCAACTTCGCCCTATTTTAGATTATTTTCCAGGCCGCACGCCCGCAATTTTAAGGCGAATCCGATACAGACTTGTATTTGCCGTAATGTAAAGCGTTTTGCGATCGCTTTCTCCCCAAGCCACATTAGTCGCCGTCTCAGGCACAGAAATCTTGCCCAAAACCTTGCCATCCGGCGATAAAATCCACACACCCCCCGGCCCGGTGCAGTAAACATTCCCCTCTAAATCAACTTTTAGACCGTCGGGAACTCCGCCTTGACTGTCGTCTTTTAAATCCGCAAAAAGCCGCTCATTTGTAACAGTTCCGTCCGGTTTTACATCGAAAACGGCAATGTATTTCGCTTCCGAATTGTTGACATAAATTTTTTTCTCGTCTGGCGAAAAAGCGATGCCATTCGGCAGCACCAAATCCTTAACCAGCAGAGTTAATTTTCCGTCTGCTGCCAGCCTGTAAACACCGTAAAAACCCAATTCTTCCTGCTCTTTACTAACACCGTAGGACGGATCGGTAAAATAAATGCTGCCGTCGGATTTAACAACCAAATCGTTCGGACTGTTGAGCCGCTTGCCCTCGTATCTATCCGCCAATGTGATAACTTTGCCGTCCTTTTCTGTGCGGGATACGCGGCGATTTTCGTGTTCGGCAGTAAGTAAGCGGTTTTCTTTGTCTAAAGTATTCCCGTTGGCTTTTCCCGAAGGGCGGCGAAATACCTCAACTTGCTGATTTGATGTGAGTTTATAGATAATATTGGCGGGAATATCGCTGAACAGCAAAAAGCCGTCTGGATGCCAAATCGGACCTTCTATAAATTGGAAATCGCCAGCTACTTTTTCTAATTTCGCACTGTCATCAAGAATATCTTGCACGGTATTTTTTTTCTCCCTGTTTTCCGTCTGGGCGGTCAACTTTGTTAAGTTACCCCTGAGTTTTTTGCTGGGGTTGCTGACTGCTAAACTTAATACTATCAACAACAAACTAATTGTAGCAATTTTGATTGTCATGTTTGCTCGTAACTGAATTACTTCCTTCCCACCATACGATTACCTAAGCTGTCGCGCATTTAAATTGTATATTCAGGGCGGGCGGGACACCCCACAAGACTTGAATTTTTTTTGACATAAAATTTAAATGCCGCAACAGCTTATCTCCTTCTTTACTTATTCCTTTCTTTTTTCTGTGCGAGAAGAGCGCGATCGCGCCCCGTCGCTAACACGTCGAAAGCGGTTCGTCAACTCACTATTTTGATAAAAAAAAGATAATTTAGAGGGGTATTAAATTCGATAGTACCGTATGTAACAAAAAAAAGAAGCTCGAAAATGCGAGCTTAATTATATTTAACTTAAAAGGTTTCACCTGTCAAGTGTTAAGCTGGGAATGACACGAATAGAAATGCAATACCGAGCGCGATCGTACCTATACCCATGACAAAAGACCAGAAGCGGTGATAACTGTTAACCACCGTACCGCTATCGCTTTCTTGCTGAATCAAATCCATCCAAGGTGCCACACCCAGGCGGAACCAACCCAAAGCGCTAACATCCATTCCCATCAAACTTTTAACCCGTTTCATGCCAAACAGAAAATTACCAACTAGCCCAAAACCAGAAGCATAGCGCAGAGAAATCATTCCCGTTCTGTCTGGCAATTTCAAATCAGAACCGAAGGTATAACCCGCATCTCTGTATCAGTTTAACGCCGGCTTTGCGCGATCGCCCTGCCTTGCGTAAAGGGGCGTGAGATGACATAATACTCTCCGAAGGTTATTGACAAATGGCAACGATCGTGGGACTTTATCTATACTTCACTGTTTTAACCTGTAAAGGCGAATGGCTGTCAGGGAGCTCAACAAAAATATAGAATTTCCTTGAGAATTGTTAAAACTGAAAACGCCCCTAAATTTATTTCTGGGGATTCAATTCAAAACTCAAAACCCAAAACCCAAAACTATTTAAAATTTACTGCCATGTCTATTATTGAAATTGCCCAAAAAACGCGCGTATCTGCTAGAAAATTGGCAGTTTTGTCCGCTGATGCCAAAAATCAAGCTATTGAGGCTGTGGCTAAAGCTTTAGAAGCTGCTGCGCCGGATATTGTGGCGGCGAATGCGGCTGACTGCAAGGCGGCAAGCGCGGATGGAATTGCGAAACCGCTGTACGATCGCCTCAAGTTGGATGAAAGCAAGTTGAAAAGTGCGATCGCAGGCGTGCGCGACGTTGCGAAACTCCCTGAGCCGATCGGTGTCGTGCAAATCCACCGTGAATTGGATACAGGATTAATTCTGAAGCGCGTCACCTGTCCTTTGGGCGTTTTAGGCATTATTTTTGAAGCGCGCCCAGAAGCTTTAATTCAGATAGTATCCTTGGCAATTAAATCAGGAAACGGCGTCATTCTCAAAGGTGGCAAAGAAGCAGTCCGTTCCTGCGAAATCTTGACAAAAGTGATACATCAAGCATTAGCAGAAACAGCGGTTAATCCAGAAGTCGTGCAGTTGCTCACCACGCGGGAAGAAACAATCGAACTGCTCAAAATGGATGAATATGTAGATTTGATTATTCCCAGAGGTTCTAACTCCTTCGTGCGGTTCGTGCAGGAAAATACCCGAATTCCCGTCTTGGGACACGCCGACGGAATTTGTCATTTGTACGCAGACAAAGCGGCGGCTATTCAGAAAGCAGTAGAGATTTCTGTCGATGCAAAAACTCAGTATCCAGCCGCCTGCAATGCCATTGAAACTTTGTTAGTTCACAGTGCGATCGCCCCCAAATTCCTGCCCGCAGTTGCCGAAGCTTTGCAGCAGAAAAAAGTCGAATTGCGGGGAGACGAAAAAACTCGCGCCATCTTGGATATTGCCGAAGCGACAGAAACAGATTGGTCTACAGAATACAGCGATTTAATTTTGTCAATCAAAATAGTAGATTCTGTGGAAGAGGCAATCAACCATATCAATACATACGGTTCCAGACACACAGATGTCATTGTTACCGAAGACAGCGAAACCGCCGAAACATTTTTAAATGGAGTAGATGCGGCCGGAGTTTATCACAATTGTTCGACTCGATTTGCCGACGGTTTCCGCTACGGTTTCGGTGCAGAAGTGGGGATTAGCACGCAGCAAATGCCGCCTCGCGGGCCTGTCGGTTTAGAGGGGTTGGTGACGTATAAGTATCGAGTTGTTGGAGATGGCCATATTGCCGCGAGTTATGTAGGGAAAGATGCTAAGGGGTTTACTCATCGGGATTTGTAAATCCTCGATAGCCGATCGAACCCGACAATAAAAAAGCTTGTAGGGGCGGGTTTTACCAACAATCTTTGATGTTTACGAACAATTTATATAAACCCGCCCCCAGACAGCGGATAATCTAGATTAACCTGATGTTCGATCGAATGCCAAAAATGTAGATTTGGATTTGTCGTTGGGTGGGGGCGGGTTTATTATATTGTTGGTTTCTAACATACATGGTTGGTAAAACCCGCCCCTACGATATCCTGTAGATACTGAATCTTAACCAAAGGGTGGGGGCGGGTTTATTATATTGTTGGTTTCTAACATACATGGTTGGTAAAACCCGCCCCTACGATATCCTGTAGATACTGAATCTTAAGCAAAGTGTCCCTTCTCCTTAATCCATCCCAAAAAAAGCGATCGCCCTCGCATTCAAACAAACTTAGCTACAATAAGCTATACTGTGCTCCGCGACTCCCCAACTCGAACAATTTTCCGTTGTCTATGTCTAACTCCTCCCTCCTCGCCCCCGGTTCAACTCTCGAAAAACGCTACCGCATCCTCAGCGAATTAGGCCGCGGTGGCTTCGGCCGCACTTACCTCGCCGAAGACATCAACCGCTACAACGAACATTGCGTGCTCAAAGAGTTTTCTCCGGTGGTTCACAGCCCGAAAGCTGCCGAATTGTTCGATCGCGAATCGAGTATGCTTTACAACCTCCAACACCCGCAAATCCCTCGCTTTCGAGAACTCCTGCGAACCGATATCGGCGGCAATCAATCTTTATTTTTAGTGCAAGATTATATCCAGGGTCAAACCTACGAACAAATACTAATATCGCGTCAGCAACAAGGTAAAAATTTTACAGAAGCTGAAGTTACTCAGCTGCTATTTCAGCTTTTACCAGTTTTAGAATACATCCACTCAAAAAATTTAATTCACCGCGATATTTCCCCGGATAATATTATTGAGCATGATGCTGACAAACTACCATTTTTAATTGATTTCGGTTCAGTCAAACAAATCGCAGCCAATGCCGTACATCAGTTTAACCGACAATCGGATACGGCGATCGGCAAACAGGGTTATTCGCCCACCGAACAAATGCTGCAGGGTAAAGTATCTCCGGCTAGCGATTTATATGCTTTAGCAGTCACGGCTTTAGTCTTGCTAACGGGCAAAAAGCCTCAAAAATTGTACGATATTAACGGCAAAACTTGGGATTGGCGATCGCACGTCAGTGTCAGCCCAAATTTAGCCAGGGTATTGGATAAGATGCTAGCAGAACAACCGGGCGATCGCTACCAATCTGCAAAAGCAGTCCGCGAAGCACTCAAAGATCCCAAACTATCTCAAATTAGCAGTATAATTTCCCAAATGGTGACAATGAATTTTGTCGGCCGCCCTTTCAAAAACACCACTCAAACTGCTACCAGCAATCATACTCCTGTTAACCCAAACCCTCAAATTGTTAAAAATAACAACATTTTCAAGTTAATACCTTGGAAAACCCTAGGGAGTTTAAGCGTGGTTTTGTTGCCGGGAATGTTAGCTTTTAGTGTAGTCAAATCTGGTTTCACGTTGCCCAAGTTGCCGGATTTACCTAAATTTTCTTCGC
>Ga0247774_1001196_pt1 | contig 13195 bp, 11 predicted proteins | sample UWRJL001104B6_FD_179933 | JGI IMG/M metagenome (GOLD analysis project Ga0247774, IMG submission 179933) | Plant litter microbial communities from Arlington Agricultural Research Station in Wisconsin, United States - UWRJ-L001-104B-6 | ecosystem: Environmental > Terrestrial > Plant litter >... | reverse complement strand
GCGCGGCGAACACCGCCTCGGCCGGCGGGCCCCACAGGTAGTCGACGATCAGGTCGTACGGACCCTCGGCGGCGATCGCCGCGGCCAGCTCCTCGTGCGGACGGTCCACCCTGATCACCGCGTCGGTTCCGCGCGCCGCGAGATGGTCCAGGACGCGCTGGTTGCGGCCGGCGGCGACGACGCGTGCGCCGTGGCGGCCGGCCAGTTGTGCCGCGATCCGGCCGGACGTGCCGGTGGCGCCGAGCACGAGGACCGTCTGCCCGGCGGCCAGCTCGCCTTCCCAGATGAGCGTCTTCCAGGCGGCGCCGCCCGGGTTGAGGAACGCCGCGGCCGTCACGTCGTCGACGCCGTCGGGGACCGGGAACCACGCCCCGCTGCGTACCAGCGCCTGCTCGGCCATCCCGCCGTACGGCCGTCGCGGGGCGAAGAACGCCACCCGCGCGCCGTCCGGCAGCCGGCCCACGCCGTCCAGGCCGGCGACCTGGGGGAAAGCGGCCGGCGCGTAGTGGACGCCCTCGGCCATGAGGCGGTCGGACGGTTTCAGCGCCGCGGCGGTCACCGTCACGACGGCCTCTCCCGCGCCGGCCACCGGCGCCGGGAACGTCCCATAGCGCGGCGTCCGGCCGATGCCGTCCAGCACGGCGGCGTTGATCTGCGGCGTGCTCATGGGACCTCCCGGATAATCCGTTCACTATGAACGGATAGCGTACCAAAGACCCGTGCATAATGAACGGGATGGCTGACGACTACTACGACGTCTGGCTCGACATGCTCGGGCGCGGCTCGCGCCCGCGGTTCCTCGCGCTGGTCCTCGACCGCGCCGGCGTCACACTCGACCTGGACCTGTGCCAGTACGTCGTGCACCTCGACCTGCGCGGCCCGATGGGCGTCCTCGAACTCGCCGAGCTGGTCGACCAGAACCACCCGAAGGTCAGCCGCTCGCTCGCCAAGCTGGAGCGGCTGGGCCTGGTCGAGCGGGGTGAGGCGCGCCACGACCGGCGGATCAAGACCGCGGCGGTCACCGCCGAGGGTCATCGTATGGTCGAGGCGATCAACGGCGGCCGGCGGCGGCTCCTGGAGGAGGCGTTCCGCGGCTGGAACGAGGACGACCGCGTGGCGCTCGCCCGCCTCACGCGCCGTTTCGCCGACGACGTCTTCGCCCTCGTCGAGGCGCACGATCCGCCGGCGGCGACCGGCTGAGGGCTACCGGGCGGCGCGCGACCCGCCGCGCATGCCGTCGTGGCCCTCGAGGTCGTAGGCGGTGAGGACGAGCGGCACGTGGCTGAACGCCTGCGGGAAGTTGCCGACCTGCCGCTTCAGCCGCGGGTCGTACTCCTCGGCGAGCAGGCCGACGTCGTTGCGCAGGTCCAGCAGCCGCTCGAACAGCTCGCGCGCCTCGCCCGTGCGCCCGATCTGCTGCAGCGCGCCGGCCAGCCAGAAGCTGCAGGCCAGGAACGCGCCTTCCCGTCCGGGCAGCCCGTCGACGGCGTGGCCGTCGTCGCCCGTGGCGTACCGCTCGACGAACCCGTCCGTGGTGAGCTCGCGCTGGACCGCCTCGATCGTGCCGATCACGCGGGGGTCCTCGGGCGGCAGGAAGCCGACCCGGGGGATGAGCAGCAGGGCCGCGTCCAGCTCACGGGAGCCGTACGACTGGGTGAACGTGCCGCGCTCGGCGTCGAAGCCCTTCGCGCACACCTCCCGGTGGATCTCGTCGCGCAGCGCCCGCCACTGCTCCAGCGGCCCGCGCCGGTCGAAGCTCTCCACCATGCGGACCGCGCGGTCCACCGCGACCCACGTCATGACCTTGGAGTGCACGAAGTGCCGGCGGGGGCCGCGGACCTCCCAGAGCCCTTCGTCCGGGTCGCTCCAGTGCCGTTCGACGAAGCCCATCATCGAGCTCTGCAGCGACCAGGCGTGCCGCTCCGGCTGGATGCCGCTGCCCACGGCCAGGAACAGCGAGTCGGCCACCTCGCCGTACACGTCGAGCTGCAGCTGCTTGGCCGCGGAGTTGCCGACGCGCACCGGCCGCGAGTCCTCATAGCCCGGCAGCCAGTCCAGCTCGTACTCCTCGAGCCGGCGCTCGCCCGCGACGCCGTACATGATCTGCAGATCCTCGGGGCTGCCGGCCACCGCCCGCATCAGCCACGACCGCCAGGCCTTGGCCTCGTCGCGGTAGCCGCTGCGCAGCAGCGCCTCCAGCGTCATCGTGGCGTCGCGCAGCCAGCAGAAGCGGTAGTCCCAGTTGCGCACCCCGCCGATGGCCTCGGGCAGCGAGGTCGTGGCCGCGGCGACGATGCCCCCGGTGGGCTCGTAGGTGAGCGCCTTGAGCGTGGCGAGCGAGCGCACGACGGCGTCGCGGTACCTGCCGTCGTAGGTGCACTGCCGGGCCCAGCCGGTCCAGTACTCCTCGGTGCCGGCCAGCGCGTCGTACGGGTCGACGTCGCGCGGCGCGGGCAGATGCGAGGGGTGCCAGGTGAAGACGAACGGCAGCGAGTCGCCCTCGCAGACGACGAACGTGGCGCGGTGGGCGAAGTCACGGCCCTCCAGCTCGACCGGGCTGCGCAGCCACACCGAGTCCGGGCCCGCGATGCCGGCCAGGTGGTCGCCGATCCGCCGCATCCAGGGTATGGCCCGGCCGTAGTCGAACCGGATCCGCAGGTCCATGCGCATCGGCACGCGGCCCGAGACGCCCTCGATGATGCGGACGACGTCCGCGGCCTCGCCGCGCTCGGGCATGAAGTCGACCACCCGCACGGTGCCTTCTGGCGTCTCCCACTCGGTCTCCAGGACGAGCGTGTCGCCGCGGTACCGGCGGCGCGTCGCCTTCCCGCCGGAGACCGGCGCGATCTGCCAGCGGCCGTTGTCGGGTCCGCCGAGCAGGCCCGCGAAACAGGCGGGGGAGTCGAGCCGGGGAAGGCAGAGCCAGTCGATCGAACCGTCGAGCCCGACCAGCGCGCAGCTGAACAGATCGCCGATGAGCGCATAGTCCTCGATGGGCGCAGACAACGTGACTCCCTCATGCCGTGCCGGATTCTGACCCAGTGCGTACGGTAACGCGGCACTGGGCCGTGTACGAGGCGAATCATCCGACCTGACGTGCTGTTTACCCAGGGCGATCACGGTAAGTAATCATCCGGTCGCCGTAGCGGCGAACGGGCCGTCGAAGGGGTGGCAGATGGACGAATCGCCGGGCACCGTACGCAGCCTGGTCCCGGCCCGGATCGACCGCCTGCCCTGGTCGGGATTCCACAGCCGGATGATCGCCGCGCTGGGTGTGGCATGGGTCCTGGACGGGCTGGAGATCCAGATCGCCAGCATCGTCGGGCCGACCCTGCAGCGCGCGGACACGCTGCACCTCACGTCCGGCGAGGTCGGCTTCTCCGCGACGGTCTACCTGCTCGGCGAGGTGGCCGGTGCGCTGATCTTCGGACGGCTGTCGGACCGGCTGGGCCGGCGGAGCCTGTTCATCGTCACGCTCGGGCTCTACCTGGCCGCCAACGGGCTCACCGCGCTGTCGTTCAACTTCCCGATCTTCCTGGTGTTCCGGTTCGCCGCCGGGATGGGCATCGGCGGGGAGTACGCCGCGATCCACTCGGCCATCGACGAGCTCATCCCGGCGCGCTACCGCGGGCGCGTGGACCTGGCCGTCAGCGGCACCTACTGGTTCGGCGCGATCCTCGGCTCGCTAGGCGAGTACGTCCTGCTCAACCCGCGTCTGCTGCCGCCGGACCTCGGCTGGCGGCTCGGCTTCCTCATCGGCCCGGTGATCGGCCTGGGCATCTGGGGCCTGCGCCGCACCCTCCCCGAGAGCCCGCGCTGGCAGCTCATGCACGGGCGGGCGGAGGAGGCCGAGCGTACGGTCACGCGGATCGAACGCGAGGTCGGTGGCCGCCTGCCCGCGGTCGACGAGAGCAGGTACATCGAGGTGCGGCCGCACGAGCAGGTCTCCTTCGCGCAGGTGGCCCGGACGCTGTTCCGTGAGTACCCGAAGCGTTCGGTCCTCGGCGCGACCCTCATGATCAGCCAGTCGTTCCTGTACAACGCGATCTTCTTCACGTACGGCCTGGTGCTCAAGCACTTCTACGGCGTCTCCGACCACGACGTGGCGAAGTACTTCTTCGCCTTCGCCGCGGGCAACCTCCTCGGCCCGCTCGTCATCGGGCGGCTGTTCGACACCGTCGGCCGCAGGCGGATGATCTCCAGTACGTACCTGCTGTCCGGCGTGCTGCTGGCCTTCAGCGGCTACCTGTTCAACCTCGGCGTGCTGACGGCGGTCACCCAGACGGTGCTGTGGTCGATCATCTTCTTCGTCGCCTCGGCGGCGGCCAGCTCCGGCTACCTCACGGTCAGCGAGATCTTCCCGATGGAGCTGCGCGCCCAGGCGATCGCGCTGTTCTTCGCCATCGCCCAGGTCTTCGGCTCCCTCGGCCCGACGATCTTCGGCTCGCTGATCGGCGACCAGGCCGACCCGGACCGCGGCCGGCTCTTCGTCGCGTACCTGGTCGCCGCCGGAGTCATGGTCGTCGCCGGGGTGGTCGCCGCCGTCTGGGGCGTCAGGGCCGAGCGGACCGCGCTGGAGGACGTGGCTCCTCCGCTGTCGGCGGTACGCCGGGCGGAGGAACGGCTCGACGGGAGTCCCGGCGGCGGACCCGCTCCGGCGTAGCCGCGCCGCGCCCGATCCGCAGGAGCGGAAGGAAGACGTGGGTGAGCGGGCCGATCGCCACCGCGTACAGCAGGGTGCCGACCCCCACCGTGCCGCCGAGCAGCCAGCCGAGCGCCAGCACGCTCACCTCGATCGTGGTCCGCACCACCCGGATCGAATGGCCACGGGCCGCCAGGCCGGTCATCAGGCCGTCGCGCGGACCCGGGCCGAAGCCCGCGCCGATGTAGCAGCCTGTCGCGAAGCCGCCGACCAGGATCGCCGCGACGAGGTACGTCCAGCGGAGCACGAGGCCGCCGGGTTGGGGGAGCAGCCACAGGAACAGGTCGGCGAAGAGCCCGACGAGCACGACGTTGCTGATGGTGCCGAGGCCGGGCCGTTCCCGCAGCGGGATCCAGAGCGTCATCACGAGGGCGCCCGCGATGATGATCCAGGTGCCGATCGACAGGCCGGTCTGGCGGGCGAGCCCCTGGTGGAGCACGTCCCAGGGGTCGTTGCCGAGCCGGGATGCCACCTGCAGGGCGATGCCGAGGCCGTACAGGGCCAATCCGGTGTACAGCTGGGCCAATCGGCGGATGAGCACGAGCTCGCCTCTCTCGTCGGCGGTCTTCCGCGGGCCATTCAGTCAGACGGGTGGCTTGAAAGATAAGAGCCAATCGTGAAAAGTGGCCTTATGTCGCTTCAGTCGGTCAATGCGTCGACCCTCGCCCGGCTCCTGGGCGGCCCGCCACGGGACCGGCCGTTCTACGCGGCGATCGCGGCCGGACTGCGCGGCCTCGTGCTCGACGGCCGCCTCCCCCTGCGTACGCGGCTGCCCGCCGAACGGGACCTCGCCGCGATCCTGGGCGTGAGCCGTACGACGGTCACCTCGGCCTATGACGCCCTCCGCGCGGAGGGCTACGTCGAGAGCCGGCAGGGTGCGGGCAGCTGGACGGCGCTGCCCGCCGGCGCGCCGGCGGCCGCCCACCACGGGCTCTCCGCCGACCGTACGCTCATCGACCTGGCCTGCGTGTCACCGGCCGTGCCCGCCGGCTTCGACGAGTGCGTCGCGGCGGCCGTCGCGCAACTCCCGCGGCACACGAGCGGCCCCGGCTACGCGCCACTCGGGCTGCCCGGGCTGCGGGCGGCGATCGCGGCCCGCTACACGGACCGGGGCGTGCCGACCGTGCCCGAGCAGGTCCTGGTCACCACCGGCGCGCAGCACGCCCTGTGCCTGGTGCTGCAGGCGTTCACGCATCCGGGCGACGCGGTGCTGGTCGAGTCGCCGACTTACCCGCACGCGCTGGACGGCCTGCGCCGCGTGGGCGCCCGCCTGGTGCCCGCGGGCGTCAACGCGGGCTGGGATCCCGAGCTGATCACCGGCGCCATGCGGCAGTCCGCGGCCCGGCTCGCGTACGTGATCCCCGACTTCCACAACCCCACCGGCCGGCTGATGGACGACGGGGCGCGCGCCACGCTGGTGGCCGCGGCGCGCGACACCGGCGCGTACGTGGTCGGAGACGAGACCTTCACCGAACTGGCCGTGGACGACGTGACGCGCCCGCGCCCCCTCGCCGCCCACGACACCGACGGCCGCGTCATCAGCATCGGATCGGCGGCCAAGGTGCTGTGGGGCGGCCTGCGCATCGGCTGGATCCGCGCCGGCCAGGCCCTCGTACGGCGGCTCGCCGAGGCGCGGGAGACGGTCGACCTGGCCAGCCCGGTCCTCGAACAGCTGATCGTCATCGAGCTGCTCGCCCGGATGGAGGCGATCATCGCGGACCGCCAGGCGATGCTCCGCGAACGCCGCGGCGTCCTGACCGAGGCGCTGCGCCGTGAATGCCCGGGCTGGGAGTTCGAGCCCCCGCCGGGCGGCCTGTCCCTGTGGGTACGCCTGCCGGGCGTGTCGAGCACGGCCCTGGCCGCCGCGGGCACCCGCCATGGCCTGCACATCGTCCCGGGGACGGCCTTCGGCGTCGACGGCGTCCTGGATGACCACCTCAGAGTCCCGTACGTCCTGCCCCCGGAACGACTGCGCGAGGCCGTCGCACGACTGGCCCTGGCCCAACGCGACGCGGACGCCGTGGGCCTGTCCCGCCCCGCCTACGTGTGAGCCGCCAGGTCGTCGGCCATGATGCCCGCGAGCAGGGCGGCGCGTTCGGGGAGGTTCGCGAGGTCGATGGACTCCTCCGCCGCGTGCGCGCCGCGGCCGCGCGGGCCCAGGCCGTCGAGGGTGGGCAGGCCGAGGGAGCCGGGCAGGTTGGTGTCGCCCGCTCCGGCGGCCGGGCGGCCGGTGATCCGCTGGCCGAGCCGCGCGCCGATGCTCGCGACGGTGGCCAGCAGCGGGTCGTCCTGACGCTCGGGCCAGGTGGGACGCGACGAGAGGATCTTCGCCGAGACGACGGCGCCGGCTCGGAACGGCGTCGCCCCGGTCAGGGCGGCGAGGACCCGGTGTTCGGCCGTGGATGAGGTGAAGCGCAGGCCGATCTCGGCCGACGCCGATCCGGCGATGACGTTGGCGCGGCTGCCGCCCTCGATCCGGCCGACGTTGAACAGCGTCTCGCCGTCGTCCGGGACGGCGGCGCGGACCGCCGCGACCTGGTCGAACAGCTCGTCGATGGCGGAGATCCCCTTGTCCGGGTCGAGCGCGGCGTGCGCCTCGCGGCCCTGTACGGTCAGCAGGATCCGCGTGCTGCCACGGCGTGCGGTCTTCAGTGCGCCGTCCGGGTGGGGTGACTCCAGGCCGAGCACGGCGAGCGCGCCGTCCAGGTGCTTCTCGATCACCGTACGGCCGCTCGGGCTGCCCACCTCCTCGTCGCGGACCGTCACCAGGCGGACCTGCCGTACGGGTGCGGAGCCCACGGCCGTCAGGGCGCGCAGTGCCATCTCGACGGCGACCAGCCCGCTCTTCATGTCGAGGGTCCCCGGCCCGGCGACGGTGGTGCCGTCGTCGGTGTACGGCATGGTGGCCAGCCGGCCCACCGGCCAGACCGTGTCGTAGTGGCCGACGAGGAGCAGGTGCGAGCCCTCCGAGGGCCCGAACTCCGTGACGAGATGACCGTCCGTACGCGAGACGCGGCCTCCGGCCTCCCGCTGGCCCGCCGAGATCAGCTCCGCGCAGCGGTCGAGTGCGGCGGCGTCCCCGGACGGGGACTCGGCGAGGGCGTATTCGCGCAGGCGCTCCCGGCCGAAGGGCAGCAGGTCGGCCGTCGCGACCGGCAGGGAGGCGGCGAGGTCGGATTCCATACATTTGATACTAAACTCGACGTTGGATTGACATATTGCTCGTTTCAGCACCCGAATCGAGAAGGATTTGCCGCTCTCCCCGCCCATCACCGTACGACCTCTCACCACGGCCGCCGAGATGCGTGCCGGAGTGGAGGTCTACCGCACCGCGTTCGCGCTCTCGCCCACCGATCCGGCGGTCAGCCCGCGGCTGCTCGCCGCGCTCGCGCGCAACGCCGGCTCGGTGATCGGCGCCTTCGCCGGGGACGAGCTGATCGGCTTCACGTACGGCTTCCTGGGTTCGGACTCCTCGACCGTCTACCACTACTCGCAGGTCGCGGCGGTGCTGCCCGGCTGGCAGGGCAGGGGAGTGGGCCGGACGCTCAAGCTGAGCCAGCGCGACTACGTGCTGTCCACCGGCGTGACCGTCATGCGCTGGGCCTTCGACCCGGTGCGCACCCACAACGCGCACTTCAACTTCGACGTGCTCGGGGCGACCGGCCGCTGGTTCACCCGCGACCTGTACGGCGTCGAGGACTCGGGCCGCGACCCGGGCATGCGCACCGACCGGCTGATCGTCGAGTGGGACCTGCTCGGGCACCCGGTCCGGGACGAACCCCGCCCGCCGTACACCGGCTGGGGCGAGGTGCGCCGCGAGGACGACGGCGACGTACTGGTCGGGATGCCCAGGAACTGGGACGCCCTGGTCTCCCGTGACCGCGGCGCGGCCTGCCACCTGCGCGACGACCTGGCCGCCGGCCTGACCCGGCTGACCGCGGAGGGGTACGAGGCGATCTCCTGCCAGACCTGCGACGGCCACACGGCGGTCTACCGCCTACGGAAGGGTGGCGCCCCGTGCCCCGCGTGACGACGGTCGAGGCGTTCCGCGTGAGCCTGCCGCTCGTGCACGCCTTCCAGACGAGCTCGCACCGCAAGTCCCACCTGGAGCACATCCTCGTCCGCGTGGAGGACGAGGACGGCGCGGTCGGCTGGGGCGAGATCGCCTCGCCGACCGACCCGTACTACTCCGCGGAGACCGTCGACATCTGCTGGCTGACGCTCCAGAGGTACCTCGCTCCCGCCCTGCTCGGCGCCTCCTGGGACCACCCCGTCGAGGTCGGCGCCCGCTGGGCGCGCGTACGCGGCCACCACTTCGCCAAGGCCGGCCTGGACATCGCCTGCTGGGACCTGTGGTCGCGCGCGGCGGGCATGCCGCTGGCGCGCGCCCTCGGCGGCGATCGCACGACCATCGCGGCGGGCGTGAGCCTGGGCATCGAGCCGACCATCGACGACCTGCTCGTCCAGGCCGGCCGGTACGCGGGGGAGGGCTACCCGCGGATCAAGCTGAAGATCGCCCCGGGCTGGGACGTGGAGCCCGTACGCGCGGTGCGCGACGCCCATCCCGGCCTGGACCTGCACGTCGACGCCAACGGCGCCTACACCGAGGACCAGTACGCGGTGTTCGCCGCGCTGGACCGGTTCGGCCTGACGATGATCGAGCAGCCGTACGCCCCGGGTGCCCTGGCCGCGCACGCCCGCCTGCAGTCGCGCGTCCAGACCGACGTCTGCCTGGACGAGTCCGTGGACGACCTGGACCAGCTCGACACCGCGATGGAACTCGGCGCGGGACGGGTCCTCAACATCAAGGTCTCCCGCATGGGCGGACTGACCGCGGCGAGCGCGGCGCACGACCGGGCGATCGAGGGCGGCTGGCGGGTCTGGTGCGGCGGGATGCACGAGTTCGGGATCGGGCGCGCCGCCAACGTCGCGATCGCCGCGCTGCCCGGCTTCACGCTGCCCAGTGACGTCTCCGGCTCCGACAAGTACTACGCGCACGACGTGGTCGACCCCCCGATCCGCGCCACCCGGGGGCGCGTCCCGGTGCCCGCCGGGCCCGGCCTGGGCCACGTGGTGGACGAGGCGCTCATCCGCCGCGGCGCCACCGAGACGGTGCGGCTCTGACCTACGCCGTGCCGGCCTGCGCGATGTGCTCGCCGATCAGGCGGGCGATCTCTCCGGGCTGGGTGAGCGGCACCCAGTGCGGCGCGTGTACCGGCCGTACCTGGAGCCGCTCGGCGAACGGCCGGGCCGCCTCGGCGGCCAGCCCCGGCGTCACGAACGCGTCCCCGGTGGGCACCACGACCTGCGTGGGCACGGTCGTCCGGCGCTCACCCGGCGTACGGTGGGCGCCGAGCATGTTGGCGCGGTAGAGGTTCACCCCGGCGGCGGCGTCCTCGGCGAGCGTCGGCGCGGGATGGCCGCCGCCGGACGGAACGCCCTCGGTGCGTTCGAGCAGCGCGCCCCAGCGGCGGGCGAGCACGTGCCGCCAGACCAGCTCGGGCAGCACGGGCGCGTGGAACGCGGCGATGTACCAGGAGCGCGTCAGCTGCCGCAGCACGTCGCGGACTCCGGCCGGGCGGCGCAGGCCCGTGCGGGACCAGTGCGCGGCGTGGTCGAGGCACGGCCCGGAGATGGAGGTGTAGGTGCTGAACCGTTCGGGCATCGCGCAGACCGCCTCCCACGACTGGATCGCGCCCCAGTCGTGCCCGGCCAGGTGCACCGGGGCACCCGGGCTGACGGCGTCCAGCACCGCCCGCATGTCGGCCACGAGGTGCTCGAACCGGTACGCCTCGCGGGCCCGCGGCCGGGAGGAGGAGCCCGCGCCCCGTACGTCGTAGGCGACGACGTGGAACCGCGGGGCGAGCCGCTCGGCCACGGCGTCCCAGACCGCGTGCGTGTCCGGGTAGCCGTGCACGAGGAGGACGGTCGGCCCCTGCCCGCGCTCGTAGACGGCCAGGTCGACGCCGTCGCCCTGGACACGCCGCATGGTCACGTCCGTCGCGGTGATATTGGACACGGCGTGCAATATATGCCGATCTCGCCCCACTAGGTCAAGCGGGGCCCGGCAGCCGTTCGGCGCCGGAGTAGATGTTCATGGACGGGCCGCGCAGGAAGCCGACGAGCGTCATCCCCGCCTCGTCGGCCAGGTCGGCCGCGAGCGAGGAGGGGGCCGAGACCGCGGCGAGCACCGGAATGCCGGCCAGCAGCGCCTTCTGGGTGAGCTCGAACGACGCGCGCCCGCTGACGAGCAGAACGTGCCCGGTCAGCGGTACGCGCTTGTCCTTCAGCGCCCAGCCGACCACCTTGTCGACCGCGTTGTGCCGCCCGACGTCCTCGCGCAGCGCCAGCAGCGTGCCCTCCGCGTCGAACAATCCGGCGGCGTGCAGCCCGCCGGTACGGTCGAAGACGCGCTGCGCCGCGCGCAGCGTCTCCGGTAGCCGGGCCAGCAGCGCGGGGTCGAACCGCGCCGGGTCGGCCCGTACGTCATAGCGCGTCCGCTGCCGGATCGCGTCGATGCTCGTCTTGCCGCACACGCCGCACGCGCTGGTCATGAGGAAGGAGCGGTCGGGTGAGACCTCCGGCGGCGCCACGCCCTCGGCGAGCGCCACGTCGATGACGTTCATCGTGTCGGTGTCGGCGCAGTAGCGCATCGCCCGGATGTCGTCGGCGGCCCGTACGACGCCCTCACCGTGCAGGAACCCCGTGACCAGGTCGAAGTCATCACCGGGGGTCCGCATGGTGACCGACAGGGACGTCCCGGACAGCCGGATCTCCAGTGGCTCCTCCACCGCGAGCGTGTCGGGGCGCGTGCGCGTCCCGCGCTCGTCGATGTGCGCGACCCGCCGTCGTACCGTCACTCGGCCCATGGCCCGACGCTACCGCGCCCGGCCCGCGGCGAGGCAGGGCCGGGCGGTACGGCTCCCCTACCAGGGGTGGTGGAAAGATCACCCTCAGAGGATGTTCAATGGGGACGTGGGCATCGAGTCATGGCCGGTTCTCCGCCAGCTCGCCGGGAGTGACCGGCTGGGGCGGGGCGAGGCCGCGCGGTCCAGGACCACCGACGCGCTGCGCGCCCGTACCGGCGAGGCCGACCGGGTCGTGGACTCGATCTGTCCCTACTGCGCGGTCGGCTGCGGGCAGAAGGTCTACGTCAAGGACGAGAAGGTCATCCAGATCGAGGGCGACCCGGCCTCGCCGATCTCGCGCGGACGGCTCTGCCCCAAGGGCTCGGCCAGCAAACAGCTGGTCACCTCGCCCGGCCGCCAGACGAAGGTCCTCTACCGCCGCCCGCACGGCACCGAGTGGGAGCCGCTGGACCTGGACGACGCGATGGACATGATCGCCGACCGGGTCGTCGACGCGCGGCGGCGCGGCTGGCAGGACACCTTCGAGGGCAAGCGGGTCCGGCGCACGATGGGCATCGCGAGCCTGGGCGGGGCCACCCTCGACAACGAGGAGAACTACCTCATCAAGAAGCTCTGGAGCGCGCTCGGCGCGATCCAGATCGAGAACCAGGCCCGTATTTGACACTCCGCCACCGTCCCCGGTCTGGGGACCAGCTTCGGACGCGGCGGCGCCACGACGTTCCAGCAGGACCTGGCCAACGCCGACTGCATCGTCATCCAGGGCTCGAACATGGCCGAGTGCCATCCCGTCGGGTTCCAGTGGGTGATGGAGGCCAAGGCGCGCGGCGCCAAGGTCTTCCACGTGGACCCGAGGTTCACCCGGACCAGCGCGGTGGCGCACGAGCACGTGCCCATCCGGGCCGGCAGCGACATCGTGCTGCTCGGCGCGCTGGTCAACCACGTGCTGAGCGGCGGCCACGACTTCCGCGAGTACGTCCTCAACTACACCAACGCCGCGGCGATCCTGAGCGAGGACTTCCGCGACACCGAGGACCTGGACGGGATCTTCTCCGGCTACGACGCGGACAAGCGGGAGTATGACCCGACGAGCTGGGCGTACGCGGACGCGGAGCCGGAGCCCGCGGCCGGTGAACGCGACGAGGCAAGCGACGACGCGGGCGATGACGAGGAACGCTCCCACGAGCACGGGCCCGGCGCGACGTTCGAGGCGACCCCCTCGGAGACCGGGCACGCGCCGCGCCGCGACGAGACGCTCCAGGACCCGCGCTGCGTCTACCAGGTGCTGAAGCGCCACTTCGCGCGCTACACCCCGGAGCTGGTCGAGGACCTGTGCGGCATCGGCCCGGCGGCGTTCGCCGCGATCGCCGACGCGGTCGTCGCCAACTCCGGGCGGGACCGTACGACCGCGTTCGTCTACAGCGTGGGCTGGACCCAGCACACGGTCGGCGCGCAGTACATCCGCACCGCGGCGATCCTGCAGCTGCTGCTGGGCAACATCGGCCGCCCGGGCGGCGGCATCCTCGCGCTGCGCGGGCACGCGAGCATCCAGGGCTCCACCGACATTCCGACGCTGTTCAACCTGCTGCCGGGCTACCTGCCGATGCCGTACGCGCACGAGCACGAG
>Ga0247774_1001195_pt1 | contig 13198 bp, 11 predicted proteins | sample UWRJL001104B6_FD_179933 | JGI IMG/M metagenome (GOLD analysis project Ga0247774, IMG submission 179933) | Plant litter microbial communities from Arlington Agricultural Research Station in Wisconsin, United States - UWRJ-L001-104B-6 | ecosystem: Environmental > Terrestrial > Plant litter >... | reverse complement strand
GCGGTCTAAGTATTGCACAGGATTGATCGGCAACATTGGTTCATTGTTTCTATAGGCCACCGCATAGCTAATAGCGCCATTGATGATGGACGGTTCTGTCGTGAGTATAATGTTGGTGGTTGATGTGGTAGTGCTTGAAGGGATAGATTGACCAACCTCCCCAATTTGCTCTATGGGAGAACAAGATCGGAAAGAAACCGGAAAACGCGCAAGGGATATATACCATCATTTGGAAAGAGCTTTCTAAAGAATGGGAAAGGTTTGAAAATTCCTTGGAGCTCCTATTCATAAAACACCACTTGGGATAAAATCTGGAAGGGAATACATATGAAGAAATTATGAGGAAATTGTAATGAGATTGGAAATATTGATGAATCTATATTGGGAGGTCCTTCGTGACCTACGCTTCTGATATTCGCAAAAAGGGGTATCACCACAAGCTGCCTTCGCGACGGCGAGAAAAAATGAATCTCGACTGACCATTCCTGGGCTGCCTAAAGAAACAGAAATGCGTTGGACACGTTTTTCCTTGTCACCGTGTAGTTATCCGTGGTTCCAGTAGTATTTACCGCAACACAACGCAGACGTCACAACTGCACAGTCATTCGCTCGAGAGTTTGCCGGATCATGGCGTCGGCCGCGTCTGTGGGTTGACAACGCCCCCTTTGCTAAATCCGGCCCCCAAGATCCATAAAGGTACGAAGGCGCATGAAAATCCCGACTTAGTTGACGCTTGAAGCGGCTCTAGCTGTATTCCCACATCCAATGGGTCTCGGATCACTAGCGTGGAAGTATTAGTGTCTCCCCAGTTTCCGAGACACTTTCGCTGCAGAAACCTAATTCAGCGTTCGCCTGTCGTCGGCTTCCTTCCTTCTCCACGCATAGTTCACCCAGGCCAGGCACTGGCTTGCTTTTGCATCACGCAAAAGGTTCGCAAATAACAACCAAGCGAAAGGTCATTGGCTCATCTTACCTGTCACACCACCTCGCCTAGCTGTCTGTGAACCCATTCCAGAGCTAGCACCAGTGTTAGCCCTTACCGCACAGACTTGGCTGGCCCTTCATTCAACAACTTCGTCCATTCGTCCTAGAATTGAGCTAGCGACCTTCCCACATTTGACAATTTAACACTGTCTTCACAACGCGCTGTAGCCCCCTGAGAGTGGTGGTTCGCGATAGCAGACCTCGCTGCCTTCAAAAATCAAGGGACGGACTGCCGGTTATCCGTACATGTAGCGGAGATCCGGAGACCTGGGATATGGCATTAGCCCCGAAAACGTCTCCATATTTTCAACAACTCAGTCATGTCAAGCACGGGCCGTTAAATTTTGTATTATATTGTGCACGGCTTGGACGAGTTCCATTCCCTACTTGGGATAGCGATTTAGAGAATGTCTTCAGATATCAGACTACCCGGTTTCGTCGGAGACCGAATTTTAATGGTTTGAACGCAACCCTAGAGTTACATACTCTCGTCTTACAGGATGTTCTCGTCATACTCGAAGCAGGTGGCTCCATCACATCAATATTACTAAAGGAGATTAATATGCACCCGTCCCCCACCTCCCCAGGCCAGGACAGGCACAACTCTGAGCAAAGCACCATTTTCGTGTCATCCCGTCTTCTGCCATCATGGAAGTCTCTCCATCAGGGCCGGATATTCGAAAGCCCCTCTCTTAGTCGGTATCACGGCACTTCTCCCCTTCATCTCACTTAGCCTCTTCGCCGGGCGTATTTATACACGAGCGATGCCAACACTAAGACTTAGTAGGAAAGATTACTTTGTTGCGGCAGCCGTAGTAAGCTTAACGACATGGGGATACAAGAAAGCGTATTGTGGCCTGACCGAAGCATTAGGGGTTTGATATACTGGAATGGTCCCTCTTGCTTATCGGTGCAGGGAATGGAGTTGGTTGCCACATCTACTATGTCACGTCTGATGATACAGTCCAAGCAGAGAATCCTCTTCATCAGCCAGCCTCCCTGCGCCTGGAGCCTCGCCTGTGCAAAGATCTGCATCGCTTTCATGTTCAGACATATCCAATGGGATCGCCAGACCTGGGTTATTTTCCTTTCACTCATGATCATCTTTTCTGTCCTCATTGCCACCACTACAAACTCCTTCTAGCACTCCCTCTGAAAGGCTCCATTTGGGGCTACACCAACTTTAATGCGAAATGCATAGATCCGAGTATTGCATGAGTGTCCATCTACGTAACAGCGGCTTGAACCGTCCTTACCGACGTCATATTATCGCTTGCTCCCATCACTTTCATTGTTAACATCCAGCCTTCCCTTCGGGGGAAGTTACCACTCGCCTTTGTCATGAGCCTCGGCATCGCGACTAGCGCCACTCGGCCACTCGAGATTCCACCAAGCCGCCTCAGGCATTCCCTGATATATCCCCATGTCATGCTGGGATGCCTTGAATTCCTCTATGTTTACGGGAACTTAGCAGCATGGCCTGGGACTAAAATTTGGCAGCTTCCGCACTCCCCCTTTTCACTCTTGCTCACTCTTGCTCAGGCCGGGGCAGCAGCTGCTCAGTTCCAAAGGAAATCGAAATTCTTGATGAGCATATTGGGGGATGCATTGGCTGTATTAAGTTTCTGCGAGTCAGAATTCCTGGTGCTTCCCCACCCACACCATCCATCATCATTAAATTATACCATGGCAGAGTGAAGTAGCGGCATCGCAAGGTAGATCTGACCAGTGCTGAAAAGTGGGCCACTTGACTTGACGCCTTAGAAAGAGTTGTAAAGGGAATAGGCTCAGCCTAACCAGTTTTCGCTCCGCGCCGCTTGAGATTGCATATTATGCCCTTTTGTCTGAAAAACCAGAGGCCCAAAACAGACCACTCCCGTGTCGGATCGACCAACTCGATCTCGAACCGGCTTACTAGTGTGGCGACCATCTTGTACGTCTCCACCAGTGCCAAATTCCTTCCGATGCACACGCGCGAGCCGCCGCCAAAGGCCAGATCAGCTGCTTTCATGACTCGTAGACGTTCCTTGTAGATGCTCTCGCTCTCGTCGGTCATCTGCAGCCAGCGCTCCGGGCGGAATTCATCCGCATCATGACCCCACAGCTTCTTGTTGCGACCGACGATGTACGGATTGATTCCCACGGCAACGCCTGGGGGAATGTAAGACCCTTCGGGGAGGTTGAGCCCCTGGGAAGGCACATAGCGCTCCAGAGGCATGCTGACGGCTGGGTGCAGGCGCATGGCCTCGCTAATGACGGCCTCTAGGTCTATCCAGGATAGTTAGAGGAGAATAACTTGCGAAGAGACGATTCCGAAAGAAGGCGAGCATCACTTAGTGGGGAGACTTACACGGTAGAGCTCGAGCTGCGTTATATGGGGCGGGTTTGTCGTCACCAAATCCGGCCGTAAGGACTTCCTCTTGTAGTTTCCGATACGCGGCGGGATTTCGCAACAGGAAATAGAAGACAGCTCGAATGGTTATTGCGGTAGTGTCCGCCCCAGCGAGGAGAGGAATTAGCAGATATCCCATGATAGTGTTGTCGTCGACAAGATCGGGGTGTGCCAACTTGGTCTCCATGAAGTGATGCAAAAGGTCTGGAATCCTAGGATCGAAATCTTCGTCCGTCCCTTGTTGCCGAGCACCCAGGGATTCTAGCGCGACTCTTGTCACGCTGAATAGATTTGGAGGGCCAATACGGATTAGGGGGTTCTTTTCGAGGGCAAAGTCCAGGAAAGGCATCTGGCCAACGGCGGAAAAGCTGGAAAACAGTTGATGATCAGTAAAGCCCTACCGTCCGAGCTTGTAAGAGGTACAAGAGACTTACTAGTCGATCATTTTGTCAAGGTTTGCTAGAGTGTTGTCGAAATCGCAGCCTTTCTCCATGTAGCCATAGGGATGACTAAAAGTCATCGAAGTGATCAAGTCCCAAGCACCTATTGCCTCACGTCAGTAAGTACCTAGTTACTCCTCCGAAGGGAGAGTTGGGAAAGTTCTGTGAACCGGGGGGGGGAGGTTCGAACAATAAGCAATCCATTCGCCCAGGTCGCAAGCCTTCCCTTTCTCCGACCCATTGGTGAAACGGCATTCCAGCTGATCACAGAGCTCGTCAATGGCTTTGTCCATATGGGACTCGAGGGCTAAAACGCTGCCGAGTGAAAAGTATTTCGCAACCGGACGCTTCATTCGAGCGTGCTCCGCCGAATTAGTAGTACTGAAGAGATTGTATACAATCCGGCCATTTACCATAATGCTGTTATTATGATAGAACTCAGTCTGTGGCGATCGAAAATTAGATCCGGATCTAGGAGATTGGAAGGTAGGTAGCCGCGGATGGAGAATACCTTACGCCACTTCTCATCCGTGCCATACAGCGTTTTAATCAGCTCCGGGTAGTCAAGATCGATGAGGTTTGGCCCAATGCGTATGACTGGGCCATATTTATCATGGAGCTTCTTGATGACGCGGTGGTAGCTACCGGACCGAACCAGAAAGAAACGCCAAAGGTTTGTCCATCCTATAGTGATGCGTATTCAGTACCAGCCTCGTCAGCACCTAGAGGGCTACTGCCTCTGTGGCAAGTACATACCAGCGAGAGAGGGACCGGGATATCGCTTCAACGGTGACCGGACGTACGAGAGGGTCCACCAGCCCAATAGGGTGAAAAGAGGAACAACGAATGCATAAACCGTAACAACTTGCCAACTCCATGAACAAGCGAGGTCTTTCCATTGCAGGAAGCTTGTCGGGAGGCTAATCTGCATTGTAATTGATGGGGGTGTCAGTTGGAATCAGAGTAGGCAGTTAGATGGTTAAAAAGGGGTTTAGATTCGTAGACTTTGGCGATTGTGTTTGAATATCGGGAAATGATGCTTTCTGCACTTTAGTTGTTAGCCAAGTCGTCAAATGCCTCGGGCGACAAACATTTGGCGACCTGCGAATATTTAACCCCTCGCTTGCGTCGCTATCCTCTCAAGCTGCACACACCTCTTATCCGTGCGGAGGCAGGTGCATGCATACTGCAGCAGCAGAGAATCTTTAGAGGGCCGGGGGGTCTGCCGCCTGTCGGTCACACCCACCAGCCACCCTAGCGTTGCGCTGTCCCGCACATCCAGTCAACAAGTGCCGCCCCATATTTGGTCGGAGCACGGAAGTGGTTTTCTAGTGGCCGGGTGGACTTAGCTCTCTGGCTTGTAGACTGGGTCTGTCGTGTGATTCGTTCAACAAAAAACGCCTAGCCGCCTGAGCTGCAGCGGGGATCAAGAATCAGAACTCCGGGCCCGTTTAAAATTTTAGCGCATGAAACCCCGCAAAGTTATTGAAATACGTCTCGGGTGCAGATCTATTCGGCCACCTGCAGCTTGCAGAGACCCATGACAAGTACCAATCAAGCTGACAACCTGCTGAGTTTCCCTATAATACCTGGACGCGACCTTTCAATTTTTGATTTTGTGACGCATCGTTGCATTCATTATTGCTCCCAAACATAGCTACAATGGCAGACAACGAACCCAAGGAGCAGCCCGGTCGCGCCCAAGGACTGGCGACCGAGGGTACCGGGATTCTTCCGCCGGATCATTGGAGAGCTCATGTTCGTAGCTGCTTAGCCGTCTCCAAAACGCTTCGCGTATTGATGATTTGTAGGACGATAACGACAGCAACGACAACGATGACAAAGACTCAGCGCTTGGCGAAGATGATATTAGCTCAACCGCCTCCCTTACCTCCTCTATTTTCAGATATAGAACCATTCACGGCCGAACATTTCACGGCGAGAGAGGTAATGCACAGTACTGGTAGCTAGGAACCCCGTCCTACTTTCTTAGCTATCTGTAACTGAATATTTGCAGGGGGTCTAACGACGAGCGACAAAACGACGCGCAGGATATCAAGCAAGTCAGCCCTGGTTTAGCCATAAGGAGAGAGAATCGCTAATCTTTGTAGCCATCACGCCCTGACCCTTGCAATTGACGACAAGCTCTACCTAGCCCCTCTACAGAAAGAAAAGATCAAGGTCTCCCGTCACCTCTTACAACCAGACTAGTCGATATGCTAATCGCTGACCTATTTGTAGACCGCACTCGACGTAGGAACTGGGACAGGTTCAGGAACCATTCTCCTAAAGCCCGATTCGTAAAGTTAACGTTTAGCTTACAGGTATCTGGGCCATGTACGAACTCGGTGCATCTTATGATCCAGGGTCGTTACTTACACCTCATCAGTGATTTCGCAGACGAGTTCCCTGATGTCGAAGTCACCGGTACCGACATCTCACCAATCCAGCCCGTTTGGGTCCCGCCAAAAGTGAAATTGTAGGCCACGTACACATCTCGTAACCCCCTCTCGTAACTTACAACTCTTCTAACCCTCACTAGCGAAATTGAAGACTGCACCCAATCTTGGTCCTTCCCCATTGACTATTTCGACTACATTCATATGCGCTGGCTTGTAGGAAGCATCGACGACTGGAACGCGCTCTTCGAGAGAGCCTTTAACTGCCTCAAACCGGGTGGGTGGCTCGAGAGCTACGAGATGTCGACGATGTGGGAGAGCGATGACGGCAGTGTCACAGAGAAGATGGCCTTGGGACAATGGGGCAAGATTTTTGTCGAGGGCGGCCGACAGTCCGGGCGCACGTTCACGGTGGTCGTCGACGAGTTGCAACGGAAAGCTATGGAGGCTGCTGGGTTTGTAGATATTCAAGAGCGGAACATCAAGGTAGGCTGCTTCTCGCGTGTAACATGCTGGTGAGGGGGCTAACGGCGTTGTAGCAACCTATTGGACGCTGGCCGGAGGATGAAAGGATGAAAGAGATCGGGGAATTTACGCAGCTTACACTAGAGCAGGATGCGGAGGGGTATATGTTGTTCTTGGCGAACACACTGGGCTGGTCGCGGGAGGAGATAATGGTTTATCTTGCGATGTTCAGACGGGAAGTACGCTCTAGGAAGTATCACCCATATTACAGACAGAAGGTCGTATGGGGAAGAAAGCCCGAATAGGGCTTCTTATAAGATTTGAAAGTGGCGGTTTGCTAAGGCAAGGAGGGCGCCGCTGAAACATATTCGTCTGATCCGAGAGTCGATGCCACCCCGTCTGAAGAGCAAAACCGCCCAACTCGCCTCCTGGCGAAAGCTTGACGGGCGCAGTACGCGAGACGAGCGTGTTGCAAGAATAATGGTAGCTTGAAGCAAAGATTTCCTGGATTGTCTGTCTCTCATATATTCTCTTTATGCCCCAATCGCGAGGGAAGAAAACACGGAAAGCAAGGCTGAATCGAACGTCAGAAGCAGCATGAGGAGGAAGAGTCATTCGTACCTTTTCCGATACAGAGAGAGTTTGAAGTTCCGACCTCTTCTTCTGCAATCTAGGCACAGATTTTCATTAACGATCGCTTTATATATCTGTCATGGATACCCATCTAATTCTCGAACTCTGCATGATCCTTCCTCATTCGGAGTGAATGCCGATAGCTGGTGGTCACTGACCTACACGCTCCCCCGGATATTTGTTCAGCTTTGAAGTCGAGGCCCAGTTTGGGCCAACAGGGCACATATTGCATTACCTGTTGCGCTAATAATAGAATAGGATGCGTGGTTGCCAAGAAGCTTAGACTAGGTATAACGCGTAACCTCGTTTTGGTACCATTTTTGTATATCACGCGGGGCCCCTCTTCTATGCGGAGAACTCCCGGATTGCTAGCTATTAAGATCTTGGTGTCATTGGACTACCCATTAAAGAATTGTAGCTCGTCGATTCTCGTGTACCAAACTAACGCTTCTCTGTGCGTGCTTCCTAAACTGATTGCTACGTATATGAAAATCTAGTTCTCTGCAAATGTCACCATACTGTTCTTCACTAAACCACAAAAATTCTTCTACGCATAGTTTGACTATTTTGATCAATAATTTATGTATAACATAGCGGTATAGCGCCTGTTCACACCGCATTTCAAAATATCGGTTTCCACCGATAGACCTCGTGCTCGCAACCCTTTCTATTCTTGCTTAGTACGCTTATGCTAGATCTTCAAATAATGCCAGGTGTAACGTTCGTAATTTTAATGGTAACGTCTTGAAGTTTATCCATAGAGAACCGCTCTATCACCCGTAGTCCACTGAATCTTTATCTCCCACTTCTTGATCTTCCACAAGCCATCGTTGCTATCCTTGACAAGATCTATAAAGTACAAGCACGATGCCGTGTACGAACTGTCCTCCGGCTTGAGCGCATCGTCCCGCCGAACATGATACGCAAGTGCGTGGGCGGTCATGGATGCCTTGTCCGCACCGTCCTTCAGCTCAATGCGGATATTGCTGGTGACATGCGTGGTGACCACGACGAAGACCTTGAGAAAGAACTCGCTGATTGCGGTCCAGCCCTCGATAGTAATTGGACCAGCGACCAAAGTCATGCTCTCGTTCTTCAAGCATCCTGACTCGAACAGGTCCCGATTGTTGCTGTCGATACCGAGGACACAGCGGTGGAGAGCGTCTGCGACGGCTTCGCGTGGACTAAGTGCTGTGAGTGTGACTAGGTCGGCCATTGCATTGAGCGAATGTACTAAAGGATTCTTGGCTAGAATATGGTTGCTGTGATCTAAACTACTCTTACCTTTTAGCGGCTAGGCTTTATACTTAAATATATCCGAACTGGTACTACAAAGTGGCGGCACGTTCACTTTGGGCTAACATGGAGTTACCGGATTTAAAGCTGGGAATAAAGAAGGCTGGAATTTACCGGAGTTATAGGCCGGGAATAAAGCACTATGCGCATACCCCCCTGCTTCTATTCGCATACCCTCTACACAGCCACAAGCCTAACGGTTACTATGTGTAAATCACATAATAACTATTACCTATGGGTGGCCGTTTACACTAGCTGGGAACGGTAATTGCTCTCATCAGAAGTACCGACAGGGTGGCGACTGTGTTTAAATTTGCATGCGACAGCAGACACAAAGCTAATACCAACTTTCTATCATTAGGGCTCCGACGAGATCCTTATATGAGCATTGTAAGTGTAAGAGCTTATTGGTAGAGTTGCAGCGAAGTGATGTTGTGTTACTACAAAAGAACGCTCTAAGCGTATTAGGGAGTAAGGCGATAATGCAGGAGTAATTTATAGGTTGGAAGGGTCTGTAATGCGTAAAAGTAGCCACAATATACTATTTATACATAAAGTAAAGCTCGACTTGTTCGCAGAGTTATAGTCACTTAAAGTCAGTACCCCACATATTTTCCGGCACAGGTGGTTTTCCGGCACGCGTGGATGGACGTTAATGTATTTGCGAGCCAGGAATAGAAACTAGAGAAACCCAGAATGTTTATTATAATTTAAAGGACCCAATTTTGGGAACAGTTTTGTATACCTCATGATGACCGGGCCCGATTGGGCATCCCCAATTTCGACTTGGGTTCACTTAAGTGCTCCAAAGGCAGGGAGTTCTTTCACGGAACCACGTCACCTCTTAGTAATACTACCGTTATCTTATCTCCACTACTACATCAGATCTCGACAAAAAACCTTCGCAAAGTTACCATTGTGACATGTAGTTACGGCAAGCAGGAGATCCAGTGCATTTAAAGCGACAGTGACGCTGCTTGAGGACAAGATCTGGGTCCCCAGCGAAAATATTCCAACAGGTCCAAAACTGGTCTATCTAATATTGTTCTTTCGGCATCACCAGTTTGCCACGTAAAAGCAAAGTACACCTAAGGAAAGGTGAGGTTAGATCACGAGGGTCCTGCGGGCAAGTGATGAAGCCCTTGATCCCTGGATGGCAGTGCAGATAGGGGATGGGATTGCTCGCGAATAATAATGGGCTTCTCCAGCTATTTCGGGACGGAGCGCTCTAGGATTAATCGTACAATGACAAATAACTTGGCTGCCCGCTCCAAGGTCGTAGTAGCACAGCGAAAATCCTCCCCCGCCGTCTCTAGTAGCCCTTGTACGTTCTATCTCTAAGAGTGAAAACACATGTCAAAGTCTCTTAAACTTTTGTTAGGTCCTGTGTAAAATCAAGGAGCAGTCTCTGCAATAACATCCTAGTTATGTGATACATAGTCTTGAAACTCGGCACGCAAAAATGTCCCAGGCAGCTGGGCCCGGTTTGTATAGTTATGTATACCGTAAGCAAGAGAGATCATCTGGAACCGCATTTTTGAGAGTTGGACGAAATATGGGCCCGCAAATATAAGGGTTATGGGAATTGTAACCTATAGGGTGGCTAATACAACGTTCGATGGCTGTGCAGTTGGCACATGACCAAAGCTCACCCACGGCTCAGGCTAAAGCAAGGGTGGCTCAGGAAGGCGAACAACAACGGAAATTGCTGAGGGCAATCGGTGCGTAATGCAATTAGCTGCAGTCTATCTAGCTGCAGTCTATCTAGCTGCAGTGAAATCCTCCGATAGCTCCGGCACATGTATGAACGACGAGGTAGTTCTTAATGTCGAGATTCGGGTCAGCATATTATCGCTTCCGAAACATGTCCCTATGCCCAGGCTCAATTAGTCGCGCAGAAACAGCTGTAAAACGCAGGGACCTTGGATGCATGCACAATCGAACCCGCATTTCATGTTTTATGTGCTGATTTGTTGTAACGGTCTCGTGCGAGATTAGGGTTATGAAGGACTAGGGTTGCAAGACCATTTCTCGAAACGTCAACCATCGAGAAATATATCTGGTAATATCCACCAAATATACTAGTACACAACCTTTCCCGGAATTTTACTACGAACATGTTATAGGTAAATATTTTTCAGGCTCGGATCGGAATTAAGAACCTATCGTTAAGATGTATATGGGTTGTTGGGCTAGGTAATAGGTACGGGCTCGCCCGGCCTACTTGGGCCTTCAGGTTGTCCTCGTCCGGGAAGAATGTCTCCGGGCTCGCCCATCGCCGGAGAACGACACCTACTGAAGCTAGTTGCCGAATGATGCAATCGTTTCAAGTCGGCTAGATGCATGGGGTCTGCATGCTCGCACGTTCTTCGAGGTCCCTTCTCGATGTGAAGAGCTTTGGAGCTTTTAGCCTCCGATAAAAATGCTGACAGGTGTGCTATTTCGAAACCAAAACACTGATGAGTCCTGATCTAGTAACTCGAAATCAGAGCTAACAAAATACACGGAAGTGTCTCTATGTCGCAACGACGATAGTGGGAATTCTGAGCGTAGTCTCTCGATAGAGCGTTCCCGTCATCGTGCCGAAGCAGCATGCTAGGGGCTCTCTCTTCATGCCTCCTTCTGATCCTCCAGTCAGAAGCGCGATAGGCAACCGGCGCGCCTCGAAATAACCGTCATGATCGCAGTCTCTATTTGCCATCGAATACCCTAATTGATTGAAGAGGCTAATGATAACGACAGAAAGCTTATTTTAGGATAGTCACACAAAGACACGGGACAGAAAGCCACTGTATATGTCCCACATGGTAAGCCTGGTTGGATTACATACCGTTCTCCATAGAGAAAAGGTGTTTCATCGGACGTGACAAAAAAGTACCTCTTTAAGGCACCATCTTCGCTTTTGCTGAAAGGACCCTCCCACCTTTAGCACTGTTACATATAAATTCATATGGCCTGAACATCAAAATGGCGCTTACCATCCTGACGGCCAAGAGTTCCACAATGCCGAAGGTCCAAGATGTCGCCCCGCGAAGGAGGTCGTGTAACATTCGGCACAGGACCAAGCGACTTATTCGCCAATTATTCTCTTGTGAAACTTCGAGGCACGGCAGAATTCCTTAATTTAGCTGCGCGCTTCGGGAAAATGCCGATCTTAGCGCTCGGGTGCTCCCGTCGCGATTAATGCGGAGCTTCTAGATCTGCAGATACGGACGTACAGAGAACTACCGTCATCTATTGCGTCGTAGTACATATTAAAGATGACACTTTTCCCAAATTAGCAATACGGTGACTTTCAATCAACTCGACAGCGCGATCTAAATTTAGAATCCCGCAAACTCTCCACCGTCGACTATTTGTCTTGCATCAGTATTCACAGGACTCCTGTTCAGAGAATATCAAACGGGAAACGTACCACTAGCATTTCAGCGCCGGGTATATCAGGGCTTGGCTTGCTCTCCAGAAAATCCATCCTCTGTAATCTGTCTCGACTTTCAACATGGAAATTTGGTTGCGGATCTTCACAGGCACTCTGGTCTTGACCTTTCTTCACTTCGCAAGAGTTTCATAGGCACCGAAACAATGAACAGGGACGCGGCCGATCAGGATGGTGAGTCTATTTTCAATGTAATCTCCCTTCTATGCCCAATATCGTATACATTGCGCGCTGCTAACGGGATCACAGATATCTATCTCCGTCTTGCCATCATAAGCACGATATCTAGTTGTCTAATCCCTTTTTTCCTCTGCCTTAATCTCGTCTGGGTCATGATTCAGCATTTCATTCTTAATGGCTTTCGAACGGCTCCGAAGTTTCAGTGCAATGCAGAATTCTATGCGCACGACCGCAAGTACCGGACAAGCATATCCTCCTTCCATGTCGCCAGTCCAAATCTTGACAAATCCCCAACATCGGCCACAACCTTGTGGACGCCTCAGTGGCCTCGAGACACGAGAGCGATCCCAATAGACACTACTATTGATCTTGAGAAAGCTATGTATGAGATTCAAGGGACGGAGGATAGGACTTCGGTATCTCGACCTTGGGAGGATGGCTACATAGTCCCAGTGTCGTTGAAAAGTGAGAAGGGAACTGCTGATAGTAAGGGTTAACTTGGTATACATCTCACTACATATTCTATTCTAAGCTTGGACACTTGGCTTCGCGAATCACGGTACCCTTTGTATAAACTAGAGGCCGTAATTATTCGCTTTATCAATTGCATTTGGGAGAAGTGTGTGGCCTGCCGAGTTATTCATTTTGACATGCGGGACTTGTTAATATCGGGAGTGACGTACAGAATATATATTGTTTCCTGTTACTCTGTAACGTACAAATGTTGCCGCCATCACGACTCAGGTCCTACCAATGAATGGCGCCGAGATATTAGTGGCTCCTAGTTCCACCGAAGAATCGGTATAACAATTTGTTAGAGACCCTCTAGGTACGGACGCCCAGGACTGCGTATAGACTGCAAGCCGGTATGCCTCAGACGCATCCGGTTCTGCCACACCCGAGACAGAACTAGAGAGCAATCATTAGTCATGACGCCATGCCGACCATTCTACTGAGGTAGGCGATGAGCTGT
>Ga0247774_1001194_pt1 | contig 13200 bp, 8 predicted proteins | sample UWRJL001104B6_FD_179933 | JGI IMG/M metagenome (GOLD analysis project Ga0247774, IMG submission 179933) | Plant litter microbial communities from Arlington Agricultural Research Station in Wisconsin, United States - UWRJ-L001-104B-6 | ecosystem: Environmental > Terrestrial > Plant litter >... | reverse complement strand
TAGCTCGTCTAAACGTCCATGCCACAGCTTGACAACCCCCCGAGAGGAACCCGAGGTTCGTCCTATGGAAGGCGATGATTTCGAACGCCATCGGCCTTTGCTGATGGGGATCGCGTACCGGATGCTCTCGTCATCGGCAGAGGCCGAAGACGCCGTACAGGACACCTGGCTTCGCTGGCAGTCGGGCGACACCAGCGTTATCGGGGACCCTCGCGCGTGGCTGTCCACGACCATCGTACGGATTTGCATCGACCGGCTCAAGTCCTCCCGAGCACGAAGGGAGACCTATCCCGGCACCTGGCTGCCGGAACCGGTCTTGACGACGGCACCGCTCGACCTCGAATCGATCCAGTTCGGTTTCCTGGTGTTACTCGAGCGCCTGGATCCGAGAGAGCGAGCCGTGTTTCTGCTGCATCAGGTGTTCGACTACAGCCACGCCGAGATCGGCGAGATGCTCGAGCTCAGTGAGGCTGCGAGCCGGCAGGCGCTTCATCGCGCGAAGGAACACGTCGCAGCAGACAGACCGCGATTCGTGGCTAGCCGAGAAGCCCACGGGCGTCTCTTGTCCGCGTTCCTTTCGGCTGTGTCACGCGGCGACATCGCAGCAATCTCGAGCGTGATTGCCGAAGACGTCGTCCTCTACGGGGACCACGGCAAGAAGGACCGCGGAGCGATCCTGGTTCCCATCCTTGGTCGAGACAAAGTCGCCCGCTTCTTCGCAAGCCAGGTCGCGAAAATGCCTTCATCGCACGAGCTGGACGTCACGATCAGCGACGTGAACGGCTGGCCCGCGATCGTCGGACGCACAGGCGTAACCGTTGCCTTCGTGATCACCATCGAGACCGACGGCCAGAAGATTGCGACGATTCGCAGCGTCCTCAACCCACAAAAGCTCGCCCTCCGTCACCTGAACTGAGCCGCGCACACTAAGCGGCCTGGCTCAAGGGGACGGCTGCACCCAGATCCCCTTTGCCCCGGTCCCCAGGTTGTAGACACGCCACGCGACCCGACATGCCCGTAGCTTGGCCGGCGTGCCGACCGCGGTCGATGCGAGCGTTGACAGGAAGGACCATCGGGTTCTTAATTCGCCTGCGCGTCGTTGAGGGTTCGACGCGAGGAGGGTGGTTCGGATCATGATGCAGCCGAAATTCGGGGTGCGGTGGGCGACTATCGCGGTGGTATTGGTCGCGTTGGCTTTGGCGCTCGGCGCGTGCGGTGCACGCGAGTCCGCTCCTGGCGAAGGCGCCGTCGCGAGCATGCAGGCTCGCCTGACGCTTCCTGACCCGCTGCCTTGCGACGCGCGCGCCAACGCCGTGGTGGCGAACACGGGGAACGTGCTGCTCAACGCTCAAACGCTGATCGATTCGTACGACTCGAGCGTCGGCGCTTACGGCGGGAGCAACGTCGGGAGCAACGCGGTCGTGCGAGCGGCCACGACGATCACGAACAACGGCGCGGTCGTCCACGGCCAGCTGGTCTCCAGCGCGCCGAGCGGGCTCGGGGTGGTGGTTGTGCCCGCAGGCGCCACGAAATTGCCACTGGGCTCGAGCGCGCCTGGGTCGCTCAACATCAATACCGCGGCCAGCAGCATCACGCTCGCCCCGGGCAACTACGTTGCAGCCAACATCAACGTGAACGCGCCGGGTGCGATCCGGATCTCGCCGGCCGGGCAGGTTCGCATTTGGGTCACTGGCACGCTCAACCTCGGCGGCAGCGAAAACCCCTCCGGTAATCCGCGCAACCTCGCCTTCCTGGTGACCAGCTCCGGCTACGTGAACGTGAATAGCGGCGGCGCGCTGTACGGGACGATCTACGCGCCCACGTCAGCCGTGAATTTAAACAGTACCGTGTTCGGCTCGGTGATCGGCGGCTCGCTCTCGCTGCTCAATTCGGGCGCAGGGGTGCACTACGATTCGGCTTCGGCGTGTCCACAGCCGGTGATCCCGAGCAGCGTCGTCGCTGCGAAGCCGTTGCCCCCGCCGCCGAACGTGCGCGGCTGCTACGTCGGCACCTGGAACGGATGGAAGTCGACTCCGTGCACGACACTCGACCAGCTACCGCCGGGCGTCGCACAAAAGCCGTACATTGGCGGCGGACAGGTGACGATCCCCGGGTATCTGGATGGCGCGGCCACCAGCTACGGCCCGATCCCCGGCATCACCAGTCCATCTGGTCTTCGATTCGGCCAAGTCGCCAGCACCTTCGTGGACGTAGCGGCTACACCGCACACGGAGGTGAATGTGCCTTCACCGAGTGGCTTTCAAGCGGATTGCAACTACCCCACGCTTTCCTACACGATCACGCCGCAGCAACAACCGAACGCGCTCAGCGTGCAGGCGAATACCAACAACTTCACCGCAACCAGCGGCGACGCCGCGGCCAACGGCGATGCGGCTTGGGTGCAGTTTGCCATCCAATCGATTGGCAGCCCCTACGACTACACCTACAAGTCGAACAATCAGGTCGCTCATGTCTCCACCGGATTCGTGGTTTGTATTTGGAACAACGATTTTACCTTGGGCAAGGCGGACCAAAACTACATTCCGAACCCGGCGGCCCCGGCCTGCACGAGCACTTCGAATTGTGAAGCGGGCCGCAGCTGCGTCGCCGTGACTGGACAGGGCAACCACTGCCTGGCGCCGACCTACTATGCCGATTGCCTCGCCAGCAACGGCTACGCTCTCCAGCCCCCTTCCAGCTACAACCTTGGCCTGCAAGCGCGGGAGCTTCAGGCCCTGGACAACGCGACAGTGGCCGGGTCGGCGTTCGACGACGCGAACGACGGCGCACACGATCTGGGCATGGTGGCCGCGCTGAGCTGGTTCGACCCGAACGGCAATGGCAAGGACTATCGAGGGCTGTATGCGGTGGTCAGCAAGGACCGCTACGGGCTCGGTACGAACAACCACTGGACGACAATCACCGGCACTGCGCTCGGTCTCGGCAATTGCGGGATGGCCTCGTTCCCGCAAGGAACGCTGCTGTATACCAGCGTGCAGGCCGGCAACTGCGCCGCCCCAGGCACGCCGCCCCCGGGTGTCCCGGCGAGCGTCTCCTGGCCTGGCGTGTGTCCGAACACCACGCTGCTTTCGTCCACGCCCGCTCCCAGCGCCAGCACGGCCTCACTCACCGATGAATCGAACAATTTGAATATCGTGGCCGGCAGCCAATCGGCGCTGGCGACTGCCGGCGATGCATACCACTACCTGCAGTTGCATTATCTCGCTTCGCTGGATGGCAATTGCGTCGGTACGCCACGTGTTTACCTGAAGGACCACGCACAGGATCAGGGCTCGGTGCCTTCCAACCTGGGAGGCGAAGCCTTTGGGGAAAGCCCGGATATCTTGGTCGTGCCGCCGGGCACGACGGTCACGCCCGACACGCCCGCGACCGAGCCGGTCGTGATCGCCGGCAAGACGTACGACGTGTACGTGCGCGTTCACAACGAATACGCTTGCGCCGCCATCCCCGGAGTGCGAGCCCGCTTGTGGTGGGGCAATGCCGCGCTGGCCACGCCCACGTGGACGGACATCATCAATGGTGGCCCTGATTCGAGCAATCCCCATTGGTCCGCCACGAAGACGCTTCCCGTCGGCGATGCTTTGGACCTGATCGGTCCGATTTCTTGGATCGCTCCGAGCAACGTGAGCCCGCACGAATGCTTGCTCGCCAATATTCAAGCGACCGGCGAAGCGGCACCGCTCAATATTGCAGACGCGCCCGGCTCGAATCAGGTCGCGCAGCGCAACATCGAGGTCGGCGGCTCCTGCGGGTGGACGCTGACGAACGGAACCAGCTCGAGCAATTTCGGCGTGGTGTTCAGTGCGACGGACGGCTTGGGCCAAAGCTACGTGCTGCAAGCGGGTGACTCTTCGACGGTGACGTTCGATGACCCCAGTCAGACCCTGTTCAACGGTTGGAATGCCAATCCTCATCCCGGCTGCACGCTCAGCCAAGCCGGCGGAAAGACGCTGGTGACGCTGAGCGCCGGCTTCGGTCAAGCGACCGTTCAGGGAGCCACCCTCGCATCGAACGCGACACTCAACGTGACGAGCACGGTCGTGCCTGCGCTGTTCTCCGGCACGACCATCAACTTGCGGATCGCCACATACTTCAGCAATGGCGGCGGTATCGCGTCCAGCCCGACGAACGGGGCAACTTGTTCGGGCACTGCGCAGAATGGTGGGCCACACTGAAGCGAGAGCCGTGAAGCACCGATACGCACCCGCCGCCGTCGCCCTTGGCCTGCTGTTCTGCGCTGCCTGCGGCCACGTTTCAAGCTCAGCGCGTGCGGGTGCGGGTGCGGGGGCGGGGGCGGGGGCGGGCAACACCGCGGGGAGCTTCGACACCGCCTCCGCGGGCAATAGCGATGCGTCGGCGCCAGACGCCTCATCCGCGGCAGGTGCTGCCGCGGGCGGCGCGTGCGGGAACCTGCCGATACCGAAGGAGCATCGCGCGGTCGCGCCAGCGTGCCCAACAGCTCGCGGCAGCCAAGGAACGCTCGACACAACGGCCTGCAGCAACCGCTCAGGCATCAGTTGTACCCGTGATGCGGACTGCAGCGCGGGCAAGAACGGCCGCTGCTTTCTCAATGGCGACCCGTGCCAAACCGTGTGCTCCTACGACCAATGCCTGACGGACGCCGATTGCGCGGCCGGGCCGTGCATTTGCCGTAACAACGAAACTGAGCTCGCGCCAAACGCGTGTCTGCCGCTCAGCAACTGCCGAACCGATGCCGATTGCGGCTGCGGCTACTGCTCTCCGAGCGCCGTCCCCAATGCGCTGAATTGCGGTCCCGGAGACCTCACGTACGTTTGCCACGCAGCAAACGACGAGTGCACGGATGCGAGCGAGTGCGGGGCGGGTGCGTATTGTGCATATGACGCGGGCACGGTGCGCTGGGAATGTGCGTTTTGCGTGCCGGTTCCGCATCCCTGACTCGAACTGCGCGGAGGCTGGGCCAGATTCGAGGCGTGAGCATTGCGCGGCGCTGTGCGCTTGCAAAACGAAGAACAGGGGTGTACGAACGCTGCGTCGCGCTTTGGGGCAGCGACGAACACGCGGAGGGTATCGCCGTGACAAACACCACGAATCGGGGTCGTAAAATTGGCTCGCCCGTCGTCCGAGCGCGCTTGGGCGGGGCGATGGCGGCATTGGGCGCGCTCTTGGCGTTGCTCATGTTTGGCTGCGCGTCGAGTAACGACAAGCGCACCGAGGGCAACGTCGGCGTGCAGGCGGAGGCGCTGGTTGGAGACGCGGTTCCTTGCAACGCGTGGGAAAACGCGATTGTCGCGAACACCGGCAAAGTGACGCTCAATCCGCAGTCTTTGGTGGATTCGTATCGCTCGGCGGCCGGAGCGTACGGCGGTAGCAACGTCGGGCAGGGCGTAATCGTCCAGGCCGCGACGACGATCACCAACAACGGGCTCGTCAAAGGGCAGCTCCTTCCGGGCTCACCGGCGGGCCTTGCAGCCGTGCCGGTGCCGAGCGGCGCCACCAAGCTTCCTCTGGGCGCAGCCACGCCCGGCTCGCTCAATATCAACACCGCAGCCAGCAGCATCACGCTCGCACCGGGCAACTACGTTGCAGCGAATATCAACGTGAATTTCCCGGGCGCCATCAAGGTGGCGCCGGCTGGGCAGGTACGCATCTGGGTGACCGGCACGCTGAACCTGGGCGGCAACGAGAACCTGAACGGCGTGCCTCGCAACCTCGCTTTTTTGGTGAACGGCACGGCGGAGGTCAACGTCAACGCGACCGGTTCCTTGTACGGGCTCATCTACGCCCCGAACGCGAAGGTCAACGTCAACTCGAAGGTCTTCGGCGGCGTCGTAGGCAGCATCGTGACGCTCAATTCGGGCGGCGTCGTGCACTTCGATGTCAGCTCGACCACGCGCGAAACGACGTGCTCGGGTCACGGCTCGTGCGCGGGGACTGCCTCGAGCTCGACGTGCGCGTGTGATTTGGGCTGGACGGGTACTACTTGCGGCACGTCATCGGGGCCGGCGATTCCGCCCAGGGCGCTGCCCAAGCCGCCTTCGCAGATTGGCTGCTATTGGTACACGTTGAATGGCTGGGAAGCGATTCCGTGCGAGCCGGTCAGTGATGTGATCAATGACGTCGGCAAGCCTGCCATTCCGCCGGCGCTTTCCGCGCCCTACGTCGAAGGGACGCCCAATCCGACGACGTCGCGCAACAAGCCGTTGGTTCCGCCCGCGGGCTCCACCGCTCTGCCTTTCACCTTCGCGCAGGCAGAGATGCTGATACCGACGATCAGCGGCGAGCAGGACATCGTCCCGAGTCCACCGGATCCCTTTGAGGGCTGCAAAAAAACCGGGACCCCGAGACCCAATGCGCTGAGCGTACAGGTCAACACCAACAAATTCGTGATGGCCAACGGGGACAACGGAGCCATCCAATTCGTCATTCAATCATCGGGACTCAACTCGACCCTGCACATTTGCGCCTGGCAGGTGAACGTCACCACGCAGGATTACGATGCCACCACCGTGTGCGTAAAAGCGCCGCCGCCGAGCCGTGGTACGCCGCTGCAGCCTTTCGATTTCGTGAACATCGCCGGTTACGTCGACGCCACGGCGGGGACGCTGAGCATCGCGGTCCAACTGTCGTGGGTCCAGCCGGGTTTTCCCAATATCTACGCGCAGACGGGGCCCGACAGGTTCGGGTTGGCGGGACATTGGCTGTCGTCCGACGCTGCGATCTTGGGGCAGGGAGGCTGCTCTCAGGCGCAATTCACGGACACTACCGTCGTCACTCGCATGATCGGCTCGACGTGTCCGGGCGTCACCAGCGAAGATAGCTCGTTCAGCGCCTGCCCGGCGGCGCTCAAGCTGGAGCCCAACGCGAAGTTCGAGAACCGAACTGCCACGGCGGAGACGAACAACCTGACGCAGCTCGGCAGCTCGGTAGTCAGCTACCCCAATCCTTTTCTTGCCGTCACCAACGTGACCCAGACCACGACGGGCGCCTGCATCGATCCCAAGCACGTGTACGTGCGGGACTACCCGCTGGACAGCGGCGGAATTCCGTCGAACCCGGCTGGGCAGGCGTTCTGGGAGAGCCCGGATATCTTCCTGGTGCCGAAAGATTCGCCCGTCGATCCGGAGTCGACGCCCGCCCAATCCGTGATCACACCCGGTGCCGATTACGACGTCTGGGTGCGGGTCCACAACGACTTGGGCTGCGCGCAAGTGAACGGCGCCAAGGCGCTGGTTTACATCGCAGATCCGTCCGCGCTTTCGACGGCTTGGGCGCCGCTCACGAACAACGAATACCAGGCCGCCACTGCCGCGGGTAACGTGGTCGCGGCGGGTGGCAAGTCGTTGATCGGCCCGTTTCACTACCATGCGCCGAGCACGGGATTCGGCGACGGTCACAAGTGCCTGATCGCTGCCATCAGCGCCACCGGTGAAACAGCGGTCACCAACTACTTCGACGCGCCCAACTCGAACCAAGTGGCGCAGCGCAACGTGCAGCTCGAGAGATGCGCCTTCCCGTTGACGAATGCGACGGGCTCGAGCGGCGACGTGGAGATCACGCTCAGCGTGACGCCGCCCGAAACCGTACCATCGCTCAGCACCCTGCCAAACATGTCGATCAGCTTCGACGACGACAACTCTGCGTGGTACAACGTGTGGGTGGCTCAGCCAGAGAATGGCGCTGCGTACGCCGTGACCAGGATCGGGAACAAGACCAGCGTCCGGTTGGGCAAGGCGAGCGTGACTCTCCATGCGGTTCCGCTTGCCAATGGCGAGTCACGGACGGCGCGCGGTACCTTCGATCTCGCCAACGGCGCACCCGACCTCAAGCTGGATTTGCGAGTGACACTCAAGAATCCCTCGAACGGTGCGGTGCTGGCGCCACAAAACGGAGGCTCTTGCATGGCTTACGGTGGTCCAGTCGTTCCGTGAAATGCCGCCCGCTCCCGCTGCTGTCCTGCATCCCATTCGCCGTCGCGCTCAGCGCTGGGCTGGTGGGGTGCGGGCGAATTAGAAACGACCCGGGTGCAGCGGGTGCGCCGAGCGGCGGCCGAGGCGGTAGCAGCGGGGCTGGTGGCGTGGTGCTGCCAGGTGGCAGCGCCGGAGATGCGGAAGGCGGCGCGGTCTCGGAGGCAACCTACGCGGGCGCCGTCTTGGCAATGCTGACGGAGCACGATGGTACTGAGAGCTACGTCGCGCGCGCGGTTTTTGCCGCCGGGCCACGCCCCACCATCGGCGGCTGCCCGCAGTGTTGCTGCAGCAGCACCGATCGCGGCTTGCCCCTACCGGACAAGCCGCCGGACGCAAGCCGGATCACTCTGCTACCCACCGCCGGTGGGGCCGCGTTGGCGACCCTTGTCCCCGAGCTGTTCGAGGACGGACACGGTGCCGTCCATGGCATGATTGATCTGGGCTGGTCATGGTTCGCGGCGCTGAGTGACTACGCCGCTGCACCCAGCCAAGCCTGGAAAGCGGGCGACGTCCTGGAGGTGACCGCGCTAGGGAACGAGGTCGAGCCCTTCTCCGGAATGTTGCGTGCAGGGCCGGCGCTCAGCGGCGTGACGCCAGCGATCGGCTCTGCGCCCCTAGTTGTGGACCACACGCAGCCGTTCGAGATTTCATGGACGCCCGAAGGGGACGCCAATGCAATCATGCTGCTCGGCATCCCGAACGCCGACGGCGTTTGTTACTGCGACGCGCCCAACTCGGCCGGCTCCCTGGTCGTCGACTCGGCTCTGCTCAGCGCGGCCGCCGGAGAAATCAGCCTCGCACGGTTGACAATCTCCAACGTGGCCAGCAAAAACGCGAGCGTTGATTTGGTCGGCGCGATCGTGCAGCGAGGCCCGGTCGAGGTTCGATAGGAATCATCGCCTGGCGCTCTCGCATCGAGCATCGAGCTGGGAACCGGTCTTCTCGTATGCCTCGGATCAAAGCGCTTCGCTGGTGGATCATCGTCCTGCTCATGCTGGGCGGGATAGTGAATTTTCTCGCTCGGAACTCACTGGGCATCGCCAAGCCCACGCTCTCGGCCGAGCTCGGGCTCACCGATCAGCAGTACGCGCTCATTCTCACCTGCTTTCAGGTAGGTCTGATTTTACAGCCATTTTGCGGCTATCTCCTCGAGTGGCTAGGCTTGCGGGTGGGCTTCGCGCTGTTCGCGATCGCCTGGTCCGCGGTCAACATGGCCCACGGTGTGGTCAGTGGTTGGCTCGGCCTTGCCGCGTTGCGCGCGCTGATGGGGTTCGCAGAAGGGTCGGCCAACCCGGCGGTGATGAAGACGATCTCCGCCTGGTTTCCGTCCCGCGAGCGGGGCATGGCGAGCGGTGTCTACAATGTGGGGGCCTCTTTCGGCTCCGTGATGGCGCCGCCGCTGGTGGCATGGGCCATCTACGCCTATCACTGGCAAGCCGCGTTCGTGGTGACGGGCGGCATCGGCATCGCCTGGGCGCTGCTGTGGCTGGCCCTGTACAACGATCCGGATCGGCACGCTTTGCTCAGCCCAAGCGAACGCAGCTATGTCTCGGCGGGCAAGGAGCGCCACTTGCAGAGCGGCAGCGCGCCGCCTTCGATCTTGGGCCTGCTCCGGCAGCGCAATTTCTGGGGCATTGGCCTTCCGCGCATGCTCGCCGACCCGACCTGGGGAACCTTGTCCTTCTGGGTGCCATCGTATTTCGTAGCAGCGCGTCACTTCGATCTGAAAGCGCTCGCGATTTTTGCCTGGATGCCGTTTCTTGCGGCGGACTTCGGCAGCCTGTCGGGTGGCCTGATCGCGTCGGCGGTGCAGCGTCATACGAGGTTGTCGCTCGTCAACGCGCGGCGCACCGCGTTCACGGTGGGCGTGCTGCTGATGCTACCGGTCGCGTTCGTCGGCAGCGTCAAAAGCCCACATCTGGCGGTCGGGCTCTTGTGCCTAGGCGGCTTTGCACACCAAACCCTTTCGGTGACCGTGATCACGATGTCGACCGACTTGTTCCGTCAGAACGAAGTCTCGACAGTCACCGGAATGGCCGGGACTTGCGGAAATTTAGGGACGATGATCTTCACGCTGCTGCTCGGGAAGTTGGTATCGACCTATGGCTATGATCCCTTTTTCGTCGCGCTGCCACTGCTCGACGTGCTCGGCGCTGGACTACTCTGGGCGCTCGTGCGCGAACGCCCAACTGAGGACGGCTTACCGTCTCGACTAGACGAACGAAGCGTGCTCTAAGAACGCTGCGCGCGCAGCGTTGGCTCAGCCAGCCACCGTGCACTGGTAACCGATGGTCTGACCGGCCAAGCAGGGCCAGCGCTTTGCGCTGAGCTTCTCGAGCCATTGCTGCTTGGTCAGGCTGGAGAGTCCGGTGTTGTCGATGACTCGCCCTTGGGCGTCGAGGATCACCGTGCCGCGACGCGGGCTAAGGTGTTCGTCGGGACCCAGCATCGGACTCGCTGGATAACACGCGCCGATCACCTGCGAAGTGATGGCCGCCCAAAGCGCGTCGGAATCGCAAACGCCAGCGGGTTCGCCCCCCGAACCGGCGGCGCCCGCGGTCAGCTCGATTGGGGGCGGCATTTCCACGTGTCCCGCCATTTCCACGTGCCCCGCCATTTCCACGTGCCCTCCGCTGCCCCCGCCAGCGAGGTAGCCGCGGCCGGCCTCCGCGCCACTTCCGCTCGAGCCCGCGGCACCGCCATCGCCCGCGCTCTCGCCGGAGCTTCGCCCGCTCGCAGCACTGCCCGACCCCGACCCAGCGGGATTCGGCGCGCCACCCAAGCCATTATGGAAGTTCCCGCTTCCTCCCGAGCTCGCCTCACTCGCGTCGGGGGCGCCGCTCACCCCGCCCGAAGCCCCGCGAGCGCCGCTCTCACCGCCGCAGGCTCCCGCAAGCGCAACGAGGATCGCGAGGCCGAGCGGCACTACTGCCATTCGGGACCTCGAAGGCACGGCTCGTTGAAGATTCGTATGCATTGCCAAGCTCACGCCTCGCGCTCGGGGGAACGATTGCTCGCCGCGCCCGTCTTCGCAAACCGTACCATCGCTTCACGTCGGTGAGTAGGTCGCCGGACCTTACCAGCGATTGAGTGTCGCAGGTGCGGCCTCTGCGGCTCCGCGCTAAAAATCTGGGAGCCGCTCGCACTCGCACCCGGGCTTGTTCATTGTGCGAACCGCCACCCAGCGCGAACCCCAAATCCCTCTCCCTCTGATCTCTGCGGCCTCTGCGGCTCGGCGGTTAAATCTGGGAGCCGGTCAGTTTGGAATGCGTCCTGAGTCAGTTGCTCTCTTCCGAACGATCACGTACAAAACGCGTATGTCGGGTGTTCGGCGTTGGGTCGCGGGGGGCGTGGTGGTTGTCGGCGTTGGAGCGTTCCTGTGGTTGCGCGAGGGCCCCGAGTCGCGCACGGCGGATCCGCGGCGCGGCGCGGCCTCCGCAGCGCGCGCGCCGCACGCGCCGGTAGCGGCAGCGCTCGGGCAGGGCGCGCCCGCGAACGCAGCGAACGCGGCCGCCCTAGCCGCCGTGGACAGCGCGAACGTCGCGGCGTCGGCCGGCGTCGATGCGGGCGCTGTCTCGACCGCGACGAGCGGGATCGTCTATGAAATTCGCGCCGTTCTCGAACACGATCCAGCGCTCGCCGAACAGCTCGCGCGCGAGGATCAGAAGCGGAACCCCGACAGCGCGGCCGCCGACGAGCGCGACGCGCTGCTGGTGGCGGCCGTTTACAACCAGCGCGATCCGTGGCGTGCCCGCGTGGAGGCGCGCATCTACTTCGGTCGCCATCCGAACGGCAAATGGGTCGACTTCTTGCAGAGGGGGACGGGAGCGTCGCTCCCTAAGAGCGACTCGCCGTAGGCGGGGGACTCAGGTCCCCGCGCCTCGTCGTCGCTCACTGCGATCAATGCCGCGAGTTACTGTACCACTGCTTCACGTCAGTAAGCAGTTCGACGGGCGCCCGCTGCGGCACGCTGTGCCCGGCCGCGTAGATCGGCATCGCGGCGAACCTGGCATCCGTCCGGCTGGTGTTGTAGAAAAGCTGCATCAAGCCGGGGCGGACGAGCCCGTTATTCTGATTTCGATCGTAGCTCACGCCACCCAGGATGAGATTTCTGAGAGGCGCGCGTGGATCTAGGATGTCTGCGATGGCCTTCATTGTGTACGGGATCTCCGGCGTGTACACGATCTGGTCGTACTTCGACCCCGCGATGAAGGTCTGCACGCCGTCGTGCAGGTGGCTCGCAAAGTAGAACGCGCTCCCCCAGCTTTGAATATCGGAAGGCCAGCTGTTCGCGCCCGGATACCCTTCAGGGACCAGGTCGTTGAAGCGCACGAAGTAGTTGTCTCCAATCTGGAGCGGTCCGAACGCGCTCTTCGATTCCATTTCTGGCGCCGGGACAATCGTGCCCTGATCGCGACCGTAGGCTCGCGTGCGCGAAGAGGCTTTCATCCACTCGATGTTCTGGATGGGCGCGCCCACGGCCTTGCTCAGGATGCTGATCTGGACGAAGTTCTTCGCAGCGGTGTGTTCCAGCTTGTCGGACCAATCGAACTCCTTGTCGCAGTTGTAAACGTCACAAGTCGCAATCTTACCGCCGCCGTTGGGATCTGGAATCAGGGTATTGCAGTTCGGCGCCCGGCAAACCGACGCGTCGAACGCGTCTGGCGTGCCAGAGGTGTAGTTGTGGAATTGCCAGCTGCCGGCGACGACCGGGGAGATGAGCGCCTGATGGCCCCAGAGCGCCGCGATCTGCGAGGCGAAGGGGTCCGTCCTGCCGAACACGCGCGCGAAGTAGTCGGTCTCTTCGGCGTACAGCAGCGGGTCGTAATAGAGGTTCGACGGCGACCCGATCGCTTGATAGTTGTACATGTGGTTGAACATCCAGGTCGCACGAACGCCTCCGTAGCTCTCGCCCACGATGATCACGCGGTTGTTGAGAATCTCCGGGTGGCGCTTGAGGAAGCGCAGCACGAGGCGGTTGAAGTAGCCCGCGTCGCGATCGAGATCGAGGCCGATGCTCGGCCTGCTGCCGTCGGCGTTGGCGAGCGGGTACGAGAAGCCGGTGCTTGGCGCGTCGATGTAGAGCAGGTTCGCGAACTGGGCCCAATTCGCGGCGTTGTTCGTGGCCACGATCTTCTGCGCGCCCGCGATGGTCGGGTCGAGCGTCCACGGACCCGTGTTGAACGAAAATAGGATGGATGAGGTCGAGCTCCCGGGACCGCCATTGAAG
>Ga0247774_1001193_pt1 | contig 13207 bp, 10 predicted proteins | sample UWRJL001104B6_FD_179933 | JGI IMG/M metagenome (GOLD analysis project Ga0247774, IMG submission 179933) | Plant litter microbial communities from Arlington Agricultural Research Station in Wisconsin, United States - UWRJ-L001-104B-6 | ecosystem: Environmental > Terrestrial > Plant litter >... | reverse complement strand
CTCTTCGACATTTTCTCGAGCGCGTCGCGACCGATGAAGTCGTGGTCGAACTTCACGAACGGGCCGTAGCCGATGTCGTAAGGCGTGAGGTAGTAGTCGTCGATCTTGTCGGAGACGAAGCTGCCACCCAGCGAGGCGCCACCTTCGTAGCTCTTCGCCGGCAGCCATTCGCGGTACTTCTTCATCTTCTCGCCGGAGTAGATCGCCGGCATCGGCGACGGCACCCAGCCCGACTCGAGCGTGTTGGACGAATAGGCACGCGAGCCGACGAGCTTCAGGCCGAATTCCTGGCCGGCTTCGTACAGTGCGTCCTTGACGGCCTCGCCATGTTCCCAGGGTCCGAACAGCTCGTAGCCCGGCTGGCCGGCCATGCCGTGACGGAGGGCGTGCACGCGGAAGCCCGCGATCGTCACCTGCGTCATGTTGAAGAACTTGAGCTCCGGCGGCTTGGTGCCGAGCACCTTCTCCATGACCTTCATCGCGTTCGGTCCCTGGATCTGGTAGCGATAGACCTTGCGCACGATCGGGCCCGAGCGGGCCGCGGCGCGCTCGTCACGCTCGCACGTGACGTTGTAGCCACCGGTCTCGGCGTGGAACTGCACCCAGTTGTGCGTCGACGGACGACCGATGAGGTTCAGGCGCTCCCTGCTCAGGTAGGTGAGCACGACGTCGCCGATGACGTAGCCGTCGTAGTTGACCGGCACGTACTGCTTCGCCTTGTTGGGCTCGAAGCCCTTGAAGCTGTTGATGCCGAGGTCGGACAGCAGCTTGAGTGCATCCGGACCTTCGACGTACATGTCCGTCATGTGGTACGACTGGTTGAACAGCACAGCGGCGTTCTGCCACGCGTTCTGCTCATCGCGCCAGTTCGAGTATTCCGGCTGCTTCACCGGATATACGTACGGACCGGTCTGCGAATTACGCAGCATCTTCACGGCGCCGCCGGATGCCTTGATCAACTCTTCGAGATTCTTCGGACTCATCGATGCCTCTGCTGACTGCAATGCTTGGAGGTCTAGGGAACGCTGGCTGGAAAGATCGTGACCAGCGCGGATTGGGAGCCGGTCTCAGCGCACGAGCGTGAGACGGTTTGCGGGGCCGCCGGCCATCTGCAGGTCGGCGATGTTGATGCTCGCCTTCACGGCGACCGCATGCTCGCGCATCAGCGCTTCGACGCGAGCGCCCTCACCGTGCTCGATGGCAGCGACGATGTGATGGTGCTGGCGGTGTGCGTAATGGAGCATGTCGTACATCTGATCGAGATTGTCTTTGTCGAATGCGAGCGCCGCGGCGCCAGCAAACGGCACGCGATTGTTGCGTTCGAGCGCCGAGGTGAGGATCGCGCTGTCCGCCTCATCGAGAATCAGGTCGTGGAAGCGCGCGTTCATGTCTGCATACAGCGCTTCATCGGCCTCGACAACGTGACGCTTGCGAAGCAACGCATCACCGTCTTCGAGGCAGGATTTCAATTCGCGAATGAATGCTTTCGAAGCGCCCTTCTCTGCCACGCGCCGGGCCGCGAGGCCTTCGATCGCCGCGCGCAGGTCGATCGCATCGATGATGTCGGCAGCGGTGAACGCCCTGACGACATAACCGCGCGTGTCATGCTCCGTGAGCAGACCTTCCTGCGCGAGAAGCGGCAGTGCCTGGCGAACCGGAGTGCGCGACATGCCGAGCGCTTCGGCAAGCGGGGCCTCCGCAACACGCTGACCCGGGGCCAGCGTTCCGCGCAAAATCATTTCGCGGATGCGCAGAACAGTCTCGCTTAGCTGGCTGCTGACGGGCATTGGAATAGTGTTGTGGGAGACGCCTCGCCGGGCATGATCCGCCACGGGATCCCATCCTGTCAATTAAGGATCCCGATACCAGCTATCACGGTTTTTAGTGGCATTTTCGGCCCTGAATCGCACGCCGCGCCGCTGCCGTCGGTGCTCAGTTCCGGCGTCCCCAGAGCTCCTGCGTGGCGAGTCGCGCGCCCTGCACGAGGGCCTCGAATTTGGCCCACATCACGGTGGGATGAACGCGCTGGATGTGCTCGGCCTGCGCGAATCCGCAGTCGCTGCCGGCGATGACATTTTCGCGGCCCACGATGTTCGCGAAGCGCACGATGCGATCCGCAACCACCTGCGGATGTTCGACCGTCATGACGTGATGGGTGATCACGCCGGGAATCAGGATCTTGCCCGGCGGCAGTTTCGCCTTCTGCCACACGCGCCATTCATGCTCGTGCCGGGGATTGGCGGCTTCGATCGAATACGCGCCCGCCCGCACCTGCAGGATGATGTCGACGATCTCCTCGAGCGGCGCATCCGACATGTGCGGCAGGTGCCAGCTGCCGAAGCACACGTGATAGCGCACGGATTCCTCGGGAATTTCGCGAAGCGCGTGATTGAGCGCGGCGACGCGCAGCTCCGCCCACTTGCGATACTGATGCGGGCTCTGCTGCACGAGGTGGTCGTACATGTTCGCGAGCACGGCGTCGTCCACCTGCACGATCAGGCCGGAACGGTAGATCTCCAGGTATTCCTGCCGGAGCGCTTCGGCGAGCGCGAAGATGTAATCGCGCTCCGTCGCGTAGTACTCGTTCACCGCATTGAAGACCGCACTCGCGGGCGCCACCACGGTGAGAAAGCCCTCGACCGCGTTCACCTTGCCGAGCGCTGCCTTCAGGTTCATCACGTCCCGCTCCACGTCGCCCGCGATGTACTGGATGCGGGTCGTACACGCCTGTTGCATCAGGGTGGCCGACATCTCCTTGAGCTCGTTCTCGACCACTTCCTTGAACCGGTCCCGATCCCGCCCGAGCCAGTGCAGCGGACTCCTGGCGCCCGGACGACTTTCGAAGCCAGACATCCGTTGCAGGACGTAGTTGGCCCAGCTCGACTTGCCATATTCGCCGTCGTTCACGATATCGATGCCGGCTGCCACCTGACGCTTCACCACGTCGACCACCGATTCGGCCAGCAGTCGTGCATACGCAACGGGATTCGCAGGCGGGCCCAGTCGCTGGCTCGCCATCGCGAGCATGGCTTCGGGACGCGCGATGCTGCCCACGTGGGTGGTTAGAATCCGATCTACGCTGCGTTTCATGATCTTTGTATCATCCGACTTCATGGCCACGGCCAGCATCCCTTCCGTCCTCAACCTCGCGTCCGTTGCGGAGTCGCAGCGCGCGGCCGCCTGGTCGCGCTGCGCGGGAGCATTCTTTCCCGGCCTGTCGATCACCAAGCCACCGGTGAATCCGGCAGTGGGCTCGATGGAAGGCCTGGCTTTCGGGCCGGGGCAGCTGTGGAGCATACAGTCGCCGCCGGTGCTGCTCGGCTACGAGCCCGGCCCGCGCGGCAACGCGCCCGCGATGTTCTCGATCATGCTTCAGCTCGACGGCTCGACGGCCGTTTCCCAGCAAGACCGTGGATGCGATCTCGTCCGCGGCGAGTTCTGTTTAATCGACCAGGAAGCGCCGTTCGAGATGGAGGTGAGCGACCCTGTCTCGCGCGTGATGTTCCTGCAGATGCCGAGACACGCAGTGGTCGGCAGACATGCTGGCATCGAGCGCGGCACGGCCATCGCGTTCTCCGCGTATGAGCCGGGCACGGCGCTCCTGCGCAACCTGTTGCTGAACATTCTCGAGGTAGGACCGTCGCTGTTCGTCGAGCAGCGGGCCGCGGCGCTCGCGGCAGTGATCCAGCTGATTGGGATCCCAAACCTGCGCGACCCGGCCAGGGACCTCGGGCCGGCCGAACATCACCTGTATTCGACGCTCGCCTTCATCGACGCGGAGCTGTCCGACCCGACGCTGAACGCCGAGCGCGTCGCGAGCTCGCAGGGCCTGAGCCGCCGCCGCCTCGACCAGATCCTGTTCGAGCGGCTGGGCTCGTCGCTGAGCGCCCAGATCTGGGCTCGCCGGCTGAACCAGGCCGCGAGCGACCTGCGTGACCCGCGCTTCGAGCGGCGGACCATCACGGAGATTGCATTCGCGGTGGGGTTCGAAGACGCCGCGCATTTTGCGCGGGCGTTCAAGAAGCAGTTCGGCGTGACGCCGAGGGAATGGCGGCTGAGGCGTTCCCAGCCGCCCGGAAATTAACGGCGTCAGCGAAACATATTGTTGCTGGTGTGATTCCCACCCAGCCACCGCTGCAGCTCGCTACGAGCATCCAGCCGTCGCTTGGCGTTGATCTTTTCCGCATCCGGATGATCGACGGTGAACTCGCAAATCATCCCGTCCGGATCCGTCACATAGAGCGACTTGCAGTAGCCATGCTCGAGCACGTAGATCTTCGGCTCCGCATAGCCCGCCGCGCGCAGCCGTTTCTCGATGGACTCCTGCACCTCTGTCGACACCATCAGCGCGATGTGGTGAAACGGCGAGGACGGCATCTTCGGCCCGAACTGCGCCTGGTCGTCCGCGTTCGCGAACTGGAAGAACGCCAGCGCGCTGCCATCGCCCATGCCGAAGAAACAATGGCAGTACGTGCGCTCCTTGCCGAACAGCATGTCGGACTCGCACCAGGTGGCCAGCAGGGGCAGGCCGATGAGGTCTTCATAAAACGCGCGGGTCGCCTCGAGGTTGCTCGAAACGTAGGCCGTGTGATGAAGCCGGGCGGGAAGCTGGGTTGCGCTGCTCATGAACCTGATCTCCGGAACCGATAGTTGAAGTCTACGCCCCACACCCGGGGCATGGCCTTGAAGACGAAATTGTTGGTGTAGCCGGGACTCGGGAAGAACTGCGGGCCGGGCGACCACTCCGCGTTGTAACGCCGGTCGAAGAGATTCTTCGCCCACGCCGTCACCGACCACGCCCCCTGCTCCACCCCGAGCCGCAGGTTGATGAGATCGATGGGCTCGCGCAAGGTGAAGTTATCGGGATACCAGTAGGTGGGCCCGATGCGCTGGCCATCCACCCGGATCACGGCCTGCAGGCCGCCCGAACCCACCGGCCACCGGTACTGCGTGCCGATGTTGATGGTGTACTGGGACACGAGCGGCGCCTGGTTCCCCACGTCCGCCGCCGACCGGGACGACTCGCGGATCTCGCTATCCGTCATGCCCAGCCGCAGGTAGGTATCGAGCCCTTCCACCGGGCGCGCGGCGAGCTCGAGCTCCAGTCCCTTGTAGTTCACCTTGCCCAGGTTGCCGAGGTTCTGCGTGCTCGTGTTCGGGTCGAACACGAAGTAGTACGAGCCCTTGGCCCGCGTGTAGTACGCGTTCGCGCCGAACGTGACGCTGCGGTCGAGGAACTGGCCTTTGACGCCGACCTCGCCGGTATCTGCCGTTTCCTGGTCGAACAGATCGCCGATGCCCGCGATGCCGGCCGCGCCCACCCCTGTCTGGTTGAAACCACCGCTGCGAAAGCCGCGGCTGTAGCCGCCGTACAGGTTCCATGTGTCGTTCGGCTGATAACGCAGGGTGAGCTTGGGCTGGAGGTCGTCCCAGGTTTTCGTGCGCACCTGGCCGGGAAACGCGACCCCCGCGAGCTGCGCGGGAATGAATTCCTGCGGCGTATCGGTGGTGTTACGCCGATGATCCGTGTCGTAGCGAAGGGACAGATCGAGCTCGAGTTTCTGCGTGATGTCGAAGCTTGCGTCGCCGAACACGGCCCACGCATCGTTATCCTGCGAATCCGCGAGGAACGTGAACTGCGGATTGAACAGCGGCAACGGTGTGCGCTTCACGCGCGGCACGACGCCGGTACCGAAGTCGAACACGTTGCCGGTGGAGATGAACCGGTCGGTCTTGATGTAGTACGCGCCGACGATCCAGCGGAAGCGATCGCCGACACTCGAGGCGAGCCGCAGCTCCTGGCTCCACGCGTCGACGTCGAGAAACTGGTGCTGCGCCTGGTCCGCACCGAAGAACGCGAACAGCACGGACTCGGGAATCGGCAGGAAGTCGAACTGATCGCCCGTGAGCAGCTCGTCGACGTGGTCGAACGCCGAGATCGACGTGACCGAGCCGAGCGGCGTTTCGAAATCCAGCTTCAGCGACGCACCGTGCATGTTGCGCTCGTCGACGCCCGGGTTGTTCACGCGCACCGGCAGGCTCGTGTCGTTCACGCTCTCCGTGATGTTGAAGTAGAGCGCCTGGGTACGCACTTCGGAGAACGACACGCGCAGGTCCGCCTTGAAGGATTCGGAAGGTTCCCACAGCAGCTTCGCGCGTGCGGACGTGTCGCGGAACGGATCGGCTTCGTCGTGCAGGAATGCGTTGTCGATGTAGCCGTCGGTCTTGAAGTACGAAGCGGACGTCGTGAATTTCAGCGTGTCCGTGATCGGCCCGCCCACACTGCCGCGCACCTTGTAGCCGGGGCCAGACTCGTAACCCGCCATCAGCTTGCCCTCGAGCTCATCGCCGGGCTCCTGGGTGCGAATGATGATGGCGCCGCCGATAGCATTGCGGCCATACAGCGCGCCTTGCGGGCCTTTCAACACTTCGATGTGGTCGACGTCGAACAGCTCCTGGTTGAACTGCGATGGGTTGGCGAGTGCCACGCCATCGATGAGCACGGCGACAGACGGCTCGCTGTTGCGGGCCTGGGAGATCCCGCGCACGGTGATGAACGACGTGCCCTGATTCTGCGTCTGGACCATCGTCATGTTCGGCGTGAGCGCGATGAAATCCTGCGGGCGGTTGATGCCGGCGGCCTGGATTTCCGCGGCACTGAAAGCGCTCACCGCGACGGGCACGTCGTGCAGCGACTCGTCGCGCTTGCGCGCGGTCACCACCACTTCTTCCAGCGTTTCTCCGGTTTGCGCGTGCGCATCCGGAAGTGCCATCAGGAAACACGCTCCCGCGAGCGTTCCGCACGAGACTGTCGCTCTTGCCATGTGTACACCCCTGTGGTCCGCCTCGACCCGCTGTACACGAACGCCCACCCGCTCTGCGCCGGGCTGGGCCAGACACGACTTCAATCGATCAAATCGTGCCCAACGCCCTCTCGCTCCATACCCGGGTCGTATTGATCAGGAACTCCACGACGCAGCGGTTGTAATCCGCCGAATGCGTCATGTTCACGAAATGGCCTCCGCCGCGAATCACGCGACGGCGCGCGCCGAAAATATTCCGCGCCATGCGATCGGCCGTACGCCGCAGCCACAGCAGCTCTTTCGAGCCGGTGACGATGAGCGTGGGCGCGCGAATCGTGCGCAGGTCCGACGCGAGCACCGGCAGATACTCCGCGGGCGGTGAGCCCGTCAGGTCTTCGCCGCGATAGTCGCGAAGCATGGTCGTGATCTCTTCCTGCACGAGCGTGCGACGGGGCCCCGCGCTCATGAGCGGATGGGCTTCGAGCTCGCGCATCAGCGAATCGCGATTGCCGCGCTTCATCAAGTCTGCGTACTTCGTGAGCGGCAGGATCGATGCGTCTGTCGCTTGCGGTGCCGGTGGATCGTCCAGCGGCGCGCCCTGCAGCACCAGGCCGGTGACGCGAGCAGGCCGCGTCATTGCATATTGAAGCGCGACGCGAGCGCCTTGCGACATCCCGACGATGCCGGTCTTGTTGAGACCCAGCTCATCGAGAATGCTGTCGAGATCGTCCAGCTCCTGCGCGTAATCCGCGGTTGCTGTCGTCTCGCCGGCACCTCGGCGATCGTAGGTGATCGTGGTGAAGACGCGGCGGAACGCCGTGAGCTGATGCGACCACATGCGGCGATCGACGCCCCAGCCGTGAACCAGCACGACTGGCGGACCGCGTCCCGCGACTTCCACAGCCAGGTCGCCTGCGCCCCTGCGCGTTGGAATGAGCTGAGCTACGCGACTCTTGGCGCGGACCCCTGGATCGTGAGCAACGAAGTCTGGCGTCGTGCTGGACGGGAAATAACTCATGACTGGACCCTTGAAGAAGAAGCATGCATAAGATGTGTGCCAGGACAGGGGGACTCATGGCGAATGACGTGGTCGACGTGATCGTGGTGGGCGCGGGGCCCGTCGGCTTTCTGGCCGCACTGGGACTCGCGCGCGCCGGACTGACGGTGCGCGTGCTGGAAGCCGAGCCCGCGATCAACGATGCGCCTCGTGCGTCTCTGTATTTTCCGACAACCGTCAAGATCCTGGATCAGCTCGGCCTGCTCGAAGAAGCGAATGCCATCGGCATGCAGGCCAGCGAGTTCTGCTACCACGTGCGCGAGAACGGCACGCGGGTCTGCATCGACACCAGCATCGGGCTGCCGCCGGACGAGCCCTACCCCTACAACCTTCATTTCGGCCAGCACCTGCTCGCGCGACTGGTGATGAGCCATCTGCAGCGTCTGCCGAACGCGCAGGTGTTCTTCGATTCGCGCGTCAGCGGCATCGAGCACGGTGTCGACACCGTTACGGTGACCATCGATACGCCTGATGGCGTGACATCGATGTCCTGCAACTGGCTCGTCGGCGCAGACGGCGGACGCAGCTCCGTTCGCCATCTGCTCGGCCTGCCGTTCGAGGGTCATACGTGGCCCGATCGGTTCGTCGCGACCAACGTGCGCTTCGACTTCGGCAAATATGGTTTCGCGCCCGCCAACATGGTGGCCGATCCCGAGCACTGGGCCGTCGTCGCGCGGCTCGGGCGCGAGGATCTCTGGCGAGTGACTTATGGCGAGGACGCGTCGCTGCCCGAAGAAGAGGTGCTGCGCCGGATCCCGGAGCATTACGCCGCGATCCTGCCGGGGCCCGACGAATACGAGATCATCGCGGCGTCCCCTTATCGCGTTCATGAGCGTTGCGCTCCGACATTTCGCATTGGGCGCGTGCTGCTCGCGGGTGACGCCGCGCACGTCTGCAATCCCTGCGGCGGCATGGGCCTGACCACCGGAGTGATCGACGCAATGGCGCTGGTGGATGTGCTGACGGCGGTGATCATGAAACGTCGCGATGATTCGGTGCTGGATTTTTATTCGAAGGAGCGCCGCCGCGTGTTCCTGGAAGTCTCGTCACCGCTCGCCACCGAATTCAAGCGCCGACTCTCGGAACGCGACCCGGAGCGGCGTCGACAGGACGAAGCGATGATGCGCACGATGGCGGAAGATCCGGCCAGGGCGCCCTCGGCCACGCTGCTCGCAGAACAACTGTTCGGCGCCCGCATGCCCGTCTAGCCCCACAAACGCTGGCTGGCGATGCGTGCGCCTTCGGCCATCGACGCCAGTTTCATGTACGTGATGTCCGGATCGACCGGCCCGAAGCCGGCGAACGTGCTGAAGCCGCAGTCCGAACCGGCGATCACGCGCTCGCGCCCCACGATGTTCGCGAAGCGCTCGAGCCGTTCGGCGACCAGCATCGGATGCTCCACGTAGTTCGTCGTGGAGCTCAGCACGCCGGGAATCAGAATCTTGTCGTCCGGGATCTGCGTGTCGCGGAACACGACCCACTCGTGCGCGTGCCGCGGATTCGCCGCCTCGAACAACAGCGCCTGCGGTTTCGCCTTCATCACGACGGGCAGCAGCTGCTCCATCGGAACGTCGTGGTGATGTGGGCCTTCGTAGTTGCCCCAGCACACGTGCATGCGCACGCGATCCGCCGGCACGTTGCGAAGCGCGTGATTCAGCACTTCCACGTGTTTCTGAGCGAGAGTGAGGTATTCCTCGACCGTACGATGCTTGTACATCGTGTGCCGGCCCATGCCGAGGTCCGGCGCGTCGATCTGCAGTAGAAAGCCGGCACGCACGATTTCCTCGTATTCGGTGCGCATCGCTTCCGCGACGGCTTCGAGATACGCCTCCTGCGTGGGGTAGTACTCATTCGGCTGGAACAGCGCGATGACGCCGGGCGATGCCGCGTTCATGAACGCTTCAGACGGCGCGCCTGCCTGCACCGCGCGCTTCAGGTTCTCGAGATCTGCCTTCAGCGGGTCGAGACTCTTCACCTGGATGGGCCCGACGCAGCGCGGCCGACGGTATTTGGCCGTGGCGCCCGAGTCGGCGAGCTTTTTCATCAGGCGCGGGAATTCGATGAGATCGAGACCGGGCTCGCGCTGCGTGTCGCCATCGAAGCCGGTGATGCGATCCTTGATGTACGTCGCGTAGCTGATCTTGCTCAGCTCGCCGTCGCTCACGACGTCGACGCCGGCGCTCACCTGCTTGCGCACGACAGCCGTGACTTCTTCTTCCAGCACGGCATTCGCCGCGGGACCGAAGTCCGGTGTTTCGGAACGTTCGCGCGCGAAAACCAGGTCCGTCACGGCCTGCGATCGCGGCAGGCTCCCGACGTGTGTCGTCAGGAACCGCTCAGAGCTGTTCTTCATCCCCCTGCCCCCTCGTGCCCCCAAGGCATTGGTGGAGAATTGGCCAATGCCACAACGCTCGCTTGATTCAGCTGGCGCGCGGCCTTGATCCACATGGAACCAGCACGCTGCCAACGAATGCCGCACCCGTTGGCGTCGGCACCTCAATAGTGGGCGTTTCGGATCCACAATGTCAATTTGGGATCCCGTCCCCCGTCTCCACGCGGACGACGGCCGCACAGCCCCCGCCGAGCCCGTTGCGGGGCATGATCCGCGCTGCCTAGAATCGAAGCATGCTTCGCATATGGGCTGCGGGGCGACAGGCCATGTCCTTTACCTTCGCACCGGCGGTCCGCGCTCCTGCGCCGACGCGCTCCGCGACGCCTGCACTTTCGGACTCCGACGGCGAATTTTCATCGATGAACGACGGCGGCATAAGAAGGGCAATGCCCTCCGGCATCCCAACTCGTCATTCGATCCACGTCGTCCCACGAATTCGGTGAGCACGCCCGCAGGCACCGTCTCCGACAGAGCCCCTGTCGATGTCTCGGACATCATCGAGCGCCAGCGCCTGCGCTGGTTCGTCGTGCGGCTGGTGCTCGTCTCCTGGCTCGTCACGTTTCTCGATGGCTATGACATGAATGTCATCGCGTTCGCGGCGCCCTACCTGCGCAGCGAATTCGCGCTCGATACGGGCATGCTCACCAACGTGTTCGGCGCGGGCATCGCCGGCGCGTTGGCCGGCGGATTCCTGTTCGGCTTCGCCGGTGACCGGCTGGGCCGGCGGCCCGCGATCATCGCCGCAACCGGACTCTTCGGTTTGATCACACTGTTGCTGTCGCAAGCGACCAGTTACACCGAGCTGCTGGTGCTGCGCTTCGCGAACGGGCTTGCGCTCGGTGGCGCAATTCCCCTGATCTGGGCGCTGAACATCGAATACGTCGCGACTCGTTACCGAGCGACGATCGTCACGCTGATCATGCTGGGCTACGGCGCCGGCGTCGCATCGGGCGGCCCGCTGTCACTCGCGCTCATTCCGGGATCGAGCTGGCGCGCCGTGTTCGTCTTCGGCGGCGTCGCGTCGTTGATTGCGGCCGTGCTGCTCTGGAGGACGCTGCCGGAATCCCTGCGCTTTCTCGCGACTCGGCCACACGACAGCGCGCGCATGGCGCGCATCGTTCGCAAGCTCGCGCCGGAACGCGATCTGCCTGCAGGAACGCGCTTTACGCTGGCCAGCCCGACGGCGCCGGCCGCGCGTGGACCTTGGTGGGATGTCCGCGAGCTGTTCCGCGGACCGCTTCGTTGGGTCACACCGCTGCTGTGGATCAGCTACGCGGCGAGCTCGATGACGACCTATTTCTTCTCGACGTGGGGACCGCTCGCGTTCGAAGCCATCGGCTTCGGTCGCAACACGGCTGCGTACATGTCTTCGATGAACTCGCTCGCGGGTGCCATCGGTGCCGTATGCCTGATGCGATTCACCGACCGCGTCGGATCGATCAGCGTCGGTGTCATGGCCGCGATCGCCGTGCCGTTCCTGCTCGTGATCGGGCTCTCGTCGGTCGGCCAGGGCGAATTCCAGATGATGATGGCTGTGCTGTATTTTTTTCTGGGCGGCAGCCACTACGGCATCACGAGCATCGGCGGAACGTTCTATCCCACCGCCCACCGCGCGCTCGGCAGCGGCTGGCTCGCGGCCGTCGGCAAAGCAGGATCGATCGCAGGCCCGTGGCTCGGCGGCTGGATCATGGCCTCGCACATGCCAGTGCAGAAATCCTTTGCGTTGCTGGCAAGCGCGCCGGCCGTCTTCGCCGCCTGCACGATCGCCGTCGGCGTGCTTCAGCGTCGCGGAAGATTGCACGCCGCCGCATGAAGTCGCGGCTCTAGTGTCCATCCATGTTCGCGAGGATCTTCGCGAACACGGCCATGCACGTGCTCAACTCGCGCGGCTGGATGCCCTTCAGCAGCTTCGCGCGCACGGTATTCTGAATGCGGTCGATCTCCCGCATCACCGGCCGCGCCGCCGCGGTGAGACGGATCACTTTGGCGCGACGATCCGCGGCCCCTTCCGCGCGCTCGATCAGCCCTTCGGTTTCCAGATCGCGGAGGATTCGACCCAGCGTGGGCTGCTCGACGCCGATGCGATCGGCGAGCTCCGTCTGGTTGACGCTGTCGCCGAATACGTTGATCCAGTAGAGCGTGCCCCAGCGCGCCTGGCTCTGGCCGGCCGCACGAAGCTCCGCATTCATGAGATTGCGCCAGCGGCGCGCGACGAACGTGAGGCCTTGCGAAAACGGATAACTCATCTCGTCCGCCGAGCCCGACTCGGCCACTTCGAGGCGACGAAGCAGCAATTCGCCGCTCTCCGAGACCTCTGGCATCCACTGAAGCTTCGATCCTTCGCCTTTGAGTCGGGCGCGGCGCGGCGCTTTTTTTCGCGGCTTCTGCATGCCACGGAGTATGGCACAGCCCTGCGCGCACCCCGTGTGGGTGGTGGGATGCGCGCAGGACCTGCCTTTGTTGTTGTTATTGTCGCTCTACATCGTCGCTCAGAAAGCCATGCGCATGCCGACGCGATAGGTGCGGCCCAGCGTGTCGAAATACACAGCGTTGGCGCCGCCCACCTGACCCGCGGAAAACGGCGGGTCCTTGTCGAACACATTCGAAATGTTCGCGAACAGCTGCAGGCTCTGCAGTCCGAACCACTTGAAGTCGTACGAACCGTTGAGGTTCAGCATGTAGTAGCTCGGCACCGTCGCGTCGGACGTGCTGTAGGTGAGCGCGGGGTCGTAGCCCGCTTCACCGGGACCCGTCTTGGGGTTCTGCTTGTCGAGCCGGCCCGCGCTCACCCAGCGCAACTGGCCGGTGAGCTCGAAGGGTGCGTTCAGATAGCTCGTGGTGAAATTCGCCGCGAAGTTCGGTGCCGAGGCAAAGTCCGACAGGAAGCCTTGATCGCCGCCTGTCTGGCCCGACACATCGTGCGTCGTGGTCACACCGGTGAAGCTCGTCGTCTGG
>Ga0247774_1001192_pt1 | contig 13230 bp, 10 predicted proteins | sample UWRJL001104B6_FD_179933 | JGI IMG/M metagenome (GOLD analysis project Ga0247774, IMG submission 179933) | Plant litter microbial communities from Arlington Agricultural Research Station in Wisconsin, United States - UWRJ-L001-104B-6 | ecosystem: Environmental > Terrestrial > Plant litter >... | reverse complement strand
TATGTTATCCCTAATTTCAACGTCCACGAAGGCTACTTATTGACGGTTAGCAAGTGAGCTAGCTATCCTATTGAATTGTGGATAACTTGTAGGACACGGCACTGCCTTGTCCTTACAAATATATAGCCGCCTTCTTACAATTATATAGAGTTTAGCTGGGATTTGTCAAAGATTTTTGCACGGATTCCAACCATTCTCTGACTGTTTGATTTTCGGATTTGGGGTCGTAGTAACACCCTAATTCATCGAGGATGAATGCTTCTAAATCGGCTGGGGCGATCGGCATTTCTAGCAGTTTGCTGAGTTCTTGCGATGCAGCTTCAACACTTGCGGGCGGTTCGCTGCTGCGGTAGTTTTTCACTACATCACTGGGAATGTCAGCTTCTAGCGGCCAGTCTTGGTGAAAGTAGGAACTGAAAAATTGGGTTAAATGAGGAAATTGATTTATCATTCTGGATAGGCTGTGAGAATAAAGTATCCGGGAGGTAATTTGGCGCTGCGCTGGAGGACGATTTTCAGGCGAGATGCTGAAGTTGCTTTGGATGCGCGGCGGCGCAGAGTAATACCAATTATTCTGTTGGCGTTGTGGTCGATCGTATAACGATTGCTGCGACTTTTCACCCAGGAGTCGATCGCATTTTTATTTCTGTTCATTGCTTCCGCAATAGCCACTTCGGCGACGGAACGGTTAGTAAAGGAAGATGCGGCAGAAATTCTCGTTTCGCTTGCGAGTCGCTGTGCTAGTTGTGCTTCTGTTTTGCCAACGTGTCTCTCTAAAGTGTGTCCTCCTGCTGCTTCGTGAAAGTCTAATCCGCCGCCCGGTATGTTGGGTGCAAAAGCTACGGTGGTTTGTCCGGGTATAGTTGAGCCTTCCTGTGCAAAAACTGCGCCGTCTACCGTCGGTATTGTGGAGTTGAATAAGACTGTTATTGAGGCGATCGCACACAGGATACCTAAAAACTTTTTTAGCCGATCGAGTTTATTTTTCATTGCTGTGAAATCTATTTCTTATATTTAGTATAGGTGTTTGCTGTTTTTTTTGTCGATTTTCTAATCGACCATTCGTAAGTTATAAATTACGCGCAGCATTCAAATATACGGTGCACAGTGCGCGCCCTACTGTTAGTTAGAAATTGCGCCCAGTATTTAAATACATGGTGCTGCGCACCCTAGGATTATTCATAAATACACGCGGAGCGCCCAGCACTCTACCATTATTTATAATAGTTTGTGATTTCAGTGGTTTACAAAGCTTCACTGACTCGGATAAAATATTAATAATTATTTGAATAAGTACCTGAAAATTGATGATAAATTAAGTGATTATATTTAAAATGTTGATAAAATGCTATTAGCGACCCTAGCAGGTTGTCTCGGTAGTCGTCTCAGATTGGCAAGTGTGGGAATGAGTTAGTTTTGGGGCGGTATTTTCTGCCCCATAGAAGTTTGAATAAAACTAACTAGAAGATTACCTCAGAAACCCGATTTTTTCGTAGATTTATCGTGACTCCTCGCAAAACTTGTATAAACCGGGTTTCTAGCTACCTATGCGTGGGCTATGAAACTTTCCAAAGTAATGGTAAAAATCCCTATAAAATAATAAAAAAAAATGGATTACCAAGATATTCTCAACAGCACAGAAAATTACCTACAAAAGTGCGTTGCACCCCACGCGGGAATTATCGACAGCGACTCGGAAGCGATGAAAACAGCACTTGCTGGATTGGAAGAGCGATCGCTCTTAGCGTTGCTAGTTCCCCCAAAATGGGGCGGTGCCGCAATTGCACCGGAGATTTTTTACCCCTATCAGGAATTGATGGCTCGATATTCCGGTGCTTTGTATTTTCTGCAAACTCAGCACCACAGCGCAACTTCCATGCTTGCCAACAGCGACAATGAAATGCTAAAAAGCAGATTCTTGCCCGCGATCGCCCAAAAAGAGTTACGCTTGGGCGTTGGGTTTTCGCATTTGAGGCGATCGGGGAATCCTGCCGTCACCGCCACTCCCGCCAAAGATGGCTATTTACTGTCAGGAAAAGTTCCTTGGGTAACAGGTTTTGGATTGTTTCAAAAGTTTATTGTAGCTGCGGTACTTCCTGACGATCGCGCTGTTTTCGGTTTGCTACCTTTTGTCAATATTGAACGCGAATATGGTAAAATAACATTCAGCGACATCATGCAATTAATCGCCATGAACTCGACTAATACTGTCACAGCAACTCTCGATAATTGGTGGCTGCATGAATCGGAAATAATTTCGGTTAAACCTGTGGGGTGGATTTCGGAATTCGACAGCAAAAATATACTGAATACTGTTCCGGCTACTTTTGGCTGTATTCGAGCGGGATTGGATGTAATTGCAGCAGCGGCGGCTGCTAAAAATTCACCTTTTATAGTGGCGGCTTGCCAAAAACTAGAGCAAAAGCTCGATCGGCTAAAAGAGAATTTCCAACAATCTCAACATAGCTCGAAAGCAGAACAATTAGCGCTGCGAGCTCAAGCCATTGATTTAGCGGTGCGTTGCGGGCACGCTGCGGTTGCAGTTTCTAGCGGTGCTGCTAACGGTATTGTTCACCCGGCCGGGAGAGTTTATCGAGAAGCTTTGGTGTATACTGTTTCCGGGCAAACAAAGGATGTGATGGAAGCAACGCTCGATCGACTAAGCGAATTTTAGATTTTAGATTTAGAGCGCAGAAAATCCAAAAATCAACTGTGTTTAATAAATAATATATAGCGGTTCTCAAAAAAGTGAGGTATGCCCTATGCCCTATGCCCTATGCCCTATGCCCTATGCCCTATGCCCATGAGTACCTCATCTTTCGCTCGAAAGGCTATATCTATTTTACCTGATGACAAACAACTTCAACTCAAATAACTTAAAAACGATCGCCTACAGCCAAATTGTAGACTTAACCCATTCAATCCACCCAAATATTCCCATCTGGCCCGGAGATCCAGCCACAGAAATTGCCACAATCTCTCAAATAGAAAAAAACGGCTATTTCCTGCGAAAATTCTCAATGGGAGAACACAGCGGCACTCACATCAACGCACCCAACAGCTTTTATGCAGGAGGCGCCAGCATTGATAGTTATTCCCCGCAGTCGCTAGTTTCCCCTGCAATTGCGATCGACATCCGAGAGCAAAGCCTTGCCAATCCCGACTACACTTTAACAATTGATGATATATTGACTTGGGAACGGCAGCACAAACTTATAGAACCGGGAAATCTAGTTTTATTGTATACTGGCTGGCAAGAAAGATGGGAGAACGAGGAAGCATTTTTTAACCGAGACGATCGCGGGATTTGCCACTTTCCCGGATTTGGGAAAGCAGCAACTCAATTTTTGCTAGAAGAACGCTCGATAGCCGGAGTTGGAACAGACACTCACGGAGTAGATACCGGGCGAGATGAAAGTTTTGCGGTTAACAAACTGGTATTGGAAAAGCAGCGAATAGTGCTGGAAAATCTGGCAAATCTCGACTTTTTACCTGCGGCTGACATCACTTTAGTTATCGGAATATTGCGCATTTTGGGAGGTTCCGGCTCGCCTGTGTCGGTGTTAGCTTTTGTGGCTTAATGCGGTAAAAGTTACATCTTGCAGCCTGCTCAAGAACAGGCTTTCCGGCCTGTTCCAAGAGTGAATTTTCTCGCTTCACAGGCATCTTGCCTGTTCCTAAACAGGTAATTGAGAATGGTGCAATATCTCAGGTAAAATTGGATTGCGAGAAGTCGAGTAAAAACAATAAGATTAATGACAGAACTGCCCAAGGATCTCAACGACGCGATCGCCCAATCGCGCATGGCAACCGCCGCCGCCCTCTCGGACGGCAAAACTCTACTGCAAGTCGAATTAGTATTTCCAGAAATCGCACTGCAAGCACAGTCTATCACCGAACAATTCCTGCCAGAATTTGAGGAAATCTACCCCGGAGTCAAAGTCTTTTTTCCAGACACCGGTGCTGCAGCCCTCGCCCGCCGCGACTGGGGAGAAACACCGTTTAAAGTCACTGATTTGGGCAGCAGTCGCACTCCTGTTGAAGATAAAATAGCACCGGAAGACGAACTGTTCCTGCTGGTGAACCCGGCGGCTGTAGAAGTGGCCCAAGTCGAAAAACTTTACATAGCTGCGGCCGGTCGCCCAGTAATTCTACTCAACCCACGCCTCGAAGATGTTGCTACCATAGGTATAGGCTATGCGGGCCGTCAACTGCGCGATCGATTCCTGAGCAAAATCGAATGCTGCTACTACATCAGACCGCTAGACACAGCAGCTTTATTCCGCTGCTACCCCCAAGCCTGGCAAGTGTGGCTGGAAACAAACAACGAATACGAACTAATTTCTGAAACCGCCCAAAAACCTGTGGGAGACGATTTAGAGCGGATTTTAGCCGCTTCTCTCCCAAGCGCCGATCCTGACTCCACCACACCTGCAAAACCTCTCAAAAAGAAAGGTTTTTTGGCAGAGCTCCAGACATTCCTCAAAGCTTTGACTCAGTGACAGCCGAAGACGCTCGATCGTATAGTAGGGTGCGTCAGCTAGGATTATTTTCGACTTAATCCATCGGCTAATCGCTGACGCATCCTACAGCGTGAAATAACTCAAAGCTTTGGCTCAGTAACAGCAGTTGCAGAACCACAATTAACAGCTTGCCTGTGTTTCTATCACTAGGTACGCAAACAGATACTGATGATCTTTACAGAATCTTTATATAAAGCAGTATAATGGGTTACACCCCTCCACCGCAAAAGAGGGGAGGTACATAGCAGCAACATTCAGATGCTATAAGCTAAAGATTTGGCTTTTGATTCAGGGAAGCGGATAAACACAATGGAGCATCGGCGCATTGTTATCGGGGACGTACACGGGCATTACGACGGCTTAATGACCCTGCTAGAGGCACTTGCCCCCAGCTCGGACGATCGCGTCTATTTTTTGGGAGACTTAATCGATCGTGGCCCCAAAAGTGCTCAAGTATTAGATTTTGTCCAGCAAAGCCCCTACCAAACTCTGCTGGGCAACCATGAAGAACTGATGCTGGAGGCTTTGTCGGGGGTGCCGATGGATATGCAAGCGTGGCAATCTTGGCTGTACAGCGGCGGCGATGCCACAGTAGCGAGTTACAGAGATACAGGGATGATGCCGTACAAACACTTAGAGTGGCTGCGAACGCTCCCCACCCACCGGGACTTAGGGGACATCTGGCTGGTTCACGCCGGCGTCCACCCCCATATGCCAATTGACAAGCAGTCGAGCGAACAACTCTGTTGGATTCGCAAGGAATTTCACACCATATCGAAACCCTATTTTCCCAATAAATTGATTATTACGGGTCACACGATCACTTTTACCTTTGAGGGCGTCAGACCCGGGGAATTAGTCAGGGGCCAAGGGTGGTTGGATATTGACACGGGTGCTTATCATCGCAAAAGCGGCTGGCTGACAGGACTTGACCTCAGCTACCGCAGAGTTTATCAAGTAAATGTATTTAACCATCAAGTCCGAATTTTGCCGCTTGACGAAGTTGTCAGACCATTGAAGCAGCAGCAGATGGCACCCCCAAAATCTGCGATCGACCCTTTTGTTCAACAGGAGTGTTAAATCAATTTGTAGTTGTAGGGTGCGTCAGTTTAAGTCCGATCGATAAAATCGAAATTAACCTGCTTCTGACACACCCTACTAACTGGATTTATTTTTTAACGAACCGCGAAGACGCGAAGATCGCGAAGTAAGAAAAGAGAAGATAAGACAAGAGAGCACCTGACTGATTTAAAATTGCTACGATCCCAAAAGCCTGCGGATTTCTAGCCTGTAAGCCGCGTTATTCAAACCTTCACCGCTTTCGAGATCCGGGTCGATCGCCTGTTCCAGAGCAGCAATGCGATCGGCAGTAGCCGGGTGAGTGCTCAAAATGCTCGGAGGAGAAGGCTTGTTGAGCAATTTTTTCATAAAATCAACCATCCCAGATTGAGCGTAGCCCGATCGCCCCATAGTTTCCAATCCCAACCGATCCGCCTCATACTCAGCTTGGCGGCTGTGGGGGCGCCGCAATGCCAATTCCACCCCAATCTGAACCGCCTGAGATCGATCGAGTCCAGTCGCCGAAGCTACACCACTGGCGATTGCCATTTGACGCATTTGTTGAATCGCGTGGCGAGCACTAATGTGAGCGATTTCGTGGGCGATCACACTTGCCAATTCGGCCTCATTGTCCGCCGCGGCCATCAAACCTTTATTCACATAAACAAAACCGCCCATAGTTGCAAAAGCATTAATAGTGTCGTCGTCAATCACTTGAAAAGTATAAGGAATATTCGGGCGAGTGCTTTCTTGAGCCAGTCGCTGACCGATGCGGTTGATATATTGTGTAGTGTCGCTATCGCGGTCAATGTTAAACTCGCTGTTCGCCAACTGCTGATTAATTTGTCTGCCAATAGTCACCTCTTGGCGATCGGACATATTCGACAATTGAATAACTTGAATGCCCCGAAAAATCAGTTCAGGCAAAGAAAATGCTTGAGTTGCTTCCGGGGAAACCACCCAGATACCCGCAGCCACAACCAGCGACAGAAACAGATAAATCCCCCGGCCTCCGGTACGCCGGCAAGTCAACCAAAAACTTTTTAACATGATTGATACGTGGGAGAACTTAGATAAAAGTTTAGGAAAAACTCGAAAAGTCACTAAATAGGCAGACGCAATTTGAGGCTGCTTAGTTGCTATTCTAGCTTTTTCCCCATTTTTAACCGCCCCGCCAGCTTCCGGGCGACAGGATCCTCCGCCAACCAACCGCCGTCAACTGCCTTCTGCCGATCGAGCCCAAGTCCTGCGGATTTTGGGCGATCGTTGTGGTAATATCTTTTAGCTTCAGGACTTACGCATCAATCACGTATGTCATTGCCAGCGGTAGCGGATCTTTGGCAGCATCTGTTTTTCATCAATGTCTGCGTAAGTCCTGAGCTTGTAAACATACTCCTGTCGCTATCAGTATAATAGGCGATTTATGAAAATTTTGGATTCTCAAGGCCGGCTGTTCGGCAAACTCAGCATCCTAGACATAGGTGCCGCTCTGATCGTACTGCTAGTTGCAGTCGGAATCTTCTTCTTTCCCGGCACTTCTGGCGGTTCCGTCGCCCAAGTCGGCACCAGTGTCAAACCTGTAGAGATTGATGCAATTGCGATCGGTCTCAAAGGGACAAACGTTCAAGATTTGTTCAAATCCGGTGATACAATCAATGTGGTAATCCGCAATCAACCCTCCGGTCAGATTACCATCAAATCTGTGAAAACTCTCACCAGAACCCTAGCAGTTCCTCAGCCCAACGGCACTCTGAAAGCTCTCCCCGATCCCAGAGAAGAAGAATCCTTCAGCAAAAATATGATGTTTACTTTAGAGGGAAAAGGTCAACTTACTGAAAATGGCCCGGTTTTAGGGAATACGAAAGTCAAAATTGGTACTACGCTAGAGCTTGAAGGCAAAAAGTACATTTTCAACGCCAGCGTCATCGACGTGCGAGTGAAAGAATAGTCAGTAGTCATTAGTCAGTAGTCAGTAGTTATTAGTCATTGCTAAGGGGTAATGGGGAATTGGTAATGAGGAATTAATCTTCCTTCTTCCCTCTTCCTCCTTCCTGACCTCCGTTAAATGCCTTACATCCTTAAAGCAGATATCAAAGAAATATTTGTGACCCTTTTTAACTGATGTTGGGTTTCTTGCCTCAATCGATCTATGAGCGATCGCGTAGTGGCGGCTTCCGCATCGCTTGATGGCTTTTACTCTACGATCGCGATGAGTCGGCGTTATCGTTAGCTTCTCTCTGTTCGATCGCGCGAATCGCCTCTTTCGGTTCCACATCCCCCTCAATTACGGACACGATTCCCGGTAGGTATTCATCCATCATCGTGACATTGGCATAAACCAACTGTTTAATCAGAGGAAAGGTGAGGTTAGACCCTTCAACATCAATACTGGTTTTATAGCGAATTTCGCCGTCGGTGTAGTCGAGTTCAAAATTGCCGATGATTGTGCCATAGTTTGCTCTAGTGATAAATTCTGCTACAGACGATCGCTTATTTTCTGGTGCGTTGACCGGGCAAATCGAGTAAAAGACAAATTGTGCTTGTTCAGTTCTCGATTTGGCGTAGCAAATCCATTTGCCGTTTTCGCCTTGGAAGGCGAGGCTTAGGGTTGGTTCACCTTGAATTTTTGTGTATGACCAGTCGTCTTCAGTGAAGAAATTGATGATTGCTTCTAGAATTTGTCCACCTCTAAAAGTGGGTTTCAACCCAGCCTGTATTTTCTGAGTAAAGGTATCTGGCACGAAATCAGCCAATTCTTTCAAGAAATTGACCATTTCTTCGAGCATTTCAAGATGCGCTTTATCAGTCATCCCAGACATACTGGTCTGTGTCCACTCTTGAAAGAAGTTGACGATTTTATCAGAAATTTCTTCGCTGGAACTGCCTGCTTGTGCGATCGCAGAGGGACTAATATAATTCCAGAAGGTGCGGTAGCCAGTTTCGCCTGACTCTAGAGGCTGTGTCACAGATAAACCCAACCAATTTTCAGTCAACAGCAGTGGAGCGTCAGGCTGTTCTTGATTCAGATTTAGAATATAGCTTGCTGCTTCCTCAAAAGTAGTAGCGTCTACTCCCAAGCTAGGCAGCAAGTTAGGCTTTAACATGGCTTCTATCAGGATATCTAGCTCAGGTAGAAATTCCCCACCTCTAAGAGAGCCACGCACTTGTGGCTTGAGATTAAACAAAGCCTCGCTGTCAATGCGCTGGTAGAGTTCCGGGCTAACCTTGAAGCTGAGGCGGTACTCGATGAGTTGGTTGTTTTCTTGAGTTAGGGCTAGGGCGACAGCGCGAACAAAAAGGGGAGAGCCAGAAGAAGAAGTAGTGAGCGTTAAGTCGCTGTTAAGTTGATAATTTTCAGTTGTTGTTTCCACACAGATTTCTCTCTAGCCTGATAGACTCCTTATTTTGGAAAGGAGATGCGTGAGCATTCACTGCCAAAAAACTTGCGTAGTCCTTATGCATTAGAATTTGGAGAAGTTTGTCTAGGAGGTTGTGTGTCTCCTAGTACGTCGCGGACAAATTCTGCCATTTCTCGCAGCCAAGTCTTGGCTGATTCTTCACTTGGATCGTCAAGAGGATGGTTAGCATCCCAGAGTACCATATCCAGCAGCGTTCCATCGGCAGGAGGATCTGCCAGTAGGGTTTCAATTGCCTGTAGCCCCTGCACAACTACTTTAGGGTTAAATGAGATCGTGTCTTCCATCTGGACACGAATCGCATCTAGTATCCCTTCGTCACCCCAATAACGTCGCAAGAATTGTCTTGCTTCTTCAAACGGTGGACTGGGAGGGGCGTTCAGTTTCGCTTTTAATATTTCCGGCATATCTGTCATATTGACCTCCTTTCTAGAAACCTCGCAGGGTTGGATAAGTGGTAATTATATAGAAGCTTGGAGGGTTTCCAGGCACAAATTTAATCGCAATGAAAACCATAGATGTAGGTGCTGGCCCCTTTGATATTGGACCTCCAGGCTGACCGTAATTCTTATTGAAGTAACCTTCACCAATTACCGAACCAGCATCAAAGCTTTTGGCGTGTTCACCACCCGTAGCAAGGTCTGAGCGAATCTGTTCCCAGTTGTTTCTTAAGTAGCGGTTAACAGTTTGGTTGAGGATGTCCTGACTGAGCCATTTAGCAGAGAAATTTTGCTTACCTCCATCTGTATTCCACGGTGGATCGCCATAGATTCTGCCTTCGATAGTTTGCGTACCGTCTGGTTGACCGTTAGCATCAAGGCTTCGCTCCATAGGTATTTGCGATCCATGACGGCGACCTGTGTGGGCATGGGGACTATGAGCTGCATCGTTAGCAGTCATATCGAGATGGGAAGGCTTTTCTCCCAACCCATCATAACGATCCATGACCCGCTTAACGATTTCCTCTTGCGCCAGCTTAGCTCGTTCAGCTGCTTCTTGGGCAGTTTCTCCAGGTCGGTTTATTGGATCTTTATCGAGTTCGAGTTCCGCATCCGTTCTGGTCTTGGGGTCGTACTTGGGTGGGTTAACAGGGTCTTTACCCTTATTGGGATCAACTGGGTCTTTGTCCTTGCCTGGGTCAACTGAGCCTTTACCCTTATTGGGATCAATTGGGTCTTTACCAGGGTCAATTGGCTCTGTACCTTTACCCTTACTAGGCTCAGTACCCTTACCAGGCTCAAGTGGCTCTGTACCTTTACCAGGCTCTATACCCTTACCAGGTTCAGTACCTCCACCTTTAATCCCTGGTTCACCAGGCTTGCCAAACCTCTTGAGAAGTTTGCCCAAGAGGAACATTGTGGCAATTGTCAGCAAGCCTTCGGTAATTTTCTCTGATCGCTCTTCTGCAGTGAATTCCTTGCCACTAAAGGCTTCCTTGCCGAAAATACCCTCAAATATAGGAGTTAAACCTACAGTATCTCCTGCTGCAACACCGAAAACGGCAAAGAATCCCAGGAGTTGTTTATACCAAGGCAGGTCTGTTCCGTAGGTCTTCCAGAAGTCGTCAGACCGCTTAATCATTGAGGTGATAAAGCTGTAGAGCAGGAAGCCAATACCGACGATCGCTGCCACTGCAAGCAACACTTCAGAGGCAACTACTGCGATACCAGCCAAGGCTGCTACCAATAAAACAGCGCCAGTGATTACCAGTACAACCGCAGCAAAGATTGCTAGACCAAGGGCTACTTTCTTGATTCCCTCCCAGATACCTGAAAAGATTTTGCTGACTAACGACTCTTCAGCTTTGGCGGCGACTGTGTTAGCTAGCTGGGTGAAATCACCAGGGGCTTTACTTTCAACATCCTTATTACCTTTAACTCCCTCATTAACCTTGCTTTGGATGTCAGTGTAGACTTTTTGCTGCTCCTTGCCCCAGCCTTGCTTGGCACTATCGATTTTCTCCTGTATTCCCTCGCCGAATTGTTGTACTGCCTTGTGATTGGCATCCTTATTTTGAGCGATCGCCTGCTGAGATTGTTGCTTTAGTTGTCCCGGAACCTGAGCTAGTCCACCCTGCAAGGAAATAGTTGCCTTATTTGCTTCAGCCGTTACTTTCTGTTGCGACCCTTCCAGATGAGTGGAGACAGAGCTTTCTAACTGGTTGAGACTGCTTTGTATACCATTAGCCTGATTGGAAATTTCCGTCCCCAACTCAACTCGCGACTGTCGCAGCTTTTCTCCCACACCTTGGGTAAAGTTTTGCACCTCTTTATTATCAAGTTTTCTACCTTTTGGTACTTGATGCAGACCACCCACAATCTGATGTATCGCCTTGTCAAATTGCTTCAAGCTGGCAGCCTCTGTTTTACTAAGCTGCTTAACTGCCGCTTGACCTGCGTTACGTGCCGCTGATGCTGCCGACTTACCTGCCTGCTTAATCCCAGGAATCGACGTTGCCTTAAGCTTGTTTAAAGATGCGATCGCTTTTGTTTCCAGGGCATCGAGTTGCTTCATCTGCTGCGTACCCTGAGTTGCTATCTGGTTGACTGTAGCCTTAGTCCCCTCTTGGATAGCCTTTTCTACCTGAGTTGTGTTTTTGCCCACCCCAGCAGCTAACTGCTTACCAGCATCACGGAATCCCTTAGCGGCTTGTTGTGAGGCATCTTTAGCGTTCTTAGCCAAATCCTGACTGCGTTGGTGCATCTTACCTATAACATCGGAGGCTGTTGAACTGACAGCCTGCCGCACGGTTGATTGCACCTCAGGCTTCTTGCCGCCATAAGCGTTCGCTTGCTGGTTAGCCGTCGCGTTAACGCGACTTGAGGATTCCGCAGAGGATGTATTGACACGCTGAGCCTCTGTTTGACCAGCTTGCTCTATCTGCTTAGCCTCATTTTCAGAAGCTTCCAAGGCTTTTTTTCGCTTGGTTTCTACTTCCTTGTGCAAGTTGGTGAGTACCTTAGTACCCTCAGCGCTGGCTGCTGCCTTTTCACTTTCTACCTGCGCTTTGACCGCAGTCCGGGTAGCACTGAAGCCTTGCTTCAATTCCGCCATCTTACTGTTTAATACTGCGATAAGCGCCTGTATTTTGTTTTGGGTAGTCGCCTCTATAGCCTTTGCTTTCGTCTCTGCCTGCTGGATTATAGTAGTACCTTGAGCCTGAAAAGATTGTCTGAGGGCTAGCTTTTCAGTGTTTGCTGTTTGGGTAATCTGCTGTGCCGCCTGAGCAAGGGCTGGGGAGTCAGGCATGGCTGGTGGCGATGCCGATGTCGTATCAGATGGGTGTACTTCTGCAATCTGAGAGGAGGCTGGCTCAACTTTTTGGTGGGGCTGGTGGTCTGTACCTTTCGATGGGTTATTTTGGTTGGCACTTAATTGAGAGCCACCAGAAGCACCTTTGGTGGAAGCGTGAGCGTTGGTAACTTTGGGGCTAGCGCTGCCCTTGGCATGAACTGGTTCGGTTGGGGATGGTTTGGCAAGGGTGTTTTTATCAGTATGGGTTTGATGTGTAGGAACAGCCCCTGATGGAAGTTCTGGGTGGACTGCTGGCTGTTTGACCGCATCCTGATGGCGTGTTTTGGCACTTTCCGTAGTGACCGTGGTAGCAGTATTGTGCTGCGCCGCCTCTGCTACCACCGTAGATGTACTATATTCTGGCGTGCTATTGGTAACATTTTCTGTCTTACTCTCGCCCATCTGTGGTAATGATGCCGTTTCATCACCTGTATTAGGAGCTAGGATTGTCTGCAAGTGCTGCCGCTGCACCGGAGAAATGCTAGTCGTGACCATTGCCAAAACTGCTTTACGAGTGGATGGCTGGAGGCTAGCCAGCTCCTGTCTCACACGCCCGGATCTGTCTTTGGGGTCAGCGTGCAGACTATTAATAACCGCCGCAGCTATGGCTTCTACAGATTCAGTGTTTTGGGTATTGGCTGGGTGCCGTTCTACTTGGTTGGCTTGCTGGTCGCCATCAAGCTTACGTTGAACCGCACCCCCCTGCTGTACGGTGTGCGTCAACTCATGCGCCGTCAACTCATCCTTACCCGGAGATTTCCCCGCACCGTAGTAAATATCGCTACCATGAGCAAACGCCTGCGCTCCCAACTCCTTATTCATCTGTACGGCATTCGAGTCGGTATGCACCCGTACTGAGCTAAAATCAGCACCGAAGCGCGACTCCATGAAACTACGTACATCATTGGGTAAAGGACTACCCCCACCCTTAGAACCGG
>Ga0247774_1001190_pt1 | contig 13234 bp, 6 predicted proteins | sample UWRJL001104B6_FD_179933 | JGI IMG/M metagenome (GOLD analysis project Ga0247774, IMG submission 179933) | Plant litter microbial communities from Arlington Agricultural Research Station in Wisconsin, United States - UWRJ-L001-104B-6 | ecosystem: Environmental > Terrestrial > Plant litter >... | reverse complement strand
CAGCGCCGAGTTAGACCAGCGCAGCAATGGCAAAGTGAAGGCTGCAGACTGATATTCGCGCTGACGAAGCTCCCTGTATTTTTCGCTCTTGCGGCAGCGAACTAGACACGAGTTGAGAACTCCTCGGTTATATTACATCACTATCACGACAGACACAGTTTGGGACCTGGCCGATCCTTTTCCTTTATTCGGTCACCGCTGCTGCATACTTTTAAGGGGAGTGAGTTACGGTATTGGCATAGAGGCTTTAGATTCACGAGCAAGGTGTTTAGCACGACAGAAATGGTAGGGAAGCTTGGCTTTTGAGATACCACGTTGAGGGGGTTTGGACAGGACTCTAGGAATTGCTAGGTGAACCTAATGGATAGGACGGCCTAGATGTACCGGGTTGAATATTGCATTCCATCACAATCTTGATAATGTCCTCTCGGAAATTCTGAAGCAGATGAAGCAAGATTGCATCCACGTCATGACATATATTAGGAGAATCCCCACGCTTGGCAGGAGCTCGTGTAATACTTTTGGGGAAGTACCATACTATTTTCTTTGAGTGCCGACAATTTTTGCATTTCCCCGATTGTAATCATTGTAGATTGTTTGAATTGGTTCCATATTCTCCCCCAGAGAGCATATATTGACATGGAAGCCAAGTGTGTACCTGACTTTACCTCTGCTTGAAGTACCAGCGTGACTAGTGGTATATGGGTGCAGTATCTGTTGGGAAATGGATCCCTCACCTAAAAATACTAAGATTCTGCTTCCATTATACATCGGAACCATGCCTTCGCAGATTAGAACCGGTTATTTGACAACTCGATCTCACGTCTCGCTCAGTAGCAGTCCTCATAACTACCCAACACACTCAATCTTGTTTCTCCACCATCGGCCATCGGCGACAAAGTCGCGGAGAGGTTTGTGATGACGAGGCTAGAGAGAATCTTGGACAAACAGAGAGCACGAAAAGGTCTTTGCTAAGAACGGAAGAATGGTATCTCAGCAAGGCTTTTCCGCGATCGAAATCTTGAACAGAGCCCCAAAAGTAATGGGCAAAGAGCTGATGGGATTCGAAGAGTTTGCTAGATTGCGCGTGGATAATGACCTTGTGAAGTTGCCTCAGGTCTCTACATGAATCTCGTTACTTCTCACCATCCCATCGCTAGGTTTTCATGTGCGCCATTACATTCATGCCCACATCAGTAGCAGATCTCCCGCATGTTACCGATGCTGTCGTTGATGCTGCCAATCGAGCTACCGTCGGGTTCGTCATTCTCGACGACGTAGTAGCTGAACGGCCGGGTCGCGAAAATTTGCCCAAAGTCAATGGTACCCTCACCGACGTCCGCAAATTTCCCATCCCTGGTGCGGTCCTTGACGTGCAGCATGGCGATGCGGTCTCCGTACCGGCCAATCACCTCGACCGGGTCCGCGCCACCAGCAACAACCCAGTACAGATCGAGCTCAAACCGGACCAGTTGCGGCTGCACTGCCGATGCCACCGTATCGAACATGGTGCGCCCGTCGCCAAAGGTGATGCTAAATTCGAAGTTGTGGTTGTGATACCCCAGCTGCAGCCCCTGGGCTTGCATCGCGCGCCCGGCGTCGTTGAGAATGTTTGCCAGCGAGGCGGTGCCTTCCACGGTACGATACTTCTCCGGCGTCCAGGCCATGATGACGTAGTGCGCGCCGATGGCCTTGGCGTCGGCAATCACTTGGTCAGCCTTGTTCGCAAGGGTGTCGAGGTCGGTGTGGAGGGAAGGCGCGGTCAGGTTTGCCGTGGAAAGGAGGTCCGCAAACTCCTCCGCCGTGTGGCCGTGGAATGAGAACGGCTCAACGATGTGGTAGCCGGCATTGGCCACCGCCATCAAGGTGCCTGCTGTGTCGACGTCCATCCGGTCCCGCACCGTGTACAGCTGCAAGCCGATGAGATCGTCTGGCACATTTTTGCAGCGGGCTCGGTGTTTGTAGTCACCGCTCGCTTGCGCCACAGCGGCTCCCAGCGCGATTACCAGGAGCGCGGACCGCATCCAATGGCGTGATCGGAAGTCATAAAATGCCAGCATTGCGCCGGGCCTCGATTCTGCGCTGATTGAGAGAAGCAAAGTCTGAAGATACAAATTACTTCGGCAAATTTATACTGCGTGATAGACTTACCAACACCCAATCTTTCTCGCGGCGGCAAGTCGCCCTTGAGCCTTTTGGGTCCGTCCTGTTAAGCATAATCCCACTTGGACGCCGTGGATCCCATTTACCCGGAGTATTGGCTTGTAGCGAATAAATGGACACTCAGATCAGTTAAGATTTGGAGTACGGGACGTGCCGTGTTTTGTGGGGTCGGTCCGGTGTGACGCCACCAATATCAGCTCTCTAGGTGCATAGACGGTTACGTCGAGCTTAGATGGTCAGTTCTGATAACAAGTATAAATGACAAAATCTCCGCAAACGCTTTCGTTTCCTCCAAGTGCTCGAATCCAACGGCTGTGTCCCACATCATTTCTTACGGAAAAAAAAAAGATATCAAAAATAGAAATGCTGGCTAGCATCTCCCGTCATATGCTGCTTCACAATAGTAGGCTTCGCTGTCCCGCCCCCCAAGATAAAACTCCCCAGGCAGTCACAATGATCAATAATTCTTATACCAAGCCTTTTCGGTATTATCAGTTCTGCATTCACGCTGAGGCATTCTTGGGACTGACATTGATATTATCAGGGCTTCCTTCGGGGCAGAGGTTGCTTTCGCCATACATTGTCGCCGCGGGACTCTAAGATGACTAGGTCTATTCCAGAGACTTGTAGGTAATTACTTCATATCTCCAAAAGGTGGCTAAAATGTCTCGTGTCCAGAAAAGATATGCAGCGCCTCCTAAAAATGGACCAAATAGCATCGGAAGGTCTAGGTTTGCGACATTGAAGTTCACGATGAATGGGCTTGAGCTTTAGACTTTCTGCCTTCAGTCTCTTTGGTATCAAGAAATATCGGCTGGGAGAAAATCCCTTCGGACACGGTTAGATACGGGTTCTCCGCGTGGTTTGTGAATATGGCCATGCGGATGGAGTCTTTTGGTAGCCCAACTGAGGCGTCTGCAAATATACTAAATTGAAAGGCGCTAGCTAAACCAACGGGAGTCTTCGCACTTTGATGCTAAGAGCTTAGGGCCTGGCAGAATTTGTTTGGTGTCGGATAAGGGCTGTCCATGGTGGTCCAAGCTCTCCGTGGAGTGAACTCCGTCATCCAACCCCGCGCGAAAAAATCTTCCATCATCTCAACAAAACCCCAATCATTGAACTTCTATTCCAATCGTCACAACACGCGTAGCGACACGCGGACCCGCGCCATGGAAACCCTTCCGCAAGAGATCTACGATCAAATTGCCCTACACCTTTCCCGACGGCGGGGTCAGAACTCAATAGAGGCCGTGCTTTTCAAGTACACCAACAAAGGGAAGCAACCAGAGAGCATGTTGGCCAAGGTAGCGTGCGTTTCGCGCCGGTGGCAAGAAACCATAGAGCCAGAAATATTTCGCTCCCTCTACATTAGGGACGGAGATGTCGATGGGCTGGAGCACATTGTGGTGGGGAGGCGTCGGCAGTATCTTTCGGAATTACGGGTCAGACTGGAGCTTCCTTGCCCGAAACCGCGACGACATCGCGGCTACCTACACATGTATGAGACTGAGGATGAGAGGACGGCAATCAATATTTTGGCGACTGCTCGGACGAAGCGCGTTCTCGAGATTCTCGAGTCGTGGGGAGGTCCATTCAAAGCACTGAGCTTCCAGCTGCACTTCGGACCGCCAGACGATCTAGTTGTCCGTTCTCCCCGCGATAGCCCCTGGCGCTATTCGTTCCTTTCCATTAATACAGACGGCTTTCCGATGGTTGACTGCGTTACCGATTTCAGCGCGGTGGGTCGCTCCGGCCGAGAATTCGACCCTACCAGCATAATTTGTCTCATGAAATGTTTCCCCAATCTGACGGCCTTTGATATGGAATTCCACGAGCCCGACACCTTCCACCTCCTACGGAAAGACCTTCGTGATGACTTTAGTCGTACGCTCCAGGCTACCTTGCTCTGCTTGCCACCAATGTTAGAGAACCTTCATTTCGCGTGGATTCTCCCCGGGATTTTCCAGGCTGAACGACTACCCGATCTAACGGCACCTCTCGGGTATGATGTCGTAAGCGCGTCGCTCCGCAAGATATCCGCCAATGCAAAGACCTTTTACGTGACGGGGAACCCTGATCCGACGCTTTTCTGGCCGGCCGCTGAGGAGGGAATCGATCTGGAGCCATTTTGGCCAAACCTGGAGAGTCTAACACTCCATATGCTGAATCCCACGTCCCCATCCGGGAGGTGGTATCTCCGATCGAGCGGGCCGGAAGACGATACTAGCCATATCATGTTGGGCGACATGCCACTACCTCTCGATCGACCCCTGTTCCGCCCGCCGGGTTTCGGACCAAAAGCAGGTTGGCAGGAGGCAGATAGGTTTCAGCGTAACTGGATTGTGGACCGGGCAAATTTTCAGGACAACAATATGGCGGCGGACCATTTTCGGACGTGGCCGGATGAGGGTGTTTTTGTTCCGCTGGTCGAGGCGTTTGCCAGGGCATTGACGCACATGCCGCGCATCAAATCGGCCACGTTGATGATGGACAGTGATGATTCGTATACGATAAACATAGACTATGCTGCGCCGGGGGAACAGGTGCACGAAGACATTCGGATGCAGCCGCATGAGGAGCCGCCGTTGTCGGTGCCGCGGGTGTCGATACATACGTACTCGTGGAGGATGGGCGAGAAACTGGAGCAGATGTTCCGCGATATAGGGTTGAAGTTTCATGGGCAGGAGAGTGTACTGAGGTATTTGCCGGATTTGTATGGAGGCGGTTCTGAATGGTCAACTACTGATTCAGGCACGGATGTTGACGGTTAGGCCCGTTCGGTCCCAGTCGCCGTGGGCAGACAACGGCCAACAGCTCTTGCCTGCATGGGGATGGCGAGCTTTCAGAATTTACGTCCTCGCCAGGATCGACCTGATAGCCTATATTTGCGTGTCCTATGCCAATCTAATGTAACTATTAGGCAGCCAGAAGTCAACCTAGAACGATTACGTCCATCTCGGACAAATGGCCATTGCGTTGTACACGCAAACCTGCAGCTCTATCGCGGCTTTGGCAGCACGCAGGCGAATGTCATCTCTTTCGTCGCCTCGCCGTCAAGAGCAACAATGCCGACGACAAGTAGACGATTATGTAAATCTTTCTCCTCGCCGTCCGTCTTCGTAAACAGCAGCTAAATCCCAGCTCGGTACATTATCCCTCCAACACAAAGCCCTGCTTCCAAAGCGCTTTGCCGCAAGTTTGATTGATTACCCGGAATCCTCTCATGTCTTTGGCCCAACGTATGGGGCTGTTCGGATTTCGTCCCTCTTCCGCAACCACAACAAGTGCACAACTGCAGCGCAAGCAAGCACAATGCCCAATGGCTCCAGAACGGCCTCTACGACGGGGAATCCGTTCACGGTAGTCCTGTATCCACGCAAGAAGCCGTCAGGAGGGACAATTTTCTGCAACGGATCCGCGAGCGGATCAGCAGCGTACGTATCGATCCAGTCGTTCCAACGATCCGCGTCGGTGATGACCTTGAAGTTCCAAAGTACATAGTGCGTCACCACAATAACGCGGAACAAAGTAGCGAGCACCAGGCCCGTGGCAGCAAGAAGAACCCAGACCTAAAAGACCTCCGGCGTTAGCTACGATGAGAACGAGAACTTGCTTCCCTTCAAACTGCGGAGGATCTTGATGAAAAAAAACTCACCGATTGCTTCAGCGTGTTCCTCCTTCTAATCAACGAAATCCCAACCCAGAACCCGATAAACAGTGCCAGAGCCAGCGCCAGGAAGTCGGCCGCGACGCCAATCTTGATCTGGATGCGCCGATGGCTCTCCCAGTCATCATCGGCGAGGAAATCCACCATCCGGCTCTCGATGTGGTACGGACTCAACCCACTGTCGCCGCCGGACGCGAGTTTCAGCTCGGTGACCATGTGCGGCGTGAGCGTGACGCCAAAGTCGCGGTCGCCAAGCCGCCATAGGTTGCTCGGCGCGTCGTTGAAGCCCAGCATCGCGTCGCGCGAGACCAGAAAGTCGAGGATCAAATACGCAACGTTGAGTATCGCGTAGGTGGCGAGCGCCGGGTAGAAGAGAATCTTGGACAGCTTGCCCGCCTGGAGCTGAGCGAAGACGGCAAGGAAGAGCAGCGGCATCGCCAGCCGTTGTAGGAGGATGACGACGGAGGGGACGTAGCGGAAGGCGTTCGGCACGTCGACCTCGTTGGTGAGGAGGCCGAATTGCACGCAGAGCAGCGCACAGGCGCAGAGGAGGAAGAATATGGCCGCCTGCAACGCCGCGCCTTTCGTGCGTCGGCTGCGAAGGAGCAGGTAGAGGAGGGCAAGGGACCAGATGACGTACATGACCAGCTGGCCGTAGAGATCTGCGTTGGAATACAGCGCCGTGTAGCGGTGCCCATAAAGGGTCGAGATAGTGAAGGTGCAGTCGTCGCATGAAGACGACGAGGAGGAGCTACCGCCCCCGCCGCCACTCCCGCCGCCGCCCCGTCTCGGCGCCATGGTTACGCCGGGTTATTTGGAGGGATTTCCACAAAAAAATGGAGCGCCGAGGATTTCTTGGCCGCTTACTCGGCGTTGGATGACAACCGAACCCGCTCAATAAGCTTATTCAAAGGAGGAAAAGCGCCGAGAATGAAGAATGGAACGTGGAAAGCGGACACGCGCGGAGGAAATTTTTTGGGCAGGAAACTGGGGAAACAGATTCTGGGGCCGAGCATCTTAACAAGGACCAAACACCTTGCTGATCCCCTTGTCGATCCCCTGCAATCTGCACATTCCGATCGCGTGGAGCCTCAGCTTCAGTGGCTGTGCTTTGCCGTGGTTGCCGATGTTACAGCGCGATCTGGGCGCTGGGCCATACTCGGCCGAGCGATGGAGGCTATTTTAAGCATATCTAACCACATTTGGCGATTAGTGCGACCATGATGGTACGACCCCACATTTTTGCGATAACATCACTGGGTGTGTTGGATTGGGTAAGAAATCTGATGAGACGATGCTGGTGACCGCGAAGACAGGTTTTATTGACATTTTTTTTCTCATATTTGTAAGGTTTTCTTGCGAATCTAAGGGCGTAGACCTGCTAACTAGGGACTGTGGAACCTGTTACTTTAGAGGAACCCTTACCACTGCGGTTACGATCACAATTCAACTGCTTCCTATATGTATCAACAAGTTACCGAATTTCAAGAATTCTTCAATTCACAACCCTCTAGCTCATCTTCTATATACCCCCCCTCTTGAAGCGAGTTGTTTTGCAGTATTTACTCTCCTATATACCCTCCTTTACGGTCGGGTTGTTGCCCTACCAATCGTGGAAGCTTAATCCACGTGACGTTCTGCAGACGATTTAGGCAGCAGCATCTTTCAAGCTTAACTGTTTCTTTTTCACTAACGAGGCACCAGGAAATGGCTGACACCAGAAAACACGATATAAGTCCATTCACAAGAGATTCTCAATCCTACACTTCGCCCTTCCGCGCTGTGTCAACCGTCCCAAAATATCTTAATTCCACGGACGACAGCAGGGTGCTATTCATCTGAGTCGAGTTGCTGGCCAAAAACCAACATGGCACAATACGGTTCCGCAAACGCAGACCAAGAGTTCTACGACTCGCCGGAAGTGATTGAACAAAAGGTAGACAAGCTCGTCGAGCTGATCAAGAAAAGCGGCCACTTTATAGTATTTACCGGGGCTGGCATTTCCACCTCTGCAGGTTCGTGTGGAGTCACAATTACGACCGGCTCTCCCATCTCCCGACTGACACCGTAGCAACGATGCAGGAATTCCAGATTTCCGCGGTCCGCAAGGAGTATGGACACTCCGAGCGCAAGGAAAGGAGCCCGTCGGCGGGGTGGACACCCTTCAAGCTCTCCCAACCAAGACACACATGGCACTTGTGGAGCTACAAAATCAGGGCATATTGCGGCACCTCGTCAGCCAGAATTGTGACGGGCTCCATCGAAAGAGCGGCATCTTGCCAGTACGTTGCCGAAATACTCTCCAAAAAGGAAATCTGCAAACTAACATTCTCTTGCCGCCCCAGGGTACCATCTCCGAACTCCATGGGAATTCAAATCGGGAGTGCTGCAAAGCTTGCGGGAAGGAGTACATCCGAGGTAAGCTCGACCAAAACACATTTCCTTTACCTCCAGTGCGCTAAAGTCAAAGGAACCAGACTTTCGCGCCGTTTCCACTTACGAAATATCAATCCATGACCACCGAACCGGGCGCAAATGTGGCCGCTGCGGTGGCGCCCTTCACGACAGCATCGTTAACTTTGGCGAGTCCCTCCCGGAGGGACCACTCGATCTGGCGCAAGAACACGCGGAAAAGGCGGACCTGTGCCTCGTTTTGGGATCCTCGCTTACCGTCGGGCCGGCAAACATGATTCCCTGGCGAGTTGGTGAACGACGGTCCTCGAAACGACGAGCAGCGACGCTGGCCATTTGCAACTTGCAGAATACGCCGGTGGATGACCTGTGTGACCTGCGTATCTATGCAAAGACCGATATCGTCATGTCCACCTTGATGCAGAAGCTAGGACTGCCGATTCCAGAGTTCGTCCTCCATCGACGGCTGGCCATTAGGGTTGAGGCAGACAAGAGTGGGAGGAGCTCCGTGACGGTTGAGGGAGTGGATGTGGATGGAACACCAGTTACATTTTTAAAGTCGGTCAAGTTGAAGAATAATAGAAGGACAGCACAGGCGGAGCCGTTTAGGATTGAGTATCGGGGAAGTATCGATCTCGGGACACAGTTAGAGTTTGAACTGGAGTTCATGGGGCATTACGGAGAGCCAAACCTTGATATCAGTCATGCCTACCTGGAAGAAGGTGATCGGGAGGTGTTGTACTTTCTAGCGTACAACCCCCAAACCGGGGAGTGGAAGGCGTCACGCCAGAGTGGCAACGTTGAGGATGAAAGCAAGCACATGAAGGACTCCGATGGGGTTAAGAAGGAGGACGAGGAAATGGAGGTGGACGAGCACCTTCCATCAGCTGGGTTGCAGTCGCCAATCTGGTGAACTGAGCTAGCACAGGATCACTACCTCAATTGATACGGGGACTGTGAAGACCGGCGATGGAGCATCCCAAAGGTCCCGGGCTTCTACCACCTCAACTCTTAGGTGCGATGTTACCCACAGGCCAAATATCTCTTGCCAGAGCGGTTTAACTGGTTACAAGTTCCCGCTCTTCGTGACTTCATCTTAGAGAAAACATTCCTTCCATGCTTCCTGTACCTCATTCGAATCACAAATCCAGACATTTTACGCTGCGTCACCTGACCCAAGGTACTCTTGCCGGTCACCAGATTACATGAGCCACTTCTGCATCATGTCTATTGGGATTTGACTATTTGCAAATCTCCCGCATAAAGAATAGCTATTTCCAACTGAGAGCTTCTGACTTGCACAAGCGTCCAGGACGCTTACTACCGCATAATAAAGGTTTGAAAATCAGCTACTGGAAGTGTACCGTCTAGCTTACGATTGTTCGGAAACATGACCTCGAACTATTCGAGGGCGGGAAAGCGTGCTTGTTGATCGTCGGTATTCTAGCCAACACATCCGTAGACTAGTTTATATGTATTCTGATTAAGCTCCAGATTTTCCTCGCAGGTTTTCGGATTGTGGCTCATGAAAGGGCTCGGGCGGTATTCGTCCTTGCATCTTATCAATCGTTCATATGTTGATTTTAGTCGTTCTTTTAGCAAAATCCTTTCAAGTTTTGTAACGCGATCAAATTTTCGTCAGCGGTCAAATCGTAAGAGGACGAAAATTTAAACCAACCACAGCATTCCTCTAGATGAAACAATCCATCCATCGGCAATCGATCCCGTTGTCCGCGCGTGGATCTATGCCGCGGCAGCGGCCATTCCGTCGCAGTTGGACTGCCGACCTTCCCCACACTCGGCTAAGTAGCCAGTATCCCGATTGCTCAGCGGTGCACACTTATTACCCGTAGAGAAGCATCACAAGTGCCGTGAGTAATAATCCTCCAACTTCAGCCAATTGTAACCCCCTCTGTAGATTAAGAAAAGCTTCCCCAGATGTTCTGCGATATTGCACTCTGCGAGAAGGTGGCAACGCCCCGCGGGTTCGGGGGGTATAACATGGGGCTCATGACACGGAATCTGTAAATCGGTCTTCTTGACGACTTCAGTTCCAGTACGTACATGCCCAATATGAGGTTCCTTGCGATAATCCTGCTCGCTGCATCTGCAGTGCGAGCACACTGTTAGTCATTCGGACTCGCCCTGCCCCCCTCCCTCTCTCTGATCGGCCGCCGGCGATGCTGACATCACTCCAGATACCTTTCCCCGCCTGGTCATCAATGGCGTCTCCGAAAAGGCCGACTGGACCGTTACCCGTATGACCAAGAACGCGCAGTCGAAGCAAGGGGTCCAAAACCCCACCTCCCCCGACATCCGATGCTACCAGGCGCGGACCGCCCCCGAAATTGCCACCGTGCCGGCCGGCTCAAAGATCCACTACATCTCGACCCAGCAGGTCAACCACCCGGGACCCACGCAGTACTATCTTGCTAAGGTGCCAGCCGGCGCATCAGCCAAGACATGGGACGGGTCCGGGGCTGTATGGTTCAAGATTTTCGAGACAATGCCTACCATGGATGCGAACAAGCAGCTGACCTGGCCCGGACAGAGTATGGTCTCTTTTCAAAATAACCTCTTTGGTCTCCCTTTTTGTTCGAGAATCACGAAATTAGGTGCGCTGAAAGCTAACGAGGTGGGTACACTAAAAACAGATGGATACACGACCACGAACGCCACCATCCCTGACGACACACCCACCGGCGAGTACCTCCTCCGTGTGGAGCAGATTGCCCTGCACATGGCTTCGACGCCAAATCAGGCGCAGTTTTACATCTCGTGCTCGCAAATCGAGATTACAGGCGATGGGGGTGGGACGCCTGGTCCTCTCGTCGCGCTGCCGGGCGCATACAAGTCGAACGATCCGGGCATCCTAGTGAACCTGTACTCCATGCAGCCGAATTCGTACAAGCCACCAGGGCCGCAGCCGTGGACTAGCTGAGATGGAGGAGCGAATGTATGCTGCTAGCAGTCTGCTGTACGAATAGAAGGGCATAATTATCTGGGTCACGCGCAAAGAATCTTTGCTTGTAACCGCGCTTCATATCGTCTGTATCCCAATCTTCATCGCAACCCCCAAGAGCCAAGCAGCAGAAGAACATAAAAGTCTATGGTTAATATTCCCCAAGCCCAGTCTCTCAATGACTTCAGCATGCATCAAAATATAACCAAAAACGTCGTTGAGCACGAGGAAGTTATCCTGCTCAGGCCGAATCACGTAGGAATGGCATCATCGGCGTAGTCCGCAATCCTTCCGGGTCTAACAAGCACCCTCCAAGCTCAGCGCTAAGCCTCACTCATTTTACCAGTCTAGTGAGAACATTCATCATTGTCTATTTTCTGTATATATATTGCGTCTATCTAGAGCCAAGGGGGCCCGCGAAAATGGAGGCCCAGCTGATGGTCGCAGTGCAACATCGATTACTAGAACCGTGGTCTCTTCCCCGGACGAGGGTGATCCTTCCCGTCATCTTCGTATCCCAGACGTAGGAAAATGCCGATTAGTCGCTCCATTTGAAACGCATGCACATCGGCGGGAACACGAGCTCCTCCATCAAGTCTTTTACAGGCGTTGAGGAGTACCAATCGACAGCTCCCCACCTCGCCAGCGATCCCACACCCACGTGGAGACTACATTCCTCAACGCGCGCCTAAAACGGCATGATTTTCCAATTTCTTGGAGTAGCCAGGGAGCTTGTCGTCGAGTGAAACATTTCGAAGCTCCAGCGAACGATGTCGTCATATCCAAGAGCGTATACCTGAAGGACTCGAATATCGCTGGAGTCGCCTGTTGGCGCTTGCGGTGCCTCTAGATAGTTCATTCATCTCGTCACCTACTAGTTTTGAGCGAGATAGGGAGGTTAACGTAAGAGAAAAAGGAAATAAATCTTGGTGTATCATATACTTTAGCGATCCAGGGAATGAAGGGCTCCTCTCAAAATCGACTAACCTTTACATGATAAATTCTATACAAGCTAAAAAGAAGTGAGATATTGCCTCATGGTTAAAATAGAGGCGCGGCAAAAGAAAATTCTTATCCGGCGCGCTTAGCACAGTAGACCGAACTTCCCGCCGGCTCACCTACGTCCCGTCCCGTCTCGTCCTGTCCGTTGTTGTCTCGCGCTGTCCGCTGTCGCAACCGTCGACGACGTCGGCAAAGGCACTGAGGCAGAAGCCGCTGCCATGGAGGGCTTAGGCTTAGTCTTTGTCTTTGCCTTGGAATTTGTCTCCATCTCCCGCTGTTCTTCGGTTTCTTGGTCTTCTCGACGGTTGTTCGTACCGGGGCTCGAATGAGGCGTCCGTCAGCGATAAGATGGAGTCCTGCGGCGACAGGAGACCGCCGCCGCATTGTGGCGGGACCTGTGCCATAATAGTGCATAATCGCAAGATTCACTTGTACGAGAAGCAATGCAAACACCAGGATCTTGTATTTCGAGTGAAAAAATAAAATAAAAAATAAAAAAAGAACCGAGAAAAACACATCTACTTTATTGAAAGAATCCATGCTCTTCTAGCCAAACCTCTACACCCCGGCGATCTCGCTCAATCCAGCTCATTCTAGCTCTGATCCCTTCGGCGGCTTGCTCAAAAGCTGTCTTGTATTTCCCCTAATTCATTGTCAGCTCACTCCTATTAAAGATAATCCAACTTCCCAAACTCGACCTACCTCGACAGATGAAGAAAGCTCCTGCACATCATCCAGCTGAGCGGCAGTCGAGAGGCTACTAGTGCAGCTAGCAGTATACCGTGAAACAGTCACAGTATCAACTTTACCAAACCTGCCCCATTTCGTCTTCAGCCAGGTCCACGAGGCTTCAGCTCCAGCTCGATGCGTCTGCAAAGCATTCAACAGGAACCATTTTTCGAGCGGGGAGAACGGCTCGCTCTCATCCGTCATTAGTTCCAGCGCCTGCTGGATCCGAGTAGGGCTGTCTGCGTAGCCCAGCGAGACGAAGGCATCGGTACGCACTTCCGGATCCTGCGTTTTGCGCG
>Ga0247774_1001189_pt1 | contig 13235 bp, 14 predicted proteins | sample UWRJL001104B6_FD_179933 | JGI IMG/M metagenome (GOLD analysis project Ga0247774, IMG submission 179933) | Plant litter microbial communities from Arlington Agricultural Research Station in Wisconsin, United States - UWRJ-L001-104B-6 | ecosystem: Environmental > Terrestrial > Plant litter >... | reverse complement strand
CGAGTCATCATCCACCGGAATGAACATCCTGTAAGCAATTTTAGTTAGGTACGCGCTTCTTCACTTTCCAGATCGTCTTTGCGTAGAAAACAAATGAGGAAAGACAGACTGAAAAAGAGAGGAAGATGGAGGGAGGGGGGAATGAAAACGTACCTCCCGGGAGCCCTCAGCTGATCAATAAGTTCCTGATGAAGCTCCCTAGCCGAAGCCCCAACATGAATAGCATCCCAACCCTGTCCCCTATCCTCCTCACCATCCCTTGGCGGCTCCATCCATCCTTTCCGTCCATCGCCGACCCTAAATCGTACCTTCCCCGAATCTAGCAACCCTCTCCCCTCCTCCCCCTTCCTCATGTTGTTCTCCCCCAAATCTCTCAACTCCTTAATATGCTCAACTCCAACGACAAGTCCCTTTTCGCCCACAAGCTCTGCCATCAGGTGCGTCAAGTACCCACTCCCACTCCCGATATCCAGCACCCTCGGTGCCGGCCGCTCCTTCGAGGGTATCAAGTGTTCAATCAACTCCTCAATGGCTGTGGCGTGCATATGTGGAGCCGAAATCGTAGCCTCATACCCGATGGTCTGTGGAGAATCTTCGTAGGGCGATTTTGGAGCGTAGAATTGGCGGTCGACTTTGAGGAAGGCTTCCTTGACGCGGCGGTCCCGGATGAGACCGTGGCGCCAGAGGTTTTCGATAAGTTCCTTGTTGGTGTAGCCTGAGGATCTCCAAGCCATGTTGCTTGCTCCGGCGCTCAAGAAACCTGCTGGGAAGAAATTCTGGGTTGGTGCGGACGCGAGGGGATTTCGGCTTGCGAACGCAGTAGGTGATGCGGCCAGAAGGGTAAGTAGGATAGTGTTACGCGGCAGTCGATGATGGACAAATATCATCAGTGATGGATTTAGGGGAAAACAGGGGTGCCAGTTTCGATCCTTGTTAATCCAGGAAGGGGCAAATTTTATAGTCATTAAATAGTTGGCAGACTTGATTTTGGCCTTGAGAGGGTTTGAAGTGATAATCGTCAGGTCGGCTGCCGAGGAATGCAGTCATGAAGTAATGCGGGGTTCAGAATGACTTACTATCTCGTACATTCATTTTCATTTTCCGCGACCACGCTGCTCCTTCTACTGGTTGTATTCCGCAGTCGCCACATCAAAAGTTTGGCTCAATTGCAACGCCTACAGAAAGAAGCCGCGTCCAGAATGACTAAATTCTTAGATCTGCTCCGTCTAGGTGTAATATAATGGTCTACCTCGAAGTTGCCGTCTCGAAGAAAACTACCGCCAAAGTTGAGCTACCAACCGTCCTATACCGGTACAATCAAGATACGCGGTACCGGAACTCGACGTCTATCTGCGCCACGTAGCATTTCACGGTTGAATATTATAGGTACTTGTAGGTACTCTGTACTCTATATTCGGCGATGGTACGCCTCAATCCCATCGCCTTACTACTCAACACGGCATGCGTTTGGTATGCCCTTCTACTGGGCGCCGCATACAGCCTTCCGGCAGACCTAAACTTCCACTGAAGGCGAGAAACAGAAGGTTGCACCAGTGCCATGACAAGAATCGCCTCAACGGCGAGTTACCAAAACATTATACAATCGATTAAGCCATGAGCCCAACTCCCTCCCCGCAACTCAAACGACCCTTTCCGGATGCTCCCCCTCAGCAACAACTGCCACCCCGAGGCCCCGGTCAGGGCTCTGCAACACCAACTGCTCATGCCGCCTAGCGTGTATATAATCGCTCACAGCCCGGATGAGGATAAACCATCCAACGACCATCAGAACATACGCGAGCCAATCCGAACCTGAAATGTCGTATGAAGAACCATCTCCACCGCTTGTCACCTCGTTCGGATCGAAGTCGTGAGAGTTCGGGTCCGGCGGGTTTGCATATCCGTCCTGGCCGTTCATCTGGGGCGGCGGACTTGATGGGATCGACGTCTTCATGGAGAAACCGTACTGAATCAAGGTGACCCCCAGACCGGCGCGCGATCCATTCTTGGCGGCGTGTGTCGAGTGCAAAAGATATGTGAGGAGGAAACCGACAATCTGGAAGGACCACGAAATGAGGGCGTTCCACAAGAAGCTAAACAAGGATCCGACCGGCAGTCCTTCTATGTAAACATCGTCAGGTCCGCCCAGGCCGGGGGCGAGGATCGTCGTCTCCCAGTACGGCGGTGCCTGGTCGGCTGCGGCTTGCTCATATGTCTGTCCCTGTTAGTGACGTTCCCGCCGTGTAATAGTAGATTCGAAAATGCAACTTACCGGTGGCTGTTCATCCTTTTCGGCATCCGCTACTTCCGGCCGCGCCGACATGTTTGAGAACACGCCATCTGCTTGCGACCCGCCCCCAAACACTCCTAACGCTGATTGTGTCGACAACGGTTGTGCAACTGCTTGATAGCCATTCCGCATCGTTGCTGGCGGCGTCGGAATCGCACCACTCGTCGGTGTGCTTGGCGTTGCTGGCGTTGCTGGCGTCGCCGGCGATGTACTGCTCCTTACGAGCCTCTGTCTATCATCCGGCTCATCGTCGCTCTCCTCTCCATCTTCGAATGCATCGGCGAGCGTCGAATCGACTCTATTTTGACATTCCAACGATGAGGCTCGAGAGTGGAAGGACGGCGGGGGAGAGTTGGGGATGGGCTGCATTTGCTGTGGCGCCACCGGGGTGTCGGGTTTGTCGTCATCGTGGACATTTACCTGTCGACTCCAGTTAGCAGAGTCCCAGTCTTGCGACGGGGACGGTTCTCGACGCACCCGTTCGTAGCGGCCCGACATGTTGTCGACGTTTGTTAGGTGGTTCGACAGTAATAATGTCGGCGATCAAGGAGGGGAATATAGAAAGGCGAAAGACGATCGACTTTGGGTCTCGAGTCAAAACTAGGAGGTGACAAACATAGGAGGGAATAAAATGAAATTTGAACAAATGAACGGTAAGCCGGGGGGCTCTGGCGCGAAATGGAATGGAAAGCGCCTGGTAAGAACAGGCGTGTATTCGTGGTCACAAGCCGCAGGCAATGACAAAATGGTGGAAGGAGATGGAAGTTACATACTTCGTGACCCAAATCAAACCGGAAGGAGGCTGAGCAGAGGCGACAGTTGTGCACCAGGATGATTGGTGCCTGAGGCATTCAAAATCCAGCTGGCGGAGATCGAACGTGTGAAGAAAATTTAGACACTGTAATGACACTGTAAAGATACAACCAAATTGGATTTCGCAGTTGCTCGATTGGATCACGGCCGGACAACAGCAAAAGTCAGGAACGCCAAAGAGGATTCGACCACGAACCATGTCCCGACCAGCAAGTGTGAGTTACATCCAATAATGCGCTTGAGTCGGATTCAACTGACTGAAATCTCCAGGCCGCGTTGCGGAAATACCAAACAGTCCTGTCCTCCTGGCCGCGCGACACATTGCGACCAAGTACCCAGCTGCAAGATGCTCTCCAAAAGAACCTTCGGCGAAGGACCGACAGCCCAGGGGCTACCGCAGACGAGGCAGTCTTGGCAAAAGAAACTAATGTGCTCGAGGCCCTTCTTAACGACCAGTACAAGATGAATGTAGGTGAACACCAACTGGTTAATTCTCCTACAAATTCACTAGATTTCCCTGACTGTGGCCAGTTCCCCTTGAGCGACCGCATACTAAGACCCCAGTCCGCACCTACACACTTTGATGACCTCCTCGCCGAGCTTGAGCGTCTTCCCGACAAGTCATGGTGGAGCGCCTATTTCGAAAGGATATCAGGAAAGTTCCGCTTCTAAAAGAGAGCTGAATAGATCTTTGGGGATGCCTAGCGTAGGCCACAGAGCCGAAATGGCTTCGCCGTCTATGTACAACATGTGTATATAACAAGGCAAAATTAGAGAGGACCAGAATCGGCCTCAAATATACCTCTCCTCCGGATCTAATCTATCCATCAAATCCATGCTCTTCTCGTACATCGTGAAGACAATCCCGCCGCTCATGACAAGTCTCGCTAGTCTTGGTAGCGCGCCGCTCCAAAACGTTAAGACGCCTTCTTGCTTGAATATCAAGCTCGCGCACTTGAACGAGTTCCCATACACGCTCCTCGCCTCGATACTCTGCATCCTCGTCTTGATGGTGTCGAGAGGCTGCGTCACGTAGACGGTGATCAGACCTGCCAGTCCCCCCATGGCAAACGTCCCGACCGTACCCAGCTTCTCGCCGGGGGCGGTGTACGACTCGGCCATTTGCTTGAGGAAGGTGTAAGAGCTGAAGCGGGTGGCGCTGTTGGCAGCTTGTCGCGCGGTGGTGGGGACAAAGCCTTGGAAGAAGCCGCGGATGCCGCGCTCGCGGGCGATTATAGGGACGGCGTGGAGGAAGCCTCGCATTCGGGGTTTGGCGCTCTTTCTGTCGTCGATTCTGCGATATGGTTAGCAACGACGTAGCCCAGGTGACACGGCGGCGATGTGGTGGACGCTGTACAGGGTGGTCTTGATGCTTTCAAAAGGCGTTACCGCGAGGAGGGACTCTGTTGCTCCGGCGCCAAAGCCAGCAAGCACCGTCCTGGGGCCAGAGAGCTTTCCTTCGGAGTCGGCGAGCATGCTCTTGTACTGGTCAAATGCCACAAATCCTGCCCACGTCAGCACAAGCTCCGTTGGTGATTCTGGCCTCGGTACATACTGATTCCAGCCTTTAAAGAGTTTCCTATTATCAGTGTCGTGCACCCTGCATACCACTGTTTCCCAAATGGCGGCCATGGAAGCTTCTGTCCCGCCGCCAGCCGTCGATTGAGCTGCGTTCTAGTCTTTGCGACTACTTCTCGTTAGGTCAAGCTAACCGAAACCATCGTCGAGGATTGATCTTACATTCGGCCGGGTAGGTAATTGCTATCAACCAAGAAACCATTAGCAACGTCGAGCAACTAGGGAGAACTGTTGAAGCTCCAAAGAACAAGGCTGGCACCGTCGCTCACCGATTTCAATCGCGCCGGCCGTAGATCCGGCAATAACAGACCGAAAAGCACTAGGTTTCTTCTTCGGAGACTGCCTCGAGGTCTCTTTTGCAGTTGTGGAAGCCATTGTCCCTTTCTCAGCTGCACCGGTAACAATCTGGCGAGGTTTGACGAGGCCAGTTTTTTTGGGGGGGAACCAACGGTGAGCGATGACGGAAGCCTGGGCGCCCAAGCTCCAAGGCGGGGGGGCAGCATCCCGGGTGATCTTAGCCCATTTTTGCTAGCCTGTAGACAAATTACAGTGGGGAACACAGTCACATCATTGATGATGATGGTGTTGAGGTTTTCAACCTGGGTTCGGCGATCCCCTTCCGTTACTCACTTCGTGCTAATCCTGTCAGAAGAAGTTGGACTTAGAGGCGTTAGGAGGTGCCTGCAGTCACAAAGTGTCGGTCGTCGGAAACTCGTGAGACATAGAATATCATAACATGAACAACAGAAATATGCGATGGGAGGAAGAACGTATTGCGACGGGCAAGCAAGAAGGGCCTACATTCCGTCTAATAGAAATGTATTGATGCCACAATGGAGTGGCGAGCCGGTGTGGGAGAGTTGTTTCTGGAAAGAACTCTAGAGTCAAATTCAGAACGCAGACAACACGGCAGCTGGAACGCAAAGCACCTTAGCAACTGAACCCACTAGGCTAAGAACATCAACACCCTCCTTTATATTTACCCATTAGTCTAGTCAGGATCGAAGCTTAAGGAGCGATGTTAGACTCTTTTATCGTTGTGTACGGATATGTCCGGTGATTTAGTGCTGATTGATGGTGAACACCACAGGAAAGATGTCCTGGTCACGGATTTCCAGATAAAATATGGCCCAATGTGAGCGGGATTCTTAAATGGTTCTACGGCATCGCTGGTAGTGGTGTGCGCCGTGTTGCGAGATGTGTTACTCGTTTTAGAACCCTGGTTGATGGGCACCAAATTAGTACGAGCCACTGGTACATCCACGTATCGTAGTAACATCTTTTTGGTTTTACAGGAATTGACGAAGTTAAAACATTAGGTCTCCTTGCGAGCTCGAAAGCCGAAGTAAGTCACGAAGGAGAAGATTAGGGGCACTTTCGTCCTGTGAATGGTCCCCGGCACTATTCCCCGGTGTTCCATCACCGCCTGCCTCTGACTCGCATGGACGCAGCTCCTCCATACGCTAAGAGATTAGTGCATTCGTAGTGACCAGTCCCTCGGGTCCCAAAGCATCCTCGGCGCCGCGCCAAATGATGGCCAGATCCCACCGGTCACCGATCAGAATAGCAGTCGTTGTGATCCCCGATCTCATCGATTCCATTGTTTTTTCTTATTTTGATTGAAAAGCCTGCTCTGCTTTCTCCGTCATTCCGGTACCCGGTTTCTACCTTTTCCATGTCTGGTCAAGATCGAATCTTCGTCATCGAGAGCTTCCAACTTTCTCGGTCCAGCATTATTAGTAGATCGACCATTTTACTGGATCATTTTCGCCAGGGAATCAGGACCGCATGATGGGTTCCAACCCAACGGTATCAGGCGCAAGTCCACCGCCACCTGGAGTTACTCCCGATTTCGAACACGGCGATTCTATCGGTTACCAGTTAATTCTCGCCGCGGTACTTTGTCCGACAATCACCGTAACAGTTTGGTCCTTGCGGATATATACGGCACGATGCATCGTTAGAAAATGGCATCTGGACGACTGTAAGCTTCTCAATCTACCGTACTGCTGAAGCGTTAATGTTCGTGCGGTCGAGCTGATCAATTGCGGGTTATAGTACTTATTACGATTGGCTTGGTGAGCTTCTTGTAGTCGCCTCCCGTAACACTCTCTCACTAACACAATACCGTCTCCCAACAAGATATTTGCTCTCGCCAATTCCATCATCCAACTTATCCGTACGTGTGTCCCCCGAGTAAGGGACCTCAATGACTGGAGCTGACTGATGCTTTATTACATAGAGCTTAACAATGGTGTCGGGCACCATATGTGGGATGTTCGCCTCGACCGCTACAACCAATTTATGAAGGTATGTACTGATATCCGCTTCTATATCCTATTACGCGCGTCTGTTTAACACGCGCCATTGACAGCTCGGTTCCATCGGTGGAGCCATGACCTACAACTTCGCGACGGCGTTTATTAAGGCGTCAATTCTCAAATACTACCTTCGTTTCCCGTCCAATGTCGGCTTCCGCATCGCCACGTACTTCACCATGTTCGTCGCCGTTAGCAACAGTCTCCCACAGGCATTTGCTTGGTCGTACCTCTGTACGCCTATGGCAAAGTATTGGGACTTCATGGTGGAGGGGAAATGCATTGACATAGATAGTCTGTATGTCGTGGGCGCGTCGGTGAACGTGGCCACCGACATCATCATCCTGCTGCTTCCGATTTGGCTTTTATGGCCGCTCCGGCTTCCCACCCTCCAGAAGGTCGCTCTGACGTTGACGCTTATGACAGGTGGCTTCGTATGTGCTGTAAGCATTGTCCGCCTCCAGGCCATTACCTCCGGTCTTTATGATCCAGACATTACGAAACATTACGTTATCAATCTTACTTGGTGGTGAGTGGACGCTAGTTACCCACGGAAATTATCGATATACGCTGACGGTGGCTACTCCAAGTTTGGTGGAAATGTACACCGGAATCATCTGCGCCTGCCTTCCTACCCTCAGAGCCTTCGCCAAGCACCACTTCCAGGGCTTGCTGAATAATTTTACCAACGCCCGGCGCGGCCAGTCACTTGGTCACTCACTATTCACCGTCATCGCTGGTAGCCTACCTAGGCCGCTGTCGGCGGTACACCTACGGCTTAATGGATCCCTAGATCGGCGGCCAGACGCCTCGAAAGACACCACCAAATCGGGATTGAGCGGCGAATCTGTGTGGCCAGGATCTACTTGAATAGTGTGGATTTCGACTGGGAAGTGTGCTCGCAGCATCAGCAAGAAACGTACAAGTACAAAAATGGGGTTTCTGGATACTCACTACAGTGTTTAATTGGGATGCCCGGCGAATAACATCCTAGCCCAACGGGCCGTGGATGGATCGCTGCATTAGATCGACCACAAAACGGTACTGTAGCCTTACCGAGGAGCTTTTGCTGGACACTGATCACTGGGCAGGGTTGGATTCGAGTGACGGGCTTTGGGAGACTTTGTGATGTATGTAGACTTCAATAGCCCGTAACACAGCTTCCGAGGTCAACTCTAGGCTCAACGCGAGACTCTCATCGACGCCAGCTTGATTACGGCTCGTGACGATCCACTTGAGGTGGCTTTCTTGTAGAGACGGTTTCTTGTCAGGGCAAGGAGGTCCGGCAGGCCGTCTTGGCATTCATCTAGAGCATCAAGAGCCAGGTACACGGTTTCTTACCTCGAGTGCCGGATCATCTGTTGGAATATGCTGAACAGCGCATCGAACATGTCGAAGTTGTTGCTGGTATCGAAGGTCTCCTTGCTCATTCGGTCGTAGTCGTTCTTGATGTACGATACGAGTCTGCCACCCTGGACTAGTCGGATGTTTTTTGAAGATGGCGACTGCGTTGCTCAGCGGCCAGGGGTATTCTGACCGAAGAAGAAGAACAAGAACGAGTTGGCGCCGGGGTCGTCGAGTTGGCCGGAAGTCGAAATTCCTTGAACATGCCTACCAACAGCATCAGCGACTAGGAATTCCGTCATTGCTCACTTCTATCAGTGGCCTAGCCGTCTCGCTGCATTTCTGGTCAAGAAGGAGGGGCTCGATTTGACGGCCATTGTCACCGCCCATGTCCTTGTTCTCGGTCGACACCTTTGCGAGAAGATGGACGACTTTTACACTGTCTTAAGGTGTGAAGTTCCAGGAGAAGCCGTGGCCTCATGGCCGTTCACTGAAGCAAAATATAGAGACGTCGCCGTTTTATAAAGCGGCATGTAGAGAAGTCCATCCACCATTGTCAGTAGTCTTCTCATCGGCCCCATAGCCGAAGAGAAGTTGTGCGGCAACCCCATGACCGTTTCGTGAAGCAAGATGCAGAGGCGTCCATCCGTTATTGTCAGCCACCTTCCCATCGGCCCCATGGCCGAAAAGAAGTTGTGTCACCGTCTCATGGTTGTTGGAGCACGCCCCCATCATGGCCGTTCTGTTTAACCTATCTGCGTGATTTACCTCAACTTTTCCATCGTCTGCCAAATATAGAATTACCTCTTGCAATCCAAGTAGCGACGCATAAAACGGTAGATTCGCAGATAGCTCGGCGAGCAGTCCTACCTTGGCCCAATTTCAGCGCGAGGCGGAACTCCTATTTCAATAAATATGACGAAGGCATGACCTACTTTATTATCCATGGTAGGGAGTTTCTTATTACAAAGACTTATGAGAACATGTAAGCGAGGACGCTGAACAGTTCAGGAGGCGGGTGAGTCTTGGCTTTAGCATGAGGATAGGTTGGAAATTTCCGTTCGTTGCTGGCCATTTCATTCGTTATTACGGCCACGTACTCTGAGGCAATTCTCAACTCATTTTATAAGATTCTTGCTACTTCGCCATTGGTGGCGGAATTCCGGGTTCCTTAACCAGTAAATATATATCAAGCTTAACTGCTGTCAGACTCACTCGTACGAATGTTGTATCGATTTTGGATACAGGAAACAGCAGATAGATGTCCTACCGGCCAGCAGCCTGTGGTCGGGAGAGGATCACAACCAAAGTGGTTCTAGCTCACTATGAAATTTGGCGGTCGAGACAACAGACAAGAAAATAGTGAATTGGGCGACCAGTACAGAGACTTCGGAGTGACCTGATTTGGCCCGCGAAACTGACACCTGCCTCTAAAGCTAGTAGAGGGGCGTTGAAGCAAATCCAGAGCAAGCTTCCACATTCATGCTCTCTACCTTCCTCTTACCTTATTATGTAAGTCCTAGACTTCTTGTATTAACTACAGACACATTTTCTTGCTATTATTCCCGCCACGGCGCGGCGGGCGCAAGCAGGTGTAACTTCGGGTCACGAGAGACAGGTTGGAGAGTTCGACGGTACTCATAGAGGTGCTATCCTGCGCCTTGTCGTCGCCATCTGTATTTATCTAGGCAGCGCGGGAAGTTTACCCAGCGCCGTCAACTATGCCTGCGATAGTTTCGTCGGTCAATGTCGACTGGCTCCCGCTATCCTCACAGACATCTACAGCGACTTCGGGCTTCCGACCCCAGACAACGTAGAATTTTTCATAGGCCTGAGTTTGCTGGTCCGCCAAGGCCCTCCTCACATCGACAAGCGAGACCTGTGCATGGTGTCAGTCACTGATCCCAGCCCGCCACCCGCACCCCCACACCACTCACCTCGATCTCCTCCTTGCGCATGCCCAGCCACCGATGGAATAAGGCGTAGCTGAACCCCGACAAGCCGTCTTCCATGGACCGTTGCCACATCTCACCGAGCATCTTCAGATTCGGGGATCGTGGCCAGCCGTTGAGCGGGATCTTGTACACCTTCTCATGCACGTCGACGAACCCGGCCTCGATGAACATACGCTTGAGGTCTGGTGTGATGTGTATGGGGCGGCCGGCAATCACACTCGCACGGCACATGTCGACGAACCACCGCTTGAGGGCGTTGTCCGCCGGGATATCGCCTTCGTCGGAATCAACGTCGCATTTTGGTTCCTGCATCTCGAGCCAGCCGCCCGGTCGCAGCCGCTTGAAGGCCGTGCCAATCATCCACGGCCAGTCGGACCAAGCTCCCATGGTTGAACAGAAGTGGATGTAGTCGATGTCGTACCACTCCTTGCCATGTTGCCACTCTTCATTGCTAGTGTGCGTCCGTATATGTTAGCGGACCATCTTCACGCTGCAGCACCCTGTATAGACTACAAACCCGTTATCGATGTAGAAATTGAGGTTTGGGGGCACGATTCGGGGCTGGATGGGCGAGAGATCTGTTCCTATTATCTGGGCCTCGGGGAACTTATCAGCCATCTCAATGGCCCAACGGCCCGTCCCAGTCGCAAGGTCGAGGATCTTGCGAGGCGGGTCCTCATGCGATAATGGGGCGAGGTAATGTCTCCCGTCAAGCAGGATTTTGACGATCTCGTACTGGTTTTCCATGCGCTCTAGCTCCAGTTCGTCGTTTGGCATGTGGTATGCTATGTCGTAAGCATCTACGACTCTGCGGGAACGAGACTAGGTGGCCATCTACTCACAGCCAGCACGGTATGCATGGTAGGTCCGTCCATTCTCGTGGTGATACTCGAATATGCTCTCAGTCAAAGACGTTGTCTCACTCCTAGAGAGCTATAGCTAACCATCGATTACGACGAGTATGCCAAGATTTCAACCTACAGAAACTCATTGCTCGACGGATTGGGCTGCATAGAGTGAGTGACTGGTCTAGAAATTGGCGGATGTCGGGACCTCGGACTTACGTCGGCATCAATTCTGGCGGTCTGGTCTAGATAATATTCGAAAGTGAATTTAAATCCGTCGATGTCTTCGCCCGAGGTATTATACGGTATGTTGGTATTCATGATGCAGAGGGTTATTCCCCTTGAGAGAGGAGGCCGACTGGTTGCTCTTAAAGAGTTGGGTTATCATAGCCGATATCTAAACGACATTGGCGAAGACACCATAATCGAGGAGGGGGCATAGGGAAAATCGGCGGAAGAGAGTCAGGGCAAACAAGGCGAGGAGGGCGGCGTGGTGGGTTGAAGAGGCTAGAGATGCTAGGCCCTAGTATAATTGGGTTTGGGGATATTTAGCTAGATGACTTTGAAGCAACATATCGAAGGAGCGGTAAGTTCCAAGTCCCTGGGATTGGGAATCGGCAGGGACCCAGTGGTCTGGATTGAGGCCGGGGTTCGTTTAGGCTGGGTTGGGTCGGTTCGTCCGGAGGCCAGGTTGTGATCCCTGCTTTCGTCGTGAGTGGCTTGTTGCGCTTGGACCCATGAGGGCGTTGTAACTGTTACGTATTGCTAAACCGACGATGATGGGAGCTGAGGAGGCGTGGTTTCTAAGAGGGGAAAAAACGCGAAGTGCGACTTGCTTTTTGCGTCGGTCTCGCTACATCTACCTTCAAGTGTACTGTGGGACGGAATGGGGTGGCATCCACACGTTTAATTTGCAGTGCCGAGTTGCTGGGAGGACTGCTCCCTGGCTGGTTACCGGGTTTGGCAAATCAGTGCGACTTCTGGCGCGGCATGGACCCAGACTGCCGGGTCCAAGCCGCTCTCATGTTCCTCAGGGCTGGCCATTTTCAGGTGGTAGAGGCGCTGGCCTTACCTGGCTCTCTCGTTCATCCCGTCTCATCGCGGTGACGTAACTAAGTAGGAATAGAAGTAGGAGGGCTGCTCCCGACGCTCACTGGGAGCACATCAGGCCTCTGATTTGCTTGCCGTCCGCCATCCCGCTACCTTTCGCTGTTCCGTCCCATTAGAAGCGCTACGACTTCTGTCCAGAGTCTAGATCATTCTTGCGTCCGCCCCCAATCGCTCTCCCGGGCAATGGCCTCATCGAGATGTCCATGAAGAAACTCCCCCGGAAAGACTAGGCAAATTTGCAGAGAAGCACCAGCCAATCCGGAATAACGGATTCCAATGGTATGGGGTGAAGGTACTCACCGGCCCCGAACAAGCAAGCACGCCCCTGCACAATATTACAAGCGGCGGTTCCCGAACCGATCAATTGCAAATTTAAATGCTTACAACGGTCACGGCGTTTTTGCGGTAGGTAACCCTGCCAAAATTTTTGTCCAAAATAGCAAGACGGAAGGCATCGCTGGGAGTGGCTCTACCAACCCCAGCTAGTCACCTGCTGCAAGTCGATATCCCATCCCTACCCAGCCCCTCCTAGTCTTATTAGTCTAGTTAACAAACTAGAAAGTACCGTGTACAACGCCACGCAAAATAGCACTTCCTACCATTCTGTCTAGGGTTACGCGCCATCTTCCCATATGACTCGAGGCAGCGGCCAGTAAAAGCTACGAAGGAAGCTTACTGCAAGGTTATGTTCTCCATATCCTAATAACTGCGAGGCCGAATAGAGTAGCTGCTGTGACGGAGGCGAAAGGCTGCTATGTGTATTCGTCACAAATATGCGTGTGCCCGGCCCGGGGGGGTTGGGGTACTAGGGGAAGAGAGACGCAAAAAGTTTTACACATTATGCGTCGGTGAACCAACCAATAGCTAGTTAGATATGCCAGTATCGCCCAAGCTCATCATGATGAGGTAAAGGTCTCACCGCCGGTCAATAACTAGTTATCGGCAGGACTTACTCAATCTGGAACCAGTCTAACGTGACGAG